>Ga0208490_100444_pt1 | contig 25948 bp, 24 predicted proteins | sample SubbioAug_CSWold_FD_184818 | JGI IMG/M metagenome (GOLD analysis project Ga0208490, IMG submission 184818) | Serpentinite rock and fluid subsurface biosphere microbial communities from McLaughlin Reserve, California, USA - CR11Aug_CSWold (SPAdes) | ecosystem: Environmental > Terrestrial > Deep...
CGCCATCGACGAGGAGGGCCAGGCACGCACGGCCGACTGGAAGGTCGACGTGTGCGAGCGGATCGCCCGGATCGCGATCGACGAGTACGGCCTCGAGGCACACGACCTGATCTTCGACTGCCTCACCTTCCCGCTCGGGTCCGGCCAGGACGACCTGCGTCGTGACGCGCTCGAGACGATCACCGCGATCGAGCGGGTCAAGGAGCGCATCCCGGGCTGCTTCACCACCCTGGGGGTGTCCAACGTCTCGTTCGGGCTGTCCCCGGCCGCCCGGCAGGTCCTCAATGCGGTGTTCCTCAAGGAGGCGATGGACCGCGGCCTGGACTCGGCGATCGTGCACCCGGGCAAGATCCTGCCCCTGCACCGCATCCCCGACGAACAGGTCCAGATCGCGCTCGACCTGATCAACGACCGGCGGGGCGCGGACGGGCTCGGCGGCACCGCCGACGCGAAGTACGACCCGCTGCACCGCTTCATGGCCCTGTTCGAGGGTGCGGTCGAGACCACGATGTCCGCCAGCGACCTGTCGGCGCTACCGCTCGAGGAACGGCTCGCCCGCCGGATCATCGACGGCGAGCGGGACGGGATGGAGGACGACCTCGACGCCGCACTGCAGCAGCACCCGCCGCTGGACATCATCAACCGGTTCCTGCTCGACGGGATGAAGACGGTCGGCGAGCTGTTCGGCTCGGGCCAGATGCAGTTGCCGTTCGTGCTGCAGTCGGCCGAGGCGATGAAAGGCGCGGTCGGCCACCTCGAACCCCACATCGAGGCCGCCGGGGGCGGGTCGTCGTCGAAGGGGTCGATCGTGCTGGCCACCGTGCGCGGCGATGTGCACGACATCGGCAAGAACCTCGTCGACATCATCCTGCGCAACAACGGCTACGACGTGGTCAACCTCGGCATCAAGCAGCCGATCGATGCGATCCTCGCCGCCGTCGACGAGCACGGCGCCGACGCGATCGGCATGTCCGGGCTGCTGGTCAAGTCGACCGTGGTGATGCGCGACAACCTCGCCGAGATGAACGCGCGGGACCTCGCCCACCTGCCGGTCCTGCTCGGCGGCGCCGCCCTGACACGCGGGTATGTCGAGGACGACCTGCGCGCCCTGTACGACGGCGACGTCTTCTACTGCAAGGACGCCTTCGAGGGGCTCAGGGTCCTCGATGCGGTGATGGACGCGCGCCGCGCAGGGGTCGCCGCCCCCGAGGAGTTGACCGCCCGCAGGCAGCGGCGCACGCCGACGAAGACGCGCGTGGAGGAGGCGCCGCCCGCGGTCGACGGCCAGGGTCGGCCGAGGTCGCTGGTCGCCACCGACGTGGACGTGCCCACTCCCCCGTTCTGGGGCCAGCGCGTCGTGCGCGGCATCGCGGTCGACGACGTCTGGCCGCTGCTCAACGAGGTGGCGCTGTTCCGCAACCAGTGGGGGTTCACCCCCGGCGAGTTGTCGCCCGACGAGTACCAGCAACTGCTCGACGACAAGGCCCGCCCCGTCGTGCGCGAATGGATCGACCGTGCGAAGTCGGAGAAGGTCGTCACCCCCGAGGTGGTGTACGGCTACTACCCTGCCAACGGCGACGGCGACGACCTCGTCGTGTGGGACCCCGAGGCGCCGCTCGAGCGTGAACTGGTCCGCTTCAGCTTCCCGCGGCAGACCCGCGGACGCTTCCTGAACATCGCCGACTTCTTCCGGCCGGTGGACAGCGGCGAGGTGGACGTCCTGGGGGTGCAGGTCGTGACGATGGGCCGTCGCATCAGCGAGGTGGCCCAGAAGCTGTTCGCCGAGGACCGCTACCAGGACTACCTGTTCGCCCACGGCTTCGGCGTGGAGATGGCCGAGGCGCTGGCCGAGCTGTGGCACCGGCGCGTGCGCGAGGAACTCGGGATCGTCGGCGACGACGGCCCGACGAAGGAGGACTGGTTCCGACAGGGCTACCGCGGCTCGCGCTACTCGTTCGGCTACGCAGCCTGCCCGGACCTCGAGGACCAGGCGAAGCTGTTCCGGCTCATCGACCCGGGTGCGATCGACGTGGAGCTGAGCGAGGAGTTCATGCTCCACCCCGAACAGTCCACCTCCGCGATAGTCGTGCACCACCCGGAGGCCAAGTACTTCAACGCCCGCTAGGGCTTTGAAGTCCCCCTCCCGGAGGGTGGGCGGCGCCCATCGATCAGTGCACCACCCGGAGGCCAAGTACTTCAACGCCCGCTAGGGATGCGAGGTGACGGCCTCGACGTGAGCGCCGGGCGCCAGCCCCCATGCGTCGAAGCGGCCGGCCTCGGCCTCGAGCACGTCGCGGGCCCGCAGCAACAACGGGCTCAGGCGACCGGGTCGCATGGTGCGCACCTGCAGGACCCGGCCGTCGCGGGCGAGGAACGCCACGTCGATGGCGAAGCGCATGCGGACGGTGTGCACCTGCTTGGCGCGCGTCAGCAGCAGTGCCCCGTCGACACCGTCGCGCCCGAGCAGGCCGCGCCGCACGGCGCGGCGCGACTGCGCGACCTCGACGGCCGCGACGTCGAGGCCGTCGACGTGCAGCCGACCGTGGACGGTGGGTGCCGCCATCGCTGGCTCCTCGGGGTGCGTCGGCAGGCTAGGTGAAGGGCCCAGGGATCCGGGACCCCGGGCGACGTCGACTGGGTCCTGCGCCGCAGGCACGGTCGCCGTCGTCGGGGGAGGCTCGTCCCGACGCATGGGGGGAGAGCGGTGCACCCGGAAGCCGTGGACGACACCGCCGTGGCACGGCGGGGCGACGAGCACGGGGTCGCCGTCACGGAGTACCTCGGGATCATGGTCGCGGTCGCGGTCCTGATCGGTGCCCTGATCTCGGTCGTCACACCGGGCGTGCCGAGGACCATCGTCGACGGGCTCACCGTCGCCGTCGGGAGGATGGTCGGCGGTGACGCTCCCGACCTGACGGCGCCTGCCCGCCCGGGGGCGGATGGGATCGCCGCGACGGGCCGGCCTTCCTCGGACGCGGTGGCGGCGCCGGCGGATCCGTGGGCCGCCCCGCTCGACGATCCCGACGCGGCCTTCGCCGCCGTCGACGGCCCACGCGCGGTCGACCGTCTGGCGGCGCTCGGAGGTCGCGAACGCCGCCTGCTGCTCGACGAAGCGCACCGGCGTTCGACCGACGCCGAGGCACCACTGGACGTCCGTGTCGGCGCCAACCAACTCCTGCTCGCCGCCACGGTGTTCGACGTCACCTCGGTCGGCGCCGCCGGTGGAACCGACCAGGCGACGGGGACGGGCAGCGGGGGTCTGGACCGGCACGAACGCTACGACCGCTGGCTGCAGGAGGACCGGCAGCTGATCTGGTTCGACCCCGCCGACGACGGACGTGTGGCCGAGGTCGTGGCCGGCCGCCTCGACGAGGCCGACCGGGTCGCCGTCGTCGTCCCCGGCACGGGCAACGACGTGGACACCTTCGACACCAGCACCCGTCAGTACGCCCGCAACCTCGCCGACACGATCGACGACCTCGACCCGGATGCGGACGCCGCGGTGGTGGCCTGTCTCTGCTACGACGCGCCGGACAGCCTGCTCGAGGCCCGCCACGGTCGCTACGCCGAGGAGGGCGCGGAGGGGTTGGCGGCGGTCACCGACGACATCCGGCACCTGGCCGCCGAGGAGGCGACGATGACCGTGATGGGCCACTCGTACGGCGCGACGGCGCTGGGTCACGCGATCACCGACGCCGGGCTGACGGCGGACGAGACGGTCAGCCTCGGCGGTCCGGGCCTCGGACGCACCGTCGACTCGGTGGACGACCTGCCGGACGGGGCGGGACGGGTGTGGGGCGTCCGTCACGACAAGGACCCGATCGCCCTGGCCGCGTGGGTCCACGGGCGCAACCCGGACGATCCGGCCTTCGGGGCGGGTGGCTTCACCGTCGGCGATGGTGACGTGACGCGTCGGTGGTGGCCCTACCAGGCCGAGTTCCACGGCATCTATCTTGTCGACGAGGTGTCGCGCCGCAACCTGGCCCTGGTCACGCTGGGGCGGGCCGACGAGGTCGACGGTCTTCGGGAGGGGCGGCCATGAGGAGGTTTCCGGTGGTGTTGCTGGCGGTCGTGCTCGTGGCCGCCTGCGCCGACGGTTCCCCGCCGGCCGGTACCGGCGGCGGCGACGGTGCGGCGGGAGACGCCTATCCGTGGGAGCTGCCGACGGAGGACGCGACCGTCGAGGCGGCTCGACAGCGCGCCGAGGACATGGTCCGTGGGACGGCGGGGCATCTCGGACTGGCGCTGGACGACGGGGACTGGGTCGATCCGGACGAGCCACGGGTCACGGCCTGTGACGAGGGCGCGATCTCGGCCGAAACGCCGTTCACCGCCAACGTGCGGGCCCGGGTGGGGGGCGCCGTCGATGCCGACGACCTGCTCGCCGAGGTCGGGCGCTACTGGCGGTCCCGGGGTGTCGACGGGATCGCGGAACAGTTCGCCGAGTCGACCACCCCCAGCCTCAACGGCACCTTCGACGACCAGCGCTGGCAGGTCAGCGTGCTCGTCAACACCGACCACGACTTCGTGTCGCTGGTCGTCAACACCCCCTGCCTGCCGAGCGAGGAATGGGACCAGCGATGACCGACCACACGCCTAACCCCAACACGCCGTCGATCGAGGTCGCCTCCACCCGTTCGGCGACGCCGATGCTGGTCGGCGCCGCGGTGGCGATCCTGCCGGCACTCACGCTCGTCGCCGTCCTCTCGCTCACCGGCGGCATGACGACGGCGCTCTGGCTCGTCGTCGGTTTCCTGCTGCTCGGCGGGATGACCGCCGCCGCCGTCCTCGTCATGCTCGGTCGCCGACAGCCGAGCCGCTGGCGGCTCGACACCAAGGGGATCACGACGGTGGCCCGATCCGGCGCCGAGGACCGCGTCAACTGGCGGCAGGTCGAGCGCGTCACGCTGGTCGACCGCATCGAGTCGGCCGGTCGCCACTCGGTTCGTCGCCGCCGGCTCGAGTTCGCCGTCGAGGGGCGCCCTCCGGTGGCCATCGAGCGCATGACCCGCGACCCGGACGGCGACCTCGCGGCACTGGGGGCGCTCGCACGCGACTGCTACGCGCGTGGCTGGCTGACCGACGCGGCCCCCTACACCGAGGACACACCGGCCACCCGGGGCCTGTGACCTGATCGCGCGAACGAGCGAATGGGCGTGAGCGGCCCGGACGCGGTGATCACGGCGCGCCGACGGGGCCCTCGTCCGGGACGAGTTCGACGGTGAAGTCGACCATGTGGTCGAGGCTGCCACCGTAGGCCTGGCCGGGGCCGAGGGTCCCGGTCCGCCCGTCGCAGACGTCGCTGTCGCGGTGGGCGAAGAGCCGGGGATCGCTCGTGAACGGCCGGCAGAGCGGCTGGCCGCTCGCGGCCACGGCGAAGGCCTGCGTCGTCGATGCGACCCGGAAGGCGGACCCGTAGTTGAGGGGGTGGTGGACGTTGAACTCGTCGGCCCAGCCACCGCACGAGGTGGTCTGGTAGCCGTCGTCGAGCACCACGGCGGCACCGACGCCGGCCGGCGGAAGTTCCATCTCCAACCGCACGATGACGTCGTGCATCTCGTCGTCGAGGTTGCCGACGTCCGCGCCGATGCTGCAGGGCTGCCCGCTCTCGAGCGCGCTTCCCGGTGGCAGCTCGTCCGCTTCGGGGTCGTAGCCGTTGCGGGCGAGGATGTCGTCGATGCGGCCGTCCGACAGGCTCGGTGAGCCGCCGCGGGCCGGCGGCGGGCCCAGCAGCCAGTCGACACCCAGGCGCGAACGGGAATGGGCCTCGCCGCGGGTGCCGCTGACGCCGAGCCGATCGGCGGTGCCGCCCTGGAGCTGTCCCTGGGTCTCGACCTCGACCCGGAACTCGCGGCGTGCCGCATCGAAGCGGGTGAGGTTGCCGTCGTTGCGGCGGGCGTAGTCGTCCGCGGCGTTGCGGCTGCGGCCGTACACGCCGTAGGCCAGCCCGTTGGGGAGCGGATTGCGGACCAGGTCGATGACCTCGCCCTGCAGATGCGTGGCGGCGGCCAGTGCCGCCGCGTCGGCCGCGGACTGGCCGTCGGCCCGCAGCGCGCCGGCCTTGCCCGCCTCGAGCAGCCAGAACCAGGCGACGACGAGAACGGCGACGACGACGAGCATGATCGGAATGACCTGCCCGTCCTCGTCGCCGAGTCGTTGCCTCAACGGTCGATCAACCCCCGCCGGTGAGCCCCTGGACGGTCGATTGCAGGCCGCTCGAGATGGCACCGCCGACCTCCGGGGCCGCCTGGGCGACGATGGCGATGATCGCCACGACCACGATGATGATGCCGACGTACTCGACGGCGCCCTGGCCGTCCTCGTCCCGGTGCAGCGCAGCGACGAGGTCGCGGCCACGGTGCAGCAGTTCGGTCAGGTACAGCATGTCGTTCTCCTCGGTTGCAGCAGTCCGCCTGCCTGTACCTGTCACGCTACGGAGGCCGGGTCGGCCTGCCGAGGGCCCCGCGGCCCAAGGCGGACCCAAAGGGGGCCCAGGTCCCTGGGCCCCCGACCTACGACCCGTCCTGGTCCAATGGAATCGGCCCGACCGTGAAGTGCGGCGCGGTCCGGTCGGTGACGCTGTTGCCCTCGGGATCGCTGCGTTCGTTGAACAGCAGCGTCAACGTCGTCGCCCCGTCGACCAGCGGGCCCTGGAACACCAGCGTGCCGTCGAGGTGCTCGCCACCGTCGACCTTCAGGGTGACGTTGTCGTCGGGCGGCAGGAGGGGATAGTCGTTGCCCGAGTCGTCGCGGACGACCGCGACCCCGCCGCCGGTGCTGCTGCTCATCCGGAGCGTGTCACCGGCGGGGGCGATGATCTCGACGTCGACCTCCACGGCGAGCTCGGTCACCGCGAGGCGGTGGACCCGGAGCACGGCGCCGCTGGCCGTGCGCTCTTCGATGTCGAGGTCGATCTCGACGGGGTCGACACCCTGGCCGCTGCTCCCGCCCCCGGCGCCGCTGAGATCGATCGGCCCGAGGGTGAAGTGGGGGCGGACGCGGTCGTTGACGGTGCCGCCCTCGGGGTCGCGACTCTCGTTGAACAGCAACGTCAGCGTGGAGGCGTCGTCGGCCAGCGGGCCCTGCCACTGCAGGCGTCCCTCGAGTTGCTCACCGTCCCCGAAGCGGAGCGCCTCGTTGTCCGTCGGTGGGACGAGCGGGTACTCGTTGCCGAGGTCGTCGCGGGCGAAGGCCGGTTCCTCGGCGTTGTTGAGCCACAGGATCCCGAGGTCCGCAGGTACGACGATCTCGACGTCGGCGGCGATGGCGTCCCCGTCGACCTCGAGGCGGTGCACCCGGAAGGTCATCCCCTCGAAGTTGCGTTCCTGGAGGTCGACGTCGACGACCAGCGGCTCGCCGGCATCCGTCGACTCGGCCGGCGCCTCGGGCTCCTCGTCCGGCTCGGTCGCAGGGTCGGTCGCGTTCGCACCGGACGGATCCTGCGCAGGATCACCGCTGCTGCAGGCGCCGGCGACCAGCGCCGCCGCGAGCAGGATGCCGAGCGTGGCGCGGCGGCGCGGACGGGGGGCGGGGAAGAACATCGCGGTCTCTCCGAAGGGGGCATGGACGCCGACGGCGCGCACGCTCAGCCGGCGATGTCGATCGGACCGAACGTGAAGTGCGGATACATCTGGTTCATCAGGCCTCCGCCGTCCGGGTTGCCGGTCTCGTTGAAGTACAGGGTCAACGACTGGACGCCGTCGTGCAGCGGCCCCTGGTAGGCGAGCGTGCCCTCGAGGCGCTCACCCTCGTCGAGGGTGAGGTTGCGGTTGTCGTCGGGCGGGATCAGCGGGTACTCGTTGCCCTGGTCGTCGCGGATCACGGCCTCGGTCCCGCCGATGGCGCTGTTGAGGGTGATGTTGCCCTCGTCGGCGGCGACGATGATCTCCACGTCGACCAGGATCGACAGGTCGTCGACCTCGAGGCGGTGGACACGGAAGACCGTGCCGGTCGGCGTCCGCTGCTCCTCGTCGAGGTCAACGACGACCGGTTCACCGGCGGCTCCGGCCTCCTCGGCCTCGGCGGCCCCGACGGACTCGTCGGCGTCGGCCGTCGGCGTGGCGGTCGCCGCCGCGTCGTCGGTCGGCTCCCCGGCGCTGCACCCGACCGACAGCGCCAGCAGCAGCGCTGGTGCCGCCAGGCCGGCGCCGCGGCGGCGGGACCGCATCAAACGGCCTCGCGCTCGGTCAGGGGCCCACGCAGCCAACGGGCGATCGCCTCGGCCCGTGAGGTGGCGCCGAGCTTGGCGTAGGCGTTGTGCAGGTGGTTCTTCACGGTCTTCGGGCTGAGGAACAGTTGCTCGGCGATCTGCGCGTTGCTGTTGCCCTCGGCGAGCGCGTCGAGCACCTCGGCCTCGCGGCGCGTCACCCCGTAGTGCCCGGCCATGTCGACGCGCAGCGGCGCGCTGCGGAGCACGTCGACGACCGCATTGGCCGCGACGGACCCGAGGACGACGCGGCCGTCGCGGACATCGCGGATTGCGTCGGCGAGGCGGTCCGGGGCGTCCTGCCCGTGCACCAGGTAGCCGCTGGCGCCGGCCCGCAGGGCGGCCTCGATGGTCTGCTCGTCGTCGGTGTAGGTGAGCATCAGCACCTTGGCGAGCGGCGCGATCTCGGTCGCGGCCGCGATGCCGTCCCGGCCCGGCATGCGGACGTCGAGCAGGACGACGTCGGGACTGGCCCGACGGGTCTCGTCGACGGCCTGCCGCCCGTCCGCGGCACGGCCGACGACCCGCAGGTCGTCCTCGGCCTCGAGGACGGCGACCAGCCCCTCGCGTACCACCGCGTTGTCGTCACACACGAGTACCCGAATCATGTGGCGCCCCTCGTTGTCGCGTCCCCCCCTCCAACGAGCGAGCGACACAACGGATACTGGTTCCCCGGCCCGGTGCCGCATCGACCTCGAGCGTCGCTCCGATACCGGCAGCACGCTCCCGCATGCCGACCAGACCGAAATGACCAGCGGTCAATACCTGACTAGGCCGTTCGGACGGGAAGCCTAGCCCGTCGTCAACGACCCGGACCTCGGCCTGATGGCCAGTGCTGCGGACGGAGACGTGGACGCGTCCGGCCCGGGCATGCCGTCGCACGTTCTCGAGCGCTTCGGCCACGATCGCGAGGATCGTGGCGCGGTGTTCGGGCGCCACCTCGACGGCGGGGTCCGCGGCGAACTCGACCGGGATGCCGGTGTCGTGCGACCAGGTCCGCGTCAGGCGCTCGGTCTCCTCGACGAGGCCGAGCGGTACCGGCGCCCGGAGGGCACCGATGAGGGCACGCGCCTCCTGTGACGCCACGGCTGCACCGGCCTCGATCGCCGAGATCGCGTCGCCGCACTCCTGCGGCGCCCTCGCCTTGAGCGCGTGCGCCTGCAGTTGGATGCCGTGGAGGGTCTTGCCGACCGAGTCGTGCAGTTCGCGGGCGAGCCGGAGCCGCTCGGCGGCCGAGGCCGCCTCCTCGAGGGCACGCCGCTCCGCGCCGCGGGCCCGTTCGAGGGCGCGGAGCAGGCGGCGCAGCCGCGCCCCGGCGGCGGCGAGCAGGCCGTACAGGCACACGACCACGAACACCAGGGCCAGCGCCGCCGCGTCCGGTTCGTCCAGGGACTCGCCGGCCACGGACACGTACGTGAGCGCGAGCAGCGCTGCCGCCAGGGCTCCACCGCGCCAGCCGTACAGCAGCCCGCCGAGCAGGGCGGTCGCGACGGTGGCCAGGACGAACGGCGCTGCCGGACCGGCGATCAGCAGGAACGCCGTGGCGAGTGCGAGGTCGACCGCGAGGAAGAGCGGGTGGCGCAGCACGTAGGGCTGGGCCCGGTCCCACAGCAGCAGCGGGGCGAGGGAGCCGAACAGCACCACGATCAGCACCGTGGCGGCGACCCCTTCGTGGGCGTCGCCGAGCAGCACCACCGGGACGCTCAGCGCCGTACAGGCCAGGCGCAGCAGGAGCAGGCCCCGCACGACGCTGCCGAGTTCGCCCGGTACGGCCGCGCGGCTAGCCATTGAACAACTCGAGGCTGAAGTCGGTGCTGATCAGCATCCCCGTCATCATGATCAGCATGGCGGCCGGCAGGATGATCAACGTCACCACGAGACTGACGCGGGGCGCGGCGCGGGCCGCCCGTTGGCGGGCGCGGGCGGCGTCCTCGCGACGGACCTCGGTGGCCAGTTGGGCCAGGGTGTCGGCGATGGGCGTGCCCAGCTCCTCGCCCTGCAGCAGCGAGGCGATGAACCGCGACAGGACCTCGGACTCGTTGCGGTCGCGCAGTTCGACCAGGGCGGCGCGGCGACTCTCCCCCAGTTCCATCTTGCGCAGGGCCAGGAGCATCTCGTCCGACAGCGGGCCAGGGACGGCTTCCGCCACGCGCGCCAGGGCGCCCCGGAACGACAGGCCGGCGCGGACGGACACCGACAGGATGTCGAGGAAGTCGGGCAGGTCACGATCCATCCTCGCCTGCCGCTTCGACGCCGCGGACCGCAGGCTGAGGTCGATCAGGAACCAGCCGGCGACGGCGATGGCGGCGCCGAGGATCCAGCTGCCGTTGAGGACCAGGACCAGCCCGAGCGTGCCGAAGATCAGCGTCTGCAGCAGCTTGCGACCCGCGTAGGACTCGAGGGTCATGCCGTTGGGTCGTCCGGCGCTCTCGAGGCGGCGCCGGATGGTGGCCACGCGCTGCGGCCCGAGCCGGGCGAGGACGTCGGCCGCGAACCGGTCGGCGAGGGCCTCGGACGCGCGCTGCAGCAATGGCGGCCGCTGCTGGCGGACCTCGAAGACCACGCCCTCGCGGACCACGAGTTCGGGGCCGGCGTACTTGTAGAAGCGCCAGCCGACGACCGCGAGCACGTAGAGCGCGAGGAAGGCGGCGGCGACGAGGGTCGGGTTCACAGCGTCACCCGCGTGATCCGGCGGATGAGGACGTACCCGAGCGCGGTCAGGCCACCGGACACGATCAGCACGATGCGCCCGAAGGCGCTGGACACCATCTCGTCGAGTGCACCCGGGCTGGTGGCGTTGAGCAGCAGCAGCAGGCCGACGACGAGCACGGGGATGACGTAGGAGGTGAACACCGCCCCGACCAGCATCACCTTGATCTCGCGCTGCACCTCGCGGCGTTCCTCGAGGGTGTGGGCGAGATCGGTCAGGGCCTCGACGACGTCCCCACCGGAACGGTGCTGGATGACCAGGGTGGAGACCATCACCCCCACGTCACGCGAGGGCATGCGTTCGACCATCGCCATCAGGGCCCGGTCGAGGTCCTGGCCGAGCCTGATCTGCGCGGCGACCTGGCGTAGCTCGCCCCCGGCCGGCTCGTCGATGTCGTGCTGGGCGAGTTCGATCGATCGCACCAGGGACAGGCCGGCCTGGGATCCGTTCGCGATGAGGCGGGCGACGTCGGGCAGTTGGTTGATGAACTGCGTCCTGCGCTTGTTGCGGGCCCGCTCGACGTAGCGCCACACCCCGTAGCCGGCCAGCACGGCACCGGGAACGGCCAGCCAGGTCGGCAGCACGCCGTCGATGACGCGATAGGAGAGCAGCACCACGCCGACCGTCGCGGCCGCGAAGGTCAGCGGTCGCCAGGACACCCCCGCGCCGTGCAGGTGGTTGGCCAGCAGGCGTCCGAACGACGTGCGCTGGAAGGCCGCGTCCGCCTGGTTGAGCAGCTTGCGGTCGCGACGCTCGGCCGCCTCGAGCACGTTGCGGCGGCGGATCTCGGCCCGTTCGGCCGCATCGGTCGCCAGCTGTCCGAGCCCGGCGACAGCCAGACCGATGGTCGCCACCAACGCGACCAGCACCCCGAGGTAGAGCATCGTCAGTCCATCCCGGCCGGCGGGCGGGCCCGCTGCGCGAACGAGTCCGGATAGGCCACCCCGGCCACGGCCAGCCGCTGACGCTGGGACTGCGGCAGCCCGGTGAGCTCCCACTGGCCGCGCAGGACGCGGTCGGCCCCGACCGGTTCGGGGACGAAGCGCGACACCGGCTGCAGCCTGGACTCGTGGCCGTGCCTGACGGCCACGACCAACTCGACGACCCGACGGGCGCGGTCGATCCCTCGTTCGAGTTGCACGATGGCGTGCACGGCACCGGCGACCTGGTCGCGCAGCGACTCGTAGGACAGGTTCAGTTCGGTCATCGAGGCCAGCGTCTCGAGGCGGGTGACCGCATCCCCGGCCGAGTTGGCGTGCACGGTCGCCAGCGAACCCTCGTGACCGGTGTTCATCGCCTGCAACATGTCCAGCGTCTCGGCGCCGCGGACCTCACCAACGATGATGCGGTCGGGTCGCATGCGCAGGGCGTTGCGCACGAGGTCGCGGATCGTGACCTGCCCCTTGCCCTCGACGTTCGCCGGTCGCGACTCGAGCGAGATCACGTGGGACTGCTGCAGTTGCAGTTCGGCCGCGTCCTCGATGGTGACGATGCGCTCGCTGTCGGGGATGAAGCCCGACAGCGCGTTGAGGAAGGTCGTCTTCCCCGTACCGGTACCACCGGAGACGATGATGTTGAACTTCGCCGCGACCAGCGCAGCCAGCAGGTCAGCGGTCGCCCGGTCGAGCGTGCCGTTGTCGACCAGTTCGTCGAGCCGGTACGCCCGCGGGAAGCGCCGGATGGTGAGGATCGGGCCGGTCAGCGACAGCGGCGGGATGATGACGTTGACGCGTTCGCCGGTGGGCAGGCGCGCATCGACCATCGGCGAGGACTCGTCGACGCGCCGGTTGACGGAGGACACGATCCGGTCGATCGTCTGCAGCAACTGGGCCTCGCTGACGAACGTGGTCTCGACGCGCTCGAGGCCACCGCCGCGCTCGACCCAGACGTCCTTCGCGCCGTTGACCATGATCTCGGTCACGTCGGGGTCGTTGAGCAGCGGCTCGAGCACGCCGAGCCCGAGCGCCTCGTCGACCACCCGGCGGATCAGCAGGGACCGCTGTTCGGTGGAGAGCACGGGACCTTCGCGGGTGATGATCCGCGACACGACCCGTTCAAGCCTGGCCCGGCGCTGGCTCGTGGTCAGGTCGGACAACTCGGAGAGGTTGACCTCCTCGAGCACCTTCTGGCGGTACCACGACGCCTCGGACTGCTGCTCGACCTCGACGGTCTCGACCTCGCCGAAGATGCTGCTCTCGCTGCGGGCGCGACGGTTCTTCAGTCCCATTCCGGCAGCTCCGGCATCTCGGCGGTGCGGTGGAGGTCGAGCGTGGCCGAGATCCCGGGGACGACGACGGGAACCCGGACCTCCACCCGGACCCGGTGCCGGTCACCCGACGGCCAGGTGGTGCTCGCCGACGGGCGCAACCACGACGGCAGCGAGGCGGCCGCCGCGGCCTCGATGCCACCCTGGCCGTCCTCGACCATGGCGACGCGGGCAGCCGCGCGCGCGGCCTGTTCGGTGGCAACGGCGGCCTGGGCCACCATCAGCGTCTGCAGCACGGCCAGGCCGACGAGCAGCAGGATCGGGAGCAGGCCGAGGAGTTCGATCGCGGCCTGCCCGTCCTCGCCCTGCCGCCGGCGGATCATGGCCGCTGCCTCGCGACCGTCGGCTCGTGCACGTAGCCCGAGCTCGCGCTGATCTCGTAACCGCCACCGATGAACGGCACGATCACGGGCATCTCGACCGTGGCCTGCACGGTACGGCGCCCGTTCGGCCCCGCCCCGGCCTGCTGCAGTCGGAGCGAGCCGGCCCATCGGTCGGGCAGACGGTCAGCCGCCGCCTGGGTCGCGTCGGCCACCGTCTCGTCACGCGCGAGCGCACGGCCGCCCTCGCTGGCCGCCATGTGGGCGAAGACGCCGGACAGGCCCGCGAGGGACAACTGGAACACCAGGGCGACGAACATGACCAGGACCGGCAGCAGGCCGACGAACTCGACGGCGCCCTGGCCCGCCTCGCTCCGGGGCCACGGCAGCCGTCGGACGCTGCCGCCGCGCCGCGCCGGCCACAGCCCGAGATGCGTGCCGAGCTTGACGATCGCCTCGCGTACCGGCCCGGTCGCCGCGCGCGACGGCGTCCCCGAGTTCACGGCCGGTTGCAGATCCCGGTAGTCGGCGGGGATGGCCGTGGGCACGCGGGGCACGGCGACGACCGAGTCGACGAGGTCGGGTTGGACGTCGCTGATCCGGGAGGCACGGTTGACCAGCACCTCGATGCCCTCACGGCGTGAGTCGAGCCGCTCCCACAGCCGCAACAGTCGGTTGGCACCGCGCATCGACGGGACGTCGGGCGTGGTGACCAGCAGCACGCTGTCGGCCATCTCGGCCGCCGTCAGGGTCGCCTCGCTCGCGACCGAACCGAGGTCGACGACCACGACGTCGAAGCGCGCGCGTACGGCGGCCAGGATCTGGCGGGCGTGCGCGGCGGTGACGTCCTCGCCCTGTTCTCCGTCGTGGGGCGCCAACAGGATGGACAGGCCGCTCGGGTGGCGGTAGAGGGCCTCGTCGAGGTGGCGCTCGCTGAGGTCCTCGGCGACGTCGAGCAGGTCGACCACGCTGCGGCGGTGCTCGAGATCCAGCAGGTTCCCGGCGTCACCGGTCTGCAGGTCGAAGTCGACGAAGCACACGCTGCGGGCGGTGCCGAAGGTCTCGGCGGCCTCGAGCGCGAGGTGCAGGGCGATGGTCGAGGTCCCGACGCCGCCCTTCGACCCGGCGAACGCGAACATGCGGGCGCTGCTGCCGGTGGTGGGGCCGACGGCCGCGCTGTCGGTCGCGAAGCGGCTCTGCATCGTCCGCGCCCACGACGCCGCCGCGGCCAGGTCGGTCTCGAGCGCATCGAACGACAGCGGCAGGCCCGTGACGCCGCGGGCACCGGCCTGGAGTGCGCCGCGCAACAGGTCCGCCGAGGGGTCGGCGACGAGCAGGACGACCCCGAGTGCAGGGAAGCGGGCCACGAGGTCGCGGGTCAGGTGCAGCAGCGGCAGCGGACCGACGTCCTCGTGCAGGAGCACGGCATCGATCTCGCCCTGCTCGCACGCGCCGATCACGGCCGGCGCCGACGTTGCGACGCCGACCACGCTCAGGCCGCCGATCTCCTCGATGCGCGCGCGGACGTCCGCGGCCAGTTCGGGGTTCTCGATGGCCAGCAGGATCCGGCTGGGCGTGTCGGCGGGGCTCATGGCGTCCCCCGCTCGAAGCCGCGCTGGCTGTCGGGCAGCGGCTGGTCGTCGCCGGGGGCCAGCAGACCGAGCCGGACCTTGGTCGCGAAGGACTCGACGTAGGTGAGCACGAGGCTGTCCTCGACCGAGAGCGCGAAGGTCACCGGCACGACCTGGGAGTCGCTGAAACTGTTCGCGGTCTCCTCGGCGGCGGTGCGCACGGCACCGACGTCGATGATGCGCGCCGCCGAGACGACGATCTCCGATCGCGCCCGCGCTTCCTCCTCGGCCGGGAAGGTGGCGTAGATGTCGACGAGGTCACCCGGGCGGATCTTGCCGGCGACGCCGGTCTCGGCGTCGACGAGGATGGCCAGTTCACGTTCACCGAGGTCGAGTTCGGGGTTGTCACGGACCATGCCGTCCTGGAGCACCGAGCCCGCCGACAGGGGCGCCGACGCCACCAGTCCCTCGACCTCGCTGCGACTGCGCAGCGCCGCGGCGGGCACCCACCGGCGCGGCAACATCCGCTCCTCGATGGCGTTCTCCGGGATCATCTGCTGGGTCGGGACGTCCTGGGTCAGCCACAGGACCTGGGTGAGGGGCTCGACCTGGCTGCGCACGTCGGCGACGTAGCGCGAGACCAGGCCGAACACGGCGATGCCGCCGACGAGTGCGAGCAACATCAGCAGCAGTCCCCGTCGCTGTCTCGGGTTCACGAGGCGTCTTCCTCCGCGGGAGCGGCGGCCGGGGCCGGGGGTCGGCCGGGTCGGCAGGTCGGGCAGTGGTCGGGCAGGGCGGTGCCGCCGCACCAGCGGCAGGCGACGACGGGCAGCCGACCACTCGCGTCGCTGATCATCGGCTGGAGTGCGGAGGGGGCGATGGCGACCTCGATGAATCGCTTCGACCCCCAGTAACGAGCCGAGGCCGTCGAAGGTTCGACGGCCACGACCTGCCCGCCGGCCAGGATGGGCTCCAGCACGGAGGTCCGCCACGCCTGCGAGCCCTCCTGGTCCGCGACGAGGGCGACCGGTTCGGCGGGCAGTGCGACGCTCGGTGGCGTGTGGTCGGTGACGGGCGACACCGACCGCACGGGGTTGGCCTGGACCACGAAACCCTTGCGCGACACGTAGGAACGTGCATGCAGGCCGAGTGGCACCTCGACGTGTTCGAGTTGGGCGACGGACGCGGTCCACGCCAGCGACACGACGTGGCGTTCGAGCGCCGGTGCCAGCAGGGCGACCAGCCCGGCGTCGTCGTAACGATCACCGGCCCCGGCCAGTGCCGCGGCCAGGACGCTGGCACCGACCGGCGGGAGCGTCGTCTCGACCAGGACGATCCTCGCCGGGCCGACGAGCATGCGCAGCGCGTCGTACGCCTCGCGCTGACGCGGCGGACCCCAGCTCGGCAGCAGCACCAGGGCCGGGCCGTCGGCGGCAATGGCCTCCCACGCCCGGGTCAGCTCGGGCAGCTGGTCCGGACCTTCCGCGCCGGGCATGGCCGAAGGAAGGCTCGCGCCATCGAAGACGGCGTCCGCCCCGGTCCCCACCACGATCACGTCCACGTGTGCACTCGTCCCCGAGAAATTCTTGTGTTGCCGACGCCCGGTCAGCCTGCGGGCAGTTCGCTCATCTCCACGGTGGGCAGCACGACCTCGACGCGGCGGTTGCGGGCCCGCCCCTCGGGGTTGTCCGTGCCGTCCGGGTTGGTGTTGTCGGCGACGGGCTCGGACGAGCCGAGCCCCTCGACGGTCAGGCGATCCTGGTCGATCCCTGCGTCGACGAGGTACGCGGCGACCGATTCGGCGCGGTCACGTGAGAGCTCGAGGTTGTAGTCGTCCTCGCCCACGTCGTCGGTGTGGCCGCGGATCTCCGCCGGCTCCGCCTCCAGCAACTCGAGCAGTTCGACCAGTTCGTCGAGCACGCCGGCGGCCTCGGGCCGCAGGTCGGCCGAGTCGAACTCGAACAGGACCGTGTCCTCGATCTCGACCACGGCGCCCTCGGGCTCGTCGGTCGCTTCGAGCTCGGTCAGCAACTCGGCGATGCGGATCTCGACGTCGGACCGTTCGTGCTCACCCGTCACGGTCAGCGACGACCCCGTCGGCTCCTCGTCCTCTGGCTCGCTCTCCACCTCCGACGTCGCCGCCTCGGACCCGGCATCCGCCGCGCCCTCGGGGACCTCGTCGTCGGGCGAGCCCGAGCAGGCCGCGAGCAGGAGCGCCATCGCCACGGCCACCCCCCGTCGACGCAGCCCCACGGTCGCCTCCTCCGGATCATCGGTGCAGCACCGCTGCTGCAACCGCGCGAAGACTAGCCAGTACGTGGGGGACGGTACATGGGCCGTCCGGTCCATCTACGGGACGGCGCCGCTACTGCGCCACGGACCCGCTCAGTTCGCTGCCGTCGGCGCTGATGGCCGAACACCGGACACCGCGCTGCCCGTCGGACCAGGCCTGCTCGGTGGGTCCGCGCACGTCGAGTTCGAGCAGCGAGCGTCCATACGGCTCACCGACGAACGCCTCGAACGCCGCGGCGCACGCCTCGAAGGCCCAGCGCGACAGCGCCGTCTCGCCCGGATAGTCGGCGCCGAGTTCGTCGGCGTCGAGCAGGCCGACGACCTCGAGGTCATGGGGACGCTCGCAGTCGATGGTCTCGTAGGTGACGCCGTCGGCGGACTCGTCGCGGTTCAGGCACGAACCCACCTCGATACCGTCGTCGTCGAACAGCCCGCAGCCGGCAGCGGACACGGCGATCAGGCCGATCACGATCCCCCTGGTCCGCACACATCCCTCCTGACTGCGGCGCGCAGAACCTAGCCGGACCGCATGCTCGGGGACGGCCCAGAAACCTGGGTCCCGATCGCATGGCTACTGGCACCTGCGGCCCTGTCAGCACGCGCCCTCGTCGTCGTAGCGTCGCCTCGAGACTGACGAGGTCCGTCGCATCCGACGGTGGGTGCCGACGGCGAGCCAGGGGGCGACGAGCGATGCACCGACTGATGCGGGCCATGTGGCGACTGCGTTCGGACGACGGCGCGTCCAGCGTCGAGTACGTCGGCATCATCATCGTCGTCGTGGCGGTCATCAGCGCGGTGCTGGTGTCGACGACGGGCATCGGCGGCACCCTCGTGAGCGCGACGAACAACGCCGTGTGCGCCGCCCTCGACAACTGTGAAGCGCCCACGCCGCAGGGCCCCGATCCCATCACGACGACGACGGTCGCGGCACCCCCGGCGCCGCTGGTGACGCAGGTCTCGTCGCGGGAGGCGGCCGCGCCGCCGCCGATCGACCCCCACGGCAACCCGGTGGTGGTGACGCCGGACGGCTCGGCACTGCCGACCATCGAGGGTCGCGTCTTCGACCCGGCGACGGGGCGCCCGCTGGACGTCACGGTCGACCCGGAGACCGGCACGGCCACGGTGCAGACGCCCGACGGCACGAGCCATGAGGTCCCGGGCGACCTCGACCTCGTGCCGACGCCGGGTCCGAACGGCCCCGACACCCCCGGCAGCGGCGACACCCCCGGCAGCGGCGACACCCCCGGCAGCGGCGACACCCCCGGCAGCGGCGACACCCCCGGCAGCGGCGACACGCCGGGGAGCGGCGACACGCCCGACGGCAACGACCTGCCGGGTCCGGCTGATGGACCTGAGGGTGGCGACGTCGAGGGTGGCGACCTGGTCGGCGCGGGCGACCCCGACGCAGGCGACCCCGACGCAGGCGACCCCGACGCGGGCGACCCGGCGAGCGGCGCCCCCGGCACCAACCAGGGGCCGACCGACGGCGACATCGACGACGTCCTCGCCGACGCGCCGGAGGTGGACGGGCACGACTCCCCCGAGTCAGGGGCGGGCAACGGCACGAATGCGCCCGCGGGGTCGAGCCCTGACGACCCCGGCGCGAACGACCAGGCGGCCGGCGACCCGGTCAACACCCGCACGGGCGCGTTCGTCACCGCTGGTGTCGACCTGGCGCTGGCCGGTCCCGCCGGAGGGCTCGTCCTCCGTCGCAGCTACTCCTCGACCGACACCCGACAGGGACCACTCGGCCGCGGGTGGACGCACGGCTACGACCTCGGCATCGAACGCGACGGCGCGTCACGCGTGCTGGTGCGCACCGAGACGGGCCACCGGGTGCCGTTCCTGCTCGACGAGGAGACCGGTGACCTCATGGCGCCGCCCGGGATCCGCTCGGTCCTGAGCCGGACCGGGGACGGCTACGTCCTGACGCGTCGGGACGGTTCGACGGTGACGTTCGACAGCGACGGCCGGGCGACGACGCTGGCCGACGCCAACGGCCTTGCGGTCACCCTCGGCTACGACGAGAGCAGCCGCCTGACGACGGTGACCGATGCCGTCGGACGGGAACTGGCCCTGACCTGGGACGGGGAACGCATCACGGCCGCGACGCTTCCCGACGGCCGCGACGTCGAGTACCGCTACGAGGACGGCCTGCTGACCGAGGTCGTCGACCTGCGCGGCAACACCGAGAACTACACCTACGACGACCAGCGACGCATCGCCGAGGTCACCGACAACACCGGTCACCTCGTGGTCGGCAACACCTACGACGACCAGGACCGCGTCGTCGAACAGACCGACGGCCTCGGGCACGAGTACCGCTTCCGCTACCGAACCGAGGGTGCCCACGACGTCACCCTCTACACCGACCCGAAGGGCAACCGGACCATCTGGGTCTACAGCGGCGAGCGCCTCGTGCGGACCCAGGATGCGCTCGGTCGCACCACGACGATGCGCTACGACGACGACCTCAATCTCGTCGAGGTCATCGACCCGACGGGTGCCCGCACGACGATGTCCTACGACGACCGGGGCAACCCGACCCGCGTCGTGCACCCCGAAGGCCTCGAGCAGCGCTTCCGCTGGAACGACGGCAACGACCTCGTGCAGGTGACCGATGCCTCGGGCGCCGTGACCGCCCTCGACTACGACGACAGCGGCAACCTGTTGTCGGTGACCGCTCCCGACGGCGCGACCACGACCTACACCTACGACGACGACCTGCCCGGACTGGTGTCCGCGGTCACCAATGCGCTCGACCAGACCTCCACGTTCGCCTACGACGACGTCGGGCGCCTCGTGAGCACCACGGGCCCGACCGGCGCACGGTCGGAGTTCACCTACGACGAGGCCGGCAACGTGGTCTCGTACATCCCCCCGCCCGGGTTCTTCGACGGCAACGACCCCGACGAGTACGCCTGGACGTTCGCCTACGACGACGCCAACCGCATGGTCGAGGTCGTCGACCCGCTCGAGGGCGAGGCGAGCATCACCTACGACGGCATGTCACGCGTGACCTCGGTCACCGACGCGAACGGCAACCGGCGGGTCTACGACTACGACGGGCGGGGGCGCCTGGTCGCCGTCACGGCACCGGACGGCGCCACGACGCGCTATGCCTACGACGCGGTGGACAACCTGATCCGACGCATCACCCCGCTGGGCGAGATCACCCAGTACGGCTACGACTCGGCCGGTCGGCACGTCGCCACCGTGTCACCCGCCGGCCAGCGCTGGCTGTACCGCTACGACGCGGCCGACCGCCTGGTCGAGTGGGTCACGCCCGAGGGGGTCGAGGCAGCCGACAACCAGAGCGGTCGGGTCCGCTGGCGCTACGACGCCCTCGGCCGCCCGCTCGAGATGCAGCCGTCCGACGCCGCACCCGTCACCCTCAGCTGGGACGGACCACGGCTGCGCTCGGTCGACGACGGCGATGGCGGCGAGGCCTACGCCTACGACGAGGCCGGACGGCTGACGCGCTACGAACGGGGCGAGCACACGATCGAGTACGCCTACGACGCGATCGGCCACCTCGTCGAACGTGTCGTCGACGGCCGCGCGACGACCTACACCTACGACGACGGCGGCCGACTCGTCGAGGTGTCCGGCGACAGCCACGAGGCGAGCTACACCTACGACCCGGCGGGTCGGATGCTCGAGGCGGTGTTGGGCAACGGTGCGAGCTCGCAAGCGGCATGGGACGTGGTCGGCCGGCTCGCGAAGGTCACCCACCTCGACGCCGACGGCTCGATCGTCGACTCGACGTCGTACTCCTACGACGCCAAGGGCAACCCCACGGTCGTGCGCGGGATGGACGAGACGTTCGTCCACCAGTACGACGACGTGGACCGACTCGTGCAATCGACGCTGCTCGGCCGGGCCACGGGTACCGAACTCGCGCAATGGACCTACCAGTACGACCCGGCGGGCCGCCGGATCGCCGAGCGCGACGCCGACGGCATCAGCGAATTCCGCTACGGCCCGGCCGATCAGCTGCTCGAGGTCCAACACCCCGACGGGTCGACCACCGAGTTCGACTACGACCCCAACGGTCGACGTGTCGCCGCCGGTGACGACACGTTCACCTACAACGTGCTCGAACAGTTGGTCGCCCAGACCGTCGACGGCGCCGAGACGACGTTCGTCGTCGACGGCTTCGGACGTCGCCAGTCGGCGGCCGTCGACGGTGCGTCGGTGACCGACTACCTGTGGGACCCGAACGCCCCCAACCACCAACTCGCGGCGCTCGACGCCGCCGACGGTCCGGACCGGCAGTACACGCTGCTGCCCGGCGCCGGCACCGTCGGTGTCGAGACCGGCGGCGAGCTGGCCTATCTCCACGCCGACGGGATCGGCTCGGTGCAGGCGACGACGACGGGAGCCGGGGAACTCGGGCACGACTACCGCTACTCGCCGTTCGGTGAGGACCTCGGAGCGACCGAGGTCACGACCGGGTCGCCCGACGCGCTGCTGCGCTTCACGGGCGAGGTGCTCGACGAAGGCACGGCGAACTACCACCTGCGGGCGCGGCAGTACGACCCGTCGACCGGCCTGTTCACCTCGGTCGACCCGGCGCCGGACCTCACCACCGAGCCGTACGCCAGCGTCTACGCCTACGTCGACCACATGCCGACGGTCCACACCGACCCGTCCGGTGAGTTCTTCAACGCCGTCGCCGGTGCCGTCGGTGCCGCCGTGGGAACCGTGGCCGGCGCGACGGTCAGCATCGTCACCCAGGCCGCGGCAGGTGACGGCATCAACTGGGGTGACGTCGGTCAGGCCGCGGTGACGGGCGCCGTCACCGGCGGCCTCGCCGGCTTCACGATGGGAGGCTCGCTGCTGGTCGGCGCCGGCGTCGGGGTCGGCGTCGGCCTCGCCGCGGACGCCGCCAACCAGGGGGTCAACATGCTGCGCGGGCGCCAGGAGAGCTGGAGCTGGGGCAGCTTCGCCTTCTCCGGCGTGCTCGGCGGGGTCGGCGGCGCCGTCGGGCACAGCCTCGGCGGGGCCGTGGCCCGCAGCAGCAGCAATCCGCACGGGCTCGGTGTCGCGGGTACGGAGGTGCTGGTGGGCGCGATCAACCTCGAGATCGAGTTGCCCGCACGACTGATCTACGGTGCGTTCAGCGGGGAGTTCTCCCGTGACGGCGACTCGGGCTCCCCGGCCGCACGACCGACCTCGGCAGCGACCTCATGAACCCACCCGTCACACCGACCACCGCGACGCGCTTCGCGCCTGCCAGCACGGGCTACAAGCGCGGCTGGGCCCTGTTCTTCGGCCTGTTCCCGTTGGCGACGACGCCGCTGTGGGTGCTGGCCTGGCTCGAGCCGGAACCGCCCGGCGGCTGGCCCTTCCTGCCCCTGGTGATCCTGGTTCCGGCGGGTGGCCTGTTCGTCCTGGCACGGTTGTGGAACGCCCGCCTGGCCGTCGACGTCGACGGCCGACTCGTCCGGCGATCCATGGTCCGGCAGCGGGCCGGCCTCGCCGACCTCGAAACCGTCGCGCTCTCGCCGTCGCTTCCCTATCCCGACCAGAAGCGCCACGAGCAGTTCGAGGGCGGCCGCGACGGCTACGCGACCAAGTACGCCTACGACGTGATCGACGCGGACGGCGACCGTGTCCAGATCGCACCGCGCTACCTGTGGCGCGACGAACAGCCCGTGCTCGCGCAGGTGGCCGCCGCCGTCGACGCCGGCGGCGGCAGGTGCGAACCCGTGTGCTGGCAACTGCTGCACCGCGACCTCGAGGTCGAGGTGCCGCCGGTGCCCCCTCGCCTGCTCGAGCCGCAATCGTGGGACACCCCGCTGCACCTGCGGGCGCAGAACGAGTCCGCGGCGATGAACCCGACGCGGGCCGCCGTCGGACTCGGCGCCGTGCCACAGGTCGTGTGGGGGTTCTTCGCCGTGGCCAGCGAGGACCCGGTCGGCGGACTGATCACGCTGGCCACGGGCCTGCTCACGGTCGGGATCGGGCTCGCGCTCGTCCAGCATGCCGTCCGTCGGGCGCGGCAGGACGTGGTGCAGATCAGCGCCGAGGGCCGGCTGCGCTCGGTGTCGCGACGGGCGTGGTCGGCCAACCGCCTCGGCTACCGACTCATCGAGGGTTCGGTCGACCTGCGCAATCTGCGGCGCGCCGAACTCGTCCCCGGTACCAGGACCGACAGCGACGGACGACCGGGCTGGTGGAACCTCGAACTCGTCGACCACGCCGGCGGCGCGGCTCGCATCGACCTGTTCCACCCCCGCGAGCCGGCCGCAACACTCATGCCACAGCTGGCGCACCACCTCGAGGCGTCCGGTACCCCCCTCGACCAGCGCACGCACCGGGGACTCAGCATGCGCCTCGGCCGACCACTCACCCACCCCCGCGACACCTGACCGACGGGATCGGCGGGACGGTGCCCGCTGCGGGCTTTCGGTCGGCCCCCGCCGGCACGGCTCGGCGCTACCGTCGTCGAACGATCGACCCGCCGGAGGATGCCGTGGACCCGAAGATGATCATCGCCGCCGTCCCCTGGTTGCGACGGGCCTGGAAGCTGCTGCCGGTGCCGCTGCGCCTGCCGGTCTTCGGCATCGCCGCGGCCGTCGGCCTCTTCTTCGCCATCACCGGCCGGGACGAACTGAAGAACGCGATCCGCGAGATGCGCGACGGCGACACCGCGAACACGATCGACCAGCGGAGCGGAGCCCAGCGCAGCGTGCGCTGACAAACGTCGGCACATGCGACAGGGCCACCCGGCGACGGGTGGCCCTGTGCGGTACAGCCGATGGCGTGCGAGCGAGGAGGCAAGCAGTACGACCGGCAGTCGCGGTCAGTCGCGACGGATCTGTTCGGCCTTGGCATCGGCGGCGTCGGCGCGCTTCTCGGCGGCCTCATCCTCGAGACGATCGGCCTCGTTCTGCTTCTGGCCGCTCTTCTGCTGGGCCTCGCCCTCGCGTTCGAGGTTGTCGTCACCGGTGGCGCGCCCGGCAGCTTCCTTGGCGACGCCCTTGACCTTGTCACCCATCGAGTCACTCATGGCGCTCTCCTTGGTGGCGTGCGGTGTGGGGTGCATCGACCGGGACTCGGTCCGTACCGTCGTGGTTCGGACCGCCCCCCGTGGGTGCCCGGCTCGATGTCGTGAACGACTCAACCGCACCAGCAACCCACCCGGCACGACCGCGGTGCCGTCGTTCGGGGGGGCGGAACAGGGCCATCCCGGTCGTGCGACCAGGTTCCCCTGTACCGACGGGCCCCATCGACCGGCCGCAGCGACCGACGTGGCAGCATGGACACTCCCGTCGCTGATGGAGCCTCGATGCCGAGCAGCCACCCCGAACCTCCGCTGGATCTCGACCGCGACCTCGAGGTCGCACCGCGCGACTGGGCCCCGCGCGACGTCTACCACCTGCTGACCGGCCTGGTGATCCCCCGGCCGATCGCCTGGGTGTCGACCTACGGCGAGGACGGCGTGCGCAACGTGGCGCCGCACAGCTACTTCAACGTGGTCGCCCATGACCCGCCGCACGTCGTGTTCTCCTCGTCGGGCGAGAAGGACACGCTGCGCAACGTCCGCGCCCGGGGCGCGTTCGTGGTCAACATCGTGACGATGGACCTCGTCGAGGCGATGAACGTCACGTCCGCAGACTTCCCTCCCGCCGAGGACGAGTTCACCTGGGCCGGTCTCGAGGCCACCGACGCCGTCGTGGTCGACGCGCCACGGGTGGCGCAAGCGCGCGCCCACCTCGAATGCCGGTTCGTGCAGGAGGTCGCGGCCGGCAACGGCACGATCGTCGTCGGCGAGGTCGTCCACCTGCACGTCGCCCCGTCCGTGTGGCGCGAGGGGCGCGTCGACCCGGTGCTCCTCGACCCGGTCGGCCGCCTGGGCGGCAGTGGCTACGCCGCGCTCGGCGAGGTGTTCCACCTGGCACGGCCGACCTGGCGCGACCTGTCGGCGCAGCGCGATGCCGACCCGCCGTCCTAGTCCTCGGCCGCATCCTCCCCGTCGGCGCCGTCGGCCCATTCGGACCAGCGGGCCCCCTCCTCGAGGTCGTCGTCGGGTGCCTCGCCGACGACCTGCTCGAGCAGGGCCGTGTCGTCGCTGAACTCCACGACACCGACACGGCCGTCACGCACGTCGTCGACGTGAACGACCGCCAGCCGCCACCACGTCGTGCCGTCGTGCTCCCACAGCACGCCGACGTCCACGTCGTCGACCGCCCCACGAGTCAGGCACGCGCTGGGGCGCCGCGTCCACAGATCCTCGAGTGCGGCCGACAGGTTGTCCCGGTCGCCGCCGAGCAGGCCGGGGGCCTCGCCGTCGGCCGCCACCGTGTCGAGCAAGGCATCGAGGTCGCGGGCGTTGAACGCATCGGCCAGCGCATCGAGGGCATCGGCCGCGTCGTCGTCGCGCACGCCGACCTCGAGGTCGTCCTCGGGTAACCCGCCGTCGGGATCGTCGAGGTGGAACCCGTAGTCGTCGGCGCCGACGCTGCCAGGCGCCGTCGCGTCGGGCTCGTCGCCGCCGCGGTCACCGTCGATGCGATCGAGCTTGGCCTCGGCTCCCGCCGCCAGTCGGTCGACCTCGGACACGAGCGGATCCTT
>Ga0208490_100445_pt1 | contig 25941 bp, 25 predicted proteins | sample SubbioAug_CSWold_FD_184818 | JGI IMG/M metagenome (GOLD analysis project Ga0208490, IMG submission 184818) | Serpentinite rock and fluid subsurface biosphere microbial communities from McLaughlin Reserve, California, USA - CR11Aug_CSWold (SPAdes) | ecosystem: Environmental > Terrestrial > Deep...
CTGGTGCAGGAAGGGCAGCTCGACCGCGTCGGCGATCTGCTCGATCTGGTCGTCGAGGCCGCCGATGTCGTCGTAGCCGACGTCGGGCACCTCCTCGAGCACGAGCTCTTCGACCTCGGGCCGGGGCAGCTTCTCGAGCAGGAGGCCCGAGCGGGGGTCGAGCAGCATCGTGTCGCCGGAGCGGAGGCGCTCGCCGACCAGCTCATCGACCAGCTCGACGACGCGCTCCTCGTCGGCGCGCCCGACGACGAGGGCCCGACGCCGGTCCTCGAGGATCTCCTTGAGGGTGACGACCTCGCCCTGGCCCTCGGGGCTCCGGGACAAGATGATGCTGAAGCTCTCGTTGAGCACGACCTCGGCGCCCTGGGGCAGCGCGTCGACGTCGTCGGCGAGCTCGGGGTGCACGGCCACGCGCATCTTGCGCCCGCCGGCGTGGACGTCGGCGGTGCCGTCGTCGTTCATGCGCAGGAACGTGCCGTAGGCCGAGGGCGGCTGGGTGAGCTTGTCGACCTCCTCGCGCAGCGCGGCGATGTGCTCGCGCGCCTCGCGGAGCGTGTAGCTCAGCTTCTCGTTCTGGGACACGGCCTGGGACAGCTGGCCCTTGGTCTCCAGCAGGCGCTCCTCGAGCGTGCGGACGCGCTTGGGCGCGTCCTGGAGCCGCTGTCGCAGGACGGCGACCTCGGCCTCGAGGGCTTCGAGCTGCTCGCGCGAGATGTCCTCGCCGCGCTCGCCGTCGCTTCCTGTGGTCATGGCCGGACTCCCTGTTCGGGTCTGCTCGCGGACCATACACCGGTCCCGAGGACCGACCTCGTGCACCAGGCGGCGAATTGTTTGCGCGGGAGTTGCCGTTCTTATTCGTGGCTTCGGTAGGGTGCGGAGCACGGGTGATCTCCCCCGATCACCGCACATCGAACGCACCCGCAGGAGGGCGACACCGACATGAAGGTCTGGATCGATCAGGATCTCTGCACCGGCGACGGCCTGTGCGAGGAGATCGCCCCCGATGTCTTCGCGCTCCTCGACGACGGCCTGGCCTACGTCAAGGACGGCGACAAGATCCTCAGCGAGCCGGGTGGCGCCGAAGCCGTCGCCCCGGTCCCCGCCGGGCAGGAGGAGGCCGTCATCGAGTCGGCCGAGGAGTGCCCCGGCGAGTGCATCTTCATCGAGGTGTGAGGCACGGCTCGCCCTCGGGTGAGCCACCGCGACACACGTGACTCCGGGCGGCCTCAGGGCCGCCCGTTGCGCGCCCCCGCCGGGTCGAAGCGGCGCACGACGTCGAGGAACGCCTCCACATCGGCGTCGGTGATCTCGATGCTGAGGGCGATGAACCCCCGACGGGCCACGTAGAAGCCGGCCTCCAGGCAGTGGAAGAAGAACAGCTCCTTGAGCCGATCGTCCGCGCCGCGCAGGTCCCGGGCCCGCGACACCGGTCCGGCGGTCCCGTGCACGTTCATCAGGGACCCGGCGCCGGTCGCGCACATCGCCAGGCCGGCGGAGCGGAAGGCCTCGTTCAGCGCCGAGCGCAGCGCCTCCCCGCGCGCGTGCAGCGCGTCGAGCACCGACGGGCCGAGGAGCTCGGTGAGCGCGGCCACGCCGCCGGCCATCGACGCCACGTTGTTGTTGAAGGTCCCGGCGTGGCCGAGCCGTCCGCCCTGGCCGGCATCGAAGTGCGCCATCACGTCGGCGCGCCCACCGAAGGCGCCGAACGTCAGCCCGCCGGCGAGGTACTTGCCCAGGGTGGTCAGGTCGGGCGTGATGCCGAGGAGCTGCTGCGCACCGCCGGCCGAGAAGCGCGAGGTCATGACCTCGTCGAACACCAGGAGCGCGCCCGAGTCCCGGCACCGTCGCTGCAGCATCCGCAGGAAGTCGGGATCTGCCGGGATGCAGCCGCCGGAGCCCTGCATCGGCTCCACCAGGACGCAGGCGATCTCGGATGCGTGCTCGGCGAAGGCCGCCTCGACGCCGGCCACGTCGTTGTAGTCGCACAGCAGCCACTGGTGGGGCACGTTCACCGGGTCGTCGTCGCGCCCGAACGTCAGGACGCCACCGTGGTAGCCGTTGCGGAAGACCAGGATGCGGCGACGCCCGGTGTGGTGGGTGGCGGCGGCCAGGGCCATCAGGTTGGCCTCGGTCCCGGAGTTGGTGAAGCGCACCTGCTCGAGTGACGGGAACCGCTCGACGAGCAGCTCGGCCAGGCGCACCTCGTCCTCGTGCACCGCGCCGAGGGACCAACCCGTCGACAGTGCCTCCTTCGCTGCGGCCAGCACCGCTTCGGGCGAGTGGCCGAGGAGCCCGGCGGTGTAGTTGCCGAGCAGGTCCACGTAGCGGTGCCCGTCCACGTCCCACAGGTGCTGGCCGGCCGCCCGCTCGACCCGGAAGGGGAACGGCGCGAACTGCAGGATCGACCGGGTGTTGCCGCCCGGCATCACCCGGGCGGCCCGCTCGGACCACGCGGCGCTCACCGGTCGGGCCTCGGCGTAGCGAGACCGGGCGTGGTCCACCGCACGGTCGAGATCGATCTCGGTCATGGCGCCACCGTACGGCCGACCGCCCCGCCGGGCGCTCAGGTGGTGACGTCGGCGGCGATGTGGGTGCACTCCGCGGTCCGTCGGTCGAGCACCCCGACGGCGCTGCTCGCCAGGTCCAGGCGCACCGAGGCCAGGCCCCGACGGCGCTGCAGCAGCGTGGAGACCACGGCGGCGGACTGCACCCGGGCGGCGGGCACGATCGAGGTCCGCCGGGCCAGGGCACCGGAGCGGCTGTGGTGGACGTCGCGGTCCTCCGCCCAGCCCAGGCCCCGGTACGACAGCTCGCCGAGCACCGGTCCGACCACGACGGCGATGGCAGCCGGGACCAGCCACCAGGGCGACGCCACGACGGCCAGGACGGAGGGGGCGGTCGCGGCGAGGAGCGCGCCGACGGTGCCCCGGACGAGCGCCCGCCGTCGGGCCGCCGGCGGGGCCGGGTGCAGGCGGGGTCGGGGCACGGCGTCGGGCAGGACCCGGGCGAGGACCCGGTCGATCTCGGTCGCGTCGAGCAGGGGGATGTCGACCCGGCTGGCATCTCCCCCGCCGGAGGCGGCGCTGCGCACCCGCAGGTCGGCCCGGCCGAAGGGCCGCAGCAGCAGCCGCTGGGCCACGCGCGCGTCCTGCACGCGGCTGGTGCGCACGACGAACTCGTGCTTGCGGAGCAGCCCGTAGGTGACCCGCAGCTCGTCGCCGCTGATCGTGGCGGTGAGGTCCCACTTGCGCACCACGGCGATCAGGCCGGCGATCAGGAACCAGGCCGGCACGCCCACCAGCACGAGCAGGCCCAGCGCGGCGCGGTCGAGGTCGACCGCCCGGATCTCGTCGGGGTCCACGCCGAAGTCGGCCAGCGCGTCGACGGCGAACACGATGGAGGCGAGCACGGCCACCACCTCGGGTCCGGTGATGCCGGCCAGCAGGAGGCGCCCCGGCGGCAGGCGCACCAGCACCTCCCGGGGCTCGGGCGGCGGCGGCGGGACGGGGCCGTGCCGCGCCGGGTCCCAGCCGTCGACGTCGCCGGCGGGGACCGGCGCCGCCCGGGACCGCAGCGCCTCCAGCACCTGGCTGCGCAGCGCCTCGGCCTCCTGGCGGGTGACGGCGTCGAGCCGGAGCTCGGCCCCGGAGCCGCCGGCGGTCTCCACCCGGACCGCGGCCAGCCCGAAGAGCTGGTGACGGAGGCTCCGCTCGAGCTCCACGTGCTGGATGCGGTCGACCGGGATGCGGCGCTGGTTGCGGACGAAGACCCCCTCGTCGAGGTGCAGGACGTCGCCGTCGAAGGACCAGAGGCGGCGGAGCCAGCCGAGCGCACCGGCCACGAGCGATCCGATGCCGGCGACGACCAGCACGAGCACGACCCGGCCCGAGGAGATGGCCACGATCGCCACGGGCAGCAGGTTCCGCACCCGCTCGGGTGACACCACGTCGAACACGGCGCCGAGCGGCGAGGTCCGGCGCGGCGTCGCGAGGTCGACCACGTCAGACCGCGTCGCCGGTGCCGACGAGCGCGAGGATCCGGGCTCGCAGCGCCTCGGCCTCGGCGGCGTCGATGCCGGGGACGACCGAGTCGCTGGAGGCCGACGCCGTGCGCAGGATCAGCGACGTGAGGCCCATGCGCCGCTCGAGCGGCCCGGCCTCGAGGTCGATGTGCTGGACGCGGTGGTACGGGATGGTCGACTGGCGTCGGGTGAGCACGCCGTGGCGCAGGTGCAGGGCGCCCGCACCGACCCGGAACTGCCACGCCCGCCACACGAGCGACGTCCACCACCACACGAGCAGCCCGCCGACGACCGCGAGCACCAGGGCGGCGAGCCCGCCCCAGAGCACCTGGCCGAGCCCGGCCGCGGTGGCCAGCACCAGCGACACCCACACCCCGAGGGCGATGGAGGCTCGGATGCGCCAGAGGCTGAGGACCCGGCGCTCGAGCGGGACGAGGTCCTCGTCGCGGTCGGTCGGGACGGGGTCGACGTCGTGGTCGTCGGTCATCGCAGGCACGGTCCGGTGCCGACCGCGCTCGACAGGTCGTTGGCCAGGACCGCCTCCAGCTCGGCGACGTCGAGGCCGTAGGCCACGCCCGGATCGTCGGGGGCGATGGCGAAGGCCACGCCGACCACGTTCCCGGCCCCGTCCACCAGCGCCGCGCCGGAGTCCCCGGGGCGCAGGGCGGACGCCAGGATGAGCACCGCCCGCTCCGTGCGGCGCGCGTCGTAGATGTCGGTGCCCGTGGCCCGGACCTCGTCGCCGACCTGGAAGGGCTGCACGCGCAGCGGCGCCCCGCCGGGATACCCGAACACCCCGCCCGCGGCCCCCTCGGGGGCGTCGAGGATGGGGAGCGGGTTGCGGGACAGCCCGGACACCCGGAGCACGGCGAGGTCCCGGTCGGGGTCGAACGCCACCACCGTGGCGTCGAGGCGGGAGCCGTCGGTGAGCTCCACCTCGGTGTCGGTCTGGCCGGCGACGACGTGGGCGTTGGTGACCACCAGGTCGGGAGCGGCCGTGACGAAGCCGCTCCCCTCCTGCAGCCGGTTGCACGCGATGCCGCTGACCTTGACCGTGGACGGCGCGACCGCGGCGACGACCTCCGGGCTGATCTGGGCATCGGTCGGGGGCGGGCCCACGTCGGGTGCGGGCCGCATGGCGTCGAAGACCCGCGGGAACTGGTCCTCGCCGACGAGTCGCCGGAGCGCGACGAGGGCGTCGGGCGGGTCCGGCAGGAGGCGGTCGACGCTGCGGGCGACCACCGAGTTGCGGGCCTGGGCCGAGAAGGTCCCGGGCACCTCGGCCATCGTCGGCAGCAGCAGCCAGACCGCGATCACCATGCCGACCACGCCGGCGACGGCACCGAAGGCGTGGTCGAGGACCGCCCACTCCCTGCTCGCCAGGTTCAGCCGCAGCCGGGACCCGATCAGGACCCCGATCGCCTGGCCGAGGAACGACCCCACGAGCAGCACGATGCCCCCGAGCAGCAGCAGGCTGGCGGGGCTCTCGTGCTCGAACTGCTCCACCAGCCAGGGCAGGGTCCGGGCCCCGACGAACAGCCCCGCGCCCATGCCGATCCACGACGCCGTGCGGGTCAGGAAGCCGAGCCGGTACCCACCGACCATGGCCGCCAGGCCGATGCCGATCAGGATGAGGTCGAGCAGGTTCACAGCGCGGGGGTGGCCGGGAGCGTCACTCCGCCAGGAGGCGGGCGCTGGTCAGGAACCCGGTGTGGGCGACCATGCGGTGGTCGGGCCGCACCGACTGGCCTTCGATGTGCCAGGTGCGCTGGAGCACCTCGAGGGTCTCCTCGAAGGCGAAGCGGGACTCCGCCAGCGTGTCGCGCAGGCGCGACGCCTGGCCGATGGTCGGGGTGTAGGCGACGAGGATGCCGCCGGTGCGCAGCGCCTTCTCCGCGTGGGGGACGACCTGCCACGGCTCGGGCAGGTCGAGCACGACCCGGTCGAGGTGCCGCTCGTCGATGCCCTCGTAGCAGTCGCGGATCTGGACGTCGTAGTGCTCGGCGACCGCCGGGGCGAAGCGCTCCACGTTGGCCTGGGCCCGCTCGGCGAAGTCCTCGCGCACCTCGTACCCGGTGATGCGGGCGCCGGCACGGAGCATGCCCATGGACAGCGCACCCGACCCGACGCCGGATTCGAGCACCCGGACCCCGGGTTGGATGTCGGCCATGATGATGATCGGGCCGATGTCCTTGGGGTAGATCACCTGGGCGCCCCGCGGCATCTTCAGCACGATGTCGTTCAGCGTGGGCCGCAGCGCGAGCAGCCACTGCCCGAGCGTGGTGCGGTAGGTGGTGCCCTCCACCGAGCCGAGCAGCTGGTCGTGGGCCAGCACGCCGGCGTGGCTGTGGAACTCCTTGCCGGACGCGAGGGTGATCAGGTAGCGCCGCCGCTTGCGGTCGATGAGCAGCACGTCGTCGCCCTCGACGAAGCGCTTCTCGGGGTCGTCGCCGGGGATCGGGCCCGTGACCGGGGAGGCGGTCATCGTCGGGCTCCGCGCCGCTCGCCGAGGGTGACGGGCACGGCGTCGGCGGTGCGCTCCACCAGCAGGCAGAAGGCGCAGACCTCGTTGGTCGACGGCGATCCGCACCGGGTGCAGGCACCGAGCTCGGACGTCCCCGCGGCCACGGACTCGGCCGCGTCGTCGGCGAAGCGGTCGGCGGCCTTGGCCAGGAACTCGTGGTAGAAGGCGTGCTTGGCACCGGGCGACTCGGCCTCGATGGCGTTCAGGGCCTCCTTGTACCGCAGGTGCTTGTTGCCGGCGGCCATGGGGCACTCCTCGACGATGTAGTCGATGCCGCGGATGACGCAGTAGGCCGCCATCTCACGCTCACCGAGGCGGACGAGCGGCTTGATCTTGCGGGGGAAGCCGTCGCGGGCGGGCAGGACGGGCCGCTGGCGGCCCAGGTACTCGGTGTTCCAGCGCAGGGCGTTGCCGAACAGGACGGCGGCCTCGTCGTCGAGGTTGTGCCCGGTGGCCACGGCGTCGTAGCGCCCCTCGAGGGCGGCCCGGTCGAACAGGTGGCGCTTGCTGAGCCCGCAGGCCGAGCAGGGCGCGCGCCGGGTGACCTCGGCGGCCGTGGGCACGTCGAAGCCGTGGTCGTCTCGCAGCGAGGTCTCGTGCAGGGTCAGGCCGCGCTCCTCGGCGAAGGCCCGTGCGAACGCGGTGGAGGTCTCGGAGTACTCGCCGATGCCGAGCCCGATGACGAAGCCGTCGGCCTGGTAGCCGAGCTCGAGCAGGAGGTCCCAGAGGGCGAGGGAGTCCTTGCCGCCCGACACCGCCACCAGCACCCGCTCGTCGGGACCGAGCATGCGGTGCTTCTTGATGGCCCGGGCCACCTGCTCGCGGCAGAAGGCGAGGAAGTGCTCGGCGCAGAAGTTGGCGTTGTGGGCCTTGAGGTCGATGATCGCCGGGCCACGGCAGGTGCGGCACTTCACGTCAGGCACCGCCCGAGATGACCGGACGGATCTCGATCACGTCGTCGGCGCCCAGCTCGGCGTCGCCGGGCACCAGCTCGCCGTCGCGGATGACGAGCACCGACTCGCGGTTGATCTCGAGGCGACGCAGCAGCGTGTCGACGCGCACCGGGCCGTCCACGTCGAGCTCGCGCCGGGGGTTGCGCAGGAGCACCTTCATGCACCGACCATCTTGGCCGCTGGCCGTCCCGCCGCGGCAGTCCGCGACCCGGAGCTCAGCGGCGTCGACGGCGGCGCCGGCGGCTGGCCACCGGATCGGCCGGCGCGGCGCCCTTGGCGAAGTGGGTGACGACGAGCTGCTGGCCCGGTTCGAGCCGCTCGCGGATGACGATGGGATCGGGCGCGGCCTTGCGCTTGAGGTAGCGGTAGCCGGTGAGCAGCACCCAGATCGCCATCCACGCGGACGACGACCCGCGCAGCCCGTCGGTGCGGGCCCGCAGCTCGGCCCAGGCGGCGACCTTGGCGAACCGGGGGATCGCCACCCGCTAGATCCGTCGGATCTCGACGACGGTGGACTTGCGCCGGCCGCGCTTCTTCCCGGCGGCGAACGCGACGAGGAAGACGATGACGACGACCCCGGCGGCGGCCGCAGCCACGTAGGACTTGGCCGACTCGGCGGTGTCGTCGACGTCCTCCTTCAGCTCGCGGAGCTTGGCTTCGATGTCGTCGCGGGTGATCTTGTCGGTGGCCACTACTTCTTCCCTCGCATGATGAGGGCGCCGACCAGGCCGAGCACGACCACCGCGCCGACCAGGACGATGCCGTAGGGCGCCCAGGACAGGTTGCCCGTGAACGTGGAGCCGGTCTGGGTCTGCAGCGCCCGCAGCGCGCCGATGGCGAGCAGGATCGCGCCGACGCCGACCAGGACCATCGTGACGATGCCCCACGCGACGTAGGACACCAACCCGGTGAGGGGGTCCTTGATCTCCTGCTTGGCGTAGTCGATGGTCAGCGTCCACAGCTCGGACACCACCGTGGCCACGCCCTTGTCGCCGGCGCGCTGCTTCTCGGCGCGGGTCGCCGCCGGTCGCACCGTCGCGTCGGACGACGACTTCCGGGTGGGTCGGGTTGCTGCCACGCTGCTCCTCGGTCGGCTGCCCGGCGTTCTACCCGGTCCGGCTGCGTCCGGGCAACCACCCGAACGGCGCGAACGGGTCAGTCGGCCCGCAGGCGCAGCTCGAGGAGCTCGATGGCGTCGGCCAGCAGGTCGTCGAGACGGGCGAGCCGCAGGCCCACCGTCTCGGCCGCGAGCAGCGCGTGCTGGTCGATGGTTGCGATGGGTGCGAGGGCGCTGGCCTGGTGGCTGGCCAGCACGGGGTCGGCCGCCAGCTCGACCGTGGCCGGGGTCGTGGTGTCGCCGAGCTCGGCCGAGCGGGCCAGGGCCTCACGCAGCCGGGCGACCACGTCCGCCAGCAGGGCCACCTCGGCCGCAGACGGGTCCGGGTCGGGCAGGTCCTCGACCTCGGCCCGGGGGTAGGGGTCGTCGGCGAGCCAGCGCGCCACCCGGATCCGTCGCACCCCCACCGCCACCACGGCCCAGCGCCCGTCGGGCAGCTCCTCGGCCTCGTGCACCCGCGCCACGGTGCCGACAGCGGTGCGCACGTCGTCACCGCCGACCTCGGCGCCGCGCTCGATCAGGCAGACGCCGAACTCGCCGTCGCCGTCGAGCACGTCGCGGACGAGGGCCCGGTACCGGGGTTCGAACACGTGCAGGGGCAGCACCAGGCTCGGGAACAGGACGGACCCGAGCGGGAACATCGGCAGGACCGGCACGGGACGACCCTACGGCTGCGGGCCCCGCCGGTCGCCGCGACCTACGGTGTCGGCAACAGCTGTTTCCAAGGGGGGACCCCATGTTCGATCTCGTCATCCGCGGCGGCCTGGTCGTCGACGGCACCGGCGCCGAGCCCACCATCGCCGACGTGGGGTTGCAGGGCGACCGCATCGCGGCGATCGGCGCCGACCTGCCCGAGGGCGCCCGCGAGATCGACGCCACCGGGCGCATCGTCACGCCGGGCTTCGTCGACGTCCACACCCACTACGACGGCCAGGCCACCTGGGACGAGGAGCTGGCGCCGTCGACGCCCCACGGCGTCACGACCATCGTGATGGGCAACTGCGGCGTGGGGTTCGCGCCCGTCGAGCCCGGCAGGGAGCAGTTCCTGGTCGAGTTGATGGAGGGCGTGGAGGACATCCCCGGCACGGCCCTGAACGAGGGCATGACCTGGGGCTGGGAGTCCTTCGAGGAGTACCTCGACGTGCTCGCCGATCGCCGCTGGACCGCCGACGTGGGCGCCATGATCGCCCACGGCGCGCTGCGCGCCTACGTGATGGGCGACCGCGGCGCTCGCAACGAGCCCGCCACCGCCGACGACGTGTCCCGGATGGCCGAGCTGGTCGCCCGGGCCATCGAGGCGGGCGCCATGGGCTTCTCGACGTCCCGGACCATCGGGCACACCTCGGTCAGCGGCGCGCCGGTGCCCGGCACGTTCGCCGCCGAGGACGAGCTGTTCGCCATCGGTCGGGCGATCGCCGAGGTCGGCCGCGGCGTGTTCGAGGTCGCGCCGTCGGGCATCGTCAGCGACGACCACGTCTCCCCCGAGTCCGAGATCGAGTGGATGTGCCGCCTGGGCGCGCAGACCGGCGTTCCGGTCACCTACCTGCAGCTGCAGTACGACTGGGCGCCCGACAGCTGGCGCAAGCACCTCGACATCGTCGCCCGGGCCCGGGAGCAGGGCGTGGACATCACGGCCCAGGTCGCCGCCCGGCCCTTCGGCGTGCTCCTCGGCCTCGAGGCCCGCCACCGGTTCCTGATGGCGCCGAGCTTCGCCCCGCTGGTCGAGCTGCCGCTGGCCGAGAAGGTCGAGCGCATGCGCGACCCCGAGCTGCGAGCCACGCTCATCGAGGAGAGCCGCCAGATGATGGCGGTGCTGCGCGACCAGATGCCGACCGCGGCCAGCTGCTCGACACCTTCGCCCGGACGTACCCGCTCGGCGACCCCGTCGACTACGAGCAGCCCTTCGAGCAGTCCTTCTCCGGCATCGCCGAGGCCGAGGGCCGCGACCCGATCGAGGTGTACTACGACGCGCTCCTCGAGCGGGACGGCAAGGCCATCTCGATGATGACGCTGTTCGGGAACAGCGAGGGCAACGGCGACGCGCTCCACGAGATGATCTCCGAGCCGGGCACCGTCATCGGCCTCGCCGACGGCGGCGCCCACTGCAACATGATCTGCGACGCCTCGACGCCCACGTGGACCCTGACCCACTGGGTGCGTGACCGGGCCGGGGCCCGTCTCCCGCTGGCGCTGGCCATCCAGAAGATGACGGCCGACACCGCCGACCTGTTCCGCCTGGACGACCGGGGTCGGCTGCTCGAGGGCCTCCGTGCCGACGTCAACGTCATCGACCTCGAGGGCCTCACGCTCCGCGAGCCGCACCTGGTCGCCGACCTCCCGGCGGGCGGCACCCGGTACCTCCAGGAGGCCGAGGGCTACGAACACACGATCGTGGCCGGGGAGGTCACCCGCTCGGCCGACCGCTTCACCGGCGCTCGGCCCGGCCGCCTCCTGCGCAGCGCCTGAACGCGGCGGGGCTGCGGCGCGGCGGCCGTCGTCGTCAGGGCGCGAAGGCCGACAGGTCCGGGCGGTCCGGGTGGGCGATGAGCAGCTCGGCCAGGCGCTGCTGCGCCGCGATGGTCTCGAGCTGGATCCGCGCCGGCTCGGCCACGTTGACGACCAGCGCGAACGTCACCTCCGCCGCGTCCGCAGCCGCCACGCCGGCCAGCGCGCTGGCCTGGTTCAACGTGCCGGTCTTGGCCCGGACCCGGCCGACGAGCGGCGTGCCCTGCCAGCGGTCGGCCAGGGTGCCGGTCTCCCCCGCCACCGCCAGCCCCTCCCGGACCGCGTCGGCGGTCGGGGGGTGCTCCAGCAGGTCCATCAGCAGGTCGCAGTCGAGCCGGTTCTCCGAGGCGAGGCCGGACCCGTCGACGACCGCGGTGCCCTCCAGGTCGAAGCCCGCCTCGGCGAGCACCTGCGTGGCGGCCGCCGCGCCGGCCGCGAAGCTCCCGCTGCCGCTCACCTGGAGGCCGACCTCCTTCAGCAGCAGCTCCGCGGTGGCGTTGTCGGACTCGGCCAGCATCTGGCCCACGACCTCGCGCATCGTGGGCGAGCGGTGCTCGGCCACGACGGGTGCGCCCGCGGGTGCCGGACCGGCGCGGGACCCGGCGGCGACGGTGACGCCGCGCTCCTCGAGCAGGAGGCGGAACACCTCTGCGGCGTGGGCTGCGGGATCCGGCGCCGGCTCCACGGGCGCGAGCCCGGTGGTGGGCCACTCGACGAAGCCGTCGTTGACGAGCAGGGCGGACAGCGGGCCGGTCTGGTTCTGGGTGATGAAGCGCGGCGGCCAGGCCGGGTGGTAGCGCTCCGTGTCGTAGCGGCTCTCGTCGCCGACCACGGCGCCCTCCACCCGCACGACGCCGGCGGCGGCGACTGCTGCGGCGAGCGCCCGCAGGTCCGAGAACACCTGGGGCGTGGGGTAGCGGGCGGCGTACTCGGCCTGGGCGAGGAGGGGATCTCCCCCGCCGATGAGGTGCAGGTCGCCGACCACCACGCCGTCGACGGGCGCTGCCGGGGCGGACACGGTGGTCGTGTAGCGGAAGTCCTCGCCGAGGGCGATCAGCGCCGCCACCCCGGTGAGGACCTTCGTCGCCGACGCCGGCATCTGCGGGTCGTCGGCGCGGTGGTCGAACCGGACGTCGCCGGCGTCGACCGTGAGGCAGGTGTCGGCCGGGAGCGTGCCCACGAACGCACCGAGCGCGCCGACCAGCCGGCGCTGGGCGGCCTCGTCCGCCAGCGGGGCCAGGTCCCGGCGGACGGAGATGAGGGGCACCGACGGTCGCTCGGCACCGAGGCTCGGGGCTGCGGTCGGGGTCTCCCCGAGCCGGTCGACCATGACCAGCGAGGCGGCGACGAGCGCGCCGAGGACGACGACGGGCAGCACCACCAGGATCCGGTGCCACCAGCCCCCCGCCCGGGCTGCGTCGTCGCTGTCGGTCACGAGGTGCCGTCGAGCCCCCGCGCCCGGCGCCACTGCTGGTGGCGCCACAGGTGGTCGAGGGCGGCCACGGCCCGGTTGGCCGAGGAGTAGGCCAGGCGCCCGCGCTCGCGCACGGTGCGCGGGCCGGGGTTGTCCGGGTGGGTGACGGCGAGCTCGGTGGCGACGAGCACCGGCTTGCCGTAGGCGTCGGAGGCGTCGCAGGCCGCCTCGGCGTAGCGGGCGTCCTGGGCCTCGTGGAAGCCGGCCATCCGCTCGAGGCCGTGGTCTGGGTAGAAGCCGCCGGCGCGGAGCAGGGCGGCCTGGTTCGACTGGATGCCGATGCCGAGGTAGATCACCGCGTCGACGTCGGGGTGCTTGGTGACGAGGTCGATGATCTCGGGGATGGTGTCGCGCGTCTCGCCGCCGGCCAGGTCGATGGGGTTGTTGCGGCTCCAGCGGGGCGGCAGCAGCCCGTCGATGGACGCGAACAGGTCCTCGGGGAGCTCGGCCAGCTGCAGCGAGGTGTGCGAGATGGCATCTGCGGCGGCCACGCCCCATCCCCCGACCGTGGTCATGATGACGACCCGGTTGCCCTGCGGGAGGGGCTGGGTGGCGAAGGTGGCGGCGGCCTCGAAGGCCTCCTCCACCGTGGCGGCCCGGTTGATGCCGGCCTGGCGGGCCATGCCGTCGAAGACGCGGTCGTCGGAGGCGAGCGACCCGGTGTGGCTGGCCGCCGCCCGCTGGCCGCCGGCGGTGGCGCCGCCCTTCACCACGACCACCGGCTTGCGCTCGGCCACCGAGCGCATCCGCTCGGCGAAGGTCCGCCCGTCCTGGATGCCCTCCACGTAGGCCAGGCCCACGGCGGTGGCGTCGTCGCCCGCGTAGAAGTCGAGGTAGTCGGGGACGGTGACGTTGATGGCGTTGCCCGCCGACACCGCGCGGGACAGGCCGACACCGGTCTGCACCGCGTAGTTCTCGAAGCTCGACACGAAGTTGCCGGACTGGGAGGCCACGCCGATCCGCCCGGCCGGCGGGATGGGGGCGACGATCTGCGCGCACAGCCGGGCCGGGGTGGAGACCACGCCCTGGCCGTTCGGACCGGCGACGAGCATGCCGAGCTCGGCCGCCAGCTCCTTGAGCTCCTGCTGGGCCTTGAGGCCCTCCTCCCCCGCCTCGCCGTAGCCGGCCGAGGTGATGAACGCGGCCTTCACCCCGATCGATGCGGCGTCGCGCAGGATCTGGGGGTTCGCGGCGGCCGGCGTGCACAGGAAGATGAGGTCGGCCTCCCCGTGGGGCAGGTCGGTGACGTCGGGGACCGTCGGCACGCCGAGGACCTCGGATCCCTCCCGGTTCGTGGCGAAGATCTGCCCGCTGTAGCCGCCGGCGAGCAGGTTGTGGAGGGTGACGAAGCCGAACTTGCCCGGGTGGGTCGATGCCCCGGCGATGATGATGCCGCGCGGCTCGAACAGGGCCCGGAACTGCTCCTCGGTCGGGCGCTCGGTGGTCTCGGGCCGCGGGCCGTCGGCTCGCTCCGTGCCGTCCTCGGTCAGCTCGACCAGGGCGTCGACCGCGACCGGCGCGCCGTCGGCGGTGACGATCAGGGGGTTGAGGTCGGCACCCACGATGCGCGGGTCGGCCTCGGCGGCCCGGGACAGGGCGAGCAGCACGGCAGCCAGCTGGTCGCGATCGACCGCGGCCTCGCCACGGAACGGGCCGAGGAGGGCCTGCGTGGCCAGGTCGTCGATCATGTCGAAGGCGTCGCGCTCGGTGAGGGGTGCGAGGCGGAAGGCCACGTCGGCGACGGCCTCGGCGAGGATGCCGCCCACGCCGAGCATGACGGTCATGCCGAACTGGGGGTCGAGGTGCAGGCCGGCGATCAGCTCGCGGTTGCCCTTGACCATGGGGGCGACGAGCACGTGGACCTCACCGTCGTCGGGCCGGGCCGCGGCGAGCAGCTCGGTGGCGGCGGCGCGGACGGCAGCGGCGTCGGCCAGGTTGAGGCGGACCAGGCCGCGCTCGGTCTTGTGGGCGATCGAGTCGCCCCCGAGCTTGCAGACCACCGGGAAGCCGAGCTCCCCGGCGGCGCTCGCCGCCTCGTCGGCGGTGGCCACCTGGCGTTCGCCGGCGACGGGCAGTCCGTGGGATGCGAGGAGGGCCTTGGAGTCGGCCTCGGAGAGCGTGGGCACGGCGGGCAACCGTAGTGGCGACCCCCTCTCCGCCCCGGAACCCCGTCTGGAACTGGCAGACGTGGTGTTGCGCCCTCAGGTGGTCGCGAGCGGTTGCGCAGATGGGGCGGGTGCGATGTTCTGGTTGTGCCGGAACAGGTTGGTGGGGTCCCACGTTCGCTTGAGGTCGGCGAGGCGCGCGTACTTCTCGGCCCCGAAGGCCGCTTCCACCCGTCCTCTGCCCTCGTCGCCGATGAAGTTGAGGTAGGCGCGTCCGGTGGTCCACGGCTTCATCGACGCCGCCAGCGCTCGCGTGTATGCGATGTTCCTCTCGGTGTCGGCCGGGTCGGGCCACATCGACAGGTAGTGCATGTTGAACGGAGCCCGTCGCTGCCCGAAGGCCATGGCGTCCTCGTCGACCCGGGCGATCGCGCCGCCACCGGGGATCAGGATGAGCTGGGTCAGGGGCGACACCGGCGTGGTCGCGAGGCTGACCAGGGTGTCGATCGCCTCGTCGGGCAGCTCGGCGAAGAAGTCCGCTGTCCAGTAGTTCTGCATGCCCTTCGGGTTGGGCGGGTCGAGGAGCTGCTGCAGCGCGACGTAGGGCATCGGCTGGACGAGGTCCACGCCGAGGTAGGGCAGCTCACGGAGCGGTCGGAACGCCTCCTCGCCTTCCTCGACGGGACCGGCGTAGCAGCACACGATGCCGATGACGGGCTGGCCGCGGACCGGTTCGGGGACGAAGTCCTCGGGCGGGGCGGTGATGAACGCCAGGCCCGACCCGACCTCGTCCCGGGCACCGGTGGTGAAGTCCCGGTAGAACCGCACGAGCTCGGCCGCCTTCTCGGCCGGGAACAGGAGCATGCCTCCGAGGACGATCGGACCGAGCGGGTGCAGCCGGAACGTGAACTCGGTGACCACCCCGAAGTTCCCGCCGCCGCCTCGCAACCCCCAGAACAGGTCGGGGTTCTCCGACTCCGACGCGATGACGATCCGACCGTCAGCCGTGACCACCTGGGCCTCGAGGAGGTTGTCGCACACGAACCCGAAGGCCCGTTCGAGCCACCCGCTGCCGCTGCCGAGCGCGAGGCCGGCGACTCCTGTCGTCGACACGCGCCCGCCGGTCACGGCCAGACCGTGCTCCTGGGTGGCGGCATCGACCTCACCCCAGGTCGCACCCCCGCCGACCCGCACGGTCGCTGCCTCGGCGTCGACCACGACTGCGCGCATGCCACGCATGTCGAGACACACCCCGGCGTCGACCACCGCAGAACCGGTGACACCGTGACCACCGCCGTAGACGGAGAGCGGCAGCGCGTTGTCACGTGCGTGGTCGACGACGGCCACGACATCGCTGACCTCACGGCAGCGGGCGATGACGGCAGGCCGGCGGTCGATCATGCCGTTGAAGACCGCTCGGGCGTCGTCGTACCCAGCGTCACCAGGCGCGATGGAGGTGCCGCCGAAGCCCTGGATCGAGAGCTCGGACGCGCTGGACGTCGCCATGGTTCTCCCCCGTTCCCGGCGTGCCACAGCACGCCGATCCCGGGGACGATACGCCTCGCTCCGCGATCCGTACAGGCGGAGATCGGCCGCGGAGGAAGGGGCCGATCACGCCGAACCGACTGCCGAGGATCGGTCCCGGCGTGGCGTCCAGCGGCACCAGCGAACCGATCGGCGCGCTGGTCTCCTGGGCTACGGCTCGAGGGCGGCGCGGAAGAACTCGCGGATGTGGTCCTGGCGGCGGACCAGCTCCTCGACGGCGAGGGGGTCGCGCCCGAGCAGGCCCTCGATGAAGGGCAGGTCGGAGAAGTACGACAGCACGGCACCGAGGCCGCTGATCACCAGCTGCTCGGGATCGTGGTGGCGGAACCGGCCCTCCTTCATCTGGGCCTCGAGGTAGCCGACGGCCTGCTCGAACATCGGGCGAAGGGCAGCACCCAGGTCGACGCCGAAGTGGCCGCCGTCGAGCGCCTCTCGTCGCACGAGGCGCACCAGGTCGGGGTTCTCGGCGAAGAACTCGAAGCCGGCGGACAGGACGTGGTCGAACTGGGTCCAACCCTCCTGGGGTCCCACCACCGCCTCCTCGACGCGGACGAACCACTGGGCGAGCAGACGCTCGAACACCTCGCGGTAGAGCTCGTCCTTGTTCGAGAAGTGGTGCAGGAGGCTGGCCTTGGCGATGCCGACCGACTTGGCGATGTCCCCGAGCGATGCGCCCGCGTAGCCGCGCTCGGCGAACGCCGTGCGGGCCGCGTCGAGGATGGCTTCCCGGGTCGAGCCGGGATCTCGGTCGGACACCGACGGGAGGCTACTTCCCGCCGGGAGCCCACCCCCGGGACGGTTCGCCCCCGCCGGGCCCTCCGGTACGGTCCGGCCGTGCCGAGCACCGCCCCCACCCGCATCCGCGCCGCCCGGGCGCTGCTGCCCGACGGCTCGGCCCAGGCCCTCGCCGGCCCGGTCGAGGTCGAGGTGCGAGACGGCCGCATCGCGTCCGTCCGGCCGTGCCCGGACCCGGGTGACGGCTCGGTGCTCGCCCCCGGCTTCGTCGACCTGCAGGTCAACGGCGTCGACGACGTCGACGTGGCCATCGCCGACGGGGCGGACTGGGACCGACTCGGGCAGCTCCTCGCCGCCACGGGCGTCACCGCGTGGCTCCCGACGCTGGTCACCCAGCGACTCGACCGCTACGGGCCCGCCCTCGAGCGGATCGCCGCGGCGCGCGGCCGCGACGGCGGCGGGCCGGCCGTGCTCGGCGCGCACCTCGAGGGCCCCTTCCTCGGCCAGCACACCGGCGCCCACGACCCCCGTCGGGTCATCCCCATCGACCTGGGGTGGCTCGCCGCGCTGCCCGACGTGGTCGCCCTGGTCACCATCGGGGCCGAGCAGCACGACGCAGTCGCCGCCATCGACGCCCTGGTCGCCCGAGGGGCCGTCGTGAGCATCGGCCACTCCGGCGCGACGTTCGAGCGCGCCGCCGAGGCCTTCGATGCCGGCGCCACGATGGTCACGCACCTGTTCAACGCCATGGGCCCGCTCCACCAGCGCGAGCCGGGAGTCGCGGGCGCCGCCCTCGCCGACGACCGCGTCACCGCCGGTCTCATCGCCGACCTGGTCCACGTGCACCCGGCGCTGCTCGGCACCGCGTTCCGCACCAAGGGCGCGGCGCGCATCGCCCTGGTCACCGATGCGGTCGCCTGGCGGGCCGGGCACCTGGCCGCCGCGTCCGTGACCCTGGTCGATGGGGCGCCGCGGCTGGCCGACGGCACGATCGCCGGCAGCGCGCTCACCATGGACGCCGCCGTGCGCAACGTGGTGGACGCCGCCGGCGTGCCCCTGGCCGATGCCCTCACCGCGGCGTCCACCACGCCGGCCGACGTCCTCGGCGACCGGTCGAGGGGTCGCATCGAGCCCGGCGCACGGGCCGACCTGGTCGTGCTGGACGGTGACGACCTCAGCGTGCAGCGCACGCTCGTCGGCGGCTCGGTCGCCTGGGAGCCGTGATGGTCCCTGGGTAGCGTCCACCCCATGGACATCGTCGCCGCACTCTTCTTCGAGGACCTCGACACCAACCAGGCCTTCGCCGGAGGACCGACCACGATCGACCTCAAGGGTGTGCACTTCTCCGCCGCCGCACCCCAGGAGCCGCCGGTCACGATGGCACCCCACATGGTGGTCCTCGTCCGCTGCGCGCCCGACGGGAAGGGCACCGGCGCCCTCGAGGTGCGGTTCCTTCGCGACGGCGAGCAGATCGCCCGCAACGCCCAGCCGCTGCAGGTCGAGCCGGGCAAGTTCGCGTACCGCCTGGTGCGCGCCGAGCTCCCCTTCGACTCCTACGGCACCATCGAGGCCCACTGCAGCATCGACGGCGGCCACACCACCGTCGTGCCGTACACCCTCGTCCCCGGGACGGCCTGACCGGTGCCCTTCGCCGCCGCGCTCTCCCAGCACCCCGTGGCGGCCGACGCCGTCGGCGAGGTGCTCGGGTCCATCGTGGAGCAGCGCGGGGTGGAGCCCGACCTGGTCGTCGTCTTCGCCAGCGCGGCTCACATCGAGTTCCTCGGGGAGATCTCCGCGGCCATCACCACCGTGCTGCGCCCCGGCACCCTCGTCGGCGCGTCCGCGTCGTCGGTGCTCGGCGGCGCGCAGGAGGCCGAGGAGGTCCCGGCGCTGTCGGTGTGGGCCGCCTGGACCGAGCCGGTCCGCCCGCTGCGCCTCGCCACGGGGCCGGTGCACGACGACGGCGACGGCCCGGCCGTGATGGTGCAGGGCGTGCCGGCCGACGTGCCGCTCGGGTGCACGATCCTGCTCCTGGCCGACCCGCACTCGTTCCCCACCGACGGCTTCCTCACCCAGCTCGCCGCGGCTCGGCCCGACATCATGGTGGTCGGCGGTCTCGCCTCCGCCGCCCCGGTGCCGGGCGGCAACGCGCTGGTGCTCGACGGCGAGGTCCACCGCGACGGCGCGGTGGGTGTCGTGCTGCCGCCCACGCAGGCCGTCGTGAGCCAGGGCTGCCGGCCGGTCGGCGAGCCGATGGTGGTCACCCAGGCCGACCGGGGGTTCCTGATCGAGCTGGCCGGCCAGCCCGCCCTGGACCGCCTCACCGACCTCGCCACCGACCTGCCCGTCGAGGAGCGTGCCCTGCTCGCCAAGGGCGTGCAGCTCGGCGTCGCCATCGACGAGCACCGCCTCGACTTCGGGCGCGGCGACTTCCTGGTCCGCCCCGTCCTCGGCGCCGACCGCGGCCGGGGCGTGATCGCCGTCGGCACCGAGGTGGCCGTGGGCACCACGGTGCAGTTCCACGTGCGCGACGCCGCCAGCGCGGACACCGACCTCCGCGCCCTCCTCGACGGCGTCGACGGCACCGGTGCGCTCGTCTTCACCTGCAACGGGCGCGGCGCCCGCCTCTTCGGCGTCGAGGACCACGACGCCGCCGTGGTCGCGGAGTCCCTGGACACCTCGGCGGTGGCCGGCATGTTCTGCGCCGGCGAGCTGGGTCCGGTGGGCGGGCGCAGCTTCCTGCACGGCTTCACCGCGTCGATCCTGGTCTTCGCGGACCGCTGATCCGTCCGGCCGGGGGACCCTCCGAAGCCACCGAGTATGGTCGACCCCTCACTGCCCGCGGGCAGCCTTCGACCGTCCCCCACCTGGAGCGATCAGTGCGCGACGCCGACCTGGAGAAGCGGGCCATCAACGTGATCCGTGGCCTGGCCATGGATGCCCCCCACGCCGCGAGCAGCGGCCACCAGGGCACCGCGATGGCGCTGGCGCCGCTCGCCCACGTGCTCTGGACCCGGGTCCTGCGCTACGACGCGGCGGACCCGGACTGGCCCGACCGCGACCGCTTCGTCCTCTCCGCCGGCCACGCCAGCATCCTGCAGTACTCCATGCTCCACCTCACCGGGCACGGCCTCGAGCTCGACGACCTCAAGGCCTTCCGCCAGTGGGGCTCGCGCACCCCGGGCCACCCCGAGGTCGGCCACACCCGGGGCATCGAGGTCACCACCGGACCCCTCGGGCAGGGCTTCGCCAACGCCGTCGGCATGGCGATGGCCGAGCGCTGGCTGGCCGCCCGCTTCGGCGCCGAGCTGTTCGACCACCACACCTTCGTCATCGCGGGCGACGGCGACCTGGCCGAGGGCCTCAGCCACGAGGCGGCGTCCCTCGCCGGCCACCAGGGGCTCGACAAGCTCGTCGTGATCTACGACGACAACCACGTGAGCATCGACGGGCCCACCGAGCTGTCGCTGTCCGACGACGCCGCCCTCCGCTTCCGGGGCTACGGCTGGAACGTCGACGAGATCGGCGCCGTGGCCGACGACCTCGACGCCCTGGAGTCTGCGCTGCTGCGGGCCAAGGCCAACACCGGCGCACCCACCATCATCATCCTGCGCAGCCACATCGCCTTCCCCTCCCCCACGCTCACCGACTCCCCCAAGGCCCACGGGCTCGCCTTCGACGACGACACGATCCGCGAGGCCAAGGAGGTCATGGGCCTCCCCGACGAGCCGTTCCACGTGCCCGACGACGTCCTCGCCCACTACCGCAGCGCCGGCGAGCGGGGCCGGGCCGAGCGCGAGGAGTGGGAGAAGCGCCTCGCCTCCTTCGGCGGCGACCGGGCGGCGCTCGACTGCTGCCTCGACGCCGAGGGCCTCCCGGGCTGGGAGAAGGCCCTGCCGAGCTTCGGCCTCGACGACGCCATGGCCACCCGCCAGGCGTCGGGGAAGGTGCTCCAGGCCCTGATCGAGACCGTGCCCGGCCTCGTCGGCGGCGGCGCCGACCTCACCGGCAACACCGGCACCGCCATCGCCGACGCCGGCGTGATGAGCGCGGACGACCCCGGCGGGCGCCAGATCTTCTTCGGCGTCCGCGAGCACGGCATGGCCGCGATCATGAACGGCATGGCCCTGCACGGGGGCGTGCTCCCCGTCGGCGGCACGTTCCTCGTCTTCTCCGACTACGCCCGCGGCGCCGTGCGCCTCTCGGCGCTGTCGGGCGCCAAGGTCATCTACTCCTTCACCCACGACTCCGTCGGCGTCGGCGAGGACGGGCCCACCCATCAGCCGGTCGAGCACATCGCGGCCCTGCGCGCCGTGCCCAACCTGTCGGTGATCCGCCCGGCCGACGCCAACGAGACCGTGGCCGCCTGGCGCGCCGCGGTCGACGGCCACGGCCCGACGGCGCTGATCCTGTCCCGCCAGTCGGTGCCCACCCTGGAGGGCACGTCCGCCGACGGCGTCCTGCGGGGCGGCTACGTCCTCGTCGAGGCCGACGGCGAACCCGACCTGGTCCTGGTGGCCACCGGCTCCGAGGTGCACGTCTGCGTCGAGGCGGCCCGGCGGCTCGCCGACGACGGCGTCGCCGTGCGGGTCGTGTCGCTGCCGTCGTGGAACCTGTTCGAGGCCCAGGGGGCGGACTACCGCGACCAGGTCCTGCCGCCCGAGGTCCCGACGCTCGCCGTGGAGGCCGGGGTGAGCTTCGGCTGGGACCGCTACGCCGACGACAGCATCACCATCGACCACTTCGGCCACTCCGCGCCCGGCGAGCTCGTCCTCGAGAAGCTCGGCTTCACCCCCGACAACGTGGTCGAGCGCAGCCGCGAGCTCCTCGAGTCCTCCTAACCTGGGCCCATGGGCCTGCTCCACGACCTGTACGAGAACGGCGGCCAGTCCCCGTGGCTGGACAACCTGCGACGGGGCTACCTGCGCTCCGGCGAGCTCCAGGCATACGTCGACCGCGGGGTCCGGGGCATCACCTCCAACCCGTCGATCTTCCAGAAGGCCATCGCCGACAGCGACGACTACGACGAGCAGTTCGCGTCCCTCCTGGGCAGCGGCACCTCGGTGGACGACGCGTACTGGCGCATGGTCACCGACGACATCGGCGAGGCCCTCGAGGTCCTGCGCCCGGTGTACGACGCGTCCGACGGCGTCGACGGCTACGTCTCCGTCGAGGTCGACCCCGGCCTGGCCAGCGACACCGAGGGCACCATCGAGTCCGCCCGCCACCTGCACGAGGCCATCGACGCCCCCAACGTGCTGGTCAAGATCCCCGCCACCGCCGAGGGCGTGCCCGCCATCCGCACCATGCTGGCCGAGGGCCGCTCGATCAACGTGACCCTCATCTTCTCCATCGACCGCTACGCCGAGGTGATGGAGGCCTACCTGGCCGGCCTCGAGGCCCACGCGGCCGCCGGCGTCGACGACCTCTCGAAGATCGCCAGCGTCGCGTCGTTCTTCATCTCCCGGGTCGACACCGAGGTCGACAACCGCCTCGAGGCCCTCGGCACCGACGAGGCCCTCGCCCTGCGGGGCAAGGTCGCGGTGGCCCAGGCCCAGCTCGCCTACCAGCGCTTCCAGGAGGTCTTCTCCGGGCCCCGCTGGGAGGCGCTCGCCGCCAAGGGCGCCCGCCCGCAGCGGCCGCTGTGGGCGTCGACGTCGACGAAGAACCCGGACTACCCCGACACCCTCTACGTCGACACCCTCATCGGCCCCGACACGGTCAACACCATGCCCGAGGCCACCCTCGACGCGTTCGACGACCACGGCACCGTGGCCCGCACCGTCGATGCCGACCCCGCGGCGGCCCAGGACGTCATCGACCGGGCCACCGCCGCCGGTGTCGACCTCGACGACGTCGCCCGGGTCCTGGAGGACGAGGGGGTGGCGGCGTTCAGCAAGTCCTTCGACGAGCTGATCACCACCCTCGAGGCCAAGGCCTCCGAGCTGTAGCCGTGCAGGGCGACCTCCGCACCGTCGACGACGTCGCCGCCGCGTTCTGCGACGTGGTCGCCGACGCTTGGGCGACCCGCACCGGCGACCTGTTCACCATCGCGCTCTCCGGCGGCGACACGGCCCGGCGCTGCTACGAGGCCCTGGCCCGCCACGCCGACACGCCGGTCGACTGGTCCGAGGTCCGGGTCGTGTGGGGCGACGAGCGCTGCGTCCCGCTCGACCACGAGGACTCCAACCACCGGCTGGCCCAGGAGTCCCTGCTCCGCTCGGTCGGCCCGGTCGCGGAGATCCACCCGATGCAGTGCGACGTGGCCGACGCCTACGACCGCCTGATCGCCGGGATCGACATCGACGTGATCCACCTCGGCCTGGGACCGGACGCCCACACGGCGAGCCTGTTCCCCCGGTCCCCCGCCCTCGACGCCCCCGCCGACCGGTTCGTGGTCACGAACGAGGACCCGCTCGGCAACAACCCCCGGCCCCGGCTCACCTTCACGACCACCGCCATCGCCGCCGCCCGCACGGTGGTCGTCACCGTCGAGGGGGAGTCCAAGCGCGAGGCCCTCGATCGGGTCCGGGCCGGCGAGGACGTGCCGGCGGCCCGCATCGACCGACCGGGTGTCGTGTGGCTCACCGACCGGGCGGCCGCAGCCTCGTAGCCTGCAGTCCATGAGCGAGCGCCGCACCCCCGTGCCGCGCACCGACGAGGCGCTGCGCCAGACGGCCCGCGACGTGCGGATGCGCCTGCTCGCCAGCATCTCGCTGCTGCACTCGGGCGGCGGGCTCTTCGTGTTCGGCTACATCCAGCTGCGGTACCCGGCCTCGGAGGCCTACGACACGCCGTGGATCAACGACTGGCTGCTGGTGCTGCTCACCCTGGCCGCCCTGGCGCCCGTCGTCTGGGGGTGGGTGGCCCACGAGTTCCGGCGCAGCTCGGGCTGGGCCCTCGCCGGGCGGGCCCCGGGGGCCGACGAGCGCGAGCAGCTGCTGAGCGCCCCCTTCCGGCTGGCGGCCAAACCGCTCGGGTTCTGGTTCGCCGCGACGGTGGTCATCGGCGCGGGCGTCGGCGTGCGTCGGGTCTTCGGTCTGCGCGAGATCGTCGACATCGCCCAGATCCTCCTCATGGGCGGGTTGGCGACGTGCGCGATCTCCTACCTGGTCATCGAGCGGGCCTTCCGCCCGCTCTTCGCCGGGGCGCTGGTCGACACCGACATCTCCCGGCCCCGCACGCTCGGGGTCCGGGCCCGGTTCCTGCTGGCGTGGGCGGCATCCTCCGGCGTGCCGCTGCTCGGTCTCACCCTCAGCCCGTTCCGCGAGGCGGCCACCTCCACCGCCGCCCTGGTGGCCCTGGGCGCCATCGGGCTCGTCGCCGGGCTGCTCGCCGTGTCCGTCGCCGCCGACACCATCGCCGTGCGACTCGACGACATCCGTGCCGCCCTGAGCCGGGTCGGCGACGGCGACATCTCCCAGGACCTCCTGGTCGACGACGGCGGCGAGGTCGGCCAGCTCCAGGCCGGGTTCAACCAGATGGTGCACGGGCTGCGGGAGCGCCAGAAGCTCCAGGACCTCTTCGGCCGCCACGTCGGGCACGAGGTCGCCGCACAGGCGATCGAGCGGGGAAGCGCCCTCGGCGGCGAGTCGGCCCAGGCCTCGGTGTTCTTCGTCGACCTCATCGGTTCGACCGCCATGGCCGAGGTCCTGCCGCCGAACGAGGTCGTGCTCACCCTCAACGCCTTCTTCGAGGCGGTGGTCGACGAGGTCAGCGCCGAGGGCGGCTGGGTCAACAAGTTCCAGGGCGACGGCGCCCTGTGCGTGTTCGGCGTCCCCGCCCACCAGCCCGACCACGCGGAGCGGGCCCTGCGCGCCGCCCGGGCTCTTCGCGACCGCCTCGTCGAGCTCTCCCTCGACCACCCGGGCCTGCACGCCGGCATCGGCGTCTCGTCGGGCACCGTCGTCGCCGGCAACGTGGGCAGCCAGGAGCGCTTCGAGTACACGGTGATCGGGCGGGCCGTGAACGAGGCCGCCCGCCTGACCGACCTGGCCAAGTCGCGCCCGGGCCGGGCGCTGGCCGCCGCCTCGGCGGTGCACGCGGCCGGCACGGAGGGGGCCAACTGGGCCGCCCGCGGCTCGGTGGGCCTGCGGGGCCAGTCCGGCCCGACCCACGTCTACGAGATCGCCACGGGGGTCGGAACCGACAGTCGACACGCACTGCGCTGACCGGGCGGCCGGGTCAGACGGGTGGGGTGATGGGTCCGTCGTCGTCGGGTCGGTGGATGGTCCAGGTGCCGTCCGGATCGCGGACCGGGCGGAACCCGTGCTCCTTCGTGCGGTTGTGGAACCCGCAGTACGCATCAGAGTTGTCGGTGTTCGTGGCCCGCCGCGACACGCCGGGTCCCGGTGGTCGACCTGCAGGCTCCGGCCCCGCCCGTCACAACCCGGCCACAAGCAGCCCAGGCCTCCCGGACCTCGCAGCAGGGCTTGGAGGAACGCAGCGCCCCGCGCCGATCCGGTGAACAGCCGCTGCCTCCGGCCCAGATCGATCACCGTGCCGGCCGAGTCGACCACCACCCGACGAAGGTGGCCCACCAGGGCCGCAGCGACCGCCTCGGCGGGGCGGAGCGGGGTGCCGTCCATCGCGTGGCAGCGCCGGGCCAGGTCCTCGTTGGGATCGACCCGCACCTCCACGCCGGCAGAGCGGCGGAGCTCGTCTTCGAAGGTGTCCTGGTCCACGACGATGTTCACCAACGGCACCGGCGAGCAACCCTCCGAGGCGGCGGCCCGGCGGAAGATCTCGAAGATCGCATCCGCCCGCCGCTGGGCGGGGGTGCGTTCCAGGTGCTCGACCCGGGCGTCGTCGCCGTACCGTTCGCGGGCGGCGGCCCAGTCGGCGTGGAGCTCGGCGGTCTCGAAGCGGTCGAAGATCTCCGCCATGGCCGCCCCCTGCAACGCCCCATGGTTGGACTCGAGGCGGAACGACCCGTCGATCGCCGACTCCTGCAACGACGCGT
>Ga0208490_100446_pt1 | contig 25910 bp, 24 predicted proteins | sample SubbioAug_CSWold_FD_184818 | JGI IMG/M metagenome (GOLD analysis project Ga0208490, IMG submission 184818) | Serpentinite rock and fluid subsurface biosphere microbial communities from McLaughlin Reserve, California, USA - CR11Aug_CSWold (SPAdes) | ecosystem: Environmental > Terrestrial > Deep...
GGTGGCGACGACCGGGGTACCGAGCAGCGCCAGCACCTCGGCGTGCTCCTGGGTCTGGGCCGACCAGCCGTCGTCGGCGGCGACGACCAGCAATGCCGCGGGGGCCGAGCCGGCACCGGCCAGCATCGTGGCGATGAAACGCTCGTGCCCCGGTACGTCGACGAATGCGACCTCGAGGTCCGACGGGTGGTTGCTCGTCGCCGCCAGCGTGCACCACACGAACCCGAGTTCGATGCTCAGGCCGCGCCGCCGTTCCTCGTCGAGGCGGTCTGGTTCCATGCCGGTCAGCGCGCGCAGCAGCGTGGACTTGCCGTGGTCGACGTGCCCGGCGGTGACCACCACCCGGTGCGGACGGCGACGCGACCCGTGCATCGCGATCACCTCGTCGTCATGGGACCCACGTCGGGAACGTAGCTCAGATGACCGCGGTCGCTTCGATCTCGATGAGGAACTCGGGGCGGACGAGTCCGGCCACGCCGATCAGGGACTGTGGAGGTTGCGCATCCATCCCGGTCACCTCACGGATCACCTCGGAGATCGTGAGGAACTCGGTGGGACGCGTTGTGAAGACCGTGCGGCGCACCACGTGTCCCCACCCGGCGCCGGCTGCCTGCAGGGCGACCCAGAGGTTGGTCATCGCGGCCCTGGTCTGTGCGCCGAGGTCTCCCCGACCGACCACCTCGAGGTCGCGGTCGACCGGTGTCTGGCCGGCGATCGAAACCAGCGTGCGGCCCCGCGCCAGGGCGACATGGCTGAACCCGCGAGCGGGCTGCAACTGCTCGGGATCGAACCAACGCACCGAGGCGCAGTCGGGTGGAGCAATGGGATCGACCACCTGGACCTCTCCTGGATCGCGCCGCCGTGTCAGCCGAGGTCGAACGGGTCCTTCGTCCTGCCCGCCAGCTCCACCCAGACGGACTTGGTCTCGGTGTAGGCGAGGATGCCTTCGAGGCCGTTCTCGCGTCCCATGCCGCTGTGCCCGAAGCCGCCGAAGGGGACCCCGGGGGAGAAGGCACGGTAGGTGTTGACCCAGACCGTGCCCGCCCGGAGTCGGTGGGCGACCGACAGCGCGCGGTGGACGTTCTGGCTCCACACGGCGGCAGCGAGGCCGAATCGCGAGTCGTTGGCGAGTCGGACCGCCTCGTCCTCGGTGCTGAACGTGGTGACGGCCAGCACCGGTCCGAAGACCTCCTCCTGCGCGATCGGCATGTGGCTCTCGACGCCGGTCAGGACCGTGGGGGCGACGAACAGGCCGGCAAGACCATCGGGTACGCCGCCGCCACAGACCACCTCGGCGCCGTCGGTGCGGGCCGCCGCGATCCGGTCGAGCACCTGCTTCTGCTGCTGCTCGTTGACCAACGGCCCCATCTCGGTGTCCTCGGACAATGGCGAACCGAGCCGGATCTGTCGGGCACGTGCGGCGACGCGCCGCACGATCTCGTCGTGCAGGGACTCGTGCACGAGCAGGCGGGAGCCGGCCATGCAGGTCTGGCCCGACCCGAGGAAGATGCCGTTGATGATGCCATTGACGGCGTTGTCGACGTCCGCGTCGGCCAGCACGACCTGGGCCGACTTGCCCCCCAGCTCCAGCGTCAGCCGGGTGAGGTTCTGCATCGCGGCCTGCCCGACGGCGATGCCCGTCTCGGTCGAGCCGGTGAAGGCGATCTTGTCGATGCCCGGATGTGCCGTCATGGCCTGGCCGACCCGCGGTCCGAATCCGGTCACGACGTTGTACGCACCGGCGGGCAGACCGGCCTCCTCGAGCACGTCGGCGAGTGCGAGGGCCGTCACCGGCGTGTAGTCGGAGGGCTTGACGACGACGGTGCAGCCGGCGGCGAGGGCCGGCGCCAGCTTCCATACCAGCAGCAGCAATGGGGCGTTCCACGGCACGATGGCGCCGACGACGCCGATCGGCTCGTTCCGGGTGTAGACCAGCATGTCGGGACGTTCGCCCGGCATCGCGCGCCCCGCCAGCTTGTCCGCGTAACCGGCGTAGTAGTTGAACCAGTCCGCGAGGAAGCCGACCTGGGTGCGGGTGTCGCGCAGCAGCCGGCCACTGTCGCGGGCCTCGAGCGTTGCCAGGCGCTCCTGGTCCCGCTCGATCAACCGCGCCACCCGGCGGAGCACGCGGGCACGCTGGTAGCCGGTGGCCGCGCCCCAGGTCTCGGTCTGGGCGCGGCGGGCTGCCCGCACGGCGAGATCGACATCGGTGGCGTCGCCGTCGGGCACCCTCGCCCAGACCTCGCCGGTACTGGCGTCGAGGCTGGTGAACGTCGCTTCGGAAGCGGCCGGGACGTCGTGCCCGTCGATGTGCAGACCCAGCTGGCGAACGGTGCCCGTGGCAGGCGATGGCATGGTGGCTCCTCGACACTTGAGAGTTAACTTATCACCTAGGTCATATGTAATGCGAGGTTGTGACCGTGATTCATGGTGCTCCCCTGAGCGACTACGTTCGCCGCACCGGCAGCAGCGAGGGCGCGAGCGTGATCGACAGCGCGCACGAGGACACCTTCGTCTGGGATCACCTCCCGCCACGTGACCTGTGGCCGGACTTCCGCTACGACCTGCCCGACCTGCAATGGCAGGGCCGGTTGAACTGCGCCGATGTCCTGACCGGAGCCGCGCGGGAGGCCGGCTACGAGAGTCGCCGCTGCGTGACCGGCGACGCCGAGTCCTGGTCCTACGGCGAACTCGCGGACAACGTCGATCGGATCGCGCATGTCCTGGTGTCGGACCACGGCCTGCGGCCGGGCAATCGCGTCCTGCTCTATGGCTACAACTCGCCGATGCTCATGGCGGCCTGGTTCGCCGTCGTCAAGGCCGGTGGGGTCGTCGTCACCGGCGTCGCTGCTCTCCGCGAACGCGAACTGGCCGGCATGGTGGAGGTGGCACGTCCGACGATCGCCCTGTGCGACCACCGACTGACCGAGCGTCTGCGGCGGGTACAGGAGATCAGTGACCTGCCGTCGCTGGTGTCCTGGGGTGGCGAGGCCGCCCAGCTCGAGTCCCGGATGCAACGCCACCCCCGGCGCTTCGACGCCGTCGGCACGGCTCCCGACGACCCGTGCCTGATCGCGTTCACGTCGGGTTCGACGGGACGCCCCAAGGCAGCAGTGCACAGCCACAGGGCCGTGCTGGCGACGTGCGCATGCTTCCGGGGGGCCGCCCTGCACCCTTCGCCCAGCGACGTCTTCATCGGCTCGTCGCCGATCGCGTTCACCTTCGGACTGCTCGGGCTGATCTGCTATCCCGTGTACGTCGGGGCGTCGGTCGTGCTCCTCGAACGTCCGAACGCGCAACGGCTGGCGGCCGCGGTCGAGCAGCACCGAGCGACGATGTGCTTCACCGTTCCCACGGTCTACCGGCAGTGGCTCACGCTCCGACTGACCGAGCAGCTCGGCTCCCTACGGACCGTCATCTCCTCGGGCGAGCCGCTGGCGGGGACGACGTGGGAGGAGTTCCACGCCGCAACGGGACTCGAGATTGTCAACGTGCTGGGCTCGACCGAGATGCTGCATGCCTACATGTCCATCGGTCCGTTTCCGGCCCGTCCGGGCTCGGTCGGGCAACCGATCCGCGGCTACCAGGCAGCCCTGCTCGACCCCGACGGGCAACCCGTCGCAACGGGGGAGGTGGGGGAGCTGGCCGTCAAGGGCCCTACGGGCTGCCTCTATCTCGACGATCCGGACCAGCAGCGCGAGCGGGTCCGCGGTGGCTGGACGCTGACCGGTGACCTCGCCTGGCAGGACGCCGACGGCTACTACTGGCTCTATGGGCGCGCCGACGGCCTGATCGTCACGTCGGGATACAACGTCGCCCCCGACGAGGTCGAGGCGGCCCTGCTCGAGCACCCCGGCGTGGCGGAGGGCCTGGTCACGTCCGAGCCGGACCCGGCGCGTGGGCGGCGCCTGGTCGCCATGGTGGTGGCGAGGCCGGATGCGCTCACGCCCGACGCGGGCGGGGCTGCGGCCGTGATCGAGCAACTGCGCGACCGGCTCGCTCCCTACAAGCTGCCGCGCACGATCGTCTTCGTGCGCGAACTGCCACGCACGCCTACCGGCAAGCTGCAACGACGCGGAACGCCGGACGAGGTGATCGCGCGCATCGACCTGGCGGGCTGATATCGGGGTCAGCCGTCCTCGCCAGGCCGGTGGCCTCCCGCGACCTGGTCGAAATAGGCCAGCGCAGCCGGCGCGAGCCCCGCGTAGAGGTGGTGGAACAGCTCGATAGCCCGGTGCCGGTCCTCGTGGTGCGGGCCGAGCACGCCGTCCAGCTCGGGATCGAGGGCTACGAACTGTCGGAAGTTGTGGATGACCTGCGTGCGCAGCCGGAAGGCGTCACAGCCGGTCACCTCTTCGGGGTCGACACCACCGAACATCGCGACGAAGCGCGTGTACAGCGTCTCGAGTCCCTCGACGTCCCAGGTGCCGGTCACCAGGGCGGACAGGTCGGAGCCGCCTGCCGGCTGCGCGCACAGCACGGTCGCGAATCCGCGGACGTCGAGTTCGTCGATCAGTCGCAGCGCCTGCACGTCGCGCTTGCCGACAGCCACCCAGGTGCCGTCCTGGGGTGAACCGAAGCCCAGGAAGCGCAGCCGTCTGGCGAGCCGCCCACGTTCGAGTCGGCGGTCCTCGGGCAGGTTGTGCCAGACGATCGTGACCGTTGACGGGTCGAGCTGCTGACGTCCGAACCCGAAGATGCGCTCGTCGCCCTCGCTCAGGACGCGCTCGGCCCGTTCGGTCAGTTGGTAGTAGACCTGGCGGCCCTCCTTCACACGGGCGATGAGCCGACGCCGGGCCAGCCGCGAGAACGCCACCCGCGACGCCCCGATCGAGAATCCGAACAGCTCGAGGATCTGGACCAGCCCACCGGACCAGACCAGGTCGAGTCGGCGGCGCACGTTATCTGCCAGCAGGGTCAGCACCAGGTCCTGCGGCTGGGGCTCGGCGAGCCAGCCGCCGGCCGTCTCGACGACGTCCGACGCCTCGGCGAGGCGGGTGGCACCGGCATGATCGACCATCATCGACTCCGGGAGCTGGCGGCGCGCCTTGACATCGCCGCTGCGAGCGGGAAGGATACGTTACACCTCACCGAGGTTGCTCGTTACTCATCAGCGACGTTCCGGAGTGTCATGACGGCGGCCCCGACTGTCGAACCCGCAGGGACGCCCACTGCCTCCACGGCACCCCGGCCCTCCGTGCGCCGCCGGCGTGGCGGCGGACGCCTCCTGCCCCTTGCCACGACCGTCGGCATCCTCGTCGTCGCGGAACTCGTCCTGCGATCCGGCGTCCTGGGTTCGGAATTTCCCGCGGTCAGTTCGGTCGTCGCCGCGTTGATCACCGAGGTCAGCAACGCCGCATTCTGGGACCGGCTGTACCAGACCGTGCAGAGCTGGTTGATCGGCTTCTCCCTCGCCGCCATCATCGCACTCCCGCTCGGCCTGCTGTTGGCGTCCACGCGCTTTCTGTTTCGCAGCACGCGGTTGATCATCGACTTCCTGCGCCCCATCCCGCCGCTGGCGATTCTGCCACTCGCCGTGCTGCTGTTGGGCAGCGGCACATCGATGAAGGTCTGGCTGGTCGCCTTCTCGGCCGTGTGGCCGATGCTGTTCCAGACCATATACGGCGCGCACGACGTCGACGGGGTGGCCCGCGACACGGCACGCAGCTACGGCCTCGGCCGCGCGCAAATCTATCGGCACGTGGTCATCCCGGGTGCGTTGCCCTACATCGCCACGGGCGTGCGTCTGGCCGCCACCATCGCCCTGGTCGTCACGATCGCCACGGAACTCATCGTCGGTTCCGCCGGGCTCGGCTACCGGATCAACCAGGTCCGCTACGGCGGCGACATGACGACGATGTACGCACTGATCCTGGTCGCCGGCCTGCTCGGCTGGCTGAGCACGGCGGCCTCGCGTGCGCTCGAGAAGCGGCTGCTGTTCTGGCATCCGTCCCAGCGGCAGGCAGGGGGCGGTCAATGAGACAGCGGCTTTCGAACCTCGCCCTGGAACTGTGGCTGCCGGTCGCGCTCGTCGTCGGCTGGTGGTTGCTCTCGGACACCTCGACCTCGACGTACTTTCCGTCGTTGCGCACCATCATGGCGACGTTCGTCGATACGTGGATGTTCACGCGGTTCGGCAGCGATGTCATCCCGAGCATGGCGCGCTTCGCCTACGGGCTCGGTATCGCGCTAGTCATCGGCATCACCATCGGCACGGTGCTGGGGCTGGTGCCGACCCTCCGCAGGGCGTTCGATCCCATCCTCGACTTCTTCCGTGCGCTGCCCAAGCCCGCCCTGCTACCGCTGGCCATCGTGGTTTTCGGTGTCGGTGACGGCATGAAGATCTTCATCATCGCCTTCGGCACCGTGTGGCCGATCCTGCTCAACACCACTGACGGGGTCCGGGGTGTCGACCCGATGCTGCACGACATGGCCCGGGTCTTCGGACTCACCAGGTGGCAACGCCTGTGGCAGATCATCCTGCCGGCCGCGAGCCCGCAGATGTTCGTCGGCATCCGCCTGTCGTTGTCCATCGGCCTGATCCTGATGGTCGTGTCCGAGATGGTTGCCTCGACCAACGGGCTCGGATTCTTCGTACTGCTGTCCCAGCAGACGTTCGCCATCCCGCAGATGTGGGCCGGCATTCTCCTTCTCGGGATCATCGGCTACGCCGTCAACCTCGTCTTCCTCATGGTCGAACGCCGCGTGCTCCGTTGGCACATCGGCCGACGGGCGGCGGCGAGTGGGGACGACCACCAGCCCACCGCCAAGCCGAAGGGCCGGCTCCGCCGGGCCCGCGTCGTGACGGCTCTCTCCTCCGTATTCCGCACGAACGCCTGAACGGAAAGCTCATGATGCTCGAGGTCACCAACCTGGCGAAGTCCTATGGCGACGTCCCCGCGATCGCCGACCTGACGTTCGGCGTGGCCGCACAGGAGTTCGTCTGCATCGTCGGCCCCTCAGGGTGCGGCAAGACGACGTTGCTGAAGTGTCTGTCCGGGCTCCTGGAGCCGTCCCGCGGTACGGCGGTGCTCGACGGGACGACGGTCGACGGCCCGCCCGAGACGCTGGCGCTGGTGTTCCAGGAGTACTCGCGGTCGCTGCTGCCCTGGAAGACCGTGCTGGACAACGTGCTGCTGCCCCTGCGTGCCAAGGGCCTGGACAAGGCCGAGCAGCGCCGCCTGGCGATGGAGTCGCTGGCCGAGGTGGGACTCGCGGACTTCACCCACGCGTACCCCTGGCAGTTGTCGGGCGGCATGCAACAGCGGGTCGCGATCGCCCGCGCGCTCGCCTACCAGCCCAAGGTGTTGCTGATGGATGAGCCGTTCGCGTCGGTCGATGCCCAGACCCGCGCAGAACTCGAGGACCTGATCCTGAAGGTGCGCAGGCACTTCGGCATCACCGTCGTGCTGGTCACCCATGACATCGACGAGGCGGTCTATCTCGCCGACCGGGTGGTGGTCCTGACCAAGCGTCCGACCAAGGTCGCCGAGGTCATCGACATCGATCTGCCCGACGACCGCGATCAGGTCACGACCCGGGAGTCGCCCGAGTTCGCCCACCTGCGCGGTCAGGTCGCGCGGCTGATCGTCGGCGCGCAGCCCGGTGACGCGGACACCACGAACGTGGGGGTCGCGTCGTGACGCTCGTGCTCGAAGCCCTCGGGGCGAGCCTGCCGGCGTTCGGCATGCCGGTGATGTTCGGCCTGCCGGGCAGCGGGAACTATGAGCTCATCCACGCGGCCCGAGCCGCAGGTGTGCACTACGTCGGCGCCAACCACGAGGCCGGCGCCGTCGGCATGGCCGACGGCTGGGCCCGTGTCGCCGGGCGCACCGGCCTGGTGATGCTGTCGCAGGGCCCCGGGGTGACCAACGGTCTGACGGCGTTGACCGAGGCCGTCAAGAGCCGCACTGCGCTGGTCGCCATTGCCATCGACACCCCCCGTACGTCACGGCACGGCAACCTCAACATCGACCAGGCCAGGGTCGTCGACGCTCTCGGGGGCGGGGTCGAGACCGTTCGCAGCGCCGGTACCGCGGTCGACGATCTCGGGCGCAGCGTCGCGCGCGCCCACACCGAGTCGCGGCCCATCATGCTGATGGTGCCGTTGGACCTCGTCCACCAGCCGGTCGACGACGCCCAGTCGGTCGTTCCGCTCGCCACCACTGCAGCGCCGTGGCCGCGGCCTGACACGGTCGCTGCCGCGGCCGATCTCGTCGTCGCAGCCGAGCGTCCGGTCGTCGTCGCCGGTCGAGGTGCCGTCCGGGCGGGTGCCGGGTCGGCACTGCGCGTGCTCGCCGAGCAGATCGGTGCCGTCCTGGCCGTGTCCGCACCGGCCAAGGGCCTGTTCGCGGACGACCCGTTCGATCTCTCGATCGCCGGCAGCTTCGCGTCGCCGCTGACCGGGGAACTGCTGCGCGAGGCCGACCTGATCCTGGCGTTCGGCGCGAGCCTGAACGCGTGGACCACCGGCAATGGCGTCATGCTGCGCCTCGACATCCCGACCGTGCAGGTCGACGTCGAGCCGGCGAACATCGGTACGCACCGGCGCGTCGACGTCGGGATCCACGCCGACGCGGCCGCAACCGCCGAGGCACTCACCACCGAACTCGAACGTCGCGACGTCACCAAGGTCGGTTTCCGCACCGACGAGGTACGCCAACGGCTCGCGACCCGCGACCCGTCCCAGGAGTTCGCCCCGGTCGACGGCGGCGCCGGGCTCGATCCGCGCAGCTTCACCCTCGCGCTCAACGGCATCGTGCCGACCGAGCGGACCGTCACGGTCGACTCCGGCCACTTCATGGGCTGGCCCGCGAAGTACCTGGACGCGCCGGACGCTGCCGGTTGGGTCTATCCGCAGGGGTTTCAGTGTGTCGGCCTCGGGCTCGCCAACGCGATCGGCGCGGCCGTGGCCCGGCCGGACCGCATCAGCGTGCTCGCCATCGGTGACGGTGGACTGATGCTGAGCCCGCGCGAGATCGACACCGCCGTCCGTCACCGCCTGCCACTGCTCGTGGTGATCTACGACGACGGCGCGTACGGCGCCGAGGTGCACCGTTTCGCTCCCATCGGGCTCGAGGTGGATCTGGTCCAGTTCGGCCAGCGCGACTTCGCCGCCATCGCCCGCGCCGCCGGCGCGAACGCCCTGACGATCACCGATCTGGCCGACCTCGCCGAGCTCAAGCCGTGGCTCGAGGACCCCACCGGGCCGATGGTCCTCGACGTGCGCATCGACCCGTCGGTCGTGGGGGACTGGGTCGGACGCAACTCGAAGGCGGCACTCGCATGACGACGTGGACGATGCCCGACCACCCCGGGATCAAGACCTACCCGCGCTTCACCGCCGCGGCGGTCCAGGCCGCGCCGGTGTTCCTCGACCCTGACGCGACCGTCGGCAAAGTCGTGTCGCTGATTGCCGAAGCGGCGGGCAACGGTGCCCGGCTGGTCGCCTTCCCTGAAGTGTTCGTTCCCGGTTACCCGTACTGGAACTGGACGATGACGCCGGTCCAGGGCAGCGCCTGGTTCGAGCGGCTGTTCCGTGCCTCGGTCGATGTGCCAGGCCCCCATGTCGACACGATCCGGGCGGCCGCCCGCGAACATCGTGTCCACGTGGTGATCGGGGTCAACGAACGGGCACCCCGGGGCGTCGGCACGCTCTACAACACCGTGCTCACGATCGACGAGGACGGTGAACTGATCGGTGTGCACCGCAAGCTCGTGCCGACGTGGGCCGAGAAGCTCACCTGGGCGCCCGGCGACGGCAGCTCGCTGCGTGTCCACGACACCGCGATCGGGCCGCTCGGTGCCCTGGCCTGCGGCGAGAACACCAACACGCTGGCCCGCTACACGCTGCTGGCCGACGGTGAGCTGGTCCACGTGGCCAACTACATCGCCCTGCCCGTCGCGCCCGACGACTACGACATGGTCGAAGCCATCAAGGTGCGTGCCGCCGCCCACTCGTTCGAGGGCAAGGTCTTCAGCCTCGTGTCGTGTTCGGCCATCTCCGACGAGATCGTGGACGCGGTCGCAGGCGACGACGAGGCCGCCGTCAAGATGCTGCGTCGGCCGCACTGCGCTTTCACCGGCATCTTCGGCCCCGATGGGCGGCTGCTGACCGACCCCCTCATCGACGACGAGGGCATCGTCTACGCCGACATCGACCTCAACCGTTGCATCCAGCCCACGCAGATGCACGACATCACCGGTCATTACAACCGCTTCGACGTGTTCGACCTGCGTGTGGACCGTCGACCCCGGACACCCGTGCGACTGCTCGACGGGCCTGCCGTCGACGGTGCGCCGGCCAGCGAGCAGGCCGCGGCCTCCGGCGAACGACGTGAGCAGATGGACGATCCCGCTGACCCAAGGAGGGAAGCATGAAGGAAGACATTCTCGGGCGCGCACGTGTCGACGACACGCCCGAACTCCAGGAGTTCTACAAGGCGTTGAGCAAGTTCGACGCGACGGCGCTATGGACGGTCGCCAACGACATCGAGCCGTGGTATCCGCAGCCCAAGTCGGTGCCCACCATGTGGCGCTACGAAGAGTTGCGGCCGCTGGTCCTCGAGTCGGCCCACCTGGTCGAAGGTGACGATGCCGGACGACGTGCCATCTCACTGATCAACCCCGGCCGCCAGGACGTCACCTCCGCCGTCGGCCTGCTGTTCACGGCTCTGCAGATCATGAATCCGCAGGAATCGATGACCGCCCACCGGCACGCGGCCTCGGCGCTGCGGTTCGTCATCGAGGGTGAGGGTGCGTGGACCATCGTCGAAGGCGACCGCCTGCGTGTGGGCCCCAACGACTTCGCCATCACGCCCAGCGGGACCTGGCACGAGCACGGCAATGCGGGTGAGACCGACCCCGTCATCTGGCAGGACGGGCTCGACATCCCGCTGGTCAACGCGCTCGACGCCAACTTCTACGAGGTCCATCCCGACGTCTACCAGACGCCCGGGGAGGTCGATAACAGCTCGTTCCTCGAGCACGGTGCCGGCATCCTCAAGCCCGCCGGCCGGACCTGGTCGAAGCGGTACTCGCCGCTTCTGGCCTTCCCGTGGGAGCAGACCTACGCGGCGCTCGAGATGCAGGCCAAGGTCAGCGAGGGCTCGCCCCACGACGGCATCATCATGGAGTACGTCAACCCGGTCACCGGCGGCTCGGTGATGCCGACCATGGGCGCACACATGCAGATGCTGCGTCCCGACGAGTCGACGAAGGCGCACCGCCACACGGGTTCGGTCGTCTACCACGTCGCCAAGGGCAAGGGCCACTCGATCATCAACGGCCAGCGCTACGACTGGAAGGAACACGACATTTTCGTGGTCCCGTCGTGGGCCTGGCATGAGCACGCCAACGACGACCCCAACAACGACGCGTGCCTGTTCTCGTTCAACGATTTCCCGATGATCAACTCGCTCGACCTGTGGGCTGAGGCCGTCTACACCGAAAACGACGGCCACCAGCCGGTCGCCTGACGTCGGCACGACCCCGGCCGTGCGCTGCCTGCGGCGCACGGCCGGCTCAATACTGGAGATGTGTTCGTGAAGCTGCTCACCTTCGTCACAACCGACGACCCCGCACCCCGCGCCGGCGTGCTGCTCGGCAACGAGGTCGTCGACCTCGCCGAGCTCGGCGCCCGGACCGGTGCTGACCTGCCCACCGACGCGCTTGCCTACGTCCGCGATCCGGCGCTGCTCGAGCGGGCGCGCGAGGTCGCCGCTGACGTGCCGGCCGACCTGCGCCACGACCTCGACGCGGTCACGCTCCGAGCGCCGCTGCGCCCCGGCAAGATCATCGGTGTCGGCCTCAACTACGTCGAACACGTCGACGAGTCGGCCCGCACCCTCGACACCGACAAGGACCTGCCCACCCGGCCGGTGCTGTTCTCGAAGCCCGGCACCGCGGTTATCGGGCCCGAGGAGGCGATCCGGCACAACGCCGCACTGACCAGCCAACTCGACTGGGAGGTCGAACTGGCCGTCGTCATCGGCAGGACGGCGTTCCAGGTGTCGCGGGAGCAGGCGCTCGACCACGTCTTCGGGTACGCGATCACCAACGACATCAGCGCCCGCGACCAGCGCCGCTCGGGGCAGTGGTTCTTCTCCAAGGGCCAGGACTCCTATGCACCGTTCGGGCCGTGGATCGTCACGGCCGACGAGATCACCGACCCGCAGACGCTGGACCTGTCGCTGCGCGTCAACGGCGAGGTCAAGCAGAAGTCGAACACCCGCCACATGCTGTTTCCGATCGCTGAGCTGATCGCCGACATCGCCACGGGCATGACCCTCGAGCCTGGTGACGTCATCGCGACCGGCTCACCTGCGGGCGTCGGTGCCGCTCAGACGCCGCCGCAGTACCTGCAGCCCGGTGACCGCGTCGAGCTCGAGATCGAGCAGATCGGCCGGCTCGCAAACCCGGTCGTCGCCGTCCAGTGATGCGCGCCGAACCACACGCCAACGAGGTGCCACGATGACACGACGCTATCGGATCGGGCAGATCGTCCCGAGCTCCAACATCACGATGGAGACCGAGATCCCGGCGATGTTCCGCGCCCGGGAACTGGTCGAACCGGAACGCTTCACGTTCCACTCGAGCCGCATGCGGATGACCGAGGTCACCCAGGAACAGCTCGAGGCCATGGACAACGATTCCGAGCGTTGCGCCGTGGAACTTGCGGATGCGCGCGTGGACGTCATGGGCTATGCCTGTCTGGTCGCGATCATGGCGCGGGGTGCCGGCTACCACTGCGTGTGCCAGGAGAAGCTGGAGAAGCGCGCGGCCGACGTCGGCTCGCCGACCCCGGTGATCACCAGCGCCGGTGCCCTCATCGAGGGCCTCAAGACGCTGCAGGCCGAGCGGATCGCCCTCATCGCGCCGTACATGAAGCCGCTGACCGCCAAGGTCGTCGACTACATCCAGGGCGAGGGCATCGAGGTGGTCGACCATCTCGCCCTCGAGATCCCGGACAACCTCGAGGTCGGCACGCGTGACCCCATGGCGCTGGTCGACCTCGTCGACGAGATCGACCACACCACGGCCGACGCCGTCGTGCTGTCCGCATGTGTGCAGATGCCCTCGCTCGAGGCGATCCAGGTCGTCGAGGACAAGGTCGGCAAGCCGGTCCTGTCCGCAGCGGTCGCCACCGTGCATCAGATGCTCAAGGCCCTCGACCTCAAGCGCATCGTCCCTGACGCCGGCGCACTGCTGTCGGGCCGGTACTAGCAGACCCGGGAGAAGATGCCGCGGCCGGCCCGAAACGGGCCGGCCGCTGGTGTCTGCTGCGAGTGACGTCGAGATCCACGCGTCGCTCGGGCTCGTTACACGGCGAGACCCTCGCTCAGTGCAGCGGCCATGGCGGTGACCTCGCGGCCGTAGGCCTCGATGGCTGCGCCCGTCACCGGCTCGCCGGGGCCGTACAGCGACAGGGCCAGGACGACATCGCCCGCCTCGCCGAAGATCGGGGCAGACACGTATGCGAACTCGTAGGTGGCCGTGGCGTCGAGCGTGGCGGGGTTGTACGCGCTACGGACGCCGGCGATGGCCGCGTGCAGCGGCGGGGGTGTGTGGCCCGGCACCCGGACCGGCACCTCGACCGAGACGGACTCGAGGTGCGCCGTTGCTCCGTGACCGAGGGCGACCACGTACCCGCGCTCGCGAATCCGTCCGGCGAGCTCCCGGCACGATGTGACCTCGTCGGCGCCGTCGTCGGGCTCCAGCCCGGCGATCCACGCATCGAACCTTGCCCGCCCGCCCCAGGCCGCGAACACCCCGCCCAACGGAGGGAGGAACGGCACCCGCTGGCCCACCCTGGTCGAGGCGGCGGAGTCTCGTGCGGGACCCGCGGACGCGGTGAGGATCAGCTGATCGCGGACAAGCGACACGAGCGTGCACTCGGTGTCGAGACGTGCCGCGAGGCGGTCGAGCTCGCCGCGCAGGCGGTCGACGAGTCTGAGCTGTCCGAGCAGGTCCTCGTCGACCGCGGCCAGCGAGGTCGGCACGAACGAGCCGTAACCACCGCGGTAGAAGACCAGGGGCACGGCGGCGGCCCCGGTGTCGAGCTGCTCGACCGCTCCGACCACGATGTCGTGGTCACCCGCCGCATGCACGGCGTCGACCGTGCAGTCGATGACGGCGACGCTGTCCTCGATCACCGGCATGCCCGTGATCGCGCTCGGCCGCCATCCGACGCCGTCGAACTTGCTCCCGGGATCGGCGGTGGCCATGCGCCGGCACACCGACTCCTGGTGGGCGCCCAGCACGTTGACACAGAACGAGCCCCGGGCCCGGATGCCCGCCCACGTTCGGGAGCCGCGCTGGGGTAGGAACGCCACCAACGGCGGATCGAGGGACACCGACGTGAACGAGCCGACCGTCATCCCGATCGGGCGTCCGGCCTCGTCGAGGCTCGTCACCACGACCACCCCCGTGGGGTGGCGGCCGAGGACCGATCGGAAGTGCTCGGGGTCGATGCGATCGGCCGTCGCGTCCGAGGTCATGCGGCGACCAGTGGCCGGCGCACGCCCTTCCTCTCGAGCCGTGGCAACACCTCGTCGGCGAAGTAGGGCAGTTCCCCGACGTAGTCGAAGAAGGCCAGCGTGGTGCCGCCGACGCCCGTGGAGCACATGGCCTCGAGCTCGTCGGCGACGTCGTCGGGGGACCCGACCAGCGGGTAGCTCCCGTGGCCTGCAGCGAAGCGCCACCGGAAGTTCTCCAGCATCTCCTTCGAGAACGACTGGGCGTGCATGTTCTGCAGTGCCATGAGGCGATCGACGGCGTCCCAGTCGGCATGTTCGTCGGCATACCAGCGGTAGAACTCCTGCGCCTCCTCGCGCGTCGGACGGCACACCACGTGGCTCGAGGTGAGCACGCCGACCTCGCGGCTGCGGTGTGCGGTCGCCTCGCGGATCGAGGCGACGACGCGCTCCGCCATGGCGAGATCGACGAACGGGGTGAAGATGAAGTCGGCGTTGTTCGCAGCGAACTCGCGGCCCTGGGACGACGCGCCGGCGTTGAAGATCGGAACGCGGCCGTACGTGGGCTTGGGGTCGCTGGCCGCACCCGTGAGCTTGAAGTAGGTGCCGTCGTGGTCCCACGAGCCTGGTCGCGACCACAGCTCACGGATGACGTCGAACCACTCCTGGGCGAACGCGTAACGCTCGTCGTGTTCGGCCGGCAGATCCCGGCCGAATGCGTCGTACTCGGGCTTGTTCCAGCCCGCGACGACGTTGAGGCCGGCACGACCCGGGGCGATCTGGTCGATCGTGGCGATCTGCTTGGCCGTGACCAGCGGGTGGTTGAAGGCGGTGTGGATGGTGGAGAAGACCGTCAGGCGCTCGGTGCTGGCCAGCAGCCCGGCCGCCCACGGGATGGGTTCGAGGACGCCTTCGTGGAAGTTGGTGTCGCCGCCGTACCCGATCCAGCGGGCGATCGGCAGCATGAAGTCGATGCCGACCTCGTCCGCGATCCTGGCCAGCGCCAGGTTGTCCTGCCACGACCCCGACCAGCGGTCCGGTGCCTTGGTCACGGCCAGACCGCTGCTGCAGTTGGCGGAGAAGATGCCGAGCTTCATGCCGTTGTCACGCATCAGAGGCCAGTTCATGACGGTTCCTTGTGGGACGAGTCCTTGTGGGACGAGGCGGACACGGAAGAGGCAGCCGCCGCCGAGGTCTCGGACGGGCGGCCTTCGACCATCACGAGCACGTTGTCGTGATGCTTCTGCAGATGCTGGACCTCACCTACGACGATGAGATGGTCGCCGCCGGGATAGCGCGCCCAGACGTGGCACTCGATGTGCGCGGCGGCGCCGGCGATGAGCGGCGTGCCGAGCGGCCCCTGCGTGGTGACCACGCCGGCGAATTTGTCGCCACCCGACGACGCGAAGTGCCAGCACAGCTCGACCTGGTCGGCGGCGAGGATGCTGACGCCGAACACCTCGGCCGTGGCGTGGGTGTCGTAGCTGACCGAGTCGACGTCCGGGCACCACGACACCAGTGGCGGGCTCTGGGACAGCGACGTGAAGCTGTTGGCGGTCCGAGCCGCGACCTCGCCTTCGGCCGTACGGCTGGTGACGACCGCAACCCCGGTCGCCCACGTGCGCATGACCGCCTTGAAGGCGTCGGGCGCCAGTGGAGCGACGGTGGAGCGAGCAGCTGAGGACATGCGCACAACTCATAGTTTACTGTATAACCGGGAAAGGTGTTAATAAAGAATAGGAGCCATCGCCCCCCGGCGTCAAGCGGCAGTCGCCACCGGCGCGCCAGGTGACGAACTCAATTGACTCTTCTCCAAGGTCATGCGTAATCTATTGACTTGACCAGGAGAGAATCAGTGCGCAAATTTGCCGTTGCCCTGTGCGTGGTGCTGGCCGCCACGGCCTGTGGCGGTGGAGGCGGGACCGGCGACGACACGGAGCCGACCGCCGATGCCACCGAGACCGAGCCCGAGACCGCCGCGTCCGAGGCCGAAGAGCCCGCCGATGAAGGCGAGGGGGACCAGGAGGTCCTGTCGCTCAAGGTCGGCGTGATTCCGATCATCGACACCGCCCCGATCTACATGGCCCGCGACAACGGCATCTTCGAGAGCCACGGCCTCGAGGTGGAACTGGTCGAGGGGCAGGCGGGCGCCGCCGCGGTCGCCGCGATCACCAGCGGCGAACTCGATTTCGGTTTCGCGGCTCCGGTGCCCGAGATCCAGGCGCAGGGGCAGGGTCTCGACCTCGTGGTCGTCGCAAACGCCTACTCGCAGGGCGAGGAGCTCAGCCAGGCCGTCGTGACCACTGCCGACAACCCCGCCGAGTCGATCAGAGACCTCGGTGGAATGACCATCGCCGGCAACGCCCTGCAGGCCGTCAACGAACTCGTCGTGCGCGCCGCCTACCAGGAGGCCGGTGGCGACCCGAGTGAGCTCGAGTTCATCGCCCTGCCCTACCCGGACATGCAGGCCGCGCTCGAGTCGGGCTCCATCGACGCCGCGTTCCTGATCGAGCCCTTCCTGTCGCGGGCGATCGGCAGCGGCAACTTCAAGGCCGTGTCCGAGAATCCGCAGATCGAGCTGGTCGGCGTGGGCAGTTCACTGTCGTCGTACTTCACCTCGCAGGCCTACATCGACGCGAACCCCGAAGCGGTCGATCGGTTCGTGGCAGCCATGGCCGAGGCGAACGAGTTCGCCGACGCCAACCCCGACGAGGTCCGCGCTGCGATTCCGACCTTCACGGCAATCGCTGCCGAGGTGGCCGAGGGCATCGCCATCGGCCAGTACCTCCCCGAGGTGGACGACGCCGTGTACGAGGTGTTCGGGCGTTACATGACCGAGTACGGCTGGATCCCGGCGGAGCCGGACCTGTCGACGTTGCTCTACCGTCCCTGAGGATGCAGCGAACTCCGCGGGCGTCGCGACCTCCGGTCGGGCGCCCGCGGCGCGTGTCAGCCCACGTTGGCCAGCAGGGCCTGCAGCCGTTGCGGGTCCAGTCGTCCCGCCGGCGACGCGATACCGGTGGAGACCAGGATGTGGTCGACGAGGTCGGCGACCTCGCCGACATTGTCGGGGGTGACGCCGCTGGCCAGGGCCAGGGGGTGTTCGCCCAGCCCTTCGCGCAACGCCAGCAGGCGGGTGTGGTCGATCGGTTGCCCCGTCCCCGGACCGGACGTGGTCGCGACATCGACGTTGCCCCGGGCCAACGCGCCGAGCGCCGGCAGCGCCTCGAGTTCGACGGGCTGCTGGTACTTGAAGGCGACGCCGCCGAAGTGCCGCCCGGTCCACCGGAGACGTTCGCGCGCCGCGGCAAAGCCGGCGACCTCGTCGCCGACCCCGGCCGGCGTCACTCCGGAGTTGTCGGTCCAGAGTGCGTCGAGCGCAATGCCCTCGGGCAGGCGCTCGTGCAGGACCTCCAGCGACGCGGTCGGCGATCGTTTGATCACGTTGGCGCCGAGAAACAGCTGCGGGAGCGCTGCACGGACCGCCCGGATCGCGGCGACGAGCCGATCGTCGTCGGCGTCGTGGTCGATCAGGAACACTCCGTCCGCGCCCCTGTCGACGGCGAGTTCGGCGTCTTCCACCACATCCGGGATGTCGGCGACGTGGATGACGGGATAGACCTTGGGGGGCCGGGATGTCACGGGCGCTCCTGTGCCGGTGTCCGGACTGTAGAGCCCGGGAGGGTGCGTCGATGAAGCACGCTGCCACCGCCGACATGAGCCGCACGTTGCTCGGCCACGTCGGGATCACCACGCCGGACCTGGATGCGAGCCTTGCGTTCTACGCCGACGTGTTCGGCTTTCGTCCCCGGCGTCCGGTCGACACCATCGCCTCCGAAGATGGCCGGGCCGCGGTGTTCCGCGCGCTGTTCGGGCCGGGCTGGGCGGGCTGCCGGATGACCGTGCTCGCGGCGCCGCTCGGTCCGGACCTCGAACTGTTCGAGTTCGTCCCGACCATCGAGTCGACGCCTGCCGGCCCCGGCGACTGGCCGATCGCGTGGCGGGCACCGGGACCGTTCCACGTCAGTTTCCCGTGCGGCGACGTGCAGGCAGTGGCGGACCGTGTCACCGCGGCCGGCGGCACACTCGTCAGTGACATAGTGGTCACCGCCCGCTACGAGCTGTGTTACGCCACGGATCCCTTCGGCACCGTGATCGAACTGCAGCGGGCGGTGTCACCGTGACGAGCGCCGACGTCGTCATCGTCGGCAGCGGGATCAACGGGCTCGTCGCCGGCGCCCTGCTCGCCCGCGCCGGGCTGGCGGTCACGGTCCTGGAGGCCGCGGACACGCCTGGAGGAGCGATGGCCAGCGCCGAGCTGACCCTGCCCGGCTACCGCCACGACGTCATGGCCAGCTGGCTCGGCACCTTCGTCAACGGTCCGGCCTGGCCCCTGCTGTGCGACGACCTCGAACCCCGTGGCCTGCGCATCCAGGCTGCCGAGGGATGGGTGACCGCGACCGCGGGCTGTGACGGACGCGTCGTCAAACTGCACCGCGATCCCGCACGATCCGTCGAGGCGTGGGCGCGTGCCGACGCGCGCGCCTACCGGTCCGACCTCGCGCGCATCCGCCGGCTCGCGCCGCGCCTGCAGGCGTTGCAGGCCCGTCCTGACCTGCGGGGACGGGGCGCCGCCCGCGATCTGCTCGGCCTTGTGCGTGCTGTCGGACTGCGTGGGATCGCTCCGACCGTCCGCGACGCCGTGTCGAGCGGTCAGGCCTGGACCGCCCGCAACTACCTCGGCGACGAGGTCGACCGCCTGGCGGCACCGTGGCTGTTGCATGCAGGGCTCGCTCCCGACGCGGCCGGCGGGGGAGTGATCGGGCCCATGCTTCTGTCCGGGCTGCATCGCGCCGGGATGCCCGTTGCGATCGGGGGAATCGGCCGACTGGTCGACGCGTTGTGTGCGGTCATCACCGACCACGGTGGCGAGATCGTCACCGGTGCGGCGGTCGATCGGATACTGGTGGAAGGCGGCCGTGCCAGCGGCGCGTGCGCCGCCGACCACGTGTATCCGGCGGCACGGGCGGTGCTGGCGTCGGTTCCCGTCGACGTGCTGTACGACCGGCTGCTCGCCGAGGCCCGCGAGCGGCCCACAGGACTCTCCGAACAGGCCCGTCGGGTGCGGACCGGCCGCTCGGCGATGCAGATCCACCTGGCGTTGACGGCTCCCCTCCAGTGGAACGACCCCGCCCTGAACGAGGTCCCGCTGGTCCATCTCGCCGACGGCAGCGCCGCGGTCGCCCTCTCGTGTGCAGAGGCCGCGACCGGGCTGTTGCCCCGTGCGCCGGTCGTGGCGGTCGGCCAGCACACCGTCCTGGACGCGACGCGTGCACCCGCCGGTGCCGCCACGCTGTGGCTGCAACTGCCAGCCGTCCCCGAGATCCCCCACGGCGATGCGGCACACGCCAATGAGGCAGCCGTGCCGGGCTGGCATCCCGACACCCTCGACCTCTTCGTCGACCGTGTCATCGACCGCATCGCGGTGCATGCACCCGACATCCGCACCAGGATCGCAGCGAATTCGGTGCTCACCCCCGTCGACCTCGAGGCGCGCAACCGCAACCTGCGGCACGGTGACCCCTACGGCGGTGCGACGGAGCTGGACCAGACGGCGGTCTGGCGGCCATTTCCGGGTGCAGCGCGACTGCAGCGGGCGATCCCCGGGCTGTGGCACATCGGTGCCTCCTCGCACGGTGGCCCCGGTCTCGGTGCCACCTCTGGCGTGGCCGCAGCCCAGGCGCTGCTGCGTGGTTCGCGTCGGGCTGGCGGAGGCGCTAGAGTGCCTTACGCTTGAGCGAGGTAAAGTGTTATCTATTATCGCCTTGTGATGAGAGGTAGTCGGGTGACCGAGGGCACCGCGAACAAGCACGGGCGCACCCGCGTGGTCCTGCTCGGCACCGGGGGTGGCCCGACCATCCACAAGAACGCCAGCCGGCACGGACCGGCGAACGTCGTCCTGGTCGACGACGTGCCCTATCTGGTCGACGCGGGCGAGGGCGCCCCGCGGCAGTTCGTCAGGGCGCAGCTCGATCTGACCACCGTCGGGCACGTCTTCATCACGCACCAGCACTTCGACCACAACAGCGAACTGGGCAACTTCGTCGCCTACCAGTGGTTCGCCGGACGTCGCGAACCGGTCGACATCTGGGGACCGCCGCGGCTGACCGGTCTGCTGGACGACTACATCAGCCAGAACTCGTTCGACTTCGAACTGCGCGAGAAGGAAACCGGTCGCCCACCGTTCCACCCGATTCCACGGCCGCACGAACTCGACATGGACGGGCCACTGCGCGACGGGCCCATCGTCGCCCTGCTCGACGAGCGCGTCACCGTCCGTGCGATGCGTGTCAACCACGGCCTCGTTCCCTCCGTCGCATACCGCTTCAGCACGCCGGACCTCGAGATCGTCTTCAGCGGTGACCGCGGCGGCGAGGACGACATCGCGGCCTTCGCCCGCGGTGCGGACGTGCTCGTGCACGAGGTCCTGCATTACGAGGCCATGCTCGAGACCTTCCCCAACGCACCCGAGCCGGTGCTCAAGCACTACCGCGAGGACCACACCTCGCCGCAGGACGTCGGGCGCGTGGCCACCGAGGCCGGGGTGGGCACGGTCGTGCTCAACCACGTGCTGCCCGACAACGACCTCGTCTCCGACACCGAATGGGTCGAGCTCGTCCAGGAGACCTTCGATGGCCATGTCGTTCTCTCTACCGATCTGATGGAGTTGTGATGCGTGTTCGAACTGTCCTGTCCCGCCGTCTGGTAGCCGTAACCTCGGCCGCGGTCCTGCTTGCCGCCTGCGGCACAGGCGGCAGTGACGCAACGGGAGGTGAGACCGAGCAGGCCGCCGAGGGTGCGCAGCCGGACGCCGTCGGCGACGGCGAGCTCTCGACCGTCCGCGTCTCGCTGTTGCCGACCGTGACGAAGGCGCCGATGTATCTCGGCATGGAGAAGGGCTTCTTCGCGGAGGAGGGCCTCAACGTCGAGGAGAACGTCGTTCAGAGCGGCGCGGCCGTCACCGCCGCGGTCATGAGCGGCGAGGCGCACTTCGCCAGTAGCGCGCTGGTGCCCACCGTGACTGCCGCCGACAAGGGGCTCGACGTCCGCGTCGTCATGACTGCGGCTTCGGCCACCCCGCCCGACGCTCCGACTGATGCCTACGGCGACTCGGTGATCATCGTGGCCGAGGACAGCGACATCCAGTCGATCGCCGACCTCAACGGCACGACCATCGCGGTGAATGCGCTGCAGGCGGGACTCGAACTCGCCGTCCGTGGCACCGTCGACCGACTCGGGGGAGACTCCGACACGATCGAATTCCTCCCGGTCCCGTTCCCAGAGATGGTCACCGCACTCAACGACGGGCACGTGGATGCGATTGCACCACTCGAGCCGTTCGTCAGCTCGGCCACCGCTGCCGGCCACCGGGTCCTACACCACGCATTTCCGTACGACCCGGATGAGACCGGCGAGTTCGTCAACTCCGTGTACTTCACCAGTGGTGTCTATGCCGACGAGAACCCCGAGATCGTCGCCGCGTTCCGTCGGGCGATCGAACGCTCCAACGCGTATGCAGAGGAGCACCCAGACGAGGTGCGTTCGATGATTCCCATCTACACGGGTATCAGCGAAGAGGTCGCCGCCAAGATCGCGCTGCCGAGCTACCCGTCGGTCATGGACCTCGACGCGTATCGCGCCGAGATTGAGTTGATGGCGTACTACGGCTTCATCTCCGGTCCCGTCGACGAAGCCCGCTTCTACCTCGACTGACGGGAGCTCGACATGTCCGCAGAGGCGCCTGCCCAGCTGATCGCCGCCCTGGCGGCCGGCACGGTCGAACTCGTCGACCTCACCCAGCCGTTGTCCGAGCAGACCGTGGTCATGCGCGTGCCGGCCCCGTTCGTCAACACGCGACCGTTGCGGATGACCGAAATCTCGCGATACGACGACCGCGGGAAGCGCTGGTACTGGAACGATCTCGAACTCGGCGAGCACATCGGGACGCACGTCGACGCGCCGGTCCACTGGGTGTCGGGGCAGGACGGGCACGACATCGCCAGTGTGCCGCTCGAGCAACTGGTCGGGCCGGCTGTCGTCCTCGACTGCACGGCGCAGGTTGCCGACGACCCGAACTATCTCGTCGATCTCGACCACCTTCAGGCCTTCGAGGCCGAGATCGGCGGGTTCCCGGCGGGCGGTTGGCTGCTCGTCCACTCGGGCTGGGATCGGCGCGCCGGTAGCGCCGCCGAATTTCTGAACAACGCGGGCGGCATGCCGCAGACACCCGGGATGGCACCGGGCGCCGCGCGTTACCTGGCCGATTCGCCGCTGATGGGCATCGGCGTCGAGACGGTCGGCACGGACGCAGGCCTGTCACCGACATTCGATCCCCCGACACCGGTGCACCACCACATGCTCGGGGCGGGCAAGTGTGGTGTCACGTCCCTGACCAATCTCGACCGCCTCCCCACGGTCGGCGTCATGGTCGTCGTCGCACCGCTTCGTCTGGTCAACGGCAGCGGCAGCCCCGCGCGTGTGATCGCCTTCGTGCCGAGTGAGGCGCGCCCGTCCCGCTGATTCCGGACAGGCGGGGCTGCGTGCCCCGGACCCATGGCCGTGATCCTGGACCGGCTCGCGCCCGTAGGGTGGCGGATCGGCCGGAACGAGGAGTGTGGCTTGGTCACCGTCGGCTTCCATGCCTCGCACGAGCAGTTGACGCCCCGCGCGGCCCTGGATGCCGTCCGTCACGCCACCGCTGCCGGGTTCCACGCCGCGATGTGTTCGGACCACCTCGCCCCGTGGGGTGAACGGCAGGGCGAATCGGGCTACGCGTGGTCGTGGCTCGGTGCCGCGCTCGAGGCGACCGACGTCTCCTTCGGCGTCGTCACCGCGCCCGGCCAGCGCTACCACCCCGTGATCGCGGCGCAGAAGATCGCGACCCTGGGACAGATGTACCCCGGACGGTTCTGGGCGGCGCTCGGCTCCGGCGAGAACATCAACGAACACGTCACCGGCGACCGATGGCCGGACAAGCCCACGCGCGACGCCCGGCTGCTCGAGTGCGTCGAGGTGATGCGGGCGCTCCTCGCCGGCGAGGAGGTGACCCACGACGGGCTGGTCCGGGTCGACCGGGCCAAGCTGTGGACCCTGCCCGAGCAGACGCCGGCCCTAGTGGGCGCCGCGGTCAGCGCGGAGACCGCCGGGGTCGTCGGCGGCTGGGCCGACGGACTCATCACGGTCAACCAGCCTGTGGACGTGCTCGAGAAGGTCATCACCGCGTTCCGGGACGCCGGCGGCGACGGCAAGCCGGTCCACGTGCAGGCGCACGTGTCCTGGGCGGCCACCGACGACGAGGCACTGGCCATCGCCCACGACCAGTGGCGCACCAACGTGTTCCCGTCGACGCTGGCCTGGAACCTCGGCTTCCCGGAGCAGTTCGACGCTGCCGCGGAACACGTGCCGCCCGACGCCGTCCGGACGCCGGTCCTGGTCTCGGCCGACCTCGACCAGCACGTCGAGTGGTTGTCGCAGATCGCCGTGCTCGGCGTCGACGGCCTCTACCTCCACCACGTCGGCAAGCAGCAGCGCGAGTTCGTCGACGCGTTCGCCGAACGGGTCGTGCCCGTCCTCGCCGACCTCTGATCTGCCAGGAGATGCGATGAGCAGCGCCCGCACCGCCGACCTGTGGTGGAAGAACGCCATCGTGTACTGCCTCGACGCCGAGACCTTCTACGACAGCGACGGGGACGGCACGGGCGACCTGGTCGGCCTGACCGAGAAGATCGACCACCTCGCCGGCCTCGGGGTCACCTGCCTGTGGCTGATGCCGTTCTTCCCGACGCCCGGCCGCGACGACGGCTACGACATCACCGACTACTACGGCGTCGACGAACGGCTCGGATCGTTGGGTGACTTCGTCGCGCTGGTCCGCACGGCCAAGGACCGCGGCATGCGCGTGATCATCGACCTGGTGATCAACCACACCTCCGACCAGCACCCGTGGTTCAAGTCGGCCCGCCGCAGCCCGAACTCGCGCTTCCGCGACTACTACGTGTGGCAGGACGAACCCCAGGACGATCCCGACACCGGTGTGGTCTTCCCCGACGCCGAGGACAGCATCTGGAGCTACGACGACCAGGCCGAGCAGTACTACCTGCACCACTTCTACAGCCACCAACCCGACCTCAACATCGGCAACCCGGTCGTGCGCGAGGAGATGGCCAAGATCGCCGGGTTCTGGCTCGAACTCGGCGTGGACGGGTTCCGGGTCGACGCGGTGCCCTACCTGCTCGAGACCGGTGGCATCGACGGCGACCTACGGCTCGACCCCCACAGCTACCTCAAGGACCTGCGCGCCTTCATGGCCCGCCGCCGCGGCGACGCCGCCCTGCTCGGCGAGGTGAACCTGCCAAACGACGAGCTGGTGGCGTACTTCGGCGACGAGCAGGCCGACGAGATCCAAATGCTGTTCGCCTTTCCGCTGATGCAGCAGATCTATCTCGCCTTCGCCCGTCAGGACGCCCGCCCCCTCGCCGAGGCGCTGCGTGACCTGCCGGCGGTGTCCGATGCGAGCCAGTGGGCGATGTTCCTGCGCAATCACGACGAGCTCACCCTCGACAAGCTCAGCGACGACGAGCGCGAGGAGGTGTTCGCCGCGTTCGGACCCGACGAGGACATGCAACTGTTCGGACGCGGTCTGCGGCGGCGGCTACCACCGATGCTCGACGGCGACCAGCGCCGGCTGCGGCTCGCGTACAGCCTGATGTTCTCCCTGCCCGGTACCCCGGTGCTGTTCTACGGCGAAGAGATCGGGATGGGCGAGAACCTCGACATCGACGGCCGCCTCAGCGTGCGTACCCCGATGCAGTGGTCCGACGACAAGAACGGCGGGTTCTCCGACGTCGCCCCGTCACGCCTGCGCCGTCCGGTCACCGAGGGGCGCTTCGGGCCACTGGCCGTCAACGTCGCCGACCAGGAACGCGACCCCGACTCGCTGTTGAACTGGATGCAGCGTCTGATCCGCAAGCGCCGCGAGACCCCCGAGTTCGGGTGGGGAGCATGGGACGTGCTCGACGCCGGCGACGACGCCGTGCTCGCGCACCGGTGCGCCTGGGAAGGCGGCACGGTCCTCGCACTGCACAACCTCGCCGACGCCCCGCGCGAGATCACGCTGCGGATCCCCCAGATCGACGACGGCCACCTGGTCGACCTGCTCGAGACGCGCAGCACGACCCATCGACTCGACGGCGGCCGGGTGGACCTCAAGCTCGAGGGCTTCGGTCACCGCTGGTTGCGCCTGCGCGGATCTGTCTAGATCGAGGTCCTCCCCGCGGTGGTCGAGGGGCCGGTCGACCCTGGCCGACGGCAGCTCGGCGAGGGACGATGGGGTCGTACTCCCGGGAGGAGGGACTCATGACCAGGATCGTGGTCGGG
>Ga0208490_100447_pt1 | contig 25892 bp, 18 predicted proteins | sample SubbioAug_CSWold_FD_184818 | JGI IMG/M metagenome (GOLD analysis project Ga0208490, IMG submission 184818) | Serpentinite rock and fluid subsurface biosphere microbial communities from McLaughlin Reserve, California, USA - CR11Aug_CSWold (SPAdes) | ecosystem: Environmental > Terrestrial > Deep...
CCGACCCGGTACCTCGACCACGCCAAGGTCGACGACATCCTCGCCCGCCTCGGCCTCGACGCCGACGGCATCCGCTCCTCGGTCCTGCGGGCCGTCCGGGCCCCCAGCCCCCTCTAGCCAGGGCGCCCCCGCTGGGGTCGGAGAGCGAAGGCGCCCTGGACAGGGAACACAACGTCGGGAGGGAACCATGACGTTGCTGGGTGGGGAACGGCCCGGCCCCGACTTCCTTGCGGTCGGCCGCGGAGAAATCCTCCGGCCGGCGCGCGGGCGCACGCGACGAGGCCCGGACCGTGGTCCGGGCCTCTCCCCCTGGTCGCCCCCACTTGGAAGGTGACAACGACCACAGCATTCCAGGCGAGCGCGCAGATTGCAAGGGGAAGGACGTCGGATCCGGGCCCCGAGCCCACGATCCGACCAGTTACCGCCGGTTACTGAGGCGGAACGACTAGCTGTAGTACGGGTTCTCCCCGGCGTCGTGATCGGTGACGTCGATGACGTCGGTGATCTCCGGGATCGCCGCGGTGATCGAGGCGGCGATGCCCTCGCGCAGGGTCATGGCCGAGACGGCGCAGCCCTGGCAGCCGCCGCCCATGAGCACGTAGACCTTGTCGCCGTCGACGCCCTTGAGCTCGGCGTAGCCGCCGTGGGCCGCCAGGCCCGGGTTGATCTGCTGCTCGAGCAGCTGCTGGACCTTCTCGGCCGTGGTGCCGGTGAGGTCGAGGTCGACGCCGGCGAGGGGGTCGGGTCGGTTGGGGTTGCGGAGCACGAGGCCGCCCTGGCCGTCGGTGCCGGGCAGGTCGAGGGTGGCGCCCTGGAGCGAGTCCATGGAGTCGGCCGGCACCATCACGGGCAGCTCGCCCTGCTGGTAGACGATGTCGGTCTCGGTGGCCTCGGCGACGGGCTCGAAGGTGAGGTCGTAGGTGTACTCCGGCCCGCGGATGCCGGTGACCGCGATGCGCAGCGCCAGCCCGGCCGCGTCGTCCTCGGACTCGCGCAGCTCGAGGATCTTGGCGATCGCGGTGTCGGTGACGGTGAGGACCACCTCGTCGCCGGCGTCGACTGCCTCGTCGGCGTCGGTGGTCTCGGGTGCCTCGGACTCGGTCGTGGCCATGTGCCTACGCTACCGACGATCCATCAGAAGACCATGAGCCGGCTGGCTCGGGGGGCGTGACATGAGCGACGAGACCAGCACCGACGAAGCGGACCCGGTGCTCTACGAGGTGGCCGACCACGTCGCCACCATCACCCTCAACCGCCCGCACCGGCGCAACGCCATCTCCACCCGCATGCTCAGCATGCTCAGCGACGCGCTCAGCGAGGCCGACCGTTCCGCCGACGTGCGCGCCATCGTCCTCACCGGCGCCGGCAAGGGGTTCTGCTCCGGCCTGGACATCAAGGACGCCATGTCGGGCTCGGGCATCGGCAGCGAGGGCTCGGGCGCGGCGGCGAACATGATGAACACCCGCGACCTGCCGACCTCGATCCTGTTCGAGATCGACACGCCCATCATCGCCGCGGTGAACGGCGCCGCCGCCGGCTACGGCCTCGACCTCGCCCTCGGCTGCGACATGCGCATCCTCGGCGAGACCTCCCGGCTGCTCCCCGGCTTCGCCAAGCGCGGCGTCGTGCCGGAGTCGGGCGGCACCTGGTACCTCCCCCGCCTCGTCGGCATGGCCAAGGCCGCCGAGATCGGCTTCCTCGGCCGCGACCTCACCGCCCAGCAGTCCCTCGAGCTCGGCCTGGCCAACGCCATCGTCGCCGACGACGCCCTCGTCGCCGAGGCCGTGTCGTGGGGCAGGGAGATCGCGGCCAACGCCCCCCTCGCCATCCGGGCGATGAAGCGCCTCTACCGCCACGGCCTCACCGAGGACTTCCCCGCCCACACCCACCACGTGCTCCTGCAGACCATGCAGCTGTTCGGCACCAAGGACTTCTTCGAGGGCATCTCCAGCTTCGCCGAGGGCCGGTCCCCGGAGTTCAAGGGCCGCTGACAGCTCGTTCCCTTCGCGTCGATCGACCGTCAGCGGTCTATCCGCACCCCCGGAACGATCCTGTCGGTGCCCACCGGTAGGTTCAGACCCGCTTCCCCCAGGCACCGACCACGGAGGTCTTCGTGCTGCCTGGAAGCATCCTCGATCTGTTCGCCGACCAGTACTCGGTCGTCGGACGTCACCAGCTGCGGGAGCACTGCTCGCCGGGCGAACGCCGCCGCCTCGTCCGCCATGCCGACATCGAGCCCATCGGACCGCGGGTGCTCCGCCACCGTGCGGGCGTGCCTGACCTGGGACAGCAGCTCCTCACGCCCGTCCTCGACGCCGGCCGTGGCGCGCTCCTGTGGGGGCGTGCAGCGACGCACTGGTGGGGCTTCGGTCGGTTCCGAGCCTTCCCGGTGCACGTGGCCAAGCCGAAGGACGGCACCCGAGGGCCGCACCTGGGCATCGTGCACACCACGCGCACGATCGATCCGGAGCTGGACATCACGTCGCACCGGGGGATCCCGATCGTCCGTCCGGAGCGGTTGCTGCTCTGGCTGGCTCGCGCCGACACCGAGCGGTACGGCCACGAGGTCGGCGCGCTCCGGCTGGAACGGACGCTGGACCATGCATGGCGGGAGGGGTTGGTGGACGGCCACCGGATCCACGATCTCGCCGTCCGCTGCTCCGGCAAGGGGAACAGCGGCATCGTCATCCTGCGCGAGCTCCTCGAGTCGAGACCGCCCGACTACCGCCCGACAGACAGCAACCTCGAGAAGCGGTGGGAGGAGGCGGTCGGTGCGATGGCGCGCTCGTTCCGGCGACAGATCGTCCTCGGAGGTGATGCGCCCATCGGTCGGTTCGACCAGGTGCACGTCGATCGGCCGCTCGTGGTGGAGATCCACAGCGAGAAGTTCCACACGATGCCGTCGGACATCGCGAACGATGAACGACGCCTGGACGCGCTGGTGTCGGCCGGGTTCGGCGTCGTCGTCTACTGGGAGCACGACATCTGGCACGACGCCGGGACGGTCCGGCGCACGCTTGCCGACATCCTCCGTCGGCCACCGGTCGCAGCCGTGTTCCGGCCGACCCCGGCGCCCTACGCCCCGCTCCCCACTTCCTGACGCGAAGATCGACCTCCACACGTCGATCGGCGCGAAGGGAACCGAAGGGGTGTCAGCGGGGTGGGCGGATCATCTGCTGGCCGCCGCCGTCGACCCGGATGCGGACGCCGCTGACGTAGGAGCCCTGGTCGCCGACGAGGAACGAGACCACGGCGGCGACGTCCTCGGGCTGGCACACGCGCCCGAAGGGGTAGTGGGCGTGCAGGTCCTCGATGTCGGCCCCGCCGGCCTTGGCGAGGCGGCGGCCCATCTCGGTCTCGACCAGGCCCGGCGCGACCGTGTTGACCCGGATGCCGTGGCGCTGCTCCTCCTTGGCGAGGGTCGCGGCCAGGGCCTCCATCGCCGCCTTGCCCATGTTGTACGGGGCGCCGTTGGCGGCGTGGTGGTCGGTGGCGACCGAGGAGATGAAGACGATGTCGCCCCGGTCGCAGCTGCGCATGTGGGGCAGGACCAGCCGGCACAGGTGGTGCGGCCCGACGGCGTGGGTGGCCAGCAGGCGAGCCGCCTCCGACGGATCGGTGTCGGCCACGGACTGGCCGCGGGACGCCAGGCCGGCGTTGTTGACCAGGATCGAGATGGCGCCGAGCTCGCCGGCGACCCGCTCGACCATCTGCTCGTCGGCGTCGGCGTCGTCGATCGACGCCTGCACGGCGATCGCCCGCCGGCCCATGCCCTCGATCTCCGAGGCGGTCGCCGCGGCGGCCTCCTCGTCCCGGCGGTAGTTCACGGCGACGTCGGCGCCGGCCGCGGCCAGGGCCAGCGAGATCGCCCGACCCACCCCCCGGCCCCCACCGGTGACCAGTGCGACCCGACCCTGCAGCTCCTCGGTGCTCATGGCGCCGGAGCATAGGAGCCGAGCTCAGAGCAGACCGGGGTTGACGGCCTCGGCCTCCTCGGCCAGCGCCAGCCAGCGCTCCTCGGCGGCGTCCATCGCCGCTCGGGCCTCGGCCAGCTGCTGGCCGAGCTGGGCCAGCCGCTGGTGGTCGCCGATCGCGCCCTCCAGCTCGGCCTCGATCCGCTCGACGTCGGCGGTGGCCTTGGCCAGGTTCCGCTCGGCCGCGTTCAGCTCGCGGCGCAACGTGGACGGCGACGTGCTCCGTGGCGCCGCGGCCGGCGCCGCCGCCGCAGGCTTGGGACCGCTCGTGGCCTTGGCCTCGGTCTTGCCCTTGGCCCGGTTCGTCCGCCGGGACTCGAGGTAGGCCGCGAGGCCCCCGGGTCGGCGGGCGGCGCCGCCCTTCCCGTCGATCACCAGCACGTCGGCCACGGTGCGCTCGAGCAGGGCCCGGTCGTGGGACACGACGATGAGGGCGCCGAGCCACTCGTCGAGGAAGTCCTCGAGCAGGCGCAGGGTGTCGAGGTCGAGGTCGTTGGTGGGCTCGTCGAGCAGCAGCACGTTGGGCTGCTGGAGCAGGACGAGCAGCAGCTGCAGCCGCCGGCGCTCGCCACCGGACAGCGTCCCGACCGGCGCCCACTGGGTGTCGCTGTCGAACCAGAAGCGCTCCATCAGGGCGGTGTCCTGCCAGGACACCTCCTTCTTGCCACCGGTGACGAGGTCCCGCACCCGGGCGGTCGGGTCCAGCTCGGCGGCGTCCTGGCTGAACATGGCGAGGCGCACGGTGGGGCCGACGTCGATCGTGCCGCGGTCGGGCGGCCGCTCGCCGGCGAGGATCCGCAGCATCGTGGTCTTGCCGACGCCGTTCGGCCCGACGATGCCGAGCCGCTCGCGTGGATCGAGCAGCAGGTCGACGCCGTCGAAGAGCGTGCGGCCCTCGATGTCGGCGCCGAGGCCGTGCACCTCGATGACCTTGTCGCCGAGGCGGGGCGTGCCCTGGTGCAGCGCGAGGGCCTGGTCGCGGACGTCGGCACCGGACGGGCCGCCCTCGACCAGCGCGGTGGCCGTCTCGATGCGCGCCTTGGGCTTGGACGTGCGCGCCGGCGCGCCCCGGCGCAGCCAGGCCAGCTCGACCTTGGCCAGGTTCTTGCGCTTGGCCTCGGCGCTGGCCGCCCGGTCGATGCGCTCGGCCTTGGCCTCCAGGTAGGACGCGTAGCCGCCCTCGTGGAGGTACGCGCCACCGCGGTCGAGCTCCAGCATGCGGTTGCACACCCGGTCCAGGACGTGGCGGTCGTGGGTCACGAGCAGCAGGCCGCCCCGGAAGGTGCTCAGCCACTCCTCCAGCCAGGCGATGGCGTCCACGTCGAGGTGGTTCGTCGGCTCGTCGAGGATCAGCAGGTCGGCGTCGTCGGGCGGCCCGCCACCGGGCGGCCCGCACTCGAGCAGCGCCCGGGCCAGCGCGACCCGCTTGACCTGCCCGCCGGACAGCTGGTCGGTGGGGCGGTCCTCGAGGCCGGCCAGCCCGAGCCGGTCGCGGACGGCCGCCGCCTCCCACCGGTCGCCGGTGACGCTGGCGACGGTGCCGGCCGGCAGCGGCGCGTCCTGGTCGAGGTGGGCGATGCGAGCCCCCCGGCCGCGGCGGATGGTGCCGGCGTCAGGCGTGCGGCTGCCGGCGAGGGCGCCGAGGAGCGTCGACTTGCCGGTGCCGTTGACCCCCACCACCGCCAACCGGTCGCCGGACGAGATCGCCAGCGACAGGTCCTCGAAGAGCGGCCGGTCCGGTCGGACGGCGCTGAGGCCGGTGGCGTCGACGAGCATCATGGCCGTCGATGGTGCCACCCGACCGGTGCCGGGCCCCCACGGGCGCTCACCTGGTGGCGACGAGCAACACCGGCACGGGGCTGCGCTCCAGCACGGCTCGGACGACATCGCCACGGCCGGGCCGGTCGGCGTGGGGCCAGCCCATGGCGATCACGTCGGAGTGCTCCTCGGCGCACGCGGCCAGGATCTCGTCGACCGGTGCACCGATGCGCAGGTCCAGCCGCACGCCGGGAGCCCCGGGGGCGTAGCGGGCCAGGAACTCCTCGGCATAGGCCTCGGTCTCGTACTGCACCTGGTCCGAGAAGGCGGGGACGGAGCCCTCGTCGTCGACGTGGACCGCGACGAGGTCGAGCTCGGTCCGGGCGGCCAGCGCGATGGCCCGCTTCAGGTCGCGTCCCCTCCCGGGCACCCCCGCCATGGCGATGAGGACCCGCCGGAAGCGGTCCGGGACCACGGCCTGGGGCGAGACGACCAGCACCGGCTTGTCCACCGAGTCGGCCAGGCCGAGGGCGAGGTGACCGGTCGTGGCGGCGGGGACCTGGCTGCGCTGGCCGATCGCGAACCCGACGACGTCGTCGTCGTCGGCGAGCTCGATCAGACTGGCCAGGGGATCCCCGGGCAGCGTCCGGAAGGGGACGCCGAGGGCTGCGGCCACGGACGCGGCGGTGCGGCCCTCCACCTCGGCGACGTGCACGCACTCGACGCCCGCGCCGAAGATCGGGGCCAGCAGGTGGGCGGCGGCGACCACCGGGTGCGCGGCGGCCGAGTTGTCCACGGCGGCGACGATCGTGCTCATCGGACCCTCCTCATGTCAGCTCCCAACCCCCGTCCGACCGGCGGAACCGGAGGCCGGCGGCGTCGACCGTGGCCGCGACCTCGCCCACGAGGACCGCGGCCGGGCGGTCGGCCTCCAGGTGCAGCTCCTCGGACCCGATCCCCACCCGCAGGCGGCTGCCGTGGAAGCGCACCGAGAGGCGCAGGCCGTCCCACGCCGGCGGCAGCCGGGGGTCGATGGTCAACCGCCCCTGCTGGGGCCGCAGCCCGGCGAAGCCGAACGCCAGGGCCTGCCAGACCCCGCCCATCGTGGCCAGGTGCAGACCGCCGGCGGTGGTCTGGGTCAGGTCGTCCAGGTCCATGCGGGTCGCCATGCGCAGCGCGTCGAGCGCGCCCTCGTGGTCGCCCACCCGTGCCGCGAGCGCGGCGTGCATCGCCGGTGACAGCGAGCTGCCGTGGGCGGTGCGGGGCTCGTAGAAGTCGAGGTTCGGTTCGAGGCTCCCGGGGGCGACCTCGTCGGGGACGAGGTGGTGGAGCATGAGCACGTCGGCCTGCTTGAGGACCTGCGCGCCCCGCACCCGCTCGCGTCCGAGGAGCAGGTCGGCGGCGATCGGGAGCCGCGGCGCGACCTCGCCGATGAAGAGGGGCTCGAGCCGGTCGAACCCGGCGAACTGCTCGTAGACGCCGGTCGCAGGGTCGTAGCCGTCGACCAGCGCGCCCGCCACGTCGCGCCAGCGGCCCAGCTCGTCGACACCGACCGGGGACGCGTCGCCGGCTGCCTCCACGGCCTCGGCGGCGCGCCGCAGGTTCCACCGGGCCATCACGTTCGTGAACGCGTTGTCGTCCACCGGCTCGTGGTACTCATCGGGGCCGACCACGCCGTAGATGTGGGCCGCCCCGTCGCCATCGGTCCGCACGCGGGACTCCCAGTAGCGGGCCGTCTCCACGAGCAGGTCCAGGCCCGGCCCCCGGGCGAAGGCCTCGTCGCCGGTCCAGTCCACGTAGCAGCAGGCGGCCCACGCCACCTGGGCGACCACGTGCTCCTCGAGCAGGCCGGTCCGGATGGGGACGACCCGGCCGGCGCGGTCGCGAGCCGACCGAGGCGTGACGTCGAACCCGGACCGGGCCGACTCCCACGGGAAGCGGGCGCCCCGGCGACCCCTGGCCCGGGCGATCTCGTGGGCGGCGTCCACGCGGCGGATGCGGTACTCGAGCATGGCCCGCGCCGCCGGCGGGTGGGTCGCGGCGAGGAACGGGAGGACGAAGGTGTCGGAGTCCCAGAACACGTGGCCGCGGTACGCCGACCCGGTCAGGCCGCGCGCGCCGACCGCGGCCTCCCCCTCGCCGGCGACGGACGCCATCAGGTGGAACAGGGAGTACCGCACCCCGAGCTGGAGCTCGTCGTCGCCGTCGATCTGCACGTCGGCGTCGTCCCACCGTCGCGCCCACGCGGTGCGGTGCTCCGCCAGCAGCACGTCGAACCCGCGCCCGGCCAGCTCGTCCGCGCGGGCCGTCGCCACGGCGGGGTCCGGCAGGTCCTCCCCGTCGCCCTCGAAGGCGGCCACTCGGTCGAGCACCACCCCGTCACCGTCGTCGGCCGCGGTGACGGCGTCGATCGCCGCCGCCACGATGCCGCCGGCCGTGGCCGACACCGCCATCCAGCCGACGCCGCCCCCCTCGCCGCACTCGATGCGGGGATCGTCGGGAGCGATGAGCGGAGCACCACCGGGGACCTCCGGGCATCGGGCTCGCAGCACCACCGAGCCCGGACGGTGCAGCGACGCGAAGCGCACGCTGGTCACCGGGCCGGCCTCGGTCTGGACGCGCTCGTGGAGCACGCCGGTGCGGAGGTCGAGGGTGCGCAACCTGGGGCCATCGGCGGCCGCCGGCCACGGCAGCGACGTGGCGACCGGGCCCACGAGCAGGTGCGTCTCGGGACCGTCGCCGTCGTAGACGCCCGCCACCATCGTCCACGGTGGCGCCGCGGGGTCGGGGGCGACGGAGGTCCCCCCGATGCCGATCCGCCCGTCGGCGAGGGTCAGCAGGGTCGCCCGCACCCGCTCGCCTTCGGCGTCCCGCCCGTCGAGCACGAGGCCCCACCCCGGCGCCGCTCGGATCTCGGGCAGGTGGCCGGCGAGCCGGTGCGCGACCTGCAGGGAAAGGACCTCGTCGGGTGCGACCCCTGCCGAGGCGTCGACCTCCAGGATGTCGAGCGGGTCGATGCCCAGCGCGCGCAGCTCCTGGCGGCCCTGCTGGCGGCCATCCTCGACGGCGACGGCGAGTCCGACCTCGAGGGCACGGGCGAGAGCCGGGCCGGCGACGTCGAGCGCCACCGCGCCGACGAACAGCACCGCCTCGAAGCGCCGGTCCGGGATGGTGGGGATCACGGTGGTCATGGGGATCGCCCACGTCCGATCTGCGCGCGCCGTCAGTGACCCCACCGTACGCCGGTGCGGTGATTCCCGCCTCCGGCGGCACATCGGGGACACTGGAGGCATCGAGCCGCAGTTCCCACCCCTCCGCATCGGCCCCCTGGCGGCCGACCCGCCGGTGGTCCTGGCCCCCATGGCCGGCGTGACCAACGGACCGTTCCGCGCGCTGTGCCGGCGGTTCGGTGCGGCCCTGTACGTGTCGGAGATGGTCGGCGCCCGCGCCGTGGTCGAGGGCAACGAGCGCACGTTCCACATCGCCCGGTTCGCCGAGGACGAGCCGGTCCGCTCGATCCAGCTCTACGGCACCGACCCCGCCGTCATGGGCGAGGCCGTGCGGCGGGTGCGCGACGAGGTCGGCGTCGACCACATCGACCTGAACTTCGGCTGCCCGGCGCGCAAGATCACCCGGCACGGCGGGGGCTCGGCGCTCCCGCTGCGCCCCCGGCTGTTCGGCGCGGTCGTGGCCGCGGCCGTCGACGGTGCCGGCGACATCCCCGTCACCGTGAAGATGCGGGTCGGCCTGGACGACGAGCACCGCACGTGGCTCGTCGCCGGGAAGCTGGCCGAGGAGGCCGGCGCCGCCGCCGTGGCCGTCCACGCCCGCACGGCCGAGCAGCTGTACTCCGGGGTCGCCGACTGGTCGACCATCGCCCAGCTGAAGGAGACCGTCACCACCATCCCGGTGCTCGGCAACGGCGACATCTGGGAGGCCGCCGACGCCGTGGAGATGATGCGCCTCACCGGCTGCGACGGCGTGGTCATCGGGCGCGGGTGCCTCGGGCGCCCGTGGCTGTTCCGGGACCTGGTCGCGGCCTTCGCCGGCGAGCCGGTGCCGGCACCCCCGTCGCTCGGCGAGATCGTCGAGATGGTCCGCACGCACGGGGAGATGCTCGCCGAGTGGTTCGGCGAGGGGTCCGGCATGCGCGAGCTGCGCAAGCACACCGGCTGGTACCTGCAGGGCTTCCCCGTCGGCCGGCCCCTGCGCGCCGCGCTGCGCTCGATGTCCACCCTGGCCGAGCTCGACGCGCTGCTCGACGAGCTCGACCCGCACCTGCCGTTCCCCCGCTCCGCCATGCGCATGCAGCGCGGGCACACCACCGGTCCCCGCCCGGTGAAGCTGCCCGAGGGGTGGCTGGACGACCCCGACGCCCTCGAGCCACCGAGCCGGCTGGCCGACCTGGCCGTCTCCGGCGGCTGAGCGTGGCCACCGCCGTGGTGCTCGCGTCGGGCTCGCCCCGGCGCCTGGAGCTGCTCGGACGGATCGGCATCGAGCCGGTGGTGCGGCCGGCCGACATCGACGAGGCGCCGCAGCCGGGCGAGGCCCCGGAGGCGACCGTGGCCCGCCTGGCCCGGACCAAGGCCCGCTCGGTCGAGCACGAGCCCGGCGAGCTGGTGATCGCGGCCGACACCGAGGTCGTCCTCGGCGACGGGGTGCTCGGGAAGCCGGCCGACGCCGGCGCGGCGGCCGCCATGCTGCGCTCGCTGTCGGGCCGGGCGCACCGGGTCATCACCGGCGTCCACGTCCTCCACGGCGACCGGGAGGCGGCCGCGGTGGAGGAGACGGTCGTGCACGTGCGCGAGCTCAGTGACGCGGAGGTCGACGCCTACGTCGCCACCGGCGAGCCGTTCGGCAAGGCCGGCGGCTACGCGGTCCAGGGTGCGGGCGGGATGTTCGTCGATCGCCTCGAGGGCAGCGACACCAACGTGGTCGGCCTGCCCCTCGCCACCGTCGTCCGCCTCGCCGGCGAGGTCGGCGTCACGCTCCTGCCGCGCTGACCCGGCCGCGACGCCACGACTGCCGGTTCTCGGAGGTGCGGGTCAGGAGACGCCGACGGGCTCGCGCATGGCGTCGGGCTCGCCCGGCTCGTCGGCCGCTCGCTCGGCCTCGACCCGGGCGGTCGCGGCCGCCAGCTGGGCGTCGTGGTCGGGCGCGCCCTCGACGTGCAGGGCGGGCAGGGCCCGGTCGATCCAGCGCGGCAGCCACCAGTTGCGCTCGCCGAGCAGCTCCATGGTCGCCGGCACGAGCAGCATGCGCACCAGCGTGGCGTCGAGCAGCACCGCCATGGCGAGGCCGAGCCCGAACACCTTGATGATGCGGCTGTCCTCGAGCAGGAAGCTGCCGAACACCACGACCATGATCGCCGCCGCCGCGCTGATGACGCGGGCGGTGGCGGCCAGCCCGTCGGCCACGGAGTTCCGGGCGTCGCCGGTGCGCTCGTACTCCTCCTTGATCCGGGAGAGCAGGAACACCTCGTAGTCCATGGACAGCCCGAAGACGATGGCGAACATCATCATCGGGATGAACGGCTCGATCGGGGCCGGCTCGACCCCGGTGAGGGTGCCGAGCCAACCCCACTGGAAGATGGCCACGACGACGCCGTACGCCCCCGCGATCGAGAGCATGTTCAAGATGACGGCCTTGAGGGGGACGAGGACCGATCGGAACACCGCCATCAGCAGCAGGAACGACATCGACAGGACCACGCCGAAGAACAGGAAGCTGCGGTCGGCCAGGAAGTCCGAGAAGTCGACCGAGACCGCGACGAAGCCGGTCACGTGCACCTCGGGGGCGCCGTCCGCGAGCGCGGCGGGGACGACCTCGTCGCGGAGGCGGTGGATGAGCTCCTCGGTCTCGACTGCCTGCGGCTCGCTCGTGGCCACGACGCGGGCGAGGGCGGCGGTCGGCGCCTCGAAGTCGTTCGGGAAGGCGGGCGTCACCGACGCGACGCCGGGATCGGCCGCCACGGCGTCGACCACCTGCTGGAAGGTGGCCAGACCTGCGGCGCCGTCGATCTCGCCGACGATGACGAAGGGGCCGTTGAACCCGGGTCCGAAGCCCTCGCTCAGCAGGTCGTAGGCCTGCCGGGTCGTGGACTCCTCGGGGAAGTTGCCCTCGTCGGAGAAGCCGAGGCGGAGCCCGAGCAGCGGCAGCCCGAGGGCGACCAGCAGCAGCGTCCCGCCGATGAAGAACGGCCACGGCCGGCGCTGGATCAGGTGGCTCCACCGGTACCAGACGGTCTCGCGGCGCGGCTTCGGCGTGCGACGGGGCACCTCGCGCCGCAGCGCCGGCACGAAGGAGCCGACGACGAGCACGGCGAGGGCGATCGGGACCCCGAGCAGCAGGACGTGGATGCCGAGGCCGGCGCCGAGGAGCGCGGCGGAGACGAACGCCGCGGCGACGAGGCCGCGCCAGCGGGTCACCTCCACCTTGAGCTGGGCGAAGCCGAGCAGGGCCGGCAGCAGCGTGGTGGACGCGACCATCGTGACGGCGACCGTGATGGCGGCCGCCACACCCATGCCGGCGACGAACTCGAGGCCGATCAGCAGCAGGCCGAGCAGCGACACCACGACGGTGACGCCGGCGAAGACCACGGCCCGACCGGCCGTGTCGATGGCGGCCATGGTGGCCACCTCCGGGTCGTGGTCGCGGTAGAGGTGCTCGCGGAAGCGGGTGACGATGAAGAGCGCGTAGTCGATGCCCACGCCGAGGCCGATCATCGCCCCGAGCTGCAGGGCGAAGTCGGGCATGGCGGTCACGTTGGAGACGAGGTTGGTCAGCATCAGGCCGAGGCCGACGCCGGCGAGGGCCACGGCGATCGGGAGCCCCATGGCCAGCACGGAGCCGAAGGAGACGATCAGCACCAGCACCGCGAAGGCCAGGCCGATCAGCTCGGCCTCCGGCGGTTCGAACCCGGCCAGGACCTCGCCCCCCACCTCGATCCGCAGCCCGTCGATCTCGGCCTCGAGCTGCTCGGCCCGCTCGAGGATCTCGGCGCCGATCTCGCCGGACTGGGAGAAGCCGACCTCGTCACCGACCTCGACCCGTGCGAACGCGATCCGCCCGGCCAGCTCGCCCTGCTCGGCGATCTGCCCGAAGCCCTCCGGCGAGTACGGGCTGGTGACGTCGACGTGCTCGATCCGGTCGGTCGCGGCGAAGAGGTCCTCCATGGCGGCCTGCACCTGGGGGTCGGTCACGCCCTGCTCGGCCTGGAACACGATCGAGCCGGCCGGTCCGGCACCGAGCCCGCCGAAGTGCTCCTCGAGGACCTCGAAGCCGTCACGGCTCTCGGACTCCGGAGCCTCGGGGTTGCCGTCGAAGTCCGAGCCGACGATGCCCACGGCCACGCCGGCGAGCACGACGACGGCGATCCAGGCGGCGACCACCGGTCGGCGGTGCGCGTAGCACCACCGGGCGAGCTTCATGTACACGGGGGGTCCTCCAGTCGACCGCGCTCGGGGAGGCTACGGGCGGTCCGACACCACGATCGCATCGCCAGGCGGCGACGTGAATGTGACGTGCGTCTCGCCACCGGTGCCACGCTCGTGCTCGAGCAGCCACCGCTTCCGGTCGGATCCCCCGCCGTAGCCGCCGACGCTCCCGTCGCTGCGCACGACCCGGTGGCAGGGGACGACGAGCCACACGGGGTTGGCACCGTTGGCGGTGCCCACGGCCCGGACCGCCCCCGGCGATCCCACCGCGGCAGCGAGGTCGGCGTAGCTGCGGGTCTCGCCGGCCGGGATGGCCCGCAGGGCCTCCCACACCCGCTGCTGGAACGGCGTGCCGGTGGCGTCGACCTCGACGCCGTCGATGGCGCCGAGGTCACCGCCGAGGTAGCGCCGCACGGCGTCGGCGGCGGCCGAGTCGCCCTCGACCCAGTCGGCGTCGGCGAAGCGGGCCCGCACCCGCGCCGACACCCGGTCGAAGTGGTCGGCGAAGGCGAGCGCCACCACCCGCTCCCGGTCCCCGTCGTCGGCGACCGCGACGCGGACCGCGCCGGCGGGGGTGTCGAGGGTGGTCGTGCGCACGGTGGTCGTCATGGTCGTTCCTCTCGTGGTGTCTGCCACAGGTGCATGGCGGCGTAGGCGCGCCAGGGCCGCCACGCCTCGGCCCGGGCGATCGCCGCCCGGTCGTTGGTCGCATCGAGCATCCGGCGGAGGTGCAGGTCGCCGGCCGGGAAGGCGTCGGGCTCGCCGAGGCGGAGGGCCACGTACTCGGCTGACCACGGTCCGATGCCCCGCAGCGCCACCAGCGAGGCGACGAGCTCGTCGTGGGGGACGCTGCCGTCGAGCACGACCGTCCCGTCCAGCACGGCGTCGGCGAGCCGGCGGATGGTGTCGGCCCGCTGGCCGATGATGCCCAGCCGCTCGAGGGGTGCCCCCATCAGCGCCTCGGGACCGGGGAAGGCGCCGTCGCTGCCGTGGGCCGCCACGATGCGGCCCAGCACGGTGCGGGCGGCCGCGACGGAGATCTGCTGGCCGACCACGGCCCGGACGCCCGCCTCGAACCCGCTCCAGCTCCCCGGGACGCGGATGCCCGGGCGGCGGGCGACCAGCGGGGCGAGCAGCGGGTCGGCGCCGAGGTGCTCGTCGACGGCGACCGGGTCGGCGGCGAGGTCGAAGGCGCGGCGGGCGCCGGCCACCAGGGCGCCGAGGTGGGTGTCGGGGGGCAGGTCGATGCCGAGCACGACCGCGCCGAGCGCCGGCCTGATCGTGACCGAGCCGGTCCGGTCGCCCACCGCCACCCGACGTGTGTACGCCTCGCCGTCGACGGACTCCAGGCCGGCGACGGCCCGAGACGCGAACCAGTCGAGGAGGGCGGCGCCGTCGAACGGTGGACGGGCCGCCAGGCGCAGGGTCAGGGAGCCCGGAGCGACACCGGCGCTGCCGGACCGGGAGGGGGTCCGACCGGTCGGGCGCAGGTCGGCGCGCAGCTCGGTGGGGGTGGCCCGGAACGTGGCCTTGAGCACGTCGTTGCACTGGCGGACGCTGCCGAAGCCGGCGGCGAAGGCGATGTCGGCCACCCGCAGGTCGGTGTCGGCGAGCAGGCGGCGGGCGAGGTGGGCCCGCCGGCTCCGGGCGACGGCGTCTGGCGTGGTGCCGAGGTGCTCGGCGAAGAGCCGGCGGAGGTGGCGGTCGCCGACGTGGAGGCGACGGGCGAGGGTGCCGACGTCACCGTCGTCGAGCGCGCCCTCGTCGATGAGGCGAACGGCCCGGTCGACCACCCCGGCGGCGCCCTTCCACCCGCTCGAGCCGGGCGCGGCCTCGGGCCGGCAGCGCCGGCAGGGGCGCAGCCCGGCGTCCTCGGCGGCGGCCGGGTGGGCGAAGAAGTCCACGTTCCGGGACAGCGGCGTGCGCGAGGGGCACACCGGACGGCAGTACACGCCGGTGGTCCGCACGCCGACCCAGAAGCGCCCGTCGAAGCGGGCGTCGCGGCTGCGCAGCGCCTCGTAGCACTGCTGGTGGTCCAGGCTCACCCGTCGATCCTGCCCCATCCCCGCCGGCGCGTCTGGCGGGATCCGGACATGGGAGTGCCGGCCGCCCACGATGGCGGTCGTGGCTACGGTGCGGCCGTGACTGATCCCGTGCAGCTGACCATCGAGGACGGCGTCGCCGTCGTCCGCCTCGACGACGGCAAGGCCAACGCCGTCTCCCACGCCCTCATCGACCAGGTGCACGCCGCGCTCGACACGGCCCAGGCCGAGGCGACCGCGGTCGCCTTCATCGGGCGGGAGGGGAGGTTCTCCGCCGGGTTCGACCTGTCGGTCATGACCCAGGGCGCCGACGCCACGCGTGGCCTGGTGAAGGCCGGCGGCGAGCTGCTCATGCGCGTCTACACCCACCCCCAGCCCACGGTCGCCGCGGTCACCGGCCACGCCCTCGCCGCCGGTGCCCTGCTGTGCCTCGCCAGCGACACCCGCATCGGATCGGCCGACCTGCCGGCGAAGATCGGCCTGAACGAGACCGCCATCGGCATGGGCCTGCCCTGGTACGGCATCCGCCTCGGTGAGGCCCGCCTGTCGGTCCGGCACCGCCAGCGCGCCGTCCTCCAGGCGGAGATCTACGACATGGCGGGGGCGCTCGACGCCGGCTACCTCGACGAGCTGGTGGCCGCCGACGCCGTGGTCGACACCGCGGTCGAGCGGGCCCGCCGGCTGGGGCAGCTCCCCGGCCACGCCTACGCCTTCACGAAGCGCCGCCTGCGCCAGGCGCTGGCCGACGAGGTCCTGCTCGGCCTCGACGCCGACATGGACACGATGGTCCCGCCCGGCAGCTGAGCGGGCTCAGCGCTCGGCTCGGCGCAGGACGTACAGCGCCGTGGTGCCGATGCCCTTCAGGTCGCGCGGTCGGATCGACTTGGTCCGCAGATCCTCCACGTCGCCGAGGCGGTCGACGAAGCGCTGGTCGGCCAGCACCGCGCCGGGGCGGGCGTAGGAGACCAGCCGGCTGGCCAGGTTGACCGGCGGGCCGAACAGGTCGCCGAGGCGCGACAGCACCGGCCCGTGGGTCAGGCCCACCCGCAGGTCGGGCTGGTCCCCGCCGAAGGACTCGACCAGGTCCAGCGCGAGCCACGCCGCCGGCTCGGGGTCGTCGAACACGAACAGGACGGCATCGCCGATGAGCTTGATCACCCGACCGCCCCGCTCGGTGATCATGTCGGCGGTGGTCGCCTCGAAGGTCTCGAGGAGCTGGGCCAGATCGGTCTCGGCCAGCTGCCCGGACAGCCGGGTGAACGACACGACGTCGGCGAAGCCGACCGTCAGCTCCGGCTGCTCCAGGTCGTGGCCGGCGATCCGCCGGATGGCGCCGGCGTAGAGGTGGCGGCGGAGCAGGTACGAGAGCTCCTGCTCGATGAGCGGGTTGACCAGCTGGGCGGCCAGCACCATGAGGTCGTCGTTCTCGCCGGGGGGCAGGCCGTCCATCTCCTCGATCGCCTGGTCGACGATGGAGTGGAGCGCGTCGGCGACGCGGCTCATGGTCTGGCCGAGCAGCCGGGCGAAGCGGATCGCCGTGTCGGCTGAGATCCCCGAAGCCTGCAGGAAGTCGTTGATGGCCGCGAGGGCCGTCACGTCGGCGTCGGTGAGCGCCACGGCGTCGTCGGGCACGTGAGCGAACCCCATCGCCCGCCACAGCGCGCGTGCGACGTCCTCGTCGGCGCCGGTGCGGAGCCAGGAATCGGGGGGCCGGAGGTGGGGCGGCCCCCCGAGCAGCACCACGGCCTGCGCGAGGCGGCGCACCTCCTCGGGGCCGTCGGCCTGGGCCTCGTCGACCAGGGCCGGGTCGACCCCGAGCGCGTCCCGCAGGTGGGCGGCGAGGTCGAACGGCGGCAGGGCGTGCTCGGTCAACGCCCCCTCACCCGGCCACGGTGCAGGCGATGACCACCCCGAACTCGACCTGGCACTCGGCGATCGTGCCGGCGTCGAGGGCGAGGCTGAACGCCCGGTCGTCGATGTCGAGCACGGTCGGCGTGCCGGCCGCGGCGTCGGCCTCGATCGGCTCCCACGGCTCGAACACGGCGATGGCGTTGGCCGATGCGACGTTGCGGGCCCCGATGGGGTCGCCGGCGACGAGCGCGTCGAGGAACGCCTGCGCCGCGCCGGCGGTGTCGCCGCCCCCTTGCGCGGCACCGATCCACTCGGCCTGGCACCGGTCCCGGGCGATGGCCAGCAGGTCGCTGTCGGCCGCCAGCACCCGTCCGGTCCGGTCGTCGCCCTCGATGATGGCGGCCAGCTCGTCGACGTCGTCGTCCTCGGCGGCCTCGGCGACCGTCTCGAGGTGCTCGCTGCTCGGCTCCGCCAGGTAGTCCAGGTACGCGTCGCAGAAGCGGGGGCCGCGCTCGGAGCGCTCCTCGCGCTGCTCGGTCCCTTCGTCCGCGGCCCCGCCGTCGGACCCGTCGTCGTCGCTGCAGCCGGCGACCGCGAGCGCGGCCGCCAGCACGAGGGTCAGGACGAGCCCTCGACGACGGTGGCGGTGGTGGTGCACGCCCGGAACCCTACGGAAGACGGTGTGGTCGACCGTCCACCGTGGCCAGACCACGTGCCAGCGCCTCGTGCAGGGCGGGTCGCAGCCGCGCCGGCTCGATGATCTCGTGCACCGACCCGACGTCGCGGGCCCGCTCCACGCTGTGGATGCGGTCGAACTCCGCCGCCACCGCGCCGACCATCTCGTTGCGGACGGCGGCGCGCACCGCGGCCAGCTCGGCGCGCAGCCGGGCCCGGTCCTGCGGTGGCGCCCCGGCCAGGACCTGCTCGAGGTGGGCGACCCGTTCGTCGGCCTGGGTGCGGGCATCGACGTCGCGGGTGAACACGACGGCCGCCGCCGGCGCGCCCCCGATGACCGACGCGTGGGCGCCCTCGACGGCGAGGACCTGCATGCGGTCGTTGAGCCGTCCGGAGAACACCACGAAGGCGCCGCCGTGGTAGCGCGAGATCACGCACAGCACGATCGGGCCGTCGAAGTTCACGATGGCCCGGCCGATCTCGGCGCCGTACTCGAGCTGGAGGCGGCGGAGGGACTCCGGCGACCCGTCGAACCCCGAGAGGTTGGCGAGCACCACGACGGGGCGGTTGCCGCTGGCGGCGTTGATGGCGCGCGCCACCTTCTTCGACGACAGCGGGAACAGCGTCCCGGCCGACCACTGGCTCGGACCGTCGGCGGGCAGCTGGCCGGTGCGGGGCAGCGGCCGGGACTCGATGCCGATCATGCAGATCGGCAGGCCGCCGAGGTGGGCGTCGAGCACGACGGCACCCTCGGCCTCGGCCATGTCGGCCCACCGCTCCAGCGGCTCCAGGTCGTGGTCGATGACCGCCCGCATCACCGAGCGGATGTCGAAGGGCTTCTTGCGACCCGGGTTGGTGGCGTCGGAGAAGATCTCCCCGACCGTGGCGAAGGTGGTCCCGGCCCCGGCGTGGGGCTCATCGCTGATGTCGCGGTCGACGGGGTCGGTCGTCAGCGCGGGCCGCGGCCCAGGCTCACCGGGCGCGACGTAGCTGTGGTCGTAGTGGGCGAAGAGGATGTCGACGGCACCCACCATGTCGGGCGCCCAGTACTGCGCCTGGCCGTTGGGGCCCATCACCCGCTCGTGGCCGCCGATGCCGAGGTTGTCCTCGGCCGACACGCCGCCGCTGAAGTCGATGGCCTGCTTGCCCGTGAGCACCATCGTCGAGTCCGGGGTCATGACGAGGATGCCCTTGGTGTGCATGAGCATCGTCGACTCGGCGTTCCAGTAGGGCTGGGCGCCGACGTTGACGCCGGCGACGACCACGTTGATCTCGCCGCCGGCCTGGGTGAACTCCACGATCCGGCGCAGCACGGACGCGACCCAGTCGAGGTTCTCACTGCCGCTGTCCATGGCGATCCGCGCCCCCGCCGACAGCGCGAACCACTCGATCGGCAGCGCCCGCTGCTCGGCCAGGTCGATGGCCGCCAGCAGCCGCCGGCACTCCGCCTCGGCGATCGACCCCATCGACCGCGTCGGGTCGCCGAGGATCGCCACCCGGGTCATGCCCTCCGGGTGCACCTCGGTGGCGGCGGTGACCAACCCGACCACCACACCTGCCTCGTTGTGGCCAGGTGGTCGCTCGACCGGCACGAGGCGGTCGCCGTCGAGGTCCAGCTCGGTGAAGTGCCCCTCGCCGTGCTCGGCCTCGGTGGTCAGCAGCGGGACGATCTCGTAGGGGTACACGGTGCCGCGCCGGCGGCAGGCCAGCACCTTCTGGGTGTAGTCGTCGAGCGGCTGCATCGGCGTGGTGGGCGGGCCGGTGACCTGCATGGTGAGGCCACCGCCCACCTGGTAGCCGAGCCGGAACACGACGTCGGCGGTGTCCCCCGACGCCGGATCGGTGACCCGGCCCTGCACCAGCACCTGCTCGATCCCGAGGCCGGTGGTGAGCGGCACCAGCCGCTTGGCGACCTCGGTGACCTCCTCCAGGCTGATCTCCACCGTCGGCCACACGAAGAGCATCACGCGGTTCCACTCGAGGCGACGTCGACGCCGGTCGCTGGTGAGGGATCGGCGGATGCCGTCGAGGCAGGAGACGAGCACGTGCTCCAGCTCGGGCAGGGCGATGAGCGCGCCGGTCGCGTCGCGGACCGGGGTGATGTCGCGCACCTCGGCCACGGCCACGAGCCGCTCGTCGCCAGGCTGCTCCACCGACACGCAGTCGAAGACGTGGACGTCCTCGGGGCCCGGGACGCGCGTGACCTCGAAGTTCTCCAGCCGCCACAGCTGCAGGCGCTGGCCGATCATCGGGTGCAGGCCGCGGAACACCGTCGCCTCGACGAACGAGCCGTCGCCGCCCCGGTCCCACGACAGGTGGTGGACCTCGACGTCGTCACCACCGGCGGCTGCGGCGACGACCGCGACGCGCCCGATCGCCGCCGGCAGCCGGGCCGCGGCCAGGGCGCCGTCCACCTGCGCCACGACCTCGTCCGCGGTGCGCGGCGCCGGCAGGCGCACGTAGAGGTCCACGACGTGGTCGGCGTCGCCCTCGACCCGGCGGGCCACCTCGGCGAGCGCCTCGTGGATGCCGTCCTCGGCGCACGCGACGCCGATGACGGCGACCCGGCGGCCCCGGTGCTCGTAGCGGGCCGTGACCGCAGGCAGACCCTGGACGTGGCGGGCCAGGCCCTCGATCTCGCGGATCTTGTAGAAGCGGCGGGTCAGCACCTCGACGACGGCGGCCGCGAGCTCGGCGCTGCGGCCGAGCGCGTCCTCGCCGGCGATCACCGACATGAGCGGCACGGGGGTCGCCACCAGCCGGTCCGCTGCGCTCGCGTCCGCGGGGTCGGCCGCGAGGGCTCGGAGCGACCCGCGCACCTCCTCGCGCACGTCGGTCCGGGCCTGGTCGAGCAGCGGCCGGTCGATGCAGCGGTGCCGGACGCTGCGGGCCAGGTTGCCGATCGCCGGGTACTGCGCCTGGGTGGCGGCGATCAGCCGATCCAGGGTGTCGCGCACGTCGTCGCGCTCGTCGGGCTCCCCGCAGTGGACGAGGCGGCGCTCGAGCAGCGCCTGGACCACGGGCAGCTGCTCCTGGCGGCGCTGCACGGCGCGGTGGATGCTGTGCACCGCGGCCTCCAGCGCGGTGGTCCGCTCGAGCGAGCGCACGCCGTAGTGGGCGAGGGCGTCCTGGAGCCGGGCGCGGAAGCGCTCCGGGAGGCTCTCGTGCTCGGCATCCAGGGTGCGCAAGTAGGCGTGGAAGTGCTCGAGGGGGCTCCTCGCCTCGAGGCCGTGGTCGCCCTCGGCCCCCCGCCGGTCGCGCGTGAGGCCGCAGAGGTCGGCGAAGGTGCGCAGCAGCTCCAGCTCGCGCCGACGCACGGTGGGGTCGTCGGCGTCGCCCTCGTCCCGGTGGGCGTCGACGACGCGGTCGTCGCGGTCGGCGACGTCGAAGCCGAGCAGCAGCGAGCGGAGGACGTCCAGGCGTCCGGTCGTGGCATCCGCACCGGGCGCGAGGCCGACCGGCTCGATGCGGAGCCGGTGCCCGCCCTCGCCCTCGGGGGCCTCGGTGCCGTCGGTGACGCCGATCCGCAGCAGCGGCGCGCCCACGTCGACCTGGACGTTGGGCGAGACGAACACCTCCTCGACGGTGCCGTCGGTCGGCGCGACGACCGCCGTCTCCATCTTCATCGCCTCGACCACCGCCACGCGCTGGCCGGCGACGACGTGGTCCCCGGGTCGCACCTCGACGGAGACGACGAGGGACACCGCTGGTGCGCGCAGCAGGCCGCCGTCGTCGCGCGAGAAGCGGTGGCTGACGCCCTCGACCTCCACGAGGTGCTCGGTGCGGTGCGCGTGGGAGACCACCCGGTAGGTCCGGCCGCCGACGACGAGGCGGCTGTGGGCGGCATCGAGGCGGTCGAGCACGACGTCGGCCACGACCCCGTCGAGCGTCACCCGGTACCAACCGCTGAGGTCGCCGGTGGCGACGTGCAGCCGGTACTCGCCCTGCTCCCACCGCAGCTCCACGTCGTGGCCCGCTTCGAGGTCGGACTCGGGCCGGCCGCGAGCCGCCGAGCTGAGGAAGCGAGCGCGATCGAGCAGGCGCTCCTGGTCGTGGACGTCGATGGCGGCGACGAGGAGGGCGATGTCGGCGAAGCGGTCCGAGCGGTGGCCGCCGTCGGCCGTCAGGCGGTCGAGCCACGCGGTGTCCACTGCCCCGTCGACGACCTCGGGGCGATCGACGAGGTCGAGGAGGAACGACTTGTTGGTGGTGCCCCCCTCGACCAGGACCGTCGTCTGGGACAGCGCCCGGCGCAGGCGGCGGCGGGCCTGGTCGCGATCGGCGCCCCAGGCGATGACCTTTGCGATCATCGAGTCGTACTCCGCCGCGATCACGTCGCCCTCGGCGACCCCGGTGTCCACCCGGACGCCGGGTCCGGTGGGCAGCACCAGCCGCTCGATGCGCCCGGCGGCGGGCGCGAAGCCACGCTGGGGGTCCTCGGCGTTCAGGCGGGCCTCGAACGCGTGCCCGTGCGGTTCCGGCGCGGTCCCGACGAGGGGGTGGCCCAGGGCGACCTCGATCTGCAGGCGCACCAGGTCCAACCCGGTCGTCAGCTCGGTGACCGGGTGCTCGACCTGCAGCCGTGTGTTGACCTCGAGGAAGGCGAGCAGGTCCTCGTCGGGCTGGTAGAGGAACTCGACCGTGCCGGCGTTCACGTAGCCCGACGCCTTCGCCAGGCGGACCGCGGCGTCGCGCAGGCTCGCCTCGTGCTCGGGGCCGAGGGCGGTGGAGGAGGACTCCTCGATCACCTTCTGGTTGCGGCGCTGGATGCTGCAGTCGCGCACGCCCGGCGCCCACACGTTGCCGTGCTGGTCGGCGATGATCTGGACCTCGACGTGGCGGGCGTCGCTGACGACCCGCTCCAGGAACACGGTCGGGTCGCCGAAGGACTTCGCCCCCTCGTCCCGGGCCCGTTCGAACGCCGCGGCCAGGTCGGCGGGGTCGTCCACGCGCCGGATGCCCCGGCCACCGCCACCGGCGGCTGCCTTGACCATGAGCGGGTAGCCGACGCGCTCGCCGGCGGCGACGGCGGCTGCCACGTCCTCGACCGGGCCACCGCTCCAGGGGGCCAGGGGGACACCGGCCTCCTCGGCCAGGCGCTTGGCCTCGATCTTGTCGCCGAGCAGGCGCATGCACCCGGCGCTGGGGCCGATGAAGGTGATGCCGAGCTCGGCGCAGCGCTCGGCGAACTCGGGGCGCTCGGCCACGAAGCCCCACCCGACCCAGGCCGCCTCGGCCCGGGCTGTCGTGAGCGCGGCGGCGAGCACGTCGAGGTCCAGGTACGGGGTGCCGGTGATCGGGACGCCGAGGTCCTCGAAGCAGACGGCCTCGTCGGCCTCGCGCACGAACATGGCCCGCTGCTCGGCTCGCGTGTGCAGCGCGATGGTGGTGAAGGACCCGTCGAGCTCGCGCGCCGCGTGCACCAGGCGCATCGCGGCCTCACCCCGGTTGACGATCGCGATGCGTCGGAACTCGACCACGGACGTCAGACCGTGTCGGCAGGAGCCGGTTACACCCCTGGCCTCACCGGGCCGGATCGCCCCGCTGCGTCACGTGCCGGCACCCCGGGTCGGCGTCGATGGCCTCGGCCAGGCCGGCGGCGACGTAGGCGGACCGTGGCGGTTCCAGCGCCGAGAACGCCTTCTCCAGGGCGTTCTGCAGCTCACCGGCCCGCCCCCGTTCGTCGGACTGGGTGACGGCCCGCACCGAAGCGAAGCGGTCCCGCTCGTCCTGCAGCTCGGCGAGGGCGGCCTCGTGCCCGGCGGCGAGGAGCTCGGTCAGCTCGGCCTCCCCCGGAACGTCGGCCGGCTCCTGGGCAGCCAGCGCGGCGATCAAGCGGTCGTAGCCCGCGGCCAGGGCCTCGGCCCGGGCGACGTCGTCGCCGGCGCGGGCCAGCTCGGCGAGGGAGGCGTTCGCCACCTGGATCAGCTCGTTCTGCCGCGTCCGCAGGTCGGTGCAGACCGCCACCTCCTCGGCGGCCGCCGGCTCCGCCTCGTCGGCGCCGCAGCCGGCCACGGCGAGGAGCGCGGCGCCCAGCGCCACCCCCCACCGACGCCGCTCAGGTCGGCCAGTCATCCGGCGGCTCCGTGGACCGGGCCTCGAGCGGCGGGTCCCAGGCGCCGTCGCGCCACCGGCGGACCACCCGCCCGGGGACGCCGGCCACCACGCTGCGGTCGGGGACGTCGCCGCGCACCACCGAGCCGGCCGCCACCGTGACGTGCTCGCCGATGCTCGTGCCCGGGAGGATGACCACGCCGGCACCGATCCAGGAGCCGCGGCCGATCGACACGGGCGCTTCATGGGGCCACTGCTGGGAGATCGGGACCTCGACGTCGTCGTAGGCGTGGTTGTGGTCGGTGACGTAGAGGTCGGGCGCGATGGTCACGTCGTCGCCGATCGTGATGCCGACGCGACCCACCAGCGACCCGCCCCGTCCGATGTTGCAGCGGTCGCCGATGCGGATCACCGGCGGCGAGCCCGGGTCGAGGTCCTCGTTCCACATCCCGACCGACATGGACACGTGCGGGCCGATGAGCGTGAAGGCGCCGATCTCGATCCAGTGCTCGTTGAACAGCTGGCCGGGTGGGAAGGCGATCATCGACCGCTCCCCCATCGAGCGGAACCGGCGGCCGTGCGCGTCGTCGGGCGAGGTGGCGCCGACCGCGCAGATCCACTCCCAGCTGCGCTGGATGGCGCCGGCGGCGAGGTTGCGCGCCCGCGGCGACAGCTCTCCGGGCTGGAACATCGGAAGCGACGCTAGCCAGCCACACTGGGCGGGTGACCCGCCGACTCGTCGACCTCCTCCCCGAGCCCACGGGCGGCGAGCCGGACCCCGACGCGATCATCGAGGCGTTCACCGACTGGGCGATCGAGCGGGGCCTCGAGCTCTACCCGCACCAGGAGGAGGCGATCCTCGAGCTGCTGTCGGGCTCGAACGTCATCCTGGCCACGCCGACCGGGTCGGGGAAGTCGCTGGTGGCGCTGGCGGCGCACGCCAAGTCCGTCGCCGGTGGCGGTCGGTCCTGGTACACGGCGCCGGTCAAGGCGCTGGTGTCGGAGAAGTTCTTCGACCTGTGCGAGCAGCTCGGCCCCGAGAACGTCGGCCTGCTGACCGGTGACTCGTCGGTGAACGCCGACGCCCCGGTCATCTGCTGCACCACCGAGATCCTCGCCCACGTCGCGCTCAAGGACGGCGTGGAGGCCGACGCCGAGACGGTGGTGCTCGACGAGTTCCACTTCTACGGCGACCCCGACCGGGGCTGGGCCTGGCAGGTGCCGCTGCTGGAGCTGCCCCAGTCGTCGTTCCTGCTCCTGTCGGCCACCCTCGGCGACGTGCGGTTCTTCCGCGAGGACCTCACCCGCCGCACCGGGCGGCCCACTGCCCTCGTCGACGACGCCGTGCGTCCCGTGCCCCTGCACTTCGAGTACCGCCGCACCCTGCTGCACCACACCATCGAGGAGCTGCTGGCCAAGGACGCCGCACCCCTCTACCTCGTCAACTTCTCCCAGAAGGACGCCGTCGCCCAGGCCACGGCCATGGCCAGCGTCACCAAGCTCGACGACGACGCCAAGGCGGTCGTCACCGCCGAGCTGGCCAAGGCCAAGCTCCCCGCCGGGTTCGGGCGCGACCTCGCCCGCCTGCTCCGCCAGGGCGTCGGCGTGCACCACGCCGGCATGCTCCCCCGCTACCGGCGCCTGGTCGAGCGGCTGACCCAGATGGGGGTCCTCAAGGTCATCTCCGGCACCGACACGCTCGGCGTCGGCGTGAACCTGCCCATCCGCACCGTCGTGCTCACCCGCCTCTACAAGTACGACGGCACCGACACCCGGGTCCTCACGGCCCGCGAGTTCCACCAGATCGCCGGGCGGGCCGGGCGGGCCGGCTACGACACCGCCGGCCTGGTCATCGCGCTGGCCCCCGAGCACGTGGCCGAGAACGAGGTGGCCCAGGCCAAGGCCGCGGACGACCCCAAGCGGAAGAAGAAGCTGAAGAAGTCCCAGCCGCCCAAGGGCTTCGTCCACTACGACGAGGAGACCTTCACCAAGCTGCAGGACGCCAGGCCCGAGCCGCTCGAGTCGTCGTTCCGGATGACGCCGGGGATGCTGATGCAGCTGCTCGACCGGCCCGGAGACGCCTGGGCCCACGGGCGCTCGCT
>Ga0208490_100448_pt1 | contig 25881 bp, 24 predicted proteins | sample SubbioAug_CSWold_FD_184818 | JGI IMG/M metagenome (GOLD analysis project Ga0208490, IMG submission 184818) | Serpentinite rock and fluid subsurface biosphere microbial communities from McLaughlin Reserve, California, USA - CR11Aug_CSWold (SPAdes) | ecosystem: Environmental > Terrestrial > Deep...
GTCGTCGCCGGCAAGGTCGCCGCTCAGCGACCGCCCGTTGATCGTCGCCGCGTCGGTGCCGTCGTAGACCTTGTCCGCCGCCGTGAAGCTGCCCGAGACGCTCCTGGCCGTGATGTTGGCGGCCGCGACCGCAGTCGTGTTCGCCAGGATGTAGTTGCCGGCATCGACGCCACCGGTGATGGAGATGCCCGACACGTTCACGGCCTTGTCGATGCCGACATCCTTGGTGTCGAAGGACGCGCTCGTGTAGGCGGTCGTCAGGGCATCGCCGCTCACACGATCGTCGCTCAACGTCACGGTGGCATTCGTGGTGCCGTCGTAGGCCCTGCTGATGCCGATGGCCGACACCGTGAGCGGACGCGCCGTGATGTTCGCCGTGGCAGTTGCGCCGGTGGAGGAGAGCACGTAGTTGCCGGCCTTCGTCCCGGCCAGGCTGAAGTCGCCAGCGTTCACCGTCTTGCCGGTGTCGACGTTCTTGTCGACGAAGGCCGCGATACCACCTGCGAGACTCACGTCGTCCCCAGCGACGGCGCCGGTGAGGGAACGGTCGGTGATCGTCGCCGGTGTCGTCCCGTCGTAGACCTTGTTCGCCGCTGAGAAGCTCGGCGAGACGGTCCGCTGGTTGACCGTCAGCAGCAGGGAGCCGGAGGTCCCGCCGCCCGGCGTCGGGTTGAAGACGCTGATCTCTCGAGTGCCGACGCTTAGGAGGTCGGAGGCCGGGATCTCTGCGGTCAGCTGGGTGGCACTGACGTGTGTGGTGGCCCGAGGGCTGCCGGCCACGCGGACCTCCGAGCTGGTGATGAAGTTCGTGCCCGTCACCGTCATGGTGAACCCGGGATCTCCGTAGGACTTGGTGCCCGGCGAGATGCTCGTGAGCGTGGGCACCGGGTTGTTGCTCTGGACGGTGACAGCACCGGTGAGCGCGAGGGTGTTGCTCGGGTTAAGGGTGCACACATCATTCGAATAGGCGACGAAGTATGCGTTGTACGTCCCGCTCGAAGCTGGCGCAGTGATGGTGAACGTGTCGGTCCGGGTCGTGCCGTTGTGGTCTTCGATGTCGACGCACGTCACCGCTCCCGGTGCGGTCGTGTCGATCCGCCATCCGATCGACCCGGCACGGTTGCCAACGCCATTGCCGCTGGTGACGCTCACGGCTGCGGTGACCGAAGCGCTTGGTGCCACGGAAACCGTGCTGGCGCCATTCAGTGTGGCGCTGTTGGCCGTCGCCGCTGCCGCCACGTACGGCCCCACGATTGGGCCGCCGTCGCCGGACCCGGAGCCGACCGGCACGACCTCCTCGTCCGACTCGTCGGCCAAGGAGCGCGCCAGGTTCACGCGACCGTTGCCGGTCTCGTCGGCGGTGCCCGCGGGGTCGGCGTTGCGGGCCAGGCGGCCGACCACGGCGCCGTTGGAGGCAGCCGGGTCGTTGGCCTGCACGAGCGCGGCGGCACCGGCGACGATCGCTGCCGAGGCCGACGTGCCGGTGGTCGAGCCGGAGCCGTTGGCGATGTCGACGCCGGGCGCGGCGATGAAGGCGCCGGCGCCGTGGTTCGAGCCGCTCCAGAGGCCGTCGGTGGAGTCGGTGGCCGAGACGCCCATGACCTTGGCGGTGCCGGCGGGGTAGGTCACCTCGCTCGAGCCACCGTTGCCGGTGGCTGCCACGAGCACGGCGCCCCTGGACCAGGCGTAGTCCACGGCGTCCTGGAGGTGCTGGCTGTAGCCCGGGTTGCTGAACGCCATGAGGATGACGTCGGCCCCGTTGTCGGCCGCCCACACGACGCCCTCGATGATGTCGCTGTCCCAGCCGATGCCGTCAGCGTCGAGCACGGTGACGGGCATGACCGAAGCGCCGGCGTAGGCGACGCCCGCGGTGCCGACCGCGTTGTCGGTGGCGGCGGCGGCGATGGTGGCCATGGCGGTGCCGTGGCCGTTGGGGTCATTGGTCGGGGAGACACCGTCGAGCGCGGAGAAGCCGCCGACGACGACGCCGCCGAGGTCGGGGTGGGACGCGTCCACGCCGGTGTCGAGCACGGCGATGGTGGCGGTGCCCGACGGCGCGACCGAGCCGTAGGCCTCGGGCCAGCCGATCTGGGGCAGGGCCCACTGGTCGCCGTAGCCGGGGTCGGAGGGTGAACCCTCGACCTCACGTGCACGGTCGACCTCGACCGACTCGACCTGCGGATCAGCGAGGTAGCGGGCGACGGCCTCGTCGAGCTCGTCGGCGGGGAGGGCGACGGTGTGGAGGCGCAGCGGAGCGACCGAGGAGGTCTCCGTCCCTCCGTTGCGCTCGATCACGGCAACCTGCTCCGCGGCAGCAAGCCCGCCGACCAGCTTGACCGTGATGGTGGAGGTCTCGACGTCCTCGACGGTCTCCGGCACCGCTTCGTCGGGCTCGTCGAGCGCAACGGACTCGTCGGGCACAACGGGCGCGTCGTCCCCCTCCGTTGGCGTCTCGGACTCCTCCTGCAACGAGGTCGTCGGCTCTTCACCCAGCGCCGGCAACCCACCCTGGGCCACCAGCAGCACACTCAGCACCGCGGCAACGACGGCACGCGCCGCCATTCCGAACGTGCTGAGACCCTTTTCGTCGCCACCGAGACGCATGTCGTCCTCCTGACAAGGCCCCGCAGCCCCGCCGTATCGACTTCATCGCGTCGGTTTCGCCATTGAACTCCCCGTGTGCCCAGGCGACCAATGCAGGCCCACGGATCTCGGTTCCCGCTCAACGTGAGTAGATATCACCGAGGGTGGTTGGGCAAGGGCCATTCGGCCCATTCACCTTCAGAGCGCCCGGGGTGTGCACCGCGAGGCCTGCGGCGGTCGACGACGGACCGAGGAGAGCTCGCGAGTGACGCCGCCGCATCGACCACCCTCTCGCCTGCGAGATCGTCGGAGTTCGGCCCGACGGTCATTGGGCCCCACGCGTGGTCGCGGGCCAACGGCTTGCCCGTGCGGCGACGAGCGACACGCCGATCGCGTTGACGAACCGGTCGACCCGCTCCAGAATCGGTGCCCCCCACCAGAAGGAACCATCGACCCATGAACCGACGCACCTTCGCCGTCGCCGCGCTCGCTGCCGGCAGCCTCCTGCTCGCCGCCTGCGGTGACGATGACCACAACGCCGCCGACATGGCGTCCATGGACGACGACGGCCACGGCGACGACGGCCACGCCGATGACAACAGTCCCGTCGCCGACGGCGCCCGGGAGATCCAGATGACGGCCACGGACTTCGCCTTCGACCCCGATGAGATCACCGCCGAGGCGGGTGAGGACCTCGCAATCGTGATGACCAGCGAGGACCTCCTCCACGACTTCGTCATCGACGAGCTCGACGCCCACGTCGCCGCCGACCGCGGTGAGACCGCGACCGGCGGCTTCACGGCTGACGAGGCCGGCACCTACACCTACTACTGCTCCGTGCCCGGCCACCGCGAGGCAGGAATGGAAGGAACCCTCACCGTCGAGTGACGCAAGGGTCTCTCCTCACCGGCGCCGGGAGACGGCCGGGACCGGCGGGCGATCGCGGACCGCACGGACGCCGGATGCGGCCCGAGCCGGTCGGTTCAGGCCGGGGTCGCGGGCAGGGGCGGTCGGTGGAGGGACTCCCGCATGCGGATGGCGACGTCGATCCCGCTGAGGGCGGTGATGGCGGCGACGACGACGATCGCGAAGCTGATGTCGACGGCATCGGCGAGCACGCCGGAGAGCACGGCGCCGACGGCGAAGCCGAGGTCTCGCCACAGGCGGTAGACACCCACGGCGCGAGCTCGCCACACGGGGTGGGCGATGTCGCCGATGGCAGCGATGAGGGTGGGGTACGCCATGGCGGTGCCGGCGCCGAAGATGGCGCTGCCGGCGGCCCACACCCAGAAGCTGTCACCGAAGGCGATGAGCACCAGCCCGGTGGCCTCGGTCCACTGGCCGCCGGCGATGAGCCACTTGCGCCCGACCCGGTCGGACAGGGCGCCGGTGAGGAGCTGCCCGAGGCCCCAGACGGCAGGGGCGATGGCGATGACGACGCCGATCCGTCCCACCGAGAGCCCGGCGGCGGCGAAGAACAGGGGGAACAGACCCCAGGCCATGCCCTCGTTCAGGTTGTTGACCAAGCCGGCCTGGCTGGTCGCCGACAGCGATCGGTTCCGCCAGGTCGAGGTGGCGAACACCTGACCGAACGTGAGGTCGTGGCCGGGGTGGCCGTCGCGGGTCTGGTGGCCGGCGACCTCGTGGGCGACGTGATCGGCGGTCTCGCGGACGAACACGGCGGACAGGCCGAGGCCGATGACGGCGAGGACGACACCGAGGTAGAACGGCTCGGGGCGCAGGCCGTACTCGGAGGCGATCCAGCCGGTGACCCATGCGGCGACGGCGACAGCCCCGTAGCCGGCGCCCTCGTTCAGCCCCATGGCCAGCCCGCGCTGCGCAGGGCCGGCGAGGTCGATCTTCATGATCACGGTGAGCGACCACGTGAGGCCCTGGTTGATGCCGAGGAGGGCGTTGGCGAACAGCACCCAACCCCAGGTCGGCGCCCACATGAGCAGCAGCGGCACCGGGAGGGCGATCATCCAGCCCACGACCAGGACCGGCTTGCGGCCGTAGCGGTCGCCGAGGGCGCCGGCGAACAGGTTCGTGATCGCCTTGGACACGCCGAACACGGCGATGAACGACAGCATCGCCGAGTACGCCTCGAGCCCGAACTCCTGCTCGGCCAGCAGCGGCAGCACGGTGCGCTCCTGGCCGACCGTTGCGCCGACCAGCGCGTTGACCAGGACCAGCAGGGCGAACTGCGGCAGGTTCTCGCGCAGCCCGAGGCGCACGCCGCCCGACTCGTCGGTGCCCGGGGTACCGGTGGCGGTCATGATCCTGCCTCGGCACCGACGGCAACCGGCAGTCCAGCGCGGCGCCACTCCGGGAAACCGTCCTCGAGCCGGCGGGCACGCCGACCCTGCGCCGAGACGACGCGCACCGCCTCGTCGGCGAACACGCAGTACGGGCCCCGGCAGTAGGCGACCACCTCCGCACCTGCAGGCAGATCCTGGAGGCGCTGCTCGATCTGGTCCGGTGGCACCGACACCGCACCCGGCACGTGCCCCGCCTCGAACTCCGCCTCGGGACGGACGTCCCAGACGACCACCACCCCATCGGCCAGCCGCTGCACCAGCTGGTCACGCGACACCTCCTCGAGCATGCTGCGATCCCCGAGGTAGTCCTCGGCCAGTCGATCGAGGCCAGCGACGTGCTCGGCAGCCACCAGCCGCATGTGCTCCCACAGCGACTCCACCTGCGCGCCGGCCAGCCGGTACAGCACACGGTTCCCGTCCCGTCGAGACACGACCAGACCGGCCCGAGCCAGCACCTGCAGGTGCTGGCTCGTGTTCGCGCTCGACTGGCCGATCTCGCTGGCGAGCTCGTCCACCGACCGCTCGCCCTGCACCAGGACATCGACCAGCTCGACCCGTCGCCCACTCGACAACGCCTTGCCCACGGACGCGAACGCATCGAACAACAGCAGCTTCTCGGCTCCGGCCATGCCCCGATGGTAGCTCAACCGATCAAGAACTCACGTGATTTCTTGATCAGATCACGGATCGAAGGCCACGGGGCCGGCCGGCAGCGGGATCTCTCGACGCGAACGCGAGGACCAGGGCGGCCACGGCCAGGATGAGCAGCAGACGCCGCCCGGCACCGGGCGCTGCGGGGTCAGGTGGGAACGGCAGCCACGGTGGCTCAGGCAGGAACGTCGAGGCGAAGCAGACCATGGTGACCACGGCGCCGGTGATCGCGCCGTCGGTGCCGTCACCGAGCGAGGCGGCGACCGCCGACACCGCGAGCGCGACCACCAGGAAGGCTGCGAACTCCACCGTCGCGGGCCAGATCGCGAGCGCGTCGACCCGAGACGAGGTCATCGCCAGCGCGGCGCTCCACCCCATGCCTGCCCCGACCGCGGCGGCGGCAGCCCGCAGGGCCCGTCGGACGAACAGGCTCGTCGGTGAGGTGGCCACGGTGACCGCCGCAGGGTCGTCGATCACGAATGCGGCCGACGCGGCCAAGCACGCCCCGGCGATCGACAGGCGGAGGGGGGCACCCGCCGGGGTGCCGAGGGCGACGAGCGCGACTGCGCCGAGACTCGCTGCGACCATCGGCTGCCAGCCGATCACCCGCGCCGCGGGAACAGCCAGTGCCGCCAGCTGCCGAGGCCTGCCCACCGCCGATGTGATCACGGACACGGCGAACCGGACCTGGCAGCAGCCTCGGCTGGACCGCCGACCCCGGCGGCATCGGCGAGCTCGACGGATGCGGTGCTCGGGTCCATCCAGTGAGCCCAGTCCTCACCGAGAGCTCCGGCGACCTCGGCGGGCGGGCGGCTGAGGAGTGCGAGCGCGACGGCGGCGTCGGTTGCGTGGTAGTCGACACCCCACATCGGCGGCGCGTCCCAGCCGCCACCGTCGACGCCGTCACCATCGAAGCTGATCAGGGTTCCGTCGGCGCTCACGCCCTGTTCGAGCACGGCCCGGAGCAGCCTCTCCCCGTCCGGCGTGCCCGCGGCTGCCGCCCAGAGGGCGACGGCGGCACGGGCCTGGCCGGTCGCGGTGCAGCGCTCGTTCGAGCCGTGCGGTGCCGGCGGGAGCCCGACGGCCCAGGCGCCCACCTGGACGGCGAGGAAGAAGCCGTGCACATCCTCGTCCGAGCACGGGAAGCTCTCCTCACGGAAGCCTGGGTGCACATGGTCGTCGGCGGGCCACAGCGCCGCCGGCGTCACGCGTTCGGCCACGGGGGGCGGCAGGCTGGCCTCGTACGGGCTCGGCGAGCAATCGCTGTTGCCGACGATGACGGGGGCGCGCTGGGTGACCTCGAGCGGGTCGCGCCATTCCGACGCGACCGGTGGCAGCACGCCGAGCGTGGTCTCGACCCGCTCGCGCCAGTCGCCGATGGCGTCGGTGAAGCCTGGATAGGCGCAGTAGCGGATCCCGTCCGTCGTCTCGCACCGTTGGTGGGCGGCGGGGTCCGTCAGGTACGAGACCATCTCGGCCTGCCGAGCCGGCGACAGCGGTCGGGTCTGGATCCAGCCGGCACCGGTGACCACGAGCACGGCGACGGCCAGCACGCTGGCGATCGGCGGGCGCAGTCCGTCGCGGACGAGCGCCACTGCAGCCATCACGACGACGAGACCGAACAGATAGAGGAGGTGCCAGCCCGCCGGTCGCACCTCGAGGGCGGCGGTGCCCGCGCCGGTCGCCTCGGCGATGAAGCCGAGGAACCGAAGCGGATCGCCCGCGGCGCGATCCCACGGCCACGTGGTGACGTCGAGGAAGCGGGCCTGGATGAGCATGGTGGCGATCGCGGCGAGGACGCCGAAGATCGGGCGGGGCAGCCAGCGGGCCACCGCCACGCCAACCGTGACCGCGCCGGCCACGATGAGCGGGCCGACGGCGATCTCCAGCCAGTCGGGCGATCCCCTGACGTCCTCGCGGGTTGCCACGACGCCCACCCAGGCGACGGCGAGGGCAGCGGCGACGGTCGCAGGACCGATGCCGGTGGTGAGCAGCGCGGTGGTCCGCACCGGCTGCGGGGTCGGGAGGGCGGCGAACAGCTCGTCGGTGCCGGTGCGGCGCGGGCGCAGGGCGATGAGGTTGACGGCGACGATCGTGAGCCAGGCCAGCGGTACGAGCGCGAGGGCGATCGCCAGGGAGATGTCCCGCCAGTCCGGCGCCGAGCCGAACGCCGTGTCGGCGGTCGCGAGCCAGAGCATCAGCGGCGTGAGCGCAGCACCAGCGAGGAACGCGGGGTGGCGGAGGAGCGACCGGGTCCCGGCCCGTGCCAGTGGCGGCAGGACCCGCCAGCTCGTCCCAGAGCACCATCCGACGGCGCCGATCTCGGCGGGTCGGGAGACGGGAGTGCGGCGGTGGAGCACACGCCACACGATGGCGGCGACACCGGCGATGACGAGCAGCTCCATGGTTGCTCACGCCCTCCCCGGGGTCGGCACCGGCCCGTCGGCTCCAGAGGTGTTGCGGCCGAGCAGCAGCAGGTAGGCGTCCTCGAGCGCTGGTGTGACGAGCTCGGCGCCGGGAGGCGGGTCGCCGATGAGCCGGTAGTGGCCCGAGGAGATCCGCCACGACACGCGTGCGCCGGGATCGGGTTCTGCGGCCACCCACACGTGGCCATGGGCGTGGTCGACCAAGGCGCCGGGGGCGCCGTCGTGGAGGACGCGGCCGCGGTCCATCACCACCACGCGCTGGCACAGGGCGCTGACGTCATCGGTCTGGTGGGTGGACAGCAGCACGGTGTGGTGCTCGGCCACCGCGGACACTGTCTCGCGGAAGCGAAGTCGCTGCTCGGGGTCGAGACCCGACGCGGGTTCGTCGAGCACGAGCAGCTCGGGTCGGCCGAGCAGCGCCTGGGCGAGGATGACCCGACGGCGCATCCCACCGGAGAGGGCCTTGATCCGCTTGTGCATCACGTCGTCGAGGCCGACCTGGGTGAGCACGCGAGTGACCTCGTGGTGGCGTTCCTGCCGGTCGGTCAACTCCTTCAAGATGGCGATGTAGTCGACGAACGCGAAGGCGGTGAGGTTCGCGTAGTAGCCCGGTTCCTGCGGGAAGTAGCCGAGTCGGCGGCGGATCGAGAGCCGCCCGTCGGCTCGACCAGGGTCCTCGCCCAGCACGCGCACCGCCCCGCGGTCGGGTGCGAGGACCGTTGCGATGATCCGTAGCAGGGTGGTCTTGCCGGCACCGTTGGGACCGAGCAATCCGGTGACCCCGCGCTCGAGCGCCAGCGAGATGCCGTCGACCGCAGCGGTCGAGCCGTAGCGCTTGGTCACCTCGTCGAGCTCGACCGTGGTGCCGCTGTTCACGGGGTCCTCCCTGCATCGATGAGATCGAAGGCGTCGCGCCGGAGGACCACGACCGCGGCGGCCGCCAGGGTGATGGCGACCATCGCGGCCTGTCCGACGGGGCGGAACGCGACGTAGTGCTCGATGAGATCGGTGCGTGGTGCGCCGCGGACGCTGATCGTCGCTGCCGCCACCCACGCAGCGCCCAGCACCCAGGACACGGCACGCACCGGAAGCCAGCTGGCGAGCGCCAACGTGGCGGTGGCGAGGCCGAGCGCGGGCAGCAGCCACAGCGCCCCCTCACCGCCTTGACCGGGCACGACCAGCGCCGCGAGCAACGTGAGCACGACGGCGGGCACGAGCACCGCCACGGCACGTACCAACAGGAGGCCGAAGGCCGGCGTCGGTGTGGCGACGACGACCTCGCGCGCCGGATCCGAACGCGTCGCGAACGTCGCCGAGACGACACCCAACGGGACGAGGGGCGCCCCGACCAGGAACGTGAACATCGCACGTTGGCTGCTGGCGCTGACATCTGCGGCGATGACCGCAGCCGCCACCGCTCCGGCGACGGCGAGGAGCCATGCGAGTCGGGCCGATGGCGTCACCACCAACAGGCGCGTGATCCGCTCGGGCAGCCCGAGTCGCTGCAGGAACCTCTCGGTGCGAGGTGCCGGCGGAGCGTCGATCCGGGAGTGGAGGAGCGCGAGGTTCCCGGCCAGCTGCTCGGACGGCGCGAACGGTGCGATGCCAGCGCGGCACGACGCACAGGCCAGGAGGTGGGCTTCGAGCGATGCCGCAGTGGAGCGCCCGAGCCGGCCGGCGACGTAGGCGGCGAGGACGTCAGCGTCGGCGTGCCATGTCTGGTGCGCGGTCATGCCAACGCCTCCCTCAGCTGCAGACGAGCGCGGGCCATGCGGCTCTTGACCGTGCCCGTCGGGATCCGCAGGAGCCGGGCCGCCTCACGGGTCGTGAGCCCGTCGAGCACCGTCGCCTGCACCACCATGACCAGCTCGGGCGACAGGCGGTCCAGCGCGGGGCCGAGCTCGCCGTGGCCGATCCCGACGAGCACCTCGTCCTCCGCGGACACGACGAGGCCGTCGTTCGCTGCTCGGTACGCCAGCAACGGTCGACGGCGAAGCTGGTCGATCATGCGGCGCACGGCGATCCCCCAGAGCCACGCCGGCACGGCACCCGATCCGCGATAGGCGCCCGGTCTGGTCCACACGGCCATGAACGTGTCCTGCAGCGCCTGATCGACCACGTCGTCATCGCCGCAGCGCTGCGCCAACCGCACCGTCAGCCAGGGCCCATGGCGGTGGTACAGGGCGTCGAACGCGCCACGGTCTCGATCACCGATGGCCACGAGGAGGTCCTCGTCGCTTCGGTCGGACACGTCGATCACCGCCCCTCTGTCGTAAGCGTCGCGCCGATCGGTTCTCCGTGCCTCGTCCACACGCATCGAGTCGGTGACACGTCGGTGCTTCCGATCGGCGATCGTCTGACGTCGGTGGCTCAGACGAGTTGGGGTCATTGCCTGCACGGGGCCTCCGAGGTGCGCGCCGGCCTTCTGCCGCACTGCCTCTCTGTCGTGCCGGTGCCCCGGACCGGTTCGGTGCGCAGCGGATCTGCAAGGGGCGCGTGAACCGGCGGGCGCCCCCGGTCCGACAGAGCGGTCAACGGGGCTCGCCGAGCCTCCGAGACGAGGAGTCGACATGCACATGACGAAGCGAGCCATGGCGGCCACCATCGTGGTGGTCGCGACCGTGGGGATGGCGGGGATGGCACTCGCCTCGTCCGACCGCTCGACGGGTCCGGAGTACACCTACGGAACGACCGGCGAGTTCACGGCCGCGACTGCCGTGGTCCAGGTGGTGACGACCGGCGACGGTGGCTCCATGATCACCCTGCACGTCCGCAACGCCGATGCCGTTGCGGGAAGGACCTTCGGCGCCCACGTGCACCAGTCTCCCTGCGGAACCGAAGGCAGCGCGGCTGGCGGCCACTACCAGCATGCAGACACCGGTGATCTCGAGGGCCGAGAGGTTTGGCTCGACTTCACGGTGAACCGTGCCGGGAACGGCCACGCGGAGGCCCGGCGTCCGTGGGCGGTCGATCAGAGCTCGCCCCGTTCCGTCATCATCCACGCCGCGCCGACCGCCTCGGACGGCACCGCCGGTGCACGGCTGGCATGCATCGACCTCGACGGCATGCCCTGAGCGAACGGCTCGGCCCGAGACCGCTGGCGACCACTGGATGGCTGCCAGCGGCACTCTCGTCATCGGGGGTCGCGGTCAGGTCCCGGGAGCTTCGATGACCCCGAGCTGGACCATGAGCGACATGGAGTCGAAGTACTCGCGCTCTCGTCGGATCTTCCCGTCGACCACCTCGATCACGTTGCAGCCGACGAGCTCGATGGCCCTGCCCGTGGGTGCGATCCCCTCGAGCTCGCCTTGATGGGTGCCCCGCGCCGTCAGCTCGATCACCGAGGTCGTCTCGTCCGGGGTGAACTGGTGCTCGACGGTGAAGGCCAGATCGGGGAAGGCGGACAGGTACGCCTCGGCGACCGCAACCCCGGCCTCCGTGTCGCCCTGTTCCCCGTCGGGGCCACGATAGGTGTACTCGGAGTGATAGAGGTCCCGGAGCCGCGTGAGATCACGGTGCTGGACCACGTCGAACATCTCGCGGTGAATGCTTGCCACATCGGCCATTGCTCGCCCTCCCCTGTTCGGTGACGCGCTCGGCGTCCTCACACCAGGCGTATACCTCGACTCGACTCTTGACAAGAGAATCGTGGAGATCATCCAGCGCGCTCGGGCGGCTGCCAGCGGCCGCCGCCCCGAGGACCGACACGGATCACCCTCTATCGGAATCCCGCCGATCCTGCTATGACGAACCCAGGCAGTCCGGGGCTTTCCGGTCACCGACATGCAGGGGGGCGAAGCATGGGTTCTTCGACGCTTTCCGATCTCCGAGAGCGCGTCCGCGGTGAGGTGGTGACCGCCGACGACGACGGGTACGACGACGCCCGCGCCGTGCACAACGGGATGATCGACCGTCATCCCGCCGTCGTCGTGCGAGTGGCCAACGTGGGCGACGTCATGGCCGCGGTGGCCCACGCCCGGGACAACGACCTCCCCCTGTCGATCCGGGGTGGCGGGCACAGCGCGCCCGGCTTCGGCACGAACGACGGCGGCGTCGTGATCGACTTCTCCACTCGGCGCGGCGTGCGCGTCGACCCCGCCTCGCAGACCGCCAGAGCGGAGGCAGGTGCGACCTGGGGCGACTTCAACGCGGCCACGCATGCGTTCGGGCTCGCGACCACCGGTGGTGTGATCTCCACGACCGGCATCGCAGGCCTCACGCTCGGAGGGGGCATCGGCTACCTCAGCCGAGGGCTTGGTCTGTCGCTCGACAACCTCGTCTCGGCTGATGTCGTGACCGCCGACGGCCGGTTCCTGGTCGCGAGCGAGGACGAGAACGCCGAGCTGTTCTGGGCGCTGCGCGGTGGCGGCGGCAACTTCGGGGTCTGCACCGCACTCGAATACCAGCTCCATCCCGTCGACGACGTCTACTGGGGACCGATGTTCTTCGAGATCGAGGAGACCGAGAACGTCTTCCGCTTCTACCGGGACTACATCAAGGACGCGCCGGAGGAGATGGGCGTGTTCCCTGCCTTCCAGATCGCACCGCCGCTCCCGTTCATCCCCGAGGACCGCCACGGCGACCTCTTCGTCGCCCTCGTCGCCTGCTGGGCGGGGCATCCGGACGAGGGCGAGCAACGGTTCAAGCCGTTCCACGACGTGGCGGAGGTGAAAGCCGAACACGTCGGCCGCGTCCCGTACCCGGCCATCAATGCCGCCTTCGACGGCCTCTTCCCCAAGGGCATCCGCCAGTACTGGAAGGGCAACTTCGTCAAGGACCTCACCGACGACGCCATCGCCGCCCACGTCGAGCACGGCGCGAAGACGCCGACGGTGAGCTCCACGATGCACCTGTACCCGATCGACGGCGCCTGTCAGAGGGTCGGTGCCGACGAGACGGCGTTCGGTCATCGAGACGCCAGCTTCTCGATGGTCGTGGTCTCGGCGTGGGAAGACCCCGCGGATGATGAGGCGAACACCCAGTGGGTCCGCCAGTACTCCGCCGCCATCGCGCCGCACTCCGAGCCCGGCGGGTACATCAACTTCATGGCCGCCGACGACGACGACCGCGTCCCGGCCAACTACGGGGACAACTACGCGCGCCTCGTGGACGTCAAGCGCGAGTACGACCCAGACAACCTGTTCCGGATCAACCAGAACATCCAACCCTGACCCGGAGCTGCACCGGCCTCGGCGGCCGGAGAGCCGCACGTTCCGGGGCGTTCGAGCTCGAGAGGTGCGCCGCCATGCCGAGACACACCACATGAGCGTCGACGTCGAGACCGAGACCGACATCGCGAGACCGGTCGACGAGGTGGCGGGCTATGCCGCCAACCCGTCGAACGCGCCCGAGTGGTACGCCAACATCGACTCGGTCCACTGGGAGACCGATCCGCCGGTCCGGCTGGGATCATCGGCCCGCTTCGTCGCCCGTTTCCTCGGCCGGAGGCTCGAGTACACCTACGACGTCGTCGAGTTCGCACCGAACGAGCGACTCGTCATGCGGACCGCCCAAGGCCCGTTCCCTATGGAGACCACCTACACCTGGTCAGGGAACCCCGACGGCGGCACGCACATGACCCTGCGCAACCGCGGCGAGCCCTCCGGGTTCTCGAAGCTGATGGCGCCCCTCATGGCCACGGCGATGCGGCGAGCCAACCGCAAGGACCTGGCCGCTCTCAAGGCGATGCTCGAGCGTCGCTGACGCGACCCCCGGGCTTGACCTAGACACATCATCATATGAGAATATGATGATGTGTCTGACCTGGATGCCGCCGCCGAGCTGCTCAAGGCGTTCGCGCACCCGCTGCGCCTGGCCATCGTCCTCGAGGTCCGCGGCGGCGAACGCTGCGTCCACGACCTCGTCGAATCGCTGGGCGCATCACAGCCCCTCGTCTCTCAGCACCTCAAGGTGCTGAAGCAGGCCGGCGTGCTCACCAGCCAGCGCCGGGGCCGGGAGATCGCCTACACGATCGCCGACGAGCACGTGGCACACATCGCCCTCGACGCCATCACCCACGCCAACGAAGGGAAGAACCAATGAGCACCTGCTCCACCCACGAAGCCCACAGCCACGCCCACGCTCCCGACTGCGGCCACGCCGCCGTCGACCACGACGGGCATGTCGACTACATCCACGACGGCCACGCCCACCACCAACACGACGACCACTGGGACGAGTGCGAGCTGCCCCACGCCGAGCACACCGCCCACGACCACGAGCACGGCCCCGACTGCGGCCACGAGACCGTCGAGCACGGCGACCACGTCGACTACGTCCACGACGGCCACCGCCACGCCGCCCATGCCGGCCACTGGGACGAGCACTAGGACGAGATCGACTGAGAAACCGCCTGATCCCGAGGGCGGCGGTACAGGGCACGGTGCCCACGCCAGAACGCGTGCATGAACCATGCCGGCGGCATCTTGGGCGGGCTGGTCGTCGCGGCGCTCACCTGGACCTCGCTCTCGAGGTGGTCGAAGTCGTCCGTAGGTGATCGTCGGTCGAACGCCATCGTCGGGCCAGGGCCGAACGTCCCACCGTGTGGCGGGGAGCAGGGACCGCCGACTCTGGGCACAGGGGCCACTCAGGCGCAGGATGGCCTCGTGGATCGCCAGAGCGAAGTGAAAGCGACAGGCAACGGGCTCCGGAGCGAGACGGATGGATGAGAGGCCACGACGTCGGTCGCGACGCCGCCCGGTCGGCGTGGCGGTGGTGGTCGTGGCGGCTCTGATCGTGGCGGTGATCGCAACCGGGCGGTGGGATCTGGTCGTCGCAACCGTGACGCACCGGATCGGGGAGCCGCGACAGACATGGGACGTGGTCGCCCTCCCGACAGAGTCGCAGCCGTGGTTGCGGGTGGCGCTGGTGGGTGATGTCGGCGACGGCGGGGGCCGTGAGCTCGAGACGGCGGCCGCGATCGCGGCCCAGTCGCAGCTCGACCGCTACGACGTCTTGATGCTGCTCGGCGACAACGTGTACCCCGCCGGTGATCCCGAACGGATCCAGGCCACCGTGTTCGAGCCGTTCGGTCCGCTCCTGGACTCCGGGACGGACCTGTTCGCCGTGCTCGGCAACCACGACGTGATGGACGACACCGGTGACGCCCAGCTCGAGGCTCTGGGGATGCCCGACCGGTGGTACGCAGTCGAGCGCGGTGACCTGCTCGGCATCGCGCTGGACACCACCAGGCCGACCGACCCCGACCAGCTCGAGTGGCTCGAGGAGACGTTGGCGACGAGCGATGCCACCTGGAAGCTGGTCGGCCTCCACCACCCGCCCTACTCGAGCGGCCTCCACGGATCGAACCAGGAGGTGCGAGACGCCTTCGTTCCCATCTTCGAGCGCTACGGCGTGCAGGTCGTCTTCGCCGGCCACGAGCACGACTACCAGCGGAGCAACCCGATCAACGGCGTCACCTACATCGTCAGCGGCGGCGGGTCCCGAACTCGCCGCACCGGCGTCGAGGACTTCACCGCCGTGGCGTGGTCCACGCACCACTTCGTCGACCTCAACGTGTTCGACGACCACCTGCTCGTGCGGGCCATCGACCAGGACGGTGACCAGTTCGACGAGGTCGTCATCCCCGCCCACCCCGGGCCCCGGGTCTGAGCACGGGGGTCGGGGCGTGACCGACGTCGTGCTGCTCGGCTTGGACGACGACCAGGTGCGGGCGCGGGTTGCCGCCGGCCAGACCAACACCGCCCCGCCCCGGGCGACGCGCCCCGTCGCCGCGATCATCCGCGCGAACGTGGCGACCCGGTTCAACGCCCCATCCTCGGTTCGCTCCTGGCCGTCATCCTCGTGGTGGGGCCGATCCAGGACGCCCTGTTCGGGATCGTCCTGGTTGCGAATGCCGCGGTCAGCATCGTGCAAGAGGTGCGAGCGAAGCGGGCCCTCGACCGGCTCGTCCTGCTCCATGCGCCCACCGCGTCCGTGGTGCGAGGCGGTGTTGCGCGCGACACCACGTGTTCGGCCCGGGTCGCGCCGGCACAGAAGGAGGCGACGATCGAAGCGCTCCAACGGCGGGGACACGTCGTGGCCATGATCGGCGATGGGGTGAACGACGTCCTGGCCCTCAAGCGCGCCGACCTCGGGATCGCCATGGGGTCAGGGAGCGACGCAACCCGGTCGGTCGGTCGCGTGGTGCTCCTCGACGATGACTTCGGCCGGCTGCCAGCGGTGATGGCCGAGGCCCGGCGAGTGGTCGGGAACGTGGAGCGGGTGGCGAACCTGTTCCTGACCAAGACCGTCTACGCCACGCTGCTCGCCCTCGCCGTCGGGATCGCCAGGCTGCCGTTCCCCTTCTACCCACGACACCTCACGATCGTCAGCAGCCTCACCACCGGGATCCCCGCGTTCTTCCTGGCCCTTGCGCCGAGCGCCGAGCGGTACCGCCCAGGCTTCGTGCGACGGGTCCTGCGCTTCGCCGTGCCGGCGGGCGCCATCGCGGCCAGCGTCACGTTCGTGGCCTATGCCCTGGCTCGGAGCCGTCCCGAGGTCAGCGGAGCCGAGGCCCGCACGGCCGCGACGGTCGCGCTGTTCGTCGTCGCGACGCGGGTCCTCGCCGTGGTGGCCCGTCCGCACACGCGCCGACGGAACCTGCTGGTGGTCTCGGTCATCGCCACGTTCACGCTCCTCCTCGCAGTCCCGAGCGTGCGCGAGCTGCTCGCGGTCGAGGGGCCGCCGGTGTCGGCAGTGTTCCCAGCACTTGCCGTGGCGCTCGTCGGATGCGGCGGCGTCGAGATCGGCTGGCGCGCCCTGGGGAGCGCCCGGTGACCGACACCTCCCATCGCCAGGTCGCACGCCTCGCCTCGTGCTCGACCGGATCGCTGTGGCGTGGATCCGCGCCGTGCTGATCGGGATCGTCGTGCTCGCTGCGTTCGTGGCCCTGGTCGTGGTCCTCATCGAGGAGCCACCCGACGAGACGATCACCGGGCGCGTCACATCGGTCGAGCCGCACGACATCTGCGTCCGCAACGGCGTCGGACGGCCGACCTGCGCCCACGTCGACGCGCCACAGAGCCTGAACGGGATCGAGCAGGGAGACTGCGTTCGGGTCACCGTCTCTGCGGACGAGCAGCTGGTTGACATCGTTGCCGCGGGCGCCTGTGCCTGATCGGCCAGCGACACCTGCAGCTCAGAGCTCGACGCGCATGCCCAGCGTGGTGGTCCGGTCGGGCGGGAGGCCGTAGTAGTTCGCAGCGCTGGTGGCGTTGCGGCTCATGAGGGCGAAGAGGTGCTCGCGCCACTGCGCCATTCCGGGCCGGTCGGTGACGATCAGGGATTCTGCGCCGAGGAAGAAGGTGGCGCGGTCGGGGTCGACGCCGAGGGCGGCTGCGTCGCCTTGGGTGAGTCCGGTGCAGACCTCGGGTTCCTCCATGAACCCGTAGTGGAGCACCACCGAGGAGACCCCACGACCGTGGTCGGTCACCACGGCACGTCGTTCGGCGGGGACGCGCGGTACGTCGGCTGTCGTGATCGAGGCGACGAGGACCTGTTCGTGGAGGACCCCGTTGTGGCGGTGGTTGGTGATCAGCGCCGGCGGGGTCATCCCGGCCACGGAGAACATGAACACCGCGGTCCCAGGCACGCGGAGCGGCTCGCCGTCGCGGTGCACCTCGTCGAGGAAGTCGTCCAGCGGCAGCTGCGCTCGCCGGATCCGCTCACCGAGGATCCGGCGGCCGGTACGCCAGGTCGTGAGCAGCGTCACGACGATCGCACCGATGACGAGGGGGAACCACCCGCCGTGAGGGATCTTGAAGATGTTCGCCCCGAAGAAGGCGAGGTCCACGACCAAGAACGCCGCGGTGAACCCGACGACGGCCGGCAGCGCCCACCGGAACCGCTCCCGGGCCACGACGTAGAACAGCGCGGTCGTGATGATCATGGTGAGCGTCACGGCCACGCCGTACGCCGCGGCCAACGACGTCGACGACCGGAACCCGACGACCAAGCCGATGCAGGAGACCATCAGGATCCAGTTGATCGCTGGGATGTAGATCTGCCCGAACGCGCTCGACGAGGTGTGGATGATCCGGAACCGGGGTGCGTAGCCGAGTTGGACGGCCTGCATGGTCAGGGAGAACGCCCCGGAGATCAGGGCCTGGGACGCGATGACCGTCGCCAGCGTCGCCAACACGACGAGCGGGAGGACCAGGGACTGCGGGACGAGCCGGTAGAAGGGGTTCTCGATCGCGTCGGGTTCCGCGAGCAGGAGGGCACCCTGCCCGAAGTAGTTCAGGACCAAGCCGGGCAGCACGAGCCCGAACCAGCCGATCTGGATCGGCCCCTTGCCGAAGTGGCCCATGTCGGCGTAGAGCGCCTCACCTCCTGTGACGACGAGGAACACCGAGCCCAGCGCGAGGAAGCCGGTGAACCCGTTCGCAGCGAAGAAGTCGATCCCGTAGATCGGGTTGATCGCCCGGAAGACACCGGGTTCGGCAGCGATGTGGACGATGCCCAACAGTCCGAGGGTGCCGAACCAGACCACCATGACCGGACCGAACACCCGCCCGATGCTGGCGGTGCCCCGGCGCTGGACGGCGAACAGGCCGATGAGGATGACCACGGAGATGGGGATGACCCAGTCCTCGAGGCTCGTGGTGGCGACTGCGGTCCCTTCGACGGCGGACAGCACGGAGATCGCAGGCGTGATCATCCCGTCCCCGTAGAGCAGTGCGGTGCCGAACAACCCGACCGTGACCAGGACCAGCCGGCTGCGGCGGGTCGCGCTGGCCGGGGAGATCAGCGCGGTGAGGGCGAGGATGCCGCCTTCGCCGTCGTTGTCGGCCCGCATGACGAAGACGAGGTACTTGATCGAGATGACGATGACGAGCGACCAGAAGATCAGGGACAGCACACCCAGGACGTTGCTGGCCGACACCTCGAGGACGTGGCCGGGGCCGTCCAGCGTCTCCCGCATCGCGTACAGGGGGCTGGTGCCGATGTCGCCGTACACCACGCCCAGTGCCGCCAACGACAGCGCGCCCCTGCCGCCGGCGGCGTGCTGCTCGTCCGCCATCAGCGGCACCGTAGCGATGGCCGGCCTGCTGCGGCGCGGCCTGGAGCACGAGGGCTACTCGGTGGATGTCGTCGGGACGGGGGCCGAGGCGCGGTGGGCGGCCGAGGAGCTCACGATCGACGCAGTGGTGCGGGACGTGATGATCCCGTCCCCGGACGGCTTCGAGGTCTGTCGCCAGCTCCGGGGAGCGGGCCGGTGGATGCCGGTCCTGTTGCTGACCTCCCGGGACTCGGTGTCGGACCGGGTGGCGGGTCTCGACGCAGGAGCGGACGACCACCTCGTCAACGGGAGATCCGCCACGCCCTCGTGCGCAACGCCTGGAACGGCGTCGTCCTCGCTGTCATCTCCGCCGTCGCTGTGGCGGTGGTCGTCGGTCGCGTCGTCAGCCGGCCGATCGAGGCCCTCACCGATGCTGCCACCCAGCTCGCCGCCGGTCGTCTCGTCGGCGAGCTCGAGATCCTCACCGTCCGAACCAAGCCGTGGCCTTCGAGCAGGCGATCTTCTCGATTCGGAGCACGGCGGCGTCGAGTCGGTGTGGTCGCCGGCGGAAACCTGCCGGCCCACGGCAGCCATGGTTGCGGTCCAGCGATCGACATGACATCTTCACATCCGTGAAGATGTCTTCCCGAGTCGCCACCGCAGTCGATACGGATGCGTGCAACGTCCGCTGCGTCGAGCCCGAACGGGTGGCGGAGACCCGGGCCCGGCTGCTGCCTTCGGAGGACTCCGAGAGGCTCGCGGATGTGTTCAAGCTGCTCGGCGAACCGAACCGCGTCAGGATCCTCTACGCCCTCCTCGAGGCTGGCGAGCTGTGCGTCTGCGACCTCGCTGCCGCGATCGAGGCAACCGAGACCGCCGTGTCCCATGCGATGCGTCTCCTGCGGGGCGCAGGCATCGTCCGCAACCGGCGGGACGGCCGGCTGATCTTCTACCGCCTCGCCGACGATCACGTCCGCGCCCTGCTCGAGCTGTCACGAGCGCACCACACGGCGGATCGATGACCGGCGAGCAGGAGCGCTCGGTCGCGTTCAACGACGGCCTGCACGACCTGGACGGCACGGTCTGCTTCTGCGCCGCCGAGTGCGCTGACCGCTTCCGCTCCGCACCCGGCCGCCACCTGGAGGAGGCACGATCCCGTGTCTGACGCCTGCTGCGGCCCCAAAGCCGCTCCCGACGTCGACCTCGGCGAAGACCCGAAGTCGTTCTGGGCGCTGCGCGACGTCCGCCTGGCTGTCATCGCCGGACTGCTCCTGGCCGTGGGTGTCGCCGCGGAGCTGACCGGGACGGGCCGGGCCGGGGACGTCGCGTTCGCGCTCGGGCTGGTCGCGGGTGGGGCGACGTTCGTTCCGGGCAGCATCCGGGGCCTGCTCCGGGGCCGCCTCGGCGTCGGCACGCTGATGACGATCGCCGCCATCGGCGCCGTGCTGCTCGACCAGCTCGGTGAGGCCGCTTCCCTCGCGTTCCTGTTCTCGATCTCCGAGGCGCTCGAGGACTACGCCATGGACCGCACCCGCCACGGCCTGCGAGCCCTGCTCGACCTGGTGCCCGACCGCGTCACGGTCCGCCGTGACGGCGCCGAGGTCGACATCGATCCCGCCGAGCTCGTGATCGGCGACGTGATGGTCGTGCGACCCGGTGAGCGCATCGCCACCGACGGCGTCGTGCGCGAAGGCCGTTCCACCCTGGACCTGTCCGCCATCACCGGCGAATCGGTCCCGGTGGAGACAGACCCGGGCCAGGAGGTCCTGGCCGCCTCGATCAACGGACGCGGCGCCCTTGAGATCGAGGTCACCGCGCGCACGTCGGACAGCTCGCTCGCTCGGATCGTCCACATCGTCGAACAGGCCCAGGAGCGCAAGGGCTCGAGCCAGCGCCTCGCCGAGCGGATCGCCCGGCCGCTCGTCCCGGGCGTGATGGTCGTCGCCTTGGCGATCGCGGTCGTCGGGAGCCTCGTCGGCGACCCCGAGCTGTGGATCGAGCGGTCCCTCGTCGTCCTCGTCGCCGCCGCCCCCTGCGCGTTCGCGATCTCGGTGCCCGTCACCGTCGTCGCCGCCGTCGGCGCCGCCACCCGCAACGGTGCGCTCATCAAGGGCGGTGCTGCCCTCGAGGCCCTCGACGGCATCCGCACGGTCGCCTTCGACAAGACCGGCACCCTCACCCGCAACCAGCCCGTCGTCGTCGACATCGTCTGCGCCGACGGCATCGACCGCAGCCAGGTCCTCGCCGTCGCCGCCGCCCTCGAAGCCCGCAGCGAGCACCCCCTCGCCGCCGCCATCCTGCGAGCCGCCCCCGTCGAGCACGCGACCGCCGGATCCACCGGATCTGCCGGCGCCGACATCGCCGACGACGTGCAAGCCGTCACCGGCGCCGGCCTCACCGGCACCGTCCAGGACCGCCCAGCCCGGCTCGGCAAGCCCGGGTTCATCGACGCCGGCCCCCTCCACGCCTCCGTCGCCCACCTCCAGTCCGAGGGCAGCACCGTCGTGCTCGTCGAACACGACCACCAGCTCCTCGGCGCCATCGCCGTCCGCGACGAGCTCCGACCCGAAGCACCCGACGTGGTCACCCGCCTCCGCTACCACGGCGTCCACACCATCGCCATGCTCACCGGCGACAACCAGCGCACCGCCCACGCCCTCGCCCGCCACGCCGGCATCGACGACATCCGCGCCGAGCTGCGTCCCGAGGACAAGGTCACCGCCATCGACCAGCTCCGCGAACACGGCCGCACCGCCATGCTCGGCGACGGGATCAACGACGCGCCAGCGCTCGCCACCGCCGACGTCGGCATCGCCATGGGCGCCGCCGGCAGCGACGTCGCCATCGAGACCGCCGACGTCGCCCTCCTCGGCGAAGACCTCCACCACCTCCCCGACGTACTCACCCACGCCCGCCGCGCCGGCCGCATCATGCGCCAGAACCTCGCTCTGTCCGGCGCGATCCTCCTCACCCTCGTCCCCCTCGCCGCAACCGGGGTCCTGGGACTGGCCACCGTGGTCGCCAGTCACGAGATCGCCGAGGTCTTCGTCATCGCCAACGGCATCCGCGCCGGCCGGACCGCACGGAGCAAGACGTGAAGCTCGCAACCCGCCATCCACGACCCGCTGACATGACCCCGCTCCGGCCGGCTTGGCGCACCGAGCTCGACCACGCACGCACCGCACGCCACGGCGGCGACGAAGCGCAGGCATGGCGGCACCTCGAACGGGCCCACATCCTCAGCCAACCGTCAGCCGCGCGGCACACCCGTACCCACCTGCACATGCTGGGCCACGCCCTCCGACGACGAGACCACCGAGAGACCCTTGGGCAGGTCCTGCGACTCACGCCCTCCACCTGACTGAGTTGGAGAAGCTGGTTGCGCCTCGCTGTCAGCTCCCCACAATCGACCTCAGACGCGTCGAGACCCCGCCGAAGCGGGGCCTCGATCCGAGTGGCGGGGGGAGGATTTGAACCTCCGACCTTCGGGTTATGAGCGATCCGAACCCCGTCCAGCGCGTGTCGCCGAGTGTCGTTCAGTGGCCCTGAGCAGGGAGTTCTCGTGACGCTCCGTCCACTCGGTCCACCGAGGAGCGGCTCGTACCGCGCTGTTCGTTAGACGATCCGTTAGACATCGCCAGCCGGATCGACGGTCGGCGTGTCCACCTCGGGCTACTACGACAGGTGCGAGCGAGACGCGGCCGGGCCGACCGACCGCCAGGTCGCCGAAGCCGAACTCGTCGTGTTGATGCGGGAGATCTTCGACGGCGCCGACGGGAACTACGGGGTGCCGCGCATGTACAAAAGAGCTCCGCAATACCGGGCTCGTCATCCACCGCAAGCGGGTCGCCGTCTGATGCGACGTCAGGCTCGGTCAGACGGTGGTTGTGAGGTCTCAAGGCCTCGTGCGCGCCGCTCGTACGCCGCGCGAGCGAGGTGATCGACACCGCCGAGGAAGATCTGGTCACCACCCATGGCGCGGTTCAATCGTTCGGTCCAAGCCTGCGGCAGCTTGCGGAAGACCCGCACCATGTTGCCTGTGGCCCGCGGGACGTAGACCCGGGGCACCGGTCGTTCCAGGGTGGCGACGATCGCCTGGGCAACCTGCACCGGCTCTGCCTTCTTGAAGCCCCGGGGACCGGTTGTACCGGCTGCGAGCTCGGTGTTGACGAAGTAGGGCAGGATCGAGGAGACATCGATGCCGAGCGGCTGCACCTCGAGCCTCACGGCGTCAGTGAACCCGACAACGGCGAACTTGGATGCGTTGTAGGTCGCCAACCCGGGGACGCTCGCCACACCCGCCATCGACGCGATGTTGACGATGTGGCCCGACCCGCGCTCGCGCATCGCTCGAATGGCGAGCTTGGTTCCGGTGATAACCCCATGCACGTTTATGTCGATAACCCGCCTGGCGGTCGGGTCATCCTCGTCCAGCAGTGGCCCCACAGGCATGATGCCGGCGTTGTTGATGAGCGCATCAAGCGGCCCTACCGTCGACTCGCTCTGCCGGATGAACTCGGCGAAGGACACGGGATCGGTCACGTCGAGCGGAAAGAAGGCCTCCAGACCGAGCCGTTGTGCCGTCGCCTTGCCAGCGGCCTCGTCCACGTCGCCGATGACCACGCGTGCCCGAGCGGTTCGAAGGGCTTTCGCAGTTGCCTCGCCGATGCCCCGGGCCCCGCCCGTGATCGCGATGACCCGCCCATCGAGCTGGCGGGGTTCTGTTCGGCTCATACGGCCCTCCTCATTCGTGATGTTGAGACATCTTACGTCGGTTGTTGTCCGTCGTGACAAGAGACGAACTACGTGCCTCGCTTCGACATCGGGCACAGTGTGGGTATGAACACCGGTGAGGCCCCGCCCAGTCTCGACGACCACGCAGACTTGCCTGCGCGCATCGCAGCGGCTGCGGCCCTGAACCGTCTGAGCCACGCCGTCGTCGGGCATCGGGCCATGACCGATGTCCTGCATCGCATCGCGATCGCCGCCGACGACCTGGCCGCCCGCATCGAGCAAGAGCCGGCGCGGGAACGGGGCAGTGAAGTCGGCGGAAGCTCTCGCTTCGTCGAGGCCGCGCTCGGACGCCGCCCGCTGGGCGAAGTCGTCGAGGACGGCGCGTTTTTGGACATCTTCCACGACTCGCCGGTCTCCGGATCCGCCAACCCCCTGAGCATCGGTCTGCGCATCCGCCAAGACCGCGACCAAGCGGTCGGGGTGGTGACGCTCGACCGGGGATGGGAGGGTGCGCCGGGCCGTAGCCACGGCGGGATCGTGGCGTCGTGCGTGGACGAGACCTACGGCGGGCTGCTGCCTTTGATCGGCGAGATGGCGTTCACCGGTGAGCTGTCCCTGCGTTACGAAGGGCCGTGCCCCATGGGCGTCCCCCTCCAGTTCCGCGCCTGGCTCGACCGGCGAGACGGACGCAAGCTCCATCTGCGTTGCACCGGCACCGCGCAAGGGGAGGTGTTCGTTCGCTCGTCCGCGGTCTTCATCGCCGTCGACCTGGAGCGGTTCCGGGCGTAGTGAACTCCGAGGAGCTCAGGCGGTGGTACCCGCTGCCTCCTCGGCGAAGCGGATCAGGACGTCGGCGTACTCCTCGACCATGTCGAGGACGACCTGACCGGCCTTCTTGGAGACGTTCATCTGGCCCACGACCTGACCGACGAAGTAGGTGGCCAGCTCCTGTGCACCAGAACCGGGCGTGTTGGCCGCCCGGTTGATCCGCGCCTGCGCCTCCGAGACGAGCAGCGGCTGCAGGGGCATGCCGAGCGGGCCCGGCCCATCGGGACGCTCCCACTCCTCGGTCCACTTGGTCTTGAGCATCCGCGCCGGCTTGCCGGTGATGGAGCGTGAACGCACCGTGTCCTTGGACCGGGCGGCCAGGTACTTCTCCTTGATGACCGGTTGCGTCTCGGCCTCTTCGGTCGTGAGCCACACCGAGCCGCACCAGACCCCCTGGGCCCCGAGGGCCATGGCGGCGGCCACCTGGCGTCCGTTGCCGATCCCCCCTGCGGCCAGCACCGGTGTGGGAGCCACGGCGTCGACGACCTCGGGCACCAGCACCATGGTGGCGACCTCACCGGTGTGCCCGCCACCCTCGGTGCCCTGGGCGACGATGATGTCGACGCCGATCTCCTGGTGCCGTAGGGCGTGCTCCTTGGTGCCGGCCAGGGCGGCCACGACGACGCCGGCGGCGTGGGCCCGGTCGATCAGGCTCGCGGGGGGCGGACCGAGCGCGCTGGCGATGAGCTTGATCGGGTGGTCGAAGGCGACGTCGAGGAGCGGCTCGTAGCCCTTCGGGGACACGTTCATGCCTCCGAGCCGCGACACCGCCTCGCGCTGCTCGTCGTCGAGCTCGGGCACCTGGTACCGGGCCATGATGTCGTCGACGAAGGCCTGCTGCTCGGCGGGGAGCAGCTGGCGCAAGGCCTCCCGGTCGAGGCCACCTTCGTCGGCCCCCTCGTACTTCTGGGGCAGGAGGAGGTCGACGCCGTAGGGCTTGCCGCCCACGTGCTCGTCGATCCAGGCGAGGTCGATCGCGAGCTGCTTCGGCGTGTGGGCGACGGCGCCCAGAACGCCGAACCCGCCGGCGTTCGTCACTGCCGCGACCACGTCGCGGCAGTGACTGAACGCCAGGATCGGGTACTCGATGCCGAGCATGTCGGCGACTGCGGTCTTCACGAGCTGGTCCTCCGGTCGTGGCTGTCGATCAGAAGGTGATCGGCACGCAGCGCGGACCGCGCACCTGGCCGCCCGTCCAGGTGACCGCATCGGGGTCGGAGAGACGGAACGTCGGGACCCGCTCGAGGAAGATCTCCAGGGCCACCTTGATCTCCATGCGGGCCAGGTTCGATCCGAGGCAGCGGTGGATGCCAGACCCGAACGCGAAGTGGCGGTTCTT
>Ga0208490_100449_pt1 | contig 25823 bp, 21 predicted proteins | sample SubbioAug_CSWold_FD_184818 | JGI IMG/M metagenome (GOLD analysis project Ga0208490, IMG submission 184818) | Serpentinite rock and fluid subsurface biosphere microbial communities from McLaughlin Reserve, California, USA - CR11Aug_CSWold (SPAdes) | ecosystem: Environmental > Terrestrial > Deep...
TCGCCGGCCCGGCGGGTGAGCAAGGCCAAGCCACCGTGGCCCGACGCTCGCCCGCCTCGCCGGCGGCGCTGGGTGCTGGCCTTCGCGGCCGCATCCGGGGCCATGTCGCTGCTCCCGATGCTCGCCGCGCTCGCCGGCGCGCTGGTGATCGCCGCCGCGATCGAGGGGTCCGGGGACCTCGGCGACGCCGCCCCCCTGGCCCTGCTGGCGGTGCCGGTCGCCACGGTGGTCGCGTTCGGCCTGCTCGCCCTCTCGACGCTGCTCGGCGTGCGGCTGCTGGGCATCGGCATCCGGGAGGGGACGTTCCCGGTCCGCAGCCGCCGGGGCTGGCAGGTGTGGGCCACCGAGCGCCTCCTCGATTCGGCGCGAACCATGCTGTTCCCGCTCTACGCGAGCCTCCTCACGCCGGTCTGGCTCCGGGCGCTGGGCGCCCGGGTCGGTCGCGACGTCGAGGCGTCGACGGTGCTGCTGCTCCCGAAGATGACCACGATCGCCGACGGCGCGTTCCTCGCGGACGACACGATGGTGGCCAGCTACGAGCTCGGCGGGGGCTGGATGCGCATCGCCCGGGCGAAGGTGGGCAAGCGGGGCTTCCTCGGGAACTCGGGGATCACGGGCGGCGGGCGATCGGTGCCCAAGCGGGGCTTGGTGGCCGTGCTGTCCGCGGCGCCGAAGAAGTCCAAGGCAGGGACGTCGTGGCTCGGGAGCCCGCCGGTGAAGCTCCGGCGCACGGTCGCGGGCGGGGACGAGGGCCGGACGTTCCGGCCCTCTGCTCGGCTGCGGGTGGCTCGTGCGTCGGTCGAGCTGTGCCGGCTGGTGCCCGTGGCCTGCTCGGTCGCGATCGCCGTCGGCGTCATGTTGACCCTGGCCGGCGTCGCTGGCACGTTCGGGCTGGCGGTGGCCGCAGCGACCTCGGGTGCCGTCATGCTGGCCGCCGGGTTCGTCGCCGCGTCGGTCACGACGCTGGCGAAGTGGCTCGTCGTCGGCCGGCTCCGGGAGGGTGAGCACCCGCTGTGGAGCGGGTTCGTGTGGCGGAACGAGGTGGTCGACACCTTCGTCGAGATGGTGGCGGCGCCGTGGTTCGCCAACGCGGCGGTGGGCACCCCGGCGCTGTCGCTGTGGCTGCGCAGCCTCGGAGCGCGCATCGGTCGTGGCGTGTGGTGCGAGACCCACTGGCTGCCCGAGGCTGACCTCGTCCGCCTCGGCGACGGCGTGAGCGTGAACCGCGGCTGCGTGCTGCAGACCCACCTGTTCCATGATCGGCTGATGAGCACCAGCACGGTCGACCTCGACCACGGGGCCACCCTCGGCCCGCACAGCGTCATCCTCCCGGGGGCCTCGATCGGCGCGGACGCCACGGTGGGCCCGGCGTCGCTGGTCATGCGGGGCGAGCAGGTCCCGGCCCGGACGCGGTGGGCCGGGAACCCGATCGCGCCGTGGGCGTCGGCGTGATCGACCCGTACGTCCCGGCGCAGGGGAACGAGGGGTACCGCGTCGAGCACTACGACCTGGACCTCCGCTACACGCTGTCCTCGAACCGCCTCGACGGCCGGGCCTCGGTGGCGGTGACCGCCACCGAGGACCTCGTCGCGCTGACGCTCGACCTGAGGGGTCTCACGGCCTCGAAGGTGCTCGTCGACGGTCGCCCCGCCCGGTGGCGCCAGCGACGCGGCAAGCTGGAGGTCGGCCTGCCGTCCGCCCTCGAGGCCGGCGCGGCTGCGACGGTGGACATCCGCTACGGCGGCCACCCGCGGCCGATGCGGACGCACTGGGGCGAGGTGGGCTGGGAGGAGCTGGAGGACGGCGTCACGGTCGCCGGCCAGCCGACGGGCGCGTCGACCTGGTTCCCGTGCAACGACCTGGCGGCCGAGAAGGCGCCGTTCCGGCTGTCGATGACCACGGGCTCCGCCTACCACGTGGTGCTCAACGGCTCGCTGACCTCGAGGCGGGTCGGATCGAGCACCACCACCTGGGTGTACGAGCAGGTGGAGCCGACCTCGCCCTACCTCGTCACCTGCAACATCGGGCGCTTCGACCTGGTGCGGCTGCGCGACTCGCCGGTGCGGATCCAGGCGGCCGTGCCGCCGGCGCTCCGTCGTGACTTCGACTCGGCGTTCGCCCGGCAGTCCGAGATGCTCGAGGTGTTCGTCGAGCTGTTCGGGCCCTACCCGTTCGCTGCCGGCTACACGGTGGTCGTCACCCCTGACGTGCTCGAGGTGCCGCTCGAGGCCCAGGGCCAGGCGATCTTCGGCCGCAACCACCTCGACGGCTCCCACGAGCGCCTGATCGCCCACGAGCTCGCCCACTCCTGGTTCGGCAACAGCGTCACCGCCGCCTCCTGGTGCGACGTCTGGCTGCACGAGGGGTTCGCCTGCTACGCCGAGTGGCTCTGGTCGGAACGCAGCGGCGGCCCGACCGCCGCACGCCACGCCGCCGACCACCACCGCCGTCTCGCCGGGTCGCCACAGGACCTCGTGCTCACCGATCCCGGTCCCCGGGCCATGTTCGACGACCGCGTGTACAAGCGCGGGGCCCTGACCCTGCACGTGCTGCGCGACCACCTCGGTGACGACGCCTTCGTCACCGTCCTGCGACGGTGGGCGGCCGAGCACCGGCACGGCGTGGCGACCACGCCGCAGCTCCTGGCCCTCGGCTCCCAGGTCGCCGGGTCCCCGGTCGAGCCGGCGCTCAGGCCCTGGCTGTACGACGCCGCCCTGCCGCCACTGCCCTGACCTGCCGGCGACGGCCTCGGGCGACGGCGCCGATCAGGCCGTCGACGAAGGTGACGTCGGTGATCCGCAGCCGGGGTCGTGGACCCGGGCCGTCCCAGCGCTGGACACCCGTGGCGGACAGCTCCACCAGCGATGGGTCGACGTCCAACCCGTGGCCGGTCGCCTTCAGCACCGCTTCGAGCCGCGCCCACACCAGCAGCTCCGGGCGGGCCACGACGTCCACGCCCACCGGCTGGCGGCCGACGGCCACCACGGTCACGTCGCCGGCCGAGCTCCAGCTGGCGAACGGGCGGGGTCCGTGCGGGACCGACACCGTGGGACGCCCGTGGGGGCCGTCGCAACGGGGGCACCGCTGGGCGATGTGCACCTCGGGCGGCGCGCACCCGGTGGCCTCGGCGACCACCTCGCGGGCGAACCAGCGCCGAGCGACGAACGCCTCTCGCGCGGCAGCCGACCGGTGCGCATCCGCCCGCCGGCGTTCGCCCTCGGTGAGGAAGCCGTCGTCGGGTGGACCGGTCGGGATCCCCCACCGCAGCACGGAGCGCACGCCGACCGACGGTACGGGCTCCAGCCGCACCGCGACGCGTTCTGGGCAGCCGAGGACGGTCTCCGTGCCGCTCCCGACTGCCCGGTTGCGGTGGTCGGAGGGCGTCACCGGCGTCAGCCGAAGCGGATGATGGGCCACTTCCGTGCCTCGGCGACCCGGCGAAGCGCCCGGTCCGGGTTGACGGCGACGGCCTCCCGGCTGGCGCGCAGGACGGGGATGTCGGAGCACGAGTCGGCGTAGGCGGTGGCGTCCGCCAGCGCAGCCGGGCCGAGCTCCTGCTCGAGGCGTGCCAGCTTGCCGGGCCCGTAGCAGAAGGGTTCGTGGAGGCGGCCGGTGTAGCGCCCGTCGACGCACTCGGCCCGGGTGCCCACGGCGCGGTGGGCGCCGAGGCGCGTGGCGACCGCTTCGACCAGCTCGTGGGGGCTGGCGGACAGGATGACCACGAAGTCGCCGGCGTCGAGGTGCCGGCGGAGGAGCAGTCGGGCGCCGGGCACGACCTGCCGGGCGAGGCCGTGACCGATCTCGTCGACCAGCGCGAGCAGCGTGGCCGCCTCGACGCCGGCGACCTGGCGCAGCGCCGCGGTCCGCAGCCGGTCGACCTGGTCGTCGTCGGCCCCCCGCCACCGGAACGCCCGGTCCATGGCCAACCCCGACACGAGCTGCTGGCCCGAGAGCATGCGGCGACGGGCCATGGCCCGGGCAAGCGCGAGCAGGCTCGACCCGGGCAGGAGGGTGCGGTCGAGGTCGAACACCGCCGCCCGACCGACCGCCTCCGGCGGCGTGGTGGAGCGGGTCGTCGATGCGGTGGTCGCTCGCATGGGGGAACGACACCACGGCCGGATCTCGCACGTGCTGCCGACGGGTGCCCGCATCGTGAACCGAGCGTGAACCCGGGCTCGGAGCCCAGGACGTTCACCCTCCCAGCACCGGGTGGTCAGCGCACGGCAACGGCGACCTCACCTGCGCTCCCTACGTTCCGCGGCGACCGTTCCCCCCGCTGCGGAGGCCGCATCGAATGCACGACACCGACTCCCCGTCGAACCCCTCGTCCAACCGCTCGTTCGAGGAGGTGGTCGACGCGCGGATCTCGCGCCGCTCGCTCCTCGTGGGCGGCGCGGCCGCGGCCGCGCTGACGTTCGTGTCCGGCACCTCGGTGGCTGGTGCCGCCGGCAAGCCGGCGGCCGGCGCGCCGGGCCAGGCTGCGAAGCGCGCCATCGGGTTCACCTCGATCCCGCTCGACGACGGCCCGATGCCCACCGTGGCCCCGGAGTACCGGATGCAGACGCTGATCCCGTGGCGGGAGAAGCTCGACGGCAGCGGCGAGTCGTACGACTACGAGGGCTTCACCGCGGAGCAGCAGGCGCAGAGCATCGGCATCGGCCACGACGGCATGTGGTACTTCGGTGACGACCGCCGGGGCCTGCTGTGCATCAACCACGAGTACGGCACCAACCCGCACGTCTTCGGGGCGACGCTGCCGACCTCGCTCGAGCAGGTCCGCCTCTCGCAGGCGGCCCACGGCATCTCGGTGGTGATGATCGAGAACACCCCCGACGGCTGGCGGGCGGCACCCAGCCCGAAGAACCGTCGCGTCCACGGCAACAGCCCGGTGACCTTCTCCGGGCCTGCGGCCGGGAGCGCGCTCCTGCAGACAGCGGCCGGCAACGCACCGGCCGGCACGCTGAACAACTGCGCCAACGGGTACACGCCGTGGGGCACCTACCTCACGTGCGAGGAGAACTTCAACGGCTACTTCGGCGCGAAGACCGCATGGACGCCGACCCCGGAGCAGGCCCGCTACGGCTTCTCCGCCAACGGCTTCGGCTACGGCTGGCACACGTTCGACGATCGCTTCGACCTGTCGAACGCGGCGTACCGCAACGAGGAGAACCGCTTCGGCTGGGTGGTCGAGGTGGACCCGGACCGGCCCGGCGACCTGCCCGTGAAGCGGACCGCGCTTGGCCGCATCAAGCACGAGGGCGCCACCGTGGTCGAGGGCCGGGGTGGTCGGGCCGTCGTGTACATGGGCGACGACGAGCGCTTCGACTACATCTACAAGTTCGTCTCCCGCTCGAGCTGGAGGTCGATGCGGGCCCGCGGCGTCCACCCCCTCGACGACGGCACGCTCTACGTCGCCCGCTTCGACGACGACGGCACCGGCGAGTGGCTGGAGCTGACCCCGGCGAACCCGAAGCTGGCCGGAAGGTCGCTCGAGTGGATCCTCGTCTACGCGCGCCTCGCCGCCGACCTCGTCGGCGCCACGAAGATGGACCGCCCGGAGTGGATCACGGTCGGTGCGAACGAGGAGGTGTTCTGCACGCTGACCAACAACACCCGACGGACCACACCCGACGCTGCGAACCCGCTGGCCCCGAACCCGGACGGCCACATCATCCGCTGGGTCGACGCCGACCGCCACACCGGCACCAGGTTCGAATGGGACATCTTCGCCATCTCGCGAGACGTCGAGGACGGGGACGGGCAGATGTTCGGCTCGCCCGACGGCATCTGGGCCGACCCCGACGGCCGCGTGTTCGTGCAGACCGACGGCGCCCAGCCCGGCGGGAAGAACGACCAGATGCTCGTGGCCGATCCCGTCACCGCCGAGTTCAAGCGGCTCTTCACCGGTGTCGCCGGCAGCGAGGTCACCGGCGTCGCCGTCACCCCGGACCGCCGCACGATGTTCGTCAACATCCAGCACCCCGGTGACGGGAGCTCGAGCGTGTCCAACTTCCCCGAGCCCTTCACCGGCGCCGGCGGCCCCGTGCCCCGGGACGCCACGGTCGTGCTCAGCCGCGTCGACGGAGGTGTCGTCGGCAGCTGAGCCCCCGCCATCCGGGACCGTCGGCCTCCTCCCTCCCCCTGGGGCCGGCGGTCCTGGAGAGGCCTACTCGACGTCGAGCTCGATGCGGGCGAGCCAGAGGCCGGGCGCCTCGATCTCCGGCGGCGTCGGCAGGAACGCCTCGCCCCTCCACAGCGGGTCGAGGCCGTCGAAGCCGGCCCGCTCGACCACGCCGTCGACGAAGGCGGCGCCGGCGTCGTAGGTGGGCTGGCCGAGCTCGAGGCCGAGGAGGCGGGCGACGAAGCGGTCGGACTCGTCGGCCTCGACCCGGCGCCGGCGGACGGCCTCGGTGATCATCCCGTAGCTGGTGATGAGCCCCTCGCCGATGGCGTCCATGACGTGGTCGACGTAGCCGACGACCACGGCCACCAGGGCCTCGAGGCGGGGGAGCATCGCCCGCTGGGCGTCGGTCTGGATGGCGCCGAGCACGACCTCGGGGTCGCCGAGCACCTCCTGCAGCTCGGCGATCGAGGCCATCGGGTCGGCGGCGCCGGCGTCGAGGGCGCCGAGCTTGTCGACCAGGCCGCTGGCGTCGGGGCGGAAGCCGGCGGCGTACTCGCGGAGCATCCGCTCGAGCGCGTCGCGCACGTGGGGGACGCCGAGCACGGCGTGGTGCGCGACCTCGTGCAGGCACAGCCACAGCAGCAGGTCCTTGCGGTCGATCGACCAGTCGTCGGCGAAGGCCGTGGCGTTGGGCAGCACGAGCAGCAGCTCGTCGGAGGGCTGGCGCGGGACCGGCAGGTCGTACTGGCCGAAGCTGCGCTGGGCGAGGTGGCCGATCATCCCGCCGGCCGTGACGCTCAGCATCATCGGGGCCATCGACCCCATCAGCTGGGTGAGCATGGCTGCCATCGGATCGGCCGGCGCCTCGGCCGGGTCCGATGCCGGTGCGGGGCCGAGCGAGGACGCCAGCGACTCGAACAGCGGGCGGTAGGCGTCGAGGCTGCGCTGCACCCACTGCAGCCGGGTGACGGGCACCACCTGCACGCTGCGCCCGGTGACGGAGGTGCTGAGCCCGGTCTTCTGCGCCACGTGCAGGTCGGCCACCCGGCCGAGCTGCTCGACGTCCATGCGCGCGATGGGGTCGATGTTCGGCTCGGACGCTCCGCCCGAGGCCACCTGCATCGCCATCTGGCGGGCGGCACTCCACTGCAGGCCGCCCCCTCCCCCCATCCCGCCGAGGAGCTTGCCGAGGTCGCCGAGGAACGGCAGGCCCCCGAAGGGGTCGTCGTCGCCGGTTGGACCGAAGCCGCTCATCGGTTGCATGGTAGGGCGATGTCCCGGATCGCGGTCACCGGCGCAGCGGGGCCGGTGGGGCGCCGGGTCTGCGCCCTCCTCCTCGGCGATCCGGACGTGGACTGCGTGGTCGCGATCGACCGCCAGCGGCTGCACCTGCCGTCCGGGACCGACCGGGCCCGCCTCGAGGTGCGCCGCGTCCACCTCAAGGAAGCCGACCTCGACGCGCTGCTCGCCAGCGCCGACGTGGTCGTCCACCTCGCCGGATCGGACCCGCTCGAGGGGACCCCGGTCGACCACGACCTCACCACCACCTCCCGCGTGCTCGCCGCCGCCGACCGGTGCGGCGTCGACCAGCTGATCGTGCGCACCTCCGCCACCGTCTACGGCGCCTGGCCCGACAACCCTGTGCCCATCACCGAGTCGGCGGAGCTGCGGCCGAACGACGAGACCCCGTGGGTCCAGGTCCGGGCGAGCATCGAGGAGCGGATCAGCGCCTTCGCCGAGTCGCATCCGGACGTCGCCGTCGCCGTCCTGCGGCCCTGCGTCACCGTCTCCGAGGACGGTCCCGACGAGCTGGGGCGCGTGCTCGCCGCGGCCCGCATCGTCGCTCCGGCCGATGATGCGCCGCCGGCGCAGTTCGTCCACGCCGACGACGTGGCCTCCGCCGTCGACGTCGTGCGCCGGGCTCGTGCCGCCGGCGCGTTCAACGTCGCGCCCGACGGCGGGCTCGAGGCCGCCCGCATCGGCGCGCTCGTCGGCGGGGCGCCGCGCCTGTCCCTGCCGGGGTGGTTGGCACGGAGCATCACGGCCCTCGGGTGGCGCTACCAGCTCGCGCCGACCCCGCCCGGCTTCCTTCCCTTCGTGACCGAGCCCTGGGTGGTGGCCAACGACCGGCTGCGCGAGCTGGGCTGGGAGCCCTCGACGACCAACGACGAGGCCTTCGTGGCCGGCCACGCCGCCGCGCCCTGGGCGCAGATCTCTCCGAAGCGGCGCCAGGAGCTGGCCCTCGGCGTCACCGGCGTCGTGCTGGTCGGCGGCGGTCTGGGCGTGGCGGCCTACCTCCGGCGCCGGTTGGGCCGGTCCGCCGGCTGAGCCGCGGGCCGCCCGGACCCCTTGGCTACCGGGGCGCCTCCGGGTCCGAGGGCCGGGCGCTCAGCTCGACGCGCACCGCTCGTCGCCCCTCGTCACGGCGCAGGCCGAGCAGGACGGTCTCACCTGGGCGGTGCAGGCGCAGGGCCACGATCAGGGCGGCCATCGACGGCACCGGCTCGCCGTCGACCGAGACGACCAGGTCGCCGGCGCGCACGCCGGCCCGGTGCGCCGGACCGTCGGGCACCACCTCGTCGACGATCGCACCGCCGTCGTGGTCGGTGCCGTGCAGGCCGAGCCACACGTGGTGCGCCCGGCCGTCCTCGATGATCTGGGCGGCGACCAGATCGACCAGCTCGATGGGCGTGGCGACGCCCTGCTGCGCGCTCTGCGACGATCGCAGGGCGCTGGCGATGCCCACGACGTCGCCGGCGTCGTCGACGAGCGCACCGCCGGCGAGGGTGCCGGCGAAGGGTCGTCCGACGAGGATCATCCCGTAGCGCGGCTCCCCGTCGGGACCTTCGGCCCGCCCGGCCGTGGCCGAGACGACCGCCTCCGAGACGGCGACCGCGCCGTCGGGGCCGACGGCGACGAGGGAGGTGGCATCCCCGGGGACGAGGCCCGCGGATCGGCCGAGGTCCGCGGCCTGCAGCCCGGCGGTGTCGACGCGCACGACCGCGACGCCGGTGAGCTCGTCGGAGCCCACCACGGTCCCGTCGAGCACCGGACCGTCCGGCAGGACCACCTCGACCCGCTCGGCACCGCCGACCACGGCGACGTCGGCCACCAGGTACCCGTCGCTGCGCAGCACCACGGCCGTGCCGGTGACCTCGGTGCCGTCGCGCGCCACGACCACGGCGGCGACGGACCGCAGCGCCCGGTGGGGCCCGTCGCGCTCGCCGTCCGCGTCGACCACGGCCGCCGGGCGGGCCGGGACCCGGCGCTCGACGACCCGCTCGTCGACGCCGACCAGCGACATCGCCACGACGGCCACGGCCGCGCCGGCCACCGCCGACAGGGCCATGAGGCCGGCCGTGCGCCGGGGCGAGGCGCCGCCCTCGTGCCGGGCGCGGGAGAGGGCGATCTCGCTCGGGTGGCGCCAGATCCGGTCCTCGGGCGGCAGCGGCGGCCGGAAGTCGGCCTCGTCGTCGGCGTCGCCGCCGTCGGGTGCTCCGTCGCCGGGTTCCGGTTCGTGATCGTCCCCGCGCCCCTCGCCGGGATCCCCCGGATGCAGCGGTGGCACGCCGACCGACGTTAGCCACGCACCGGCGAGGTTCCCGGTCGCCCCCGGGGCGGTCTTCACCGGTCGCGGGCAGCGGCTCGTAGTCTTGGCCCGGTGACGTCCTCCGCCCCGCTCGAGCCGCCGCTGCACGGCGACGACTGGCTCGCCCTGAGCGACCAGCCGCTGCCCGCCCCCGCGGTCGGCGAGTGGCTCGTGCGACCCGACTGCGGCGGCATCGTCACCTTCGTCGGGGTGGCACGCGACCACAGCGCCGGCCGCCCCGAGGTGGACGCCCTCGAGTACGAGGCGTACGAGGACCAGGTCGGACCCCGCCTCGCCCGCATCGCCGGCGAGGCCCGGGCCCGCTGGCCGTCGATCGGTCGGGTCGCCCTGCTCCACCGCACCGGGGCGCTGGCCGTGACCGAGGCCGCCGTCGTCGTCGGCGTCTCGGCTCCCCACCGGGACGACGCGTTCGCCGCTGCCCGCTTCTGCATCGACACGCTCAAGGCCACGGTGCCGATCTGGAAGAAGGAGTCCTGGGCCGGTGGCCAGAGCTGGGGCCTCGAGGCCCAGCACCTGTCCGAGCCCGAGGCGTCGCCGCGATCCGGCGACGCAGCACCCTCGGAGACCCGGGCATGATCGCGTTCTTGCTCATCGTGGTCGTGATCGCCGCGGTCGGGGTCGGGCTCCTCGCCTACCGGCACCGCCCGGAAGGCTCGATCGAGTCGGGCATCCGCTCGTTCCGCCGGGAGATGCGGGCCCTGGCCCCGCCGCCGGAGCCCCACGACCGGGACGAGCCGCCGGCCCCCGAGGGCCGCTGACGCCGTGGCGCGCGACCTCGCCATCGACCTCGGCACGGCGAACACGCTGGTGTACGCGAAGGGCCAGGGCATCGTCATGAACGAGCCCACCGTGATCGCGCTCAACAAGCGCAACGGCGACGTGCTGGCCATGGGTCGCGAGGCGTGGCAGATGATCGGCCGCACGCCGAGCTACATCATCGCCGTGCGCCCGCTCCGCCAGGGCGCCATCACCGACTTCGACATCACGCAGCGCATGATCCGGCTCATCCTGCAGCGCGCCGGCGTCAACCGCTTCAACCGCCCCCGGGTGGTCATCTGCGTGCCGTCGGCGATCACCGAGGTCGAGCGTCGCGCCGTCACCGAGGCGGCCCGCCGCGCCGGCGCAGCCGACGCCCAGCTCCTCGAGCAGCCCATGGCCGCCGCCATCGGTGCCGAGCTGCCGATCCACGAGCCGGTGGCCAACATGGTGATCGACGTCGGCGGCGGCACCAGCGAGACCGCCCTCATCAGCCTCGGCGGCATCGTCGCCCTCCAGGCGGTGCGCGTCGGCTCCTTCGACATCGACTCGGCGATCCAGTCCTACGTGCGGCGCGAGTACGGCATCGCCATCGGTGAGCGGACCGCCGAGGAGATCAAGATCGCCATCGGATCGGCCTGGCCGGTCGACGACGAGGTCCGGGCCGAGGTCCGTGGCCGCGACCTCATGAGCGGCCTGCCGAAGACGGTCATCCTCACCAAGCCCGAGGTGCGCGAGTCCATCGCCGAGCCGGTGACCGCCATCGTCGAGTCGGTGATCGCCTGCCTCGGCCACGCCCCGCCCGAGCTCGCCGACGACCTCATCACCACGGGGATGCAGCTGGTCGGCGGCGGCGGGATGCTCCAGGGCCTCGACCGCCGCATCGCGGTGGAGACCGAGATCCCCGTGCGGCTCGTCCAGCAGCCGCTCGAGTCCGTCGTGCTCGGCGCCGGCCGCTGCGTCGAGGCCTACGACGACCTCAAGGTGATGTTCATGGGCGGGCGCGCCGGCTGAGCCGGGGTCCCGTGACAGCCGACGGGGGACCGTGTACGGTCCCCGCCCCGGAACGAGCGCACGTCCGAGGGGGGGAACCATCACCGAGCGCAACGCCATCCTCGCCGTCCGCAACCTCGAGGTGGTCTACAACGACGTGGTGCTGGTCCTGCGGGGCCTCAGCTTCGACGTGCCCGTCGGCGGCATCGCGGCGGTGCTGGGGGCCAACGGCGCCGGCAAGACCACCCTGCTCCGGGCGATCACCGGCCTGCTCGGCGTCCACCGGGGCGCGATCACCAAGGGCAGCATCGAGCTCGATGGTGCGCGCATCGACACCCTCGACCCCGCCGCCATCGTGCGCCGGGGGATCTCCCAGGTGATGGAGGGCCGGCGCACGTTCGCCGAGCTGACCGTCGACGAGAACCTCCGCATGGGCGGCTACACCAAGGGCGGCGGGGCCAAGGAGAACTACGACCGGGTGATGGAGCTGTTCCCGTTGCTCGCCCAGCGCCGGCGCTCCACGGCGGGCTACCTGTCCGGCGGCGAGCAGCAGATGCTCGTCATCGGCCGGGCCCTGATGCAGGAGCCCCGCCTGCTGCTGCTCGACGAGCCCTCGCTGGGCCTCGCGCCCATGCTGGTCGAGCAGATCCGCGGCATCATCGTCGAGATCAACAACCAGGGGACCAGCGTGGTCCTGGTGGAGCAGAACGCCGTGATGGCGCTGTCGATCGCCCACGTCGGCTACGTGATGGAGACCGGCAAGGTCGTCAAGGAGGGCCCCGCCGAAGAGCTCCGCAACGACCAGGACATCCAGGAGTTCTACCTGGGTGGCGGCGCCAGTTCCGAGCGTCGCTCCTTCCGCGACGTCAAGTCCTACCGGCGCAAGAAGCGGTGGAGCGCATGAGCCCCGATGGCACCGAACCCCTCCTGCGCGTCCAGGAGATCACGCTGCGCTTCGGCGGTGTGACCGCCCTCGACGGCGTCACGTTCGAGGTCCATCCCGGCGAGCTGTTCGCCATCATCGGCCCCAACGGTGCGGGCAAGACGTCGATCTTCAACTGCCTCAACGGCGTCTACCGCCCCCAGTCCGGCTCCATCACCCTCGAGGGCCACCAGCTGGTGGGCGCCAAGCCGGGTGCCACCGCCCGCTACGGCATCGGCCGCACCTTCCAGAACCTGGGCCTCTTCACGAACCTCGACGTCGTCGACAACCTCATGCTCGGCCGGCACACCAGGATGCGCACCGGCTTCGCGTCCGGGATGCTCTGGTTCGGCAAGGCCCGCGCCGAGGAGATCGCCAACCGCGAGCGGGTCGAGGAGATCATCGACCTGCTCGACCTCCAGCCCCACCGGCACACCCACGTCGGCCTGCTGCCCTACGGGATCCAGAAGCGCATCGAGCTGGGCCGGGCCCTGGCGATGGAGCCCAAGCTGCTCCTCCTCGACGAGCCCGTGGCCGGGATGAACTTCGAGGAGACCGAGGACATGGCCCGCCACATCCTCGACATCTCCCACGACCTCGACGTGGCGATCATCCTCGTCGAGCACGACATGGCGATGGTCATGGACCTCGCCGACCGGGTGATGGCGCTCGACTTCGGCGTGCCGATCGCCACCGGCACTCCCGACGAGGTCCAGCGCGACCCCCGGGTGATCGAGGCCTACCTCGGCGGCGCGCCGCCCGCCGGCCAGGCCGCCCCGGAAGCGATGGAGGCGCAGCCGTGACCATGGTCGACGAGCAGCCGGCGCCGGCCGCGGCGCCCGGGCCGTCCCGCACCCTGCCGTCGTACCTGCTCCAGCACGCCAGCGAGCGGGCGTCGGCCACGGCGCTGCGCGAGAAGACCCTGGGCCGCTGGGTCGAGACGTCCTGGTCGGCGTACGCCGAGCGGGTGGCCCACGTCGCCGCCGGCCTGCGCCGCCTCGGCGTGCAGCCGGGCGACAAGGTGGCCATCCAGGCCGAGAACCGGGTCGAGTGGGTCGTCGCCGACCTCGCCATCCAGGGCATCGGCGCCGTCTCCGTCGGCGTCTACCCCACCAGCCCCGCGGCCGAGCTCGAGTACCTGCTCGGCCACTCCGAGGCGGTCGTCCTGCTCAGCGAGGACGAGGAGCAGCTCGACAAGGCCCTGGAGGTGCGGGGTCGGGTCGAGGGCCTGCGCACGGTCGTCGTGATGGACACCCGCGGGGTGAGCAGCGCCCTCGAGGACCCCGGCGTGATGACCTTCGCCGAGCTGGAGGCCGGCGGTGCCGCCGAGCCCGGTGCCCTCGACCAGTACCGGCGCAGCGTCGACTCGATCGACCCCGAGGACGTGGCGATCATCGTCTACACCTCGGGCACCACCGGGCCGCCGAAGGGTGCCCTGCTGAGCCACCGCAACCTGCTGGCGGTCGCCGAGGCCGCCGGCGGCGTGTACGAGGCCAGCTCGAGCGACGAGGTCCTGTCGTACCTGCCGCTGTGCCACATCGCCGAACGGCTGTTCTCGGTCATCAACGCCCTGTACGTGGCCTACGTCGTGAACTTCGGCGAGGGCGGCGAGTCCTTCGCCAACGACCTGCGCGAGGTCCAGCCCACCTTCTTCCTCGGCGTGCCCCGCGTGTGGGAGAAGATGCTGGCCGGCATCCAGATCCGCAGCGGCGACGCCAGCCGCCTGAAGCGGGCCGTCCACCGCTTCTGGGTCGACCAGGGCCGGGGGATCGCCCAGCGGAAGATGAAGGGCGAGGCCCGCCCCACCGACCGCCTCCTGTACGCGCTGGGCTGGCTGATGCTCTACCGCTCGCTGCGGCAGAAGCTGGGCATGTCCCGCATCCGGGTGCCGCTCTCGGGCGCCGCTCCCATCGCCCCGCAGGTGCTCGAGTTCTTCTGGAGCATCGGCGTGCCCGTTCGCGAGGGCTACGGCCAGACCGAGAACACCGCCCTGTGCACGTACACGCCCGACGACGACGTGCGGATCGGCACGGTGGGGAAGGCCCTGCCCGGCGTCGAGCTGCGCATCGCCCCCGACGGCGAGATCCTCACCCGCTCGGCCGGCGTGTTCACGGGCTACTTCAAGAACCCCGAGGCCACCGCCGAGACCGTCGACGCCGACGGCTGGCTGCACACGGGCGACGTCGGCGTGCTCGACGACGACGGCTACCTCACCATCACCGACCGCAAGAAGGACATCATCATCACGGCCGGCGGGAAGAACATCTCACCGTCGGAGATCGAGAACCTGCTCAAGGTGTCGCCGTACGTCCGTGAGGCGGTCGTCATCGGCGACCGGCGCAAGTACCTCACCGCCCTCATCGGCATCGAGCACGACACCGTGGGCGACTGGGCGACCCGCCAGCACATCGCCTACACCACCTACGGCGACCTGGCGAGCAAGCCCGAGGTCGAGCGCCTCATCCAGGAGGTCGTCGACGAGGTCAACACCCACCTCGCCCAGGTGGAGACGATCAAGCGGTTCACGCTGTTCCGCAAGGAGCTCGACGAGGAGGACGGCGAGCTGACCGCCACCCAGAAGGTCAAGCGCGCCGCCATCGAGCGCGAGTTCGCCGACGCCATCGAGGCCATGTACCGGTGACCGAGTTCCTGCAGCTCACGTTCCAGGGCATCGCCCTCGGCTGCCAGTACGCCCTCGTCGCCCTCGGCTTCGTGATCATCTACAAGGCCACCGGGGTCATCAACTTCGCCCAGGGCGGCTTCGTGCTCCTCGGCGCCTACCTGGCCTACAACTTCGGCCAGACCTGGGACCTGCCCTTCACCCTGGCCGTGCTCATGGCCATGGTCTCCGGCGCGCTGCTGGGCGCCTTCGTCGAGCGGGTGCTGCTGCGGCGCATGGTCGCCCAGCCCGTGTTCGCCGTGATCATGATCACCATCGGGCTCCTGTTCGTGCTCGACCAGCTGGTCACGTCGATCTGGGGCTTCGAGAACCTCAACCTCGGCGATCCCTGGGGCAACGACACCGTGCGCGTGGCCGACGTCGTGCTCTCGGTCGGCGACCTGTGGACGATCGGCATCACCACGGCCGCCGTGCTCGCCTTCTTCCTCTTCTTCCGCTTCAGCACCACCGGCCTCGCCATGCGGGCCGCCGCCCTCGACCAGGAGGCGGCGCTCGCCCAGGGCGTCAGCCCGGGCCGGGTGTTCGCCCTCGCCTGGGCCATCGCCGGCGCCGTCGCCGCGCTGGGCGGGATCACCCACGCCGCCGGCTCGGCGCAGCTGTCGCCGGCGGTCGGGTTCTTCGCGCTCGCCGCCTTCCCCGCCATGATCCTCGGCGGCCTCGACTCCCCGCTCGGCGCCGTGGTCGGCGGGATCATCATCGGGGTGACGCAGAACCTCACGGCCGGGTACCAGCCCGACCACGCCGCCTGGCTGGGGAACAACTTCCACATCGTGATGCCCTACGTGGTGATGGTGGTCATCTTGATGATCCGGCCCTACGGGTTGTTCGGCACACCCGAGGTCCGGAGGGTCTGATGGCACGAGCTCGCGATCTGCACACCGCCTACAGCCAGCAGCTGCGCGTCCTCGGGTCGCGCTGGGTGCAGGTCGGCGTCGCCGTCCTGGTCCTCGCCGCCGTGCTCGCCCCCTACCAGCTGACCCCCTTCCAGCTCGACGTCATGAGCCGGGTCGGCATCTTCGCCATCGGCGCCGTCGGGCTGAACCTGCTCACCGGCTACACCGGCCAGGTCTCCCTCGGCCACGCCTTCTTCGTGGGCGTCGGTGCCTACGGTGCCGCCTGGTTCGGCGGCCAGGAGGAGTGGCCGTTGTGGCTGTGGCTGCCGATGGTCGCGATCATCGGGGGCCTGATCGGCGGGCTGATCGGCCCCTTCGCCCTGCGCCTGCGAGGCAACTACCTGGTCATCGTGACGCTCGGCCTGCTCTTCGTCGGCGAGCACGTGTTCAACAACTGGCGCTCGGTCACCGGTGGTGGCGCCGGCACACCCGTCGACCCGCCGCTGTCGATCGGGCCGGTCGACTTCTCCGGCCTCGACGTGCTCGGCCTCGATCTCGACCGGGTGCAGAGCGTGTTCTGGCTCATCTGGCTGCTGGTCGCCCTCGGCGTCGTGCTGGCCAAGAACCTGGTCCGCACCCGACCGGGCCGGGCGATGCAGGCCGTGCGCGACCGTGACCTGGCGGCAGAGGTTATCGGCGTCAGCCTGTTCCGCTACAAGGTCGGTGCCTTCGCCATCTCCAGCGTCTACGCCGCCGTGGCCGGCGGCCTCTACGGCGTCCTGCAGCAGTACGTGAGCCCCACCGAGTTCGGGGGCCAGCTCGGCCTGTTCCTCTCGATCCAGTACATCGCCATCATCATCGTGGGCGGTGTCGGCACCATCTTCGGCTCGCTCATCGGGGCGTTCATCGTGGGGGCCCTGCCCCGCATCATCGAGAACGTCAGCCGGAACAACGACATCCCCTTCGTGCGTGGCGACGCCGGCGGCGCCGACGGCTTCCTGTCGGTGTTCTCGCTGAACCAGGCCATCTTCGGCCTGCTCATCATCGCCTTCCTGCTCTTCGAACCGCTGGGGATGGCGGCCCTGTGGTTCCGGCTGAAGGCGTACTTCAAGACCTGGCCGTTCTCCTACTAGACCCTGCCAACCCGACCGCCGATCAAGGAGACCACCGTGCGACGAACCCCCTTCCGACTCCTCGCAGCGCTCCTCGCGCTGACGCTCTTCGCTGCGGCGTGCGGCGACGACGACGCCGCGCCCGTCGACGACACCGAAGCGCGCGACGACCCCGCGGATGGCGGCGACGGCGGCGATGACGAGGGAGCGGGCGGGGGCGATCCCGAGCCCGGTCCGGGCTTCGACGGCGAGACCATCCGACTCGGCGTCGTGACGCCCCAGACGGGTGCCGCCGCCGTGATCGGCAACCCGCTGACCGAGGGCAACCGCGTCTACTTCGAGCGCATCAACGCCGAGGGGGGCATCGCCGGCAAGTACAAGGTCGAGCTCGACGTCGTCGACAGCCAGTACCAGGCCCAGACCGGCGTGCAGCAGTACAACAGCATCAAGAACGACGTGGTCGCCTTCGTCCAGATCCTGGGCACCGCCATCGTCAACGCCGTCCTCCCGCAGCTCAAGAGCGACCAGATCGTCGCCGGCCCGGCGTCGCTCGACTCGTTCTGGGTGCCGGAGCCGAACCTGATGGCGCTCGGTGGCCCGTACCAGATCCAGGCGATCAACGCCATGGACTACTGGTTCAACCAGGAGGGCAACGACCCGGCCGGCTCCACCGTGTGCACGATGATCCAGGACGATCCCTACGGCGAGGCCGGCCAGGCCGGCGTGGAGTTCGCGGCCGAGGAGATCGGCTTCGAGATCGCCGAGAGCGCGCGCTTCGCCCCCACCGACACCGACTTCTCCGCCCAGGTCAACCGGCTCAACGGCGCCGGCTGCGACGTCGTGTTCCTCGTGGGGCTGCCCAGCCACACCGGGTCGATCATGGGCACCGCCGCCCAGCTGAACTTCACCCCGCAGTGGATCGGCCAGTCGCCGACCTGGGTCGGCATCCTCGCCGCCTCGCCGGTCGGCCCGTACCTGCAGGAGAACTTCCTGCTCATGTCCGAGGGCCCCGAGTGGGGCGACACCTCCTCGGAGGGCATGGCCCAGATGCTCGAGGACCTCGAGCAATACGCCCCCGACCAGGGCCCGGACATCTACTTCGCGTTCGGCTACGCCCAGGCGTGGTCGATGGCGCAGATCCTGGAGCGGGCGGTGGAGCTCGGCGACCTGTCCCGCGAGGGCATCCTCGAGGCGATGGAGACCGTCGGCACCATCAGCACCGGTGGCCTGCTCGGTGACTACGAGTACGGCACGCCCGAGGAGCGCCAGCCCCCGCGTGCGAGTCGCGTCTTCCGCGTGAACCCCGACATCCCCGGCGGGCTCGAGGCCGTCAGCGACGTCTTCACCTCCGAGGCCGCGGAGGCCTTCGAGTTCGAGTTCTGATCTCGGAGGATCTCGGATCCCGACCGGTGGCCGGCCCGCGGGCCGGCCACCGGCCGTTCAGCCGAGCAGGTCCTCGGCGGCCTGGCGGACCTGGCGGTCGCGGTCGTCGAGGGCCCGGCGCAGGGCGGCGTCGACCTCGGGCCCGTCGAACGCGGCGAGCGCCACCACGGCCCGTCGGCGCAGCGTGGCCCGTTGGTCGAGGGCGGCGAGGACCGCCGGCAGCCCGACCGGATCGCCGATCGCGCCGATCGCTGCCACGGCCGCCTCGCGCACGAGGTGCTCGGGGTGCTCGACCGCGATCCGGGCGAGCGCCGGCGCCGCGCCCGACTCCGGCGGCTGGCGCTCGCCGGCGGCCCAGGCCGCGGTCTCGGCCACCACGGGATCGGGATCGTCGAGCAGTCCCACCGCCGAGGGCGGCCGGTCGCCGGGGCGGGTGGCGGTCAGGGTCAGGGCCCGGCGCCGGACCTCCGGCGAGGGGTCGGCGAGGGCAGCGGCCAGCGCACCGGCCTCGAGGACGCCGAGGCGGTCGAGGGCAGCGAGGGCGGTGGCCCGCACCCCCGGGTCGGGGTCGACCAGCAGGGCGGTCGCGGTCGCCTCGTCGCCGGTGTGACCGGCCACGGCGGCGCGGCGGCGGCGCTCGACCGCCGCGGCGTCGCGGCTCACCCGATGGCGCCGTCGACCAGCTCGGCGGCGATGCCCAGCACGGCGGCGGTGACGGCGGCGAGCCCGACGCCGATGCCGATCAGGAGCGCCAGGAGGAGCGCGAGGCTGAGCACCTTGCGCCACAGCGGGGTGACCGCCACCTCGCGGTAGCTGCCCTCGACGGCCGTGAACGCCGCCGGCACGCGGCCCGGGTGGCGCCGCCGGACCGGTCCGGTGGGTCGCACCGGATCGGCCGGGGTGCTCACGCGCTCGGGGTCCGGCGGGGCGGCGACGACCTCGAGCACCGGCGGCGGCCCGGCGGGCACCAGCTCCCGCGTCGGCTCGGGCCCGGTCCCGGGCGCGCACTCGGGCTCGGGTTCGACCCGCAGTGCGGCGGTCCCGCCCGGCTCGGCGCGGGCCGGGTCGTCGTCGGCGCCGGCGCCGGCGTCCGGAGCGTGATCGGCACCCGTCGTGCCACCGTGCGGGGCCGCCCGTAGGCTGCGCAGGCCCGGCCGACCGCTGAGCCGGGGACGGCTGCTCGGGTCGACCGACCACACGGCGAGCAGACCAGCGCCACCGCCGAGCACCACGAGCAGGATCACAGTGAGCACCGAGGACGAGAGCGTACCGGGGGCGGTCGGGCTGCGGGATCCCGAGCCCGTGGCCCCGCCCCTTCCCGACGCCCCCATCAGCCGGAACCGGCCCTGGCTGTGGTGGGTCGGCGGCATCGCCCTGCTCGCCGCCGCCGGTGCCCTGTTCGCCGCGTTCACCGTGCGGATCGGCTACTTCGAGTTCCGCCCCGGTTCCGCCCGGCCGACGACGGACCTCGTGTCGGTCGCCGGGGAGGTGGCGGTCTACCCGCCGGCAGGGGAGGTCGCCTTCACCACCGTCTCCCTGCGGCAGTCGACGGTCGCGTCCTACCTGTGGTCGTGGTTCGACGACGACGTGCAGGTGGTCGAGCAGGAGGCCATCCTCGGCAACCGGTCGCCCCAGGAGAACCGCCAGCTCAACCTGCAGCTCATGGACACCTCCAAGCAGGACGCCGTGCGGGTGGCGCTGCTCGCCCTCGGCTACGAGGTCCCCGTCTCGATCGACGGCGTGGTGGTCGTCGCCGTGCAGGAGGGCGCAGCGGCCGAGGGCCTGCTCGAGGCCGGCGATGCCGTCGTGGCCATCGACGGCGAGCCCCTCGACGACATCGACGACGTCACGCGGATCATGGGGCCCAAGCGCCCGGGCGACACCGTCACCCTCGGGGTCGATCCGGTCGACCGCGACGAGCTCCGCCAGGTCCCGGTGGTGCTCGGCGCCTCTCCCGATGCTCCGGAGAAGGGGCTGATCGGCATCCAGCTCGAGCCCCGCACGCCCGCCTACGCCTTCCCCATCGACGTGTCGATCGACAGCGGCAACGTGGGGGGGCCGTCCGCGGGTCTGGCGTTCACGCTCGCCCTGCTCGACGTGCTCACGCCGGGCGAGCTCACCGGCGGCCTGGACGTGGCCGTCACCGGCACCATCGACGGGCAGGGCCAGGTCGGCGACGTCGGCGGCGTGCGCCAGAAGGTCGCCGCGGCCATCGACGAGGGCTACGACGTCTTCCTCGTGCCGCAGCGGGAGCACGACGAGGCCCGGGAGCGGGCCGGGAATGCCATCGAGGTGATCGCTGTCGGTACGCTGCGTGACGCCCTCGACGCGCTGGCGTCCCTCGGTGGGAGTGGACTGGGGGACTCCGCCGCCGTGGGCTGACCCACCTCTCCCGGCAGGACCCATGACGACGGAAGCAGCGCAGCTGCAGTTCGCGGCCGAGTTCACGCTGTTCATCGCCGCCATCGCGGCCATCGCCGTCACCGCCCTGCGCCCGGAGCTGGTGACCCGCCGCTCCCTGCCCCGCACCCTGCTCGTGCTCGGCGCCGCCGCGCTGGCGGGCGCTGCCTTCCTGCACGGATCGCTGCTGGTGGACGATCCCAGCAGCCTGGCCCTCGTCGCGCTGCGCTCGGCCGGCATCGCCGCCGTCGCGGCGAGCGTCGCCACCTGGACCACGGCCCGCGGCGCGCAGGGGGCCGCTGCCCTCGGCGTGATCGCCCTCGCCGCGGCCGAGGTGCTGGTGGTGCTCGACGCCCCCCGGGTCGGCGACGGGCTCCGCGGCCTGGGCGCGCTCGCGTTCGGCACCGGCCTGGTCCTCGCCTCCCGCCGGGCCATCGCCGCCCGGGTGGCCATGTCGGCGGCGGGGGTCGTGCTGCTCGTCATCACCGTGCTGTCGATCGCGCTGTCGATCGTCATCGCCGAGAACGTCGAGGACGAGGTCGCCCGGCGCTACGAGGCCCGGGCCGAGACCGAGTCGCAGGTCTTCGCCGATGCCAGCCGCTCGGCGCAGGTGTCGGCCGAGCTGCTCGCCCGCCTGGTCGCCGGCCGGGGTCCGGCGATCCGCGCCGCCACCGATCCGACCTCGGCGCCGGCGTCGGCGCAGGCGGCGCAGAGCACGGTCACCGAGGCCATCGTGGCGTTCCGCACCGGCGTGCTGCAGCTGGCGTTCCCCGGGCCGATCGTGGTGCTCGGCGACAACGGGCGCCTGGCCGGCTCGCTCGACCTCGCCGACCCCGTGCGCGTCGCCCTGCTCGGCGACGCCGCCGTGGCCGAGGTGCTCGCGACCCGCCAGAGCGTCGACTCGGTGGCGATCGTCGGCAACCAGACCTTCGCCCTCGGCGCCGCCCCGATCAGCGACGGCGGCAGCTTCCTCGGGGTCGCCGTCGTGACCTCGCGTCTCGACGACGCCTTCCTCGCCGAGCGGATCGAGGATCCGTCCTCGGTCGAGCAGGGCGTGGGCCTCGCCCTCGCCGACCGGTCGCGGATCTACGCGCGCAGCGGCCAGCAGGCCGGCCAGCCCGAGACGCTCGACCTCGCCGGCGACGTGCTGCGCGAGGGGCAGCGCCGCACGGTCGTGGACGGCGACCGGTTCGTCGTCGGCGTGCCCCTCCTCGACGACGACGGGACGCCGATCCTGTCGGTGGTCGTCGCCGTGCCCCAGGCCCGCATCGACGCCACCCGCCAGGACCTGTTCCAGCTCCTGTTCCTCGTCGCCCTGGGTGCGGCGCTGCTGGCCATGATCCTCGCCGGCTACGCCGGCAACCGGGTGGGGTCGGGGCTGACCCGGCTGACGGCCGTCACCGGCGAGCTGCAGCGCGGCCGGCTCTCGGCTCGCGCCGACGTCGACGCCGAGGACGAGCTCGGCGTGCTGGCCGCCACGTTCAACCAGATGGCGGCGTCGCTGCAGTCGATGACCGACGACCTGCGGGCGGCCGCCGACCAGGAGGCCGCCCTGCGCGGCCGGCTCGAGGGCGTGGTCGCCGGCATGGGTGAGGCGCTGATCGCCGTCGACGACCGGGGCCGCGTGACCGACTTCAACGCCGCCGCCGAGGAGCTCGCCGGCGTGCCCGCCCGCGACGTGCTCGGGCGCACGCTCGACCGGGTCTGCACGCTGACGGGCGAGGACGGGGGCGACCGCACCGCCCGCTTCGTGCGGCCCGTGGTGGAGTCGTGGACGGCGCAGCTCGAGCTCACCGGACCGGGCGGGCAGCCCGTGCCCGTTGCGGTGTCGGCAGGTCCGCTGCGCGGCCCGGCCGGCGTCCTCACCGGCGCCGTGTTCGTGCTGCGCGACGTGCGCCGCGAGCGCGAGGTCGAGCAGATGAAGGACGAGTTCATCGCCAACGTGAGCCACGAGCTGCGCACGCCGCTCACGCCCGTGCTGGGGTACTCCGACATCCTCGCCAACCGCGACCTGCCCCCGGAGCAGTCCAAGCGCTTCGCCGGCGAGATCAACGCCGCCGCCAAGCGGCTGCTGCGGGTCACCGACCAGCTGGTGCAGTTCGCCACCCTGGCGGCCGGACGGCTCCAGCTGCACGAGGAGGCGGTGGAGGCTCGGCAGCTGCTCGACGCCCTCGCCCAGCGCTGGAGCGACCGCCTCCCCGACACCCATCGCCTCACCCGCCGCATCGCGCGGGACATGCCGCCGGCCGTGCTCGACCGCCGCTACGTGGAGCTGGCGCTCGACGAGCTGGTGGACAACGCCGTGAAGTACTCGCCGGAGGGCGGTCGCATCCGGGTGAGCGCGTCGGTCCACGAGAACGGCTCCGGGCCGAGGCTGGTGCTGGCCGTCGACGACCAGGGCGTGGGCATCGACCCGGATCGCCGGGAGGCGATCTTCGACGACTTCGCCCAGGCCGACGGGTCCACGACCCGGCGCTTCGGGGGCCTCGGCCTCGGGCTGGCCCTGGTCAGCCGCATCGTTCGCGCCCACGGCGGCGAGCTCTCGTGCTCGTCCAGGATCGGGCGGGGCACGACGGTGCGGATGATCCTGCCCCTCGACGACCGGGCCCGGACCCGGGAGCGCGGGTGATCCAGCGCGCCACCGCCGTCGCCCTGCCGGTCGTGCTGCTGGCCGGGGTGGCAGCCCTGCTGCTGCGAGGCGGTGCCGACGAACCCGGACCCGATCAGGGTCGGGTGGAGGTGCTGGAGGGCTCGGTGGAGGTGCGCGGCGCCGCCGGCCCGCCGGTCACGGTCACCGACGACGCCACCGTCGACTTCGGCGACACCGTCCGCGTGGTGGAGGGCCGCGCCCGGCTGGAGCTGGCCGGCGGCGCCACCTACGAGCTCCGCCACCGGGACGCCACGGGCTCCACGGTGGTGGTCGGCTCGCCGCCCGAGCTCGTGGCCGGCGACGCCTTGGTGCTCGACGGGTTCCCGGCCCGCGTCCGGGTGGGCACGGCGACGCTGAGCGCCCAGGGGGTGCTGCGGGTGGACGCCGGGACTCCGGTCGCCACGGCCTACGGCGGGCGCACGGGTGTGGCCGGCGTCGGCGACGTGTCGGAGCTGCGGATGCTGCGCCGCCTCGTCCTCGTCCCCGGCGCGGTGCCGGAGCCGGCGGGCTTCGACGGCGCCGACGAGTGGGACCGCCGGTACCTGGGCGACGCCATCGCCTTCGGCGAACGGCTCGAGGCCCTCGCCCGGGGGTACACGAGCGACCTGCCCGCGGGCGGCGGCCGCACCGTGGAGTTCTTCCGGGCGGTCCTGCCCGCCCTCGACACCGAGCGCGAGTTCAACGCCGACCTGCTCGACCCGGGCCGGGCACCGGGGGAGACGCTGGTCGGGGCGGCCATCGCCGTGCAGGGCCGGCGCGACACGTTCCGGGCCCGGTGGGCGGAGGTCTTCGCCTTCCGGGCCGCCGGGGCGGAGTGGGGTCTGGTGGCCCTCGACCAGGGCGTGAGCCAGGCGCCGGTGCTCGACGCCATCGAGCTGGCGATCTCGGCGCCGCCGCCCGACCCCTCGCCCGCGACCCCGTCGGCTCCCGGGACCACGGCGCCCGGGGCGGCGCCCCCGACCTCGCCCACGACGACCACCACCGCCCCGCCGCCGGCGCCCCAGCCGCCTCCCGGGCCCTCCGGCGGCCTGCTCGACCCGGTGGCCGACCCGTTGGGCGAGCTGCTCGACGAGCTGCTCTCGAGCCTCCTGCCCCCGGGGTGAGGCTCCACCGGCACCGCGCGGGGCCCACGTAGGGTGGCCCGGCGATGACCGACGACCCGCGCATCGACCCGGCCGACCTGCGCAACGTCCGGTTCCCCGGCTCGTCCCGGCGCTACGACGCCCGGTCGGTCGACCAGTTCCTGGAGACCGTGGCGGCTCGCATCGCGGCCACCAACGTGTACGTGGACGAGCTCCACCAGCAGCTCGCCGCGGCCGGCGACGCGCCGGCGGCGCCGGCTCCGGCGGCCCCGCCGTCCGACCTGTCACTGCTGGACGACGACGCCCTGGTCCGGCTCATCGGGGAGGAGACGGCCTCGGTGCTGTCCACCGCTCGCCGGGCGGCCGACGACATCCGGTCCAAGGCCGAGGAGGCGACGGCGCGGATGATCCGGGAGGCCACCGCCGAGGCCGACCGCGTCACCGAGGAGGCCCGCACCCGGGCGGCCGAGCTCACGGCCGAGGCCTCCGAGGTGCACGCGCAGGCGACGGCCACCGCCGAGGAGGCCGCCGCCCGCATCCGCGAGGAGGCGATCGCCGAGGCCGAGCAGCTCGCCGCGGCCAGCGAGGCCGCCGCGCAGGAGCAGCAGTCCGCCCTGGATGCCCGCCGGGAGGCGGCCGAGGTCGAGGCGGCCGAGATCGTGGAGGCGGCGCGCGAGGAGGGCCGGGCCATGGTGGCCGAGGCCCGAGAGGTGCGCAGCCGGATCCTCGACGACCTCCAGCGCCGCCGGGACCTCGCCCGCGCCCAGGTCGAGCGGCTGCTCGAGGGTCGCGAGCGGCTGCTCGCCGCGTACGCCGCCGTCCGCGAGAACCTCGACGACATCACCGGCGAGCTCGCCGATGCGCTGCCCATCCCGCCCGAGCCCGACCTGCCCGATGGCTTCGTGGGAGCCGTCGGGTCAGCCGAACCCGAGCAGGACGCCGACGACGCGCCCGAGGCCGGCGCCTCCGCCGGGGACGAGCCGGATGGGGCATCCGAGGATGCCGGCGAGGGCGAGGCCGCGTCCGGGTCCGGCGACGAGTCCGTGGGCTCGCCCCCCACCGGCGGGGTCGACGAGGAGATCGACGACACCCGCGCCCCGGCCGCCCCGGAGGACCCGGTGGCCGATGCCACCGAGCCCGAGCCCGCCCACGAGGAGCCGGCGGCTGCTCCTGTGGATGCCGACGAGCCGGTCGAGCAGCAGCCCGACGCCGAGGCGGAGGACGCGCCGGGCGACGACGAACCGGTCGAGGTGGCGGGAGCGGCAGCGCCGGCGGGCG
>Ga0208490_100450_pt1 | contig 25798 bp, 22 predicted proteins | sample SubbioAug_CSWold_FD_184818 | JGI IMG/M metagenome (GOLD analysis project Ga0208490, IMG submission 184818) | Serpentinite rock and fluid subsurface biosphere microbial communities from McLaughlin Reserve, California, USA - CR11Aug_CSWold (SPAdes) | ecosystem: Environmental > Terrestrial > Deep...
CAGCTGATCGGCTGCGGGTTGATCGTCGAGACGAAGCCGACGTGCCGGGTCGCTTCCTCCTCCGTCGAAAGCCGCCGCAGCCAGGGGGTGAACATGGTCGTCGTGGCTTGCAGCGAGGCGGGCGCGCGCTCCTGGTAGGCCAGATCGGCCCGCGCGAGATCCAGCGCGCGAAAGTGCTGTGCCCAGGCGACGAAGAGATACGCCGTCGTGAGCACGAGCGCCCCGATCATCACCCGCTGACCGACGACGGTCTTCCAGCCGATCCGCCAGGCAGCCACGAGGGCTGCGATCAGGATCAGCGTGTAGACCGGATCGATGATGGGAATGGCATGGATCGCAAAGCGCTTGTCCGAGAACGGCGCGAGCAGTTGCGTGCCGTAGACGGTGAAGTAATCCAGCAGCGGATGAGTGAAGAGCGCGAGGATCCACACGGCGCACCACGCCGCCAGCAGCCCTTGCGTCGACTTCCCCCGCCGCGCGGCGCTGCGCGCATGCAGCCTGGCCGAGATCCAGCCGAGCGCGCCGCCGACGACAGGGCCGAAGAAGAGCGAATGCGTGATGCCGCGATGCACGTCCCAGAAATCAACAGAGCGCTCCGGCGTCGGCCAGAACACGTCGAGATCGGGAATGAGGCCGCCAACGGCCCCGGCTGCCGGCGCGAGCCAGCCGAGCCGACGACCGCCCACGGCGTGGCCGACCGCCGCGCCGAGAAGGATCTGCGTGAGAGTATCCATAGAGCGATTACCGGCTCCCGGCCGGGGATAGCCGCAGCACACGCCCGTCGGCGGCATCCGTCAGCAGATAGACGAGCCCGTCCGGCCCCTGCGAGACGGCGCGGATGCGCGCGTTCAGCCCCTGCAGCATGCGCTCTTCATCCACGACAGCATCACCGCGCATGGTCAGACGGCTGAGCAACTGCCCCACGAGCCCCCCGATCAAAACATTCCCCTGCCATTCCGGAAAGGCGTCGCCCGTGTAGAACGCCATTCCGGACGGCGCGATGGACGGATCCCAGTAGTAGACCGGCTGCTCCATGCCGGATCGTGCCGTCCCCTCGCCGATCGGCGCGCCGGAATAGTGCACGCCGTAGGAGATCACGGGCCAGCCGTAGTTGAGGCCGGGCTCGATGAGGTTGACCTCGTCGCCCCCCCGCGCGCCGTGCTCGTTGGTCCAGAACTGGTTCGTCCCCGGTCGCATCGTCGCGCCCTGGATGTTGCGATGCCCGATGGACCAGACCTCGTCCGCCCAGTCGTCGCGCCCCACGCCCGGATTATCCTGCGGGATCGAGCCGTCGGGATTGATGCGCATCACCGCGCCGATGTGATTTTGCGGGTTCTGCGACTGGTCGGAATGATCGCCACGATCACCCGCCGTCACGAAGAGCGTGCCGTCATTGGCGAATACCACCCGCGAACCGAAATGCCGCCCGCCGCCGACCGCCGGCTGCTGCCGGAAGATGACCTCGACGTCGCTCAGCGAGTTCTGCTCCAGGTCGAGCCGTCCGCGTGCCACCGACAGCGCAGCGCCGCCATCGCGGGATTCGGCGAAGGAGAAGTAGACGAGCCCGTTGCTCGCGTAATCGGGGTCGATCGCGACATCGAGCAAGCCCCCCTGCCCCGCATCCGCGACAGTGGGCACCCCGCTGATCGGTTGCGAGAGACCGCCATCGGGGAGAAGCACGCGCAGCCGTCCGGGCCGCTCCGTGATCAGCAATTCGCCATCGGGAAGGAACGCCATGCCCCAGGGATGCTCCAGCCCGCTCGCAACGGCTTCGACGTCGAGTTCGTAGAGTTCGGTGGAGAGGCGCTGCGCAGCGGCAGGTGAGACGAGGATCGCGCTCATCAGCATACCGATACCGAACCCACGTAACGTTGCGGCAGGGGCCGCCGTGACCTTCGACCGAATAATCCAATGAGGCGTCATGCTCGTCTCCCTCGCCATATTTCTGCTCCTTGATCCATATCGTTGCGCAAACACGGATCTTTTCCATCATGCGCACGTTGAACGTGTCGCGGAACGTTGCCAGTGCACTACACCTCCAAGACGTAGGTGACGCGCGCCGAGTATCAACCTTCGCGTACCGACGGCGGCGGGAGCTGAAGCGCCCGTCCCCGTTGATGTGCCTCCCGGTCTTTCGCCTCAAGGTCTGGAACCGGACGGTTCCGCCGCAGTTGTCTAGCTAGCATCTAGTGGAGCAGAAATGATGAATGACGGTGATCGAGATCGGGAACACGAACGGGGCGGCGCGCATTCCGGCGCTGATTTCGATGCGAAACCCGGTTCCTGGGACGATCTCAAGGAAGATCTGTCCGACGCGATGCACGACACCGTGGCGGGACGGGGTCGTGAGTTCATCGAGACGGCGAAGCGCCATGCGGCCGAATATGCGGCCGGGCGCAAGGACGGGGCTGCGCGCTCTGTCGAGGACGTTGCCCACTCCCTGCGCGAATCCGGGCGCGCCTTCGAGGACACCCCCCATATCCGGGCTTTCGTCGACAGCGCGGCTGCCGGGCTCGAGAACTTCGCCGCCGACATTCGCGATCGCCCCCTCGACGATCTCTATGCCGATGCAGAGGATTTCGCGCGTCGCCATCCCGTTGCGATCGCCACGGGAGCCGGCCTCGCCGGGCTGATGATCGCGCGCTTCTTCAAGTCCTCGTCGGCCCGACGGGTCGAGCGGGAGCGGGAGGAGCGCATTCGCGACGCCGAGCGCCGCTTCGCCCGCAGGCGCGCTGCCGCCGCCGGTTTTCAGGCCGAGGCGGATGCCGCCGCAGGAACCGGCACCCGCCGGCCCGACGCCTACGACCCCTCCCCCAACGATCCCGAAGGTTTCGATCCGACGCACGGAGGTGGCGATGCGCCCCGGTGAGCGCGGCGATGCGCGCGAAGAGGCCTTTCGCGCAGGCGATGCCCGGACGGCTCCCGGCGTGCATCAGCTGATTGCGGACGCCCTGCGCGAGGCGAGCACGCTTGCGGGCAAGGAGTTCGAGCTGTTCCGCAAGGAGATGAGCCACAATGCGAAGCTGCTCGTCTCCGGCATCGTCGCGCTGGTCGTGGCCGCCGTCTTCGCCATCGGCACCCTGATCCTCCTGACCACGGCGCTGGTCGACTGGATCGCAATCCAGGTGGATTCCCGGGTGCTCGCATCGCTCATGGTCGCCGGGGTGACGCTCGTGCTGATGATCATCTTCCTGCTGATCGCCCGCTCGCGCTTCTCCGCCGCGAGCCTCGAACCGCGCCGGACGATCAAGTCGATCGAGCGCGACAGTGAAATCGTGTCGCAGAGGATGAACGGATGAACCGGTCGATGAAGGACGTGGAGCGCGAGATCGAGGAATCCCGCGCACGGCTGGATCGGACCATCGACCGCCTCCAGGACAAGCTGTCGGTGTCGAGCGCCGTGGACGAGGTGATCGGGGGCGTGCGCCGCTCGCAATATGGCGGCGTGGTCGAGCAGGTGCTGACCTCGATCCGCAACAACCCGGTGCCGGTGCTCGTCGCCCTCGCAAGCGTGGGATGGCTGCTGCGCCGCGTCGAGCGAGAGGGAACCGCCGCCCGCCGCGCAAGCACGCAGCCGCCCCCGCCGCCGCGCTATCCGCCCCCGCGATATCCACCCCCGACTTCGCGGGACACCGGCTTCATCCGCGATACCGACATCGACCCGGACCTGCCGGAATACGGCGTGCCCGCACCGGAGCCGGAACGTCCCGCCGCCCGAATTCCCGATCCGACCCGACCGGCGCATAGCCGTACCGGCGAGATTTGATACCGACACATCCGGAACAAGAAGTATTCAGGAGCTTACCATGGCCGACAATCAGAACGAGAACCCCGGCAACGGAGCAGCGACGGGCTCGAACGTTTCAGGCTCGGGCGCCGCAGGCTCGGGCACAGGCTCGGGCACCCCGGTTTCCGGCACCCCTGGCACCTACTCGACCGATCCCACGGCCTCTGTCGGCGGCAAGCCCTCGCAATCGAGCGCATCCTCCGGCGGAAGTCTCGACGAGAACGTCGAGCGCGGCCGTGAATACTACGAGCGAGCGAGGGAAAGGGGCCGCGAGGCGCTTCACGAGGCGCAGGAGCAAGGCCGTCGATACATGGACGAGGGTCGCCGCCGGGGCGAGCGTTACTACGACGAAGCGACCGGTTGGGCCCGCGACAGCTACGAGAATGCCAGCGACTGGACGCACGACCGCTACAGCGACGCCCGTCGCTATGGCCGTGAAGGCTATCGCAGCACGACGCGCTTTGCCCGCGAAAACCCGCTGCTCGTCGGCGTGATCGCCCTCGCGACAGGCATGCTCGTGGGGGCAATGCTTCCCCGCACGAGCCGGGAGGACCGCACGATGGGGCCTTATGCGGACGACATGCGCCGCCGCGGCGGCCGCTTTGCCCGCGACTTCAGCCGCCATGGCTTTTCGGAGGATGAATCTCATCCGATCCACGAAAGCGAGTGGCGTCGCCGTCGCGACGAGGACGCCGAAGCAGCACGCCGCACACGGCCCGGCGAGCGGCGCTGAGGTCGGCGGGGGAAGCGGCTGCGAGAATACCGGCGCTCCGGTTCGAGCGCAGCGTCACCTTTATCGACGCCTGATTGGAACAACGACAATGGCCACCTCCCCCGCCGGCGCGGATCTTGCCCCCGGTCCCGCCCAGGACGATCAGGCGCCGGCGCCCGAAAATGGAACTCAGCTTCCAGTGCGTCCCCCGGGGCGCGCGGTCGCGGTCTCGATCCATCTGATCGCGATCATTCTGGTGGCGGGCGCGCTTTTCTTTGCGAAGGCGTTCCTGCTGCCGGTGGCGCTTGCGATCATATCCTCGCTCATCCTCATCCCCATCGTCCGCTGGTTCTCGAAGCGGGGCGTTCCGCCTGCGCTGACGGCCCCTGCGCTCGTGCTGACCGGGGCGCTCATCCTCGTATTGGGGATTCTCGCTCTCAGCCCTGCGGTCGTTAACTGGATCAATCAGGCCCCGGCCATCGCGGCCGAGGTCGAATGGAAGCTGCGCGATCTGCGCGGCTCGGTCGCGGCAGTATCCGAGGCGGGCAAGCAGGTCGAGGAATTGACGGGCGGCGAGCGCGATCCGACCGTGCAGGAAGTCGTCGTCCGCGAGCCAGGTTTCCTGACGACAGCGACCTACACCGTATGGACCGTGGCCTCGACGATCGTGATCACAGCCTTGCTCAGCGTCTTCCTGCTTGGTTCGGGAGATATGTTCTACATCAAGCTGATCCGCCTGATGCCGACCCTCAGCGACAAGAAGACCGCCCTGCGGATCATGCAGAGCGTCGAGCGCTCGATTTCGCGCTATCTCCTCACCGTCACTCTGATCAACTGCGGGCTCGGCGTTTGCGTCGGACTTGCGATGTGGCTGCTTGGGATGCCGAACCCGGCCCTGTGGGGCGTAGCGGCGGCGCTCCTCAACTTCCTGCCCTATGTCGGCGCGATCACCGGGGTCGTCATCGTCGGCGCAGTGTCCTTCGTGACCTTCGAAACCCTGGCGCAGGCCGCCATCGTGCCGCTGGTCTACGTGTCGCTGACCACTCTCGAAGGACAGATCGTCACCCCCCTCGTCGTCGGGCGGCGGCTCGAGATCAACACGGTCGCGATCTTCACCGGGATCGCGTTCTGGGGCTGGCTCTGGGGACTTGTCGGCGTGCTTCTCGCGGTTCCGATTCTCGTCATCGTCAAGCAGATCGCCGAGCACCTGCCCTCATGGCAGGCGCTGAGCGAATTCCTCTCCTCCGGCGCGCCCCGAGAGGATTCGGAAGACGAGGATCCGAAGCGATCATCGTAAGCCGCAGGCCACGGGTCTACCGCACGACGCGCGCCGGGTTTCGCTGCGGCTCCGGCGGCTGCACGATCGAGGCGCGGTCGAAGAGCCGCTTCAAGGCCCCGATTGTCTCGTCCAGAAGGACGCCGATCGCCGCAATTTCCTCGGCGCTCGGCAGCAGCGCCTCCCGGCGGGCATCGCGCTCGATCTGCGCGAGCCGGGAGACCAGCCTGCTCGCCCCGATATTCACGCTCATCGACTTCAGGGCGTGAGCGGCCTGCATGGCGGCCTCCGCGTCCCCGGCGGCAACCCGCTCCGCCAGTTCCTCCATGCCCCGCGGAGCATGATCGAAGTACAGGCCGAGGATACGCCCGAGAAAACCCGGATTTCCGCTTTCCGCCATCTCCGACAGATGCGACAGGGTCTCCACGTCGAGAAGCGCGGGGATATCCTCCCTTTCGACATCCGCCACCGGATCGGTCTCCGGGAGCAAGGCCGCGCACTCCCCGTGACCCAGCTCCTCCGGATGACGCAGCCGCTCGTCCGCCGGCTGGGCGATTGCCGCCTGGGCGGGCTCGACATACTCGACCGGCTCCAGGTGGCGGCAGAGCGTCCGGCCGAGTTCTGCAAGGGAAAACGGCTTGTATAGCACGCCGTCCATTCCCGCCGCGCGCCAGGCCTCGGCATTCGCTCCGACGACATGCGCCGTAAGCGCGATGATCGGAGTGCGCGGCGTCTGTCGGCGGGCCTCGTCCATGCGGATCCGGCGGCAGGCCTCGAAGCCGTCCATCTCCGGCATCGAGACGTCCATCAGGATGAAGTGATAATTCTTCAGGACCGTGGCGTGATAGGCCTCGCGGCCGTTCGTCGCGATGTCGGGCGTGATCCCGAGGCGGGCAAGGGCCTCGCAGGCGACTTCGATGTTCACCGGGCTGTCGTCGGCGACCAGAACGCGTGAATTGCGGAAAAGCGGCAACGCCGCGGCGCTCTTCTGGCGCGGAATCCCGATGGAAACGTCCTCGCCGCTGCGCAGGCGAGACAGCATCGCTTCGACCTCGACATGAGCGAGCGGCAGGCGGATCACGGTATCCGCCAGACCGCGATCGACCGCCTTCTCGCCCCGTTCGTCGCCGGTCGGCGCAATGGCGACCACTGCCCTCGCATTGTCGGGCCTGCGCGCTCCGTCGAGAAGCGCCCCGGCCGCGATCATCCAGATCGCTTCCGGCGGCTCGTTTCGGCAGGCCGCGTCGCGCCGCGCGTCGATCAGCCTGAAACCACCGGCGCGGACCAGTATCTCGAGCGCCTGCATCGTCGCCGCTCCGTCGATCGAGGCGATGATCGGCAACGGGTGCAGATCGCCCGACCTCGCGTTGCGGCGCTCGGCGACGAACGCGGGATCGCCGATCGGGATCGAGAAGCTGAAGCGGGAACCCTTGCCGGACTGGCTTTCGACGAGGATGTCCCCGCCCATCGCCTCGACGAGGCGCCTGCAGATCGAGAGGCCGAGCCCGGTGCCGCCGTATTGCCGCGTGGTCGATTGATCAGCCTGGGAGAAGGCCGAGAAGATCCCGTCGAGCTTGTCGGGCGCAATGCCGATCCCGGTATCCTCGACCGAGATGCGCATGAAATCGGCGCGTTCGGGATGGCGGGCCACCCGGATCAGCACGTGCCCCTTTCGCGTGAACTTGAGCGCGTTTCCTGCAAGGTTGGAGATCACCTGCGTCAGCCTCACCGGATCGCCCATGAGACGGCGCGGGGCGTCGGGCTCGATGACCGCTGCGAGATCGACGCCCTGCGTGCGTGCGCGCTCGCCAAACAGCATAGTCGCCGTCTCGACCACGTCGTCGAGATCGACCACGATCCGCTCCAGCTCCAGCTTGCCCGACTCGACCTTGGCGAAATCGAGGATGTCGTTGATGATTGCGAGGAGCGATTGTCCGGACCGGGCGATGACCTCCGCATACCGCCTCTGGCGCTCGGGCAGATCGGATGCGGCAAGCAGTTCGGCCATCACCAGCATGCCGTTCATCGGCGTGCGGATCTCGTGGCTCATGGTCGCGAGAAATTCCGACTTGGCGACGTTCGCGTCCTCGGCGACCTCCTTGGCCAGCAGCAGGTCGTGGGTGCGGTCGGCAACCTCCTGCTCGAGTTGCTCGCGCTGCCGGGCGAGACGGCCGTCACGCTTGCGGATTTCCCCGATCATCGTGTTGAAGCTGGATGCGAGCTGGCCGACCTCGTCGTCGCTGGTGATGGGCACCTGCGCCGCGTAATCGTGGCTGAGACGGACCGTCGCCATCGTCCGTGCGAGCGCCAGCAGCGGCCGCGTGATCTGGCGCTGCAGCTTGATCGTGATGCCGAGGCCGACGAGGCCCGCGAGCAGCGCGCCGGCAAGCGCGATCAACACGACATCCCGCAGGCGCGCGCCGAGATCGCTCGTATCCGTGATCAGGGTCAGCGTTCCGACTGTTCGACCGCCGGAGACGACATCGACGCTCGCGAGCAGCGACCGGCTGCGCAGGAGCGCCAGCGCAGATGGCTGGACCTCGTCCGAAATCGCCGTGTCGCCGACAAGCCGCACGGCCTCGCCCAGATCCGACAGCAACCTCCCATCGGTATCGTGCACCGCAGCGTAGCTGATGCCCGGGATGCGCCCGATCGCGCGGATCGCGCTGAAGATCGCGCGGGTGTCGCGCTCCTCCACCGCGGTCGCGCTCGCCGCGCCGAAGACGTGCGCCGTCGCCAGCAAGACGTCACGCTTCTGCTGCCCGTAGCGGTTGATCTCCTGCCAGAGGCTGACTGTCGAGCCGATGAACAGCGCCACACCAACTGCAACCAGAACAAGTCGACCGAGCTTCCAATTTATTGATCGATAATTCGACACGGAGCCGCCTCGGAAAGCAAGAAAATAGAAACACGAGTATTCGGCAATCCGGTAATTAATCTGTTAACCGAGGGATTTAAGCCAAAGGTCACATTTGTGATTGTATCAATCTACTGGAAATGAACGAAAGGGGAGTCGATGCTCCTGGGCCGATCGACAGATGGATTGATCTACGTATTCGAACAGCCGGTGCGGCTGCTCGTCGTCGATGACGATCCGATCATGCGTGAGTTTGCAGTTGCCCAGCTGTCGCATCCCGGGGGAGAGATCGTCACGGCTTCCGATGGGGAAGAGGCATGGGCGATCCTGCAGGCGGATGCCGGCTTCGACCTCGTCATCAGCGACCTGGAAATGCCGCAGATGAACGGTTTCACGCTCGTCCAGCAGATTCGCGCGAGCCCTGCGCACGCGCTGTTGCCGGTCGTCGTCATCACCAGCCGCGACGACATGTTCGCCATCGATCGCGCCTACGAGGTCGGCGCCACCTCCTTCGCGACCAAGCCCGTGAACTGGCGCCTGCTGGGCTATCAGCTGCGATACGTCCTGCGCGCATGGCAGATGGAAGCCGAAGTTCGGCGGGCACACGAAGACGCGGAGCGCACCTCTCGGTTGCGCGATAATCTTCTGACGCTGATCCAGCACGAGACTCGCACCCCCCTCAACGCGATCGTCGGATATACCGAACTCCTGCAGAAAACTTCGGAAGATCTGGCCGGCGCCGGGCAGCAGCTGGACTTCCTGGACGATCTGAAGGAGGCGGGCCTTGGCCTCAACCGCATCCTGCAGCGGGTCTTCTACTTCGCTCAGCTCAACAGCGGTTCGCTGGAGCTCGCGCCGGAAGCCGTGTCGCCCGCCGCCCTTCTCGAGGACGTCGTCTACGCGGCCGCGCGAAAGGCGGGCGCAGCCGAGGTGGCGCTCCAGCTTCAAGCCGAACCCGAATGCCCGTCCATCATGGTCGATTATCACCATCTGAGCCGCGCTCTCGGGGAGCTCCTCGCAAACGCCATCCGCGCCGCCCCCTCCGGATCCGCCGTCTCCGTCGCCGCACGGGTCGGCGGGGGCGCGCGGATGGACGGGCAGATCGTGATCGAGATCTCCGACGAGGGGCCGGGTCTGCCGGGCAAGGACCTGCAGCTCGGCAACGAGCCCTTCACCCAGGGCGACGACCCGCTGACCCGCGAGACGGACGGGCTGGGCCTCGGCATTCCAACAGCCCGGCGCATCATCGAAATGCACGGCGGCCGCCTCGCATTCACCTCCTCATCGGACACAGGTGTAACAGCGAGGATCACTCTGCCGCGCATGGCGGAGCAAGCCCGCACGACGGAAAGCGGCCGTGCAAACGGCGACAGGACGGCGGCATGACTTTCCTGCGAGCCGGCAAGCCTCCGATCAAGCCGCCGATGAGGCAGACCTTGCGTGAGATGAGGCAGACCTTGCGTGACGAGAAGGGCGGAGTCGCGGTCACGTTTGCGTTGTCCCTCCTGCCGTTGCTGGGCTGCGTCGCCCTGGCAGTCGACGTGGCCACCTGGTACTCCGCGCGAACCCAGATGCAGGCGATAGCCGACGGCGCAGCGATCGCTTCGGCCCGTGAACTGCGCATCGGCCACGCCACATCGGCCCATGTTACGGAAACGGCGCGACGCTACGCTCTCAGCGCCATGCAATACGGAGCAGCCAACGCCATCGGCGCGGAGGTGACGGCAACGGTCTCGAACACGCGCAACGAGGTCACCGTCGCCGTCGCGAGCGAAGTTTCACCGTTGTTCTCGCGCTTTGTGAGTACTGCATTGGTCTCCGTTTCCGTGGAGGCGACGGCGCGGCTGAGCGGAACAATCCCCGTCTGCATGGTAGGGATCGACGAGAAGAGCGCGAATACCGTGCAACTTGCCGACCAGGCGGAGCTGACCGCAGGCGATTGCGGCATCTACTCCAACTCGACGAACACCGAGGGTCTGGTCCTCAAGGGCAGTTCGCGGGTGCTTGCGGCGAGGATCTGTTCGGGCGGGGGCTTTGTCAACCACGGCGCCTCCGCCGTGCCGACGCCGCAGGCGGATTGCCCGTCCCTCGGCGATCCGCTCGAGCAACGCGGCGAGGCCCTGAGCAAGCTGAACCCATGCACCGACAGCAGCAGCCACCCGTATCGCTTCAACGGCAACCAGATCCTGAGCCCCACCAGCTACTGCAACGGGATCGTCATAGGAAGCTCGGCTCAGGTGCACTTTCAGCCGGGAATCTACCATGTCGGAGGCCGGGGCCTCGTCGTGGACAGCGGAGCGCGCCTGACCGGGAGCAACGTCAGCTTCCACTTCAAGGGCAAGGACGCCCAGTTCTTCTTCGGCGAAGATACGAGCATCAATCTAAGCGCCACCAAGGAAGGCCCGATGGCGGGCATTCTGTTTTTCGAGGACCCCAGCGCCTCGAAAGGAAAGCAGTTCCGCATCTCGAGCAACGACGCGCGCAACCTGCTCGGCACGATCTACCTGCCGAAGGGTGATCTGATCATTGATTCGCAAAGGGCGATCGCCGGGGATTCGGCCTACACCGTCATCGTGGCGCGCCGCATCACGATGACCAACGGACCGAAACTGATCCTCAACACGAATTATTCAGCGACGGACGTTCCCGTTCCCGAGGGGGTCGGCCCCAATGCAAAAATCCATCTTTCACAATAAAGCGAGGCTGTAGTGCGAGATGTTATCTTCGTGTCTTGTTGTGATTCTGACTGAAATTAACTGTCTGTTCAGCATAACCATGTGAATTTTATTCAAATACACCGCATCAGGCGGAACGGGCCGGGTCTTGGGCCGTTCTCATCCCAGTTGCGAGGCTCGGAATATGGAGCGCGCAACGGGGCAGAACGGGCGAACGTCCGCCAACATGCGGCGAGAAAGGCAGAAAGAGTGTCAGTGCGTATCCTCATCCTCGAAGATGATCCGTTCATCGCCCTCGATCTCGCGCAGATCGTCGAGACGATGGGCCATGAGATCGTCGATGTCTGCAACTGCATCGCCGCTGCGCGGCGTCAGGTGGACAACCGTGTCGATTTCGCCCTCCTCGATATCGACGTGCGCGACGGAAAGAGCTTCCCCGTCGCGACGGCGCTGGAAGAGCGCGGCATCCCCTACGCCTTCGTCTCCGGCTCGTTGCCGGAGGATCTGCCGCTCGCGCTGCGTGGCGCCCGCTTCATCGCCAAACCGTTCAGCGAGGCGGCGATCGTTCGCTCGCTGCCTCACTGAAGTTCAGCGCGAAAAGCGTCAGCCGACGAGCTTGCCGGCGCGCGGATCGTGGCGCGCCACGCGCGACAGCAGGTACTCCACCTCTGCCCGCGCAGCCGCCGAAATCGCGCCGCCGGGCTTGCGCTGCGTTTCCGAGGCGATGATGCCGCGGCGCTTCATCACATATTTGCGCACGGCGAGGCCGAGAGCCGGCTGCTGCTCGTAGCGCACCAGCGGCAGATGCGCGTCGAAGAGGTCATGCGCCGCCTCGCGGTCGCCCTTGGCGGACAGATTGACCACATCGACCAGCATGTCCGGGAAGGCGTAGCCCGTCATCGCGCCGTCAGCCCCGCGCTCCATCTCGAAATCGAGGAAGAGGCCGCCATTGCCGCACAGGATCGAGATGTGGCGCATGGAGCCGTCCTGCTCGAACTTGCGCAGCGCCGAAATCTTCTCGAGCCCCGGCCAGTCCTCGTGCTTGAGCATCACGGCGGACGGGTTGTCCTGCACGATCCGGCGGATCACGCCATTCGTCATGACGACGCCGATCGAGAGCGGGTAATCCTGGATCACGAAGGGCACGTCAGCGCCGATCGCCTCGACGGCGTTCGCATAATAGCCGACGATCTGGTCGTCGGTCTTGAGCGACGACGGCGGCGCAATCATCACGCCGGCGGCACCGGAATCCATGACGGCGCGCGCAAGCGAGCGCATCGCGGCAAAACCGGGGGCGGAGACGCCGACGACGACGGGGGTGTTCTTCGCCCGGCGGATGACGCGGTTGGCGATGTCGAGGGCTTCCTGCGCATCGAGCTTGGGTGCCTCGCCCATCATGCCGAGCACGGTGATGCCCGTGCAGCCGGCCTCAAGGTAGAAATCCGTCATGCGGTCGGTGGAGGCCTGGTCGACGCGGCCGTCTTCATGGAAGGGGGTCGGGGCGATGACGTAGACGCCCTTGGCGCTGGCATCGAGCATGATGTGGTCCTCGGTTGTTGATCTGATTGCGATTGCGGGTAGGTAATGCCGTCAGGCTCGGGTGTGCAACCGTTGTTGCGCCAACTCCATCTGCGCGAAAGAACCGCTTCCTGCACAGAAATGGCGCAGCTCCGGAAACGCGCTTGTCCCTTTTCGCAAATTCACGCCGCGCGGAGGGTTGCAGCCCGCGCCCTGCTCGTGCTCCCTATTGGAAAATCCCGCGCCCGTCCTGGCGCATTCCACGAGAGGCTTTCATGTCCCGTATCGTTTTCGTCAATGGTGAGTTCGTCCCCTACGAGGACGCGAAGATTTCGATCATGGATCGCGGTTTCCTCTTCGCCGATGGCATCTACGAGGTCGCTGCGGTGCTCGAGGGGCGGCTCGTCGACAACGAGGCCCATCTCGCCCGCCTCGTGCGCTGCCTTGGCGAGATCGGCATCGAGAGCCCGTATTCGATCGAGGAATGGACGAAGCTCGAGGAGGCGCTCGTCGAGAAGAACAACGTCAAGGAAGGCCTCGTCTACATGGAGGTGACGCGCGGCGTCTGGGAGCGCGACTTCCCCTTCCCTCCCCCGACGATCAAGCCGACCGTGGTGATGTTCACGCAGGAAAAGAACATCACCGGCTCGAAGCAGGCCGAGACGGGCGCCAAGGTCATCACCGTGCCGGATCTGCGCTGGAAGCGCCGCGACATCAAGTCGGTGGCTCTGCTCGCCCAGGTTCTCGCCAAGCAGGAGGCGGCGAAGGCGGGTGTCGCCGAGGCCTGGATGGTCGAGGACGGCTACGTCACCGAGGGCGGCTCCTCGACGACCTTCATCATCACCAAGGATGGGCGGATCGTGACGCGTCCGCTTTCGAACGCGATCCTGCCCGGCATCACGCGCCAGGCCGTCATGCGGCTCGCCGAGGAGAACGGACTGACCATCGAGGAGCGCCTCTTCACGGTGGAGGAGGCGCTGGACGCGGCAGAAGCCTTCTACACCTCCGCCACCGCCTTCGTCATGCCGACCGTGCAGATCGACTCCCAGCCCATCGGCGACGGCACGCCCGGCCCGCTGACCAAGCGCCTGCGCGCGCTGTATCTCGACATGGCGCTTTCAAGCAATTCAGGCCGGATGAGCAAGTAAATGAGGATTATCAACGTCGCAGCAGCCCAGCTCGGGGCAATAAACAAGGCGGATGATCGCGCAAGCGTCGTCGCCCGCATGATCAAGCTCATGGACGAGGCGGCCGCGAAGGGTGCCGACATCATCATCTATCCCGAACTCGCCCTCACCACCTTCTTCCCGCGCTGGTATCACGAGGACCGGGCGGAGGCGGATTCATGGTTCGAGCGGGAGATGCCGGGGCCGGAGACGCAGGCGCTCTTCGATCGCGCCAGAGATCACGGCATGGCGATGTCCTTCGGCTACGCCGAGCTGACGCCGGAGGGGCGGCACTTCAACACCTCGATCCTCGTGGACAAATCCGGCGAGATCGTCGGCAAGTACCGCAAGATCCACCTCCCCGGCCACGACGAGTTCGATGCCGAGCGCACGCACCAGCATCTCGAAAAGCGCTATTTCGAGCCGGGCGATCTCGGCTTCCCGGTCTGGCGCATGCTGGGGGGGATCTTCGGCATGTGCATCTGCAACGATCGCCGCTGGCCGGAAACCTACCGCGTCATGGGGCTGCAGGGCGTCGAGATGGTGGTGCTCGGCTTCAACACGCCCTCGGTCAACTCGCAGAAGGAGGGCGAGGGGCTGGAGGAGCGCATGTTCCACCACAAGCTCTCGCTGCAGGCCGGTGCCTACCAGAACGCGACCTGGGTCGTCGCCGTCGCCAAGGCGGGGAGCGAGGACGGCAACCATCTGATGGGGGGAACGATGATCGTCGATCCCGACGGGCACATCGTGGCCGAACTCCCGGGCGAGGAGGACGGCGTCCTCGTGCACGCCTGCGATCTCGACGCGACCCGCTTCGGCAAGGAGACCATCTTCGACTTCAAGCGCCACCGCCGCATCGAGCATTACGGTCGCATCACTGCGCAGGTCGGAGCCGAGCCGCCGGAATAGGCACTCCCGCTCAGGCGTCGAGGTACTTCAGGAATATTTCGCGCACCAGCTTGCGCGTATCGTCGAGATCCTTCGAGAGACGCTTGACGTCGGGCAGCCCGGCTTCCGCCGCGAGGCGGCGCAGAATGGCGGGCGGGGCGGTCTTCGGGTCGAATGGGCCGTCGATCGTCAGGCGCTGCCAGTGGAAGACCTTCGAGAGCAGCGCCTGCGCGGCCGCAAGCCGTTCCGCGTCGTCGATCGCGATCAGGCCGAGTTCGCCTGCGCGCCGCAGCACGCCGCTCGGGGGGCAGAAGGCTAGATCTGGATACTGTGCCGCATGGGCGAGGATCAGCGCCTGCCCGAGAAAATCGAGATCGGTGAGGCCGCCTGAGGCGAGCTTCATGTCCCAGGGGTCGTCCTCGCCCTTCTCCTGCGCGATCAGGCGGCGCATGGAGAGGACCTCCTTTGCGACCACCTTGAAATCCCGCTTCATGCACAGGACATCGCGGATGGCCTGCTCGACCTTCGGCGCAAAATCAGGGTCGCCCGCAATCACGCGCGCCCGCGTCAGCGCCATGTGCTCCCACAGCTCGGCGTCGTTCGCCTGATACGCGGGAAAGCCCTTGAACTGGGTGGCGACGGGCCCCTTGCCGCCCGACGGCCGCAGCCGGAGATCGACCTCGAACAGCGCGCCCCGCCTCGTCGGCGCGGTCAGCGCGGAGACGAGGCGCTGCGTCAGGCGGATGTAGTAGGCGGTGGCGTCGATCGACTTGGGACCGGTGCTCTCGCGGTCGTTTTCGTCGAAATCGTAGAGCACGACGAGATCGAGATCGGAGGTCGGCGTCATCTCGCGGGAGCCCAGGCGGCCAAGCGCCAGCACGGCGATCCTGCTGCCGGGGATGGTCCCGTAATCACGGGCGAAGACCTTGCAGACCTTCTCGAGCGAGGCCTGGATGATCGCCTGCACGATCGCCGCATAGGCCTCCCCCGCCCGTTCGGGAGCGTAGACCCCCGACAGCATCCGCGCGCCGGTGACGAACATCAGCTGGCGTGCGGCATCGCGGGCGCGGTCGAGGAAATCCTCGTAGGATGCGGGAATGCCGATGATGTCGCGCACCTGCTCGCCGATCACGGCCTCGTCGACGATCGGATCGGTGAAGGCTGGATCGATGATGGCGTCGAGCACATGGGGCCGGCGCGAGACAGTGTCGGCGAGGCGAGGCGCCGTTCCAAGCAGATCGGCGAACAGCAGCAGCAGGCGCTCATGGTTGAGCAGGATCGTCATCAGCTCGACGGCGGCCGGCATGCGCCCGAACGCGGCATCGAGCCGATCGAGCGCCCCGTCGGGATCCGCAGTTCCTCCAAGCGCTGCCAGAAGCGCCGGGGTCAGCTCGGTCAGCACCTCGCGGGCGCGGGCGCTGGTCACCGCCGGGCGACGCCCGAAATGCCAGCCGCGCACCGTCTCGGCGGTCTTCTCCGGATCGCGAAAACCGAGCTGCTTCAGCGTCTTCAACGTGTCGGGATCGTTGTCCGATCCGGTGAAGACGAGGCTGCCCGTCGTCGTGGCGAGTTCGTGGCCTTCCTCGAACAGAAGCGCATAGTGCTTCTGCACGATCTTCGCCTGCGTCGTCAGCGCGCTGGAGAACGCCTTGAGGTTCTTGTAGCCGCAGAACTTCGCAAACGCAGTCAGCTGGTTCTCGTCATGGGGAAGCCGCTGCGTCTGCTCGTCGGCGACCATCTGGATGCGGTGCTCGATCGTGCGCAGGAAGCAATAGGCCGCGATCAGCTCGTCGCGCGCCTCGGCGCTGATCCATTTTTCCTCGTGCAATACGCCCAGCATCTCGATCGTCCGCCTGCCGCGCAGCTCCGGGCGCCTGCCGCCGAAGACGAGCTGCTGCGTCTGCACGAAGAACTCGACCTCGCGGATGCCTCCGCGCCCGAGCTTGATATCGTGCCCCGCCACCGCGATCTCGGAATGGCCTCGCACCGCATGGATCTGGCGCTTCATGGCGTGGACGTCGGCGATTGCCGCGAAATCGAAATACTTGCGCCAGATGAAGGGCGCGAGCTCCTTCAGGAAATTCGCCCCGAGCGCGATATCTCCCGCCACCGGCCGCGCCTTGATCAGCGCCGCGCGTTCCCAGTTCTGGCCCACGGTCTCGTAGTATGAATAGGCCGAGGGCAGCGCCACCGCGACCGGCGTCGAACCCGGATCGGGGCGCAGGCGGTAATCGACGCGGTGGACGTAGCCATCGGCGGTGCGCTCCTGCAGGAGCTTGGCGAGCCCCTGCGCGATGCGTGCGTAGAAGGCGGTGGCCTCGTAGGGGTCTGTCAGCGCCGCGCATTCGGGATCGAAAAAGACGACGAGATCGATGTCGCTCGAATAGTTCAGCTCCCCCGCCCCGTGCTTGCCGAGCGCGAGCACGACGATGCCGCTGCCGTCGCCCGGATCATCGGGGTTGGGGAGCGTGTACTTATTTCCCGCCGACGCTTGCGTCAGCAGCACGTCGATCCCGCCGGCGACCGACGCGTCGGCGAATTCCGACAGGGCGCGGGTGACGGCGACGACATCCCACACGCCGCCGATATCTGCGAGCGCCACGAGGAGCGCATGATCGGCGCGGGCGCGGCGGAAGGCGCGGACGATCTCGTCGTGGGTGGCGTCACCGGCGGCGACTGCACGGAAACGGTTGCGCTGCGCCTCGACGATCTCGCGATGCGTCTGCTCGGGGGATTGCGAGAGGATGCGCAGCAGGCGTTTCGTGCGCGACATCAGTCGCGAGAGAAACGGCGAGTGATCGAGAACCGCCATGACCAGATCGGCTACGGAGCGTTGCGCAAGCAGCGCGGGCAGCGCCTCTGCCCCGTCCTCGCGCGCCTTCTCGACGATATCGGCAAGCCGCGCCTTCGCGGCCCTGGCGTTCGAGAGGGGGATCGATGCGGTTATGCGATCGGCGAGGGATTCCTGGTCACGTGCGTCGTTGTCCATCGTGCTCCCCGTGGTTTCGCAGACCAGGTCGTCAGCCGCCTCGCCCTCCCCCTCGGATCAGTCGAACAGGCTCGACACCGAATCCTCGGTCGCCGTGCGCCCGATCGCCTCGCCGATGAGCGGCGCGATGCCGAGGACGCGGATGTTGCGCGCCACCTTGACCGCTTCCGTCGGGATGATCGAATCCGTGATCACCAGCTCCTTCAGCTGCGAATTGGCGATGCGCGAGACAGCCCCGCCGGAGAGCACGCCGTGCGTGATGTAGGCGTAGACTTCCTTCGCGCCCTTGGCGAGAAGCGCGTCGGCGGCGTTGCAGAGCGTGCCGCCGGAATCCACGATGTCGTCGACGAGAATGCAGGAGCGTCCGGCGACGTCGCCGATGATGTTCATGACTTCCGATTCGCCGGGCCGCTCGCGGCGCTTGTCGACGATGGCGAGCTGGGCGTCGATCCGCTTGGCGAGCGCGCGGGCGCGCACCACGCCGCCGACATCCGGCGAAACCACGACCTTGTCCCCGTTGCCCAGCCGGTCCTTGATGTCGCGGACCATGACGGGCGCGCCGAAGAGGTTGTCGGTCGGGATGTCGAAGAAGCCCTGGATCTGTCCGGCGTGCAGGTCGAGCGTCAGCACGCGGTCAGCGCCGGCCTCGGTGATGAGGTTCGCGACGAGCTTGGCCGAAATCGGCGTGCGGCCCGCCGTGCGTCGATCCTGCCGGGCGTAGCCGAAATAGGGGATCACCGCCGTGATGCGCTTGGCCGACGAACGCTTGAGCGCGTCGATCAGGATCAGCAGTTCCATGAGGTGGTCGTTTGCGGGAAACGAGGTCGACTGCAGCACGAAGACGTCCTCCCCGCGCACGTTCTCCTGCAGCTCGACAAAGATCTCCATGTCGGCAAAGCGCTTCACCTGGCACTTGGTGAGCGCCATGTCCAGGTAGGAGGCGACGGCCTCCGCCAGAGGGCGGTTCGAATTTCCGGCGACGAGTTTCATAGGAGAACGGCTCTCTCGGGCAGCTGGGCGTTCCACGCGTGAATGCGCGCGGTCTTAACAGCCTTGACCGACCTTGGGCAAGCTGCGATCCGCGCTGAAATCAAATTGCCCTCGAAGAAATGATGCGCTGCGGCATGATCGCCACGCGGTCCCGGCTCATTTGCGACGCCTCGCGCCACTCGCGAAGTCGAGGTCGCGGGCGGCGTTGCGGTTCCGCACGCGTCCGTCCGGGCGATCGCGTTGCTGCTCGCCCTTGCGTGTTTCGCTCTTGCGTGTATCGCTCTTGCGCGGCGGCGCGATGATCGCGCGCAGGATCTCGCGCCGCTGGATCGTGCGGGCGATTTCGACGCAGACCGCCTTCTTGAACTCGGCCTTCCGCGCCTCCCCCGCACCCTGCGCCTTCCAGGCTTCCTCGTGCGATGCAAAGAAAGCCTGATCTCCCGCTTCCTCGAGCATCTCAGCCGCAGCTTTCCTGACGCGTGCGTGAGTAACGCGCCACCGCAACCATTCCAGAACCTGCATCTCGAACTCCCACGAAGCGTACAAGCCCCAACGCCCCCGCGCATGTTCAGTTCGATATGGCCTTTATTTTACTTAGACAATACAATCATCACCTTGACAGATATATTCCTGGGGAAGATCAGTTGCATTGTAACAATATTTTGATTCAAATTTTAGCATCGTGTCAACTTGCTGCGCCCTGTCTCATCATGAGTATCAATGCACCAACCTGATCCGACCTTCCCCGTTTGCGATCCTGCGACGCATGTGCGGTGCCAAGGTGCGGCGTGAATCGCCCCGGCGTGACCTCACACCGCTTCCACCCAAGGCCAACTCAGCTTAAATGCATGGCATGAGCGACGGTACAGAAGACGATATCAGGGACCAGGTCACGGACGAGGCGTTCTCACCCTTCGCCATCGACGGCGATGCGGCTGCAGGCGGGGTCGCGGGGGCTGCGGGGATGGACGTCATCCGCAAGTTCTGGACGGCGCTGCCCGGAACGTCCGGCGTCTACCGCATGATCGATGCGGCGGGCGAGGTTCTTTATGTAGGCAAGGCGAAGAACCTCAAGAGCCGCGTCGGCTCCTATGCCCGCGGCCAGGCGCACAGCAATCGCATCGCGCGGATGATCAGCGATACGGCGCATATGGAATTCGTCACGACCAGCACCGAGGCGGAGGCGCTGCTGCTCGAGGCCAATCTCATCAAGCAGCTGCGACCGCGCTACAACGTGCTTTTGCGCGACGACAAGTCCCTGCCCTACATCGTCGTCACCGAGGACGAGCGCGGCCCGCAACTGACCAAGCATCGCGGCGCGCGCAACCGCAAGGGCGCGTATTTCGGCCCCTTCGCCAGCGTCTGGGCGGTCAACCGCACGATGACGGCCCTGCAGCGCGCCTTCCTCCTGCGCACCTGCAGCGATTCCTATTTCGACAATCGCACGCGACCCTGCCTGCTCTTCCAGATCAAGCGCTGCTCCGGCCCCTGCACGGGGGAGATCGGCAAGGAGGACTATGCGGCGATGGCGGGCGAGGCGCGCGATTTCCTCGCGGGCAAGAGCTCGAAGGTCAAGGAGCGCCTCGCGGCAGACATGCAGGCCGCATCCGAAGCGCTCGAATTCGAGCGCGCCGCGCGCTATCGCGACCGCCTCGCGGCTCTGTCGGCCATCCAGTCCTCGCAGGGCATCAACACGCAATCGGTCGAGCAGGCGGACGTCATCGCCATTGCCGAGCAGGGCGGGCAGTTCTGCGTCGAGGTCTTCTTCTTCCGCAACTGGCAGAACTGGGGCAACCGCGCCTATTTCCCCAAGGCCGACAAGTCGCTGACGACGGAAGAAGTGCTCACCTCCTTCATCGTGCAGTTCTATTCCGACAAGCCACCACCCAAGCAGGTGCTGCTGTCGCAGGATATCGGCGAGGCGGCGCTCGTCGCCACCGCGCTCGGCGTGCGGGCGGGCCACAAGGTCGAGGTGCTCGCCCCCAAGCGCGGCGAGCGGCGGCAGATCGTCGAGAACGCGCAGCGCAACGCCAAGGAGGCGCTCGGGCGGCGTCAGGCCGATACCGCCTCGCAGCAGCGCCTTCTCGATCTCCTCGCCGACGCCTTCTCGCTGGAGCGCAGCCCGCGCCGGGTGGAGGTCTACGACAACTCGCACATCATGGGCACGAACGCGGTCGGCGCGATGATCGTGGCGGGCGCGGGCGGCTTCATGAAGACGCATTACCGCACCTTCAACATGCCCGCCGACAAGATCACCCCCGGCGACGATTTCGCGATGATGCGCGAGATGCTGCGCCGCCGCTTCGCCCGGCTGCTCAAGGAGAACCCGCGCGCGGCGGAGGTTGACGCGCCGTCGGATACTCCGAGCGACGAACCGGGCTGGGAGGACGATGCCTCCGACGAGTTCCCCGCCTGGCCCGATCTCGTCCTGATCGACGGCGGCGAGGGGCAGGTGAAGGGCGTGCGCGCGATTCTGAGCGAGATCGGCGTCGAGGGCGTGCCCGTCATCGGCATCGCCAAGGGGCAGGATCGCGATGCGGGCCGCGAGACCTTCTTCGTCGAGGGCAAGCCGCCCTTCCGCCTGCCGCCGCGCGATCCCGTGCTCTACTTCGTGCAGCGCCTGCGCGACGAATCCCACCGCTTCGCCATCGGCACGCACCGCGCCAAGCGCAAGCGCGACATCCGCAAGAACCCCCTCGACGAGGTCGCCGGGATCGGCCCCTCGCGCAAGCGCGCGCTGCTGCATCATTTCGGCACGGTCAAAGCGATCCAGCGCGCTTCTCTCGACGATCTCATCCGCACGCCCGGCATCAACGAGGCGACGGCGCGGGCGGTGCATGATTTCTTCCACGAGGGGGGCGGGTGAGCGCTCAGGCGGTCCCGATCGGCAGCCTCACCTCGAACTGCGCCCCCGGCCCCTCGACCTCGCGCAAGCTGACCGAGCCCCCGTGCTTCTCGGCGATCTGGCGCACGAGCGAGAGCCCGAGCCCCCAACCGCCGGCGGATTCGGAGGCCCCTTGCGGGCGGAAGAAGCGCTCGAAGATCCGCTCGCTGACATCGGGGGGCAGGCCCTGGCCATGATCGCGGATGCGGATGATCGCGGCTCCCGCCTCCTGCGAAATACGGATGTCGATCGGCGGCGCGCCGTGGCGGGCGGCGTTGAGGATGAGGTTGCGGATCATGCGCCGCAGCAGGCGCTCGTCGCCCTGCACCAGCGGGCAGGTTCCGCTGACCCAAATCTCGCCCTCGGAGAGATCCGCGAACGCCGCCTCCTCGGTTGCGAGACCCAGCAGATCGACGGGCTCCATGTGTTCGAGCGCATCGAGGCGGTCGAGCCGGCTTGCCAGCAGGATCTCCTCGACGAGCTCGTCCACCTCCGCGAGGTTGCGCACGATCTCGGCCCTCAGCGCCTCGCTCGGCTGCTCCGCCTGCCGCTCCACCGCCAGCCGCAGCCTGGCGAGGGGTGAGCGCAGTTCGTGGCTGGCATTGGCGAGCAGGCTGCGATGCGCCTCGATCAGCCGCTCGATGCGCTCGGCGGCGAGGTTGAAGCTGCTTGCGAGGGCGGCGATCTCGTCCTTCCCCTCGACGGCGACGCGGGGGAGCCGGGCCTCGTCCCCCCATTTCCCGACGCCGTCGCGCAGCCGCTCCAGCCGACGCGTCAGGCTGCGCACAAGGGGATAGGCCCCAAGCCCGATGATGATCGCGACGCCGCCGATCGGGATGAGCGGATTGTGCAGATCCCGTCCCTCGACCGGCTCGCGGAAACGACCGACCAGCTGGCTGCCGTCGTCGAGCGTGCCGGCAAGGAAGTATCCGTGATCCAACCCCCGCCAGCGCCGAAGCGCCTCGATATTCGGCGGAAATGCTCCGCCGCCCGAGGCGATCAGGCCGCCATCCGCGTCGAAAACGCCGATATCGAGGCGCAGCGCCTCGGCGAGCCGTGACAGGTCGGCGGGGAGGGTTTCGGTGTCGAGCGGCGTTGAGAAATAGCTCTCGACGAAATGCTGGCGACGTTCGCCAAAGCCGAATCCGCCTTCTCCTGCGCCCAGCCGGAACAGGGCGACCCCCGCCACCACCACGAGCACCAGCGAGGCGATGATCGTGAGATAGACCTTCCAGAACAGGCGGCTGCGGATGCTCTGCACGCCTCAGCCCTCCCCGTCCTGGCGGCGAGCGAAAACGTAGCCTGCACCGCGCGCGGTCAGTATCCGCTTTGGCTTGCGCGGATCGTCCTCGATGGCGGCGCGGATGCGCGAGATATGGACGTCGATGGAGCGATCGAAAGCCTCCAGCTCCTCGCCCTTGACGAGATCGAGCAGCTGATCCCGGCTGAGCACGCGCCCGGCATGGGTAGCGAAGGCGACGAGCAGGTCGAACTGATAGCTCGTCAGCGGCTTCTCCTCGCCGCGCACGCGGACCGAGCGCGCCCCCTCGTCGATCTCCAGCTGGCCGAAACGCAGGACCTGCGCGCGCGACGGGGCATGACGGCGGCGCAGGATGGCCTTGAGACGCGCCAGCAATTCCCGCGGGTTGAAGGGCTTTGGCAGGTAATCGTCCGCACCCATCTCGAGCCCGACGATCCGGTCGGTCTCGTCGCCCTTGGCCGTCAGCATCAGGATCGGCAGATCGTGGCGCGCGCGAATGCGGCGGCAGACTTCGAGGCCGTCGATGCCGGGCATCATCAGATCGAGCACCACGATATCGGGCGGGTCGCGAGCGAGCGCCTGCAGCCCGGCCTCGCCGTCGCTCGCGCGGCGCACTTCGAGACCACCCTCGGCAAGATAATCCGCCAGCATGGCCGACAGCCGAACATCGTCGTCGATGATCAGGACCCTGTCGCCCATGCCCGGATACCCCTCGTGACTCGCACCTGCTTACCAGCGGCGACGATGGCGCTCTTGGGCCAGATTGTCGACCAGCGTCTTGCGTTCTTCGACGGTGAGCTTCTCGGCGGCATCGAGCAATCCGGTCAGCGCCCGCTGCGACGCCTGGTCGATGCCCTCGATGCGCGTCCGGCGCAGGGTCTCCGCCGCATCGCGGTCGATGGTCGGCGCGGTCAGGATGCGGATCGCTTCCTCGCGGGTGTCGCGCATGTCGAGCATGATGGGCAGGATGTCGTCGGCTGCTCCACGTATGATGGTCGCAACCTCTTCCGACGTCTCGCTCGCCGTGCCGGCATCGTTGAGCGCGCGCTGCACGCGCCATTCGACGAAATCGAGCCCCATGCCGCTCATCATGGAATGCATCCGCGAGTGCCCGCCCCATCCGGGAGACGAACTGCTCGACATGGCGACATTGACGCCGGCGATCGCGGCGATGGCGACACCGCCGATGACGGCGTAGCGCCAGGCGCGTGACTTGCCGGGTGTTGCCGGTGCTGCCGGCGGGGCTGTGCCGGGGGAGGTGTTTTCGGACTGGTTCGTCATGGTCTCTCTCCTGTTTCGGGGCAGGTGAAACGCGCATTGCTCCCTGCCGACCCACGGAGAGATAAGGCTGCTTCGTTGCGCTCTGTCGGGCGAATTGTAAAGTTTTGTTGCGCGCGGCAATGGACCGGTGGAGGAGCCGCATCGGGACAGAAAGATTTACAGATCGGCGGCATTGGTGCTACGCGAGGAGCAGATCAGAGTTCTTTCCATGAGCGGGCCGAACTTGCCCTGAACCACTGAAAATCATTGCCCGACATGCGCCGAAACAACCTCCTCAGCCTGCCGAACCTTCTGACCTACGGGCGCTGCGCCGCCGTGCCCGCGGTCGTGGCGCTCATGTTCTGGCCGGATGACCACGCCGCGCGCTGGTGGGCGCTCGCGATCTACACGATCGCCGCGATCACCGATTATCTCGACGGCTACCTCGCCCGCGCCTGGGATCAGCAATCGGCGCTCGGCCGCATGCTCGACCCGATCGCCGACAAGCTCCTCGTCGCCGCCGTGCTGCTGATGCTGGTGGCGGACGGGACGATCGCGAGCTGGTCGATCTGGGCGGCGATCGTGATCCTGTGCCGCGAGATCCTCGTCTCGGGCCTGCGCGAATTCCTCGCCGAACTGAAGGTCTCCGTACCCGTCAGCAAGGTCGCCAAGTGGAAGACGACGGCGCAGCTCGTGGCGCTGGGCTTTCTCGTCGTCGGGCCCGCGGGCGAGGTGGTGCTGCCCGGCACCATCTGGATCGGCACGATCCTGCTTTGGATTTCCGCGATCCTCACCATGTATACCGGGTGGGATTATCTGCGCGCGAGCATCCGCTACGCCGTGGAAGAGGGAGACTGAACGGTGGCCTTGAAGATCGTCTACTTCGCCTGGGTGCGCGAGCGAATCGGCCGGACCGACGAGATCGTCGAACCCCCTGCCGGGACGAAGACGGTGGCCGATCTCGTCGAATGGCTGCGCACGCGCGGCGAGGAATACGAATACGCCTTCGAGAACCCGCAGCTCGTGCGCGCCGCGATCGATCACGAGCACGTCAAGCCGCAGGCCGCGCTCGGCGACGCCCGCGAGATCGCCTTCTTCCCCCCGATGACCGGCGGCTGAGGATAAGCCATGACTCCCGTGATCCGCATCCAGCGCGAGGATTTCGATCTGGCAGCCGAGATCGCCGCGCTGACCCGGGGCCGTGCGGATATCGGCGCGATCACGAGCTTCACGGGCCTCTGCCGCGATGAAGGCGGGCGGCTGAAGGCGCTGGAGCTGGAGCATTATCCGGGCATGGCGGAAGCGGAATTGCTGCGCGTCGCGACGGAGGCCGCCAGCCGCTGGCCCCTTGCAGGCCTCCTCGCCATCCACCGCCACGGCCTGATCGCGCCGGGCGAAAACATCGTCCTCGTCATCGCCACCGCCGCCCACCGCCGCGCAGCGTTTCAAGGCGCGGAGTTCATGATGGACTTCCTCAAGACCCGCGCCCCCTTCTGGAAGCGCGAACACCTGATCGACGGCAGCATCGGCGGCTG
>Ga0208490_100451_pt1 | contig 25787 bp, 30 predicted proteins | sample SubbioAug_CSWold_FD_184818 | JGI IMG/M metagenome (GOLD analysis project Ga0208490, IMG submission 184818) | Serpentinite rock and fluid subsurface biosphere microbial communities from McLaughlin Reserve, California, USA - CR11Aug_CSWold (SPAdes) | ecosystem: Environmental > Terrestrial > Deep...
ACCCGCCCTCGGGTCGACCGGCGCCGGGACGTTCGCATGCAGGTGGCCGGCCCTTCGGGGCCGGCCGTTCCGCGTGCGTAGCCTCGCGAGGTGTCGAAGTTCCGCCAACACCGGTTCGTGCGCCCCCCGGGTGCGTGCGAGCTGATCCTCGTGCGCCACGGCGAGTCCGCCCCGGCCGATCCCGAGCGCCCGTTCCCCCTCGTCGACGGCCACGGCGACCCGGCCCTGCACGAACCCGACGGCGTCGAACAGGCCCGCCTGGCCTGCGAGCGCCTGCTCGCGTCCGGGGAGGACTTCGCCGCGGTGTACGTCACCACCCTCCAACGCACCCGCCAGACCGCCCAGGTGCTGCTGGACCGGCTGGGCGTCGAACCCGTGGTCGAGCCCGACCTGCGCGAGGTGCACCTCGGGGAGTGGGAGGGCGGCCGCTACCGCGAGAAGGTGGCCGCCGGGGACCCGATCGCCATCCGCATGTACACCGAGGAGCGCTGGGACATCATCCCCGGCGCCGAGCCCAGCGAGGCCTTCGCCGACCGCGTCCGGGGTGCCATCGGGCGCATCGCCGCCGCCCACCCCGATGCCACCGTGGCCGTGTTCACCCACGGCGGTGTCATCGGCCAGGTCATGGCCGAGGCCACCGGCTGCCGGCCCTTCGCGTTCACCGGCTCGGACAACTGCGGCATCACGCACCTGGTCGTCACCGCCGACCGCTGGTTCGTGCGCATCTGGAACGACACCGCCCACCTGAGCCCGAGGTTCACCCGAGACCCGGAGCCGCTGGTCTAGATGGAGCTGTTCAAGGAGTTCGGGTTCGAGTCGGCGCACTCGCTGCCGAACGTGCCGGCGGGCCACAAGTGCGCCCGCCTGCACGGGCACAGCTTCCGGGTGCGGGTGACCATCGAGGGAGAGGTCGGTGCCGGCTCCGGCTGGGTCATGGACTTCGCCGACCTGAAGGCCGCCGTGCAGCCCACCATCGACGCCCTCGACCACCGGTTGCTCAACGACATCGAGGGCCTCGAGAACCCCACCAGCGAGGTGCTCGCCCGCTGGATCTGGGACCGCGTGGCGTCCGGCCTCCCGGGCCTGGCCGCCGTCGAGGTCCGCGAGACCTGCACCAGCGGCTGCACCTACCGAGGAGGGGACCGATGACCGACGACCTCACGCTGCTCGGGCGCGAGCACCACGGCCCGGTGGCGCACGTGGAGACGTTCCCGGCCCCCGACGGGTGCACGAAGGTGGTGTTCACCACCGACGAGGTGACCTCGCTGTGCCCGGTCACCCGCCAGCCCGACATCTCCTCGGTGCGCATCGAGTACGCGCCCGCCGAGCGCTGCATCGAATCGAAGTCGCTGAAGCTCTACCTGTGGGGCTTCCGCGACCGGCACGTCTTCGCCGAAGCGCTCGCCGTGGAGATCGCCGACGAGGTGTGGGAATCGGCTCGCCCGGAGTCGGTGCACGTGACCGTGACCCAGCACGTGCGCGGCGGCATCGTCACCGAGACCCACGCCACCCATCCCCGGTGACGGCGGGTCACTCGCCGACGAGGTCGTTGTAGTCCTGGATCGCCTCGGTGGCGGCGGCGTCGATCTCGGGCAGGAGCGTGGCGATGTCGATCCCCTGCTGCACCAGGCGCTCGATGCCGCCCTCGAGGGCATCGCGGAAGCCGGGGTAGCCGCCGATCACCGGCCCGCCGGTCTCGTTCGCCGACTCGGCCACCTGGCGGTAGGCGATCTCGAACCCGGGCCGCTCGGCCCACAGCTGCTGCACGGCCGGCAGCTCGATGGCCGAGGCGCGGATCGGGATGTAGCCCGTGGCACCGTGCCAGCGGGCCTGCTGCTCCGGCTCGTTCAGCCACGACGCCCAGTCCCACGCCGCTGCCACCCGCAGGGGTTCGCCCCGGTCGACGAGCCACAGGGCGGCACCGCCGGGGGCCACGCCCCCGCCGGTCGGCCCGGGGAGCGGGCCGATGCCGAGGCCCACCTCCTCCTCGAGGCCGGGGTTGGTGGCGAGGGCGTCGTACACCCCGCCGAGGGCCGCCGAGGTGCCGATGGTCATCGACGCCTGGTTGCCCGCGATGGCGAAGAAGTGGTCCGACCCGGTGGGGTTCCGCCCGACGTCGTGCACCAGCTGCTCGCCGAGCATGGTGGCGAGCCAGTCGAACACCTGCTGGCCGGTCTCGCCGTCGAGGAGCGCCTCGGTCGCCCGGCCGTCGCGCCCGTTGCCCTGGTCGACCACGGGCTCGCCGGCCAGGTTGAACCACTGCTCGACGTACCACGCCTGGGTCTCGAGGGAGAACGCCCGGGGCGAGGTGCCCGAGCTCACGAGCGCGCGCGCCGCCTCGAGCAGGTCGCCGAGGGTCGCGGGCGGGTCGGCCGGGTCGAGGCCGGCGGCCTGGAAGCGGTTGGTCGAGTAGTAGAAGACCGGCGTGGAGATGTTGAACGGCATCGGCCACAGCACGTCCTCGACGGTGAACTGGGCGAGCACCGCGGGCAGGTGGTCGGAGGTGTCGTAGCCGGCGGCCGCGATGCAGGCGGCGGCAGGAACGGCGGTCTCGCTGTCGATGACCTGCTGCAGCGTGGTCTCCTCGAGCTGCACGACGTCGGGTGCCGACCGGCCGCGGGCCGAGGTGCGGTAGCGCTCGAAGGTCTCGTCGTAGCTGCCGGTGAACACCAGCTCGACCTGCACGCGGTCCTGCGACGCGTTGTACTCCGACGCCATGGCCTCCAGCTCCTCGGCGTTGACCGAGGTCATGGCGTGCCACATGGTGACGACGACCGGGGCGTCGACCTGCTCGAGCTCGTCGACCGGGCAGCGGGCCGGGTCGGCGACGGTGGCGACGTCGCCACCCTCGCCCGACGGCGGCGCCGCACCGTCGCCGTCGCCGTCGTCGTCGCCGCAGGCGCCGGCCACGAGTGCGAGCGCGAGGGAGCCGGCCAGGAGCCGGGCGTGGAATCGGTTGCGGTGGGTCATCCCTTGATGGCTCCTGCGGTGAGTCCCCGGATGATGTGCCGCTGGAACAGCACGAGCCCGAGGAGGATGGGCAGCGCGGCGATGATCGTCCCGGCCATGACGACCGGGAAGTCGCTCACGCTGCTGGACATGAGGGTCTTGAGGCCGATCTGGACGGTGCGGTACTCGTCACGGTCGGTGATGAGCAGCGGCCACAGGTACTGGTTCCAGGCGAGCAGGAACGAGAACAGCGACAGCGCCGCGATCGAGGGGCGGGCGAGGGGGACGGCGACGTGGCGGAGGAAGCCCCAGTGGCCGTGCCCGTCGAGGGCGGAGGCGTCGCGCAGGTCGCGGGGGATGCCGAGGAACGCCTGGCGCAGCAGGAAGGTGCCGAACGCGAACGCGAAGAACGGCACGGTGAGCCCGAGGTAGCTGTTGAGCCAGCCCAGCGACTCGATCGTCTCGAAGTTGGCCACGATCGTCACCTCGGTGGGGACCATGAGCGTGGCGAGGAACACGAGGAACACCAGGCCGCTGCCGGGGAAGCGCAGGAACGCGAACGCGTAGGCGGCGGCGATCGAAGTGAGCACCTGTGCCGTGGTGATGATCAGCGAGACGACGGCGGAGTTGAGGAGGTAGCGCCCGAGCGAGCCCCGGTTGAACGCGGTGCGGAAGGCCTCGAGGGTGGGTTCGGTGGGCAGGAGCTGGCCCGGGAACTCGAGCAGCCGTCCGGCGGGCTGCAGCGACACGACGAGCGCGGCGTAGATCGGGAACAGCACCACGAACGCGCCCAGCGCGAGGAGCGCGTAGCGGCCCAGGTGCCGTCGGCGGGGGCGCCGGCGAGCGAGGAGCGACGCGTCAGCCGGCATAGAACACCCGCCGCTCGAGGACCCGGAACTGGGCGATGGTGAGGACGAGCACGATGACGAACAGCGCGACCGCCTGCGCCGACGCGACGCCGACGTTGCCGGCCCGGAACTGGTCGAAGATGTCGTAGACGATCACGTTCGTGCGGTCGAGCGGTCCGCCCTGCGTGAGCAGGTCGATCTGGCCGAAGCTCTGGAAGCTGTTGATGAGCAGGACGACGCTGGCGAAGAGCAGGGTGGGGGAGAGCAGGGGGAGGGTGATGTGGCGGAAGCGGCCCCACGGCCCGATGCCGTCGACGCGCGCCGCCTCGTAGAGATCGTCTGGGAGCGCCTGCAGTCCGGCGAGGATGATCACGAAGGTGACGCCGAGGTTCTGCCAGACGGTGGTGGCCGATACGGCGTAGAGGGCGGTGTCGGCGTCGTCGAGCCACCGCACCGGGTCGCGCCCGAGGCTGTCGAGCATCTGGTTGAACACGCCGATCGAGGGGTTGAACAGCGTGAGCCACATCAGCGACGCGACAGCGACGGACGTGGCCACGGTGGAGGAGAACACGGTGCGGAAGAAGGTGATGCCGCGCAGCTCTTCCTGGGCGAGCAGGGCCAGGGCGAGGCCCACCACCAGGCCGGCCGGGACGGTGATGCCGGCGAAGGCCACCGTCGCCTTGAGGCTGTTGGTGAAGCCCGACGAGGTGATCACGTCGGTGTACTGCTCGATGCCCACGTAGACGCGGCGCAGGCCGAAGGGGTCCTGGCGGTGCAGGCCCAGCCAGGCGGTGCGGACCAGGGGGTAGAACTGGAACGTCACGAACACGGCGACCGACGGCGCCAGCAGCACCAGGGCCAGCAGGGCCTCGCGGCCGCGAGTGCGACTCACCCCCGGCGCTCCCCGGAGGTGGCGTCGAACACGTGCACGTTCGCCGCGTCGGCCGTCAGGGACAGGCGTGTCCCCGGTTCGGGCAGCGGGCCCTCCGCGGGCCGGCGCACGATGAGCGGCTCGCCCCCGCTGTCGCACACGAGCAGCCGCTCGTGGCCCAGGGACTCCACGACCCGCAGCTCGGCGGCCAGCGCCGGCTCGCCGCCGCGGGCGTCGCGCAGGTGCTCCGGGCGGACGCCGACGGTCACGACGCCAGGTGCCACCGAGCTCCCCGGCGCGGGGAGGCAGCCGCCGGCGGTGCGCAGCCGCCCGTCGCCCGCGGTGGCGTTGAGCAGGTTCATCGGCGGGGAGCCGATGAACCGGGCGACGAACGCGTTCGCCGGACGGTCGTAGACCTCCTGCGGCGGCCCGACCTGCTGGAGGCGGCCGGCGTCCATGATCGCGACCCGGTCGGCCATCGTCATGGCCTCGACCTGGTCGTGGGTGACGTACACGATCGTGGTGCCGAGGCGGCGGTGCAGCTCGACCAGCTCGGCACGGGTCTGGATGCGCAGCTTGGCATCGAGGTTCGACAGCGGCTCGTCCATGAGGAACGCCGCCGGCCGGCGGACGATGGCCCGGGCGAGGGCGACGCGCTGGCGCTGGCCGCCGGAGAGCTCGCGGGGCTTGCGGTCGAGGAGCTCCTCAAGGCCCAGCATCCGGGCCACCTCGGCCACCTGCGCGGCCCGCTCCCCCTTCGCCACCCGCCGTGGCTTGAGCGGCATCTCGATGTTGGCCCGGACCGTCTTGTGCGGGTACAGCGCGTAGGTCTGGAACACCATGGCGACGTCGCGGTCCTTCGGGGCCACGTCGTTCACGACCCGGTCGCCGATGCGGACCTCGCCCTCGGTGGGGTCCTCGAGGCCGGCGATCATCCGCAGGGCCGTGGACTTGCCGCAGCCGCTCGGCCCGAGGAGCACGAGGAGCTCGCCGTCGGTCGCGGTGAGGTCCAGCTCGTCGACCGCCACCACGTTGCCGAACCGCTTGGTCACCCCGGACATGCGGATCTCGGCCACGAGGGCCATCCTGCCCGCTGGCGCACGGGACGGGGAGGGACGTCGGTCACCGGCGCCCGTACCCTCGGCGGATCCCGATGCCCACCCCGCCCGCCGTGACCGTCCCCGACCGGCCGGCACCGGCGCGGGTCGTCGCCGCCGGCAGCCTCGCCCTGAGCGTCACCGTGGTGCCGGCGTTCCTCACCGGTGCGCTGTCGAGGCGCATCGGCGACGACCTCGGCTTCGGGGCCGGCGCGGCCGGCGCGGCGGTGGCGGCCTTCTTCGTCGGCGCCGGCCTCCTGGCCGTCCCCATGGGGCGCGTGACCGAGCGCATCGGCCCGGCGCTGGCACTGCGGGCCGGCACCGCGTTGAGCGGCGCCTGCGCCGCGCTGGTGGCCGTCGCCGTGCACGGGTGGTGGCAGCTGTGCCTCGCCCTGTTCGTCGCCGGCTCGGCCGTGGGCCTCGTCGACACCGGCGCGGCGCGCGCGTTCGGCGACGTGGTGCCGGACGGCCGCCACGGCTCGGCCTTCGGGGTGAAGGAGGCGAGCGTGCCGGCGGCGTCCCTGCTCGCCGGCGTGTCCATCCCGGTGCTCGTCGACGCCATCGGGTGGCGGCCGGCGTTCGCGCTCGGCGCAGCCCTGGTGCCGCTCGTGTGGGCGGTCGTGCCGGCGCTCCCGGCGCGCCACATGCCCACCGGCGGCGACGCAGGCGGTCGGGCGCCGGCCGCGTTCGTGCTGTTCGCCGTCGGGGTCGGGCTCGGCTGCGGCGCAGCCACCGCCGCCGGCACGCTCCTCGTCCCGGCCATCGAGGACCGGGGCTGGGCCGAAGGCGACGCCGGGCTGCTCCTCGCCGCCGTGAGCGTGGCGAGCATCGCCGTGCGCGTCGCCGCCGGGCGTCGCAGCGACACCCGCCCGGGCGGGGCGTGGCGGGAGCTGACCGCGCTGCTGGCGGTCGGCGCCGCCGGCGCGCTCCTCCTCGCGGCCAGCGACGCCGGCGCCGCCGGCGTGGTCGGTGCCCTCGCCGTGATCGGCGGCGGGTGGGGCTGGACCGGGCTCGCCTACCTCACCGCCGTGCGCGTCGGCGGGCAGCGTCCGGCGGCGGCCGCGAGCGTCGTGCTGACCGGCCTCTCCGTCGGCGGCGCCGCCGGGCCGGCCGCCTTCGGCGCCATCGCCTCGGCGTCGTCCTACCGCGCCGCCTGGCTCGCCGCCACGGTGGCGCTCGTGCTCGGCGCCGCGGCGATCGCCGCCGCCCGGCGCCGCCTCGACCCGCCCCGAGCACGTTCGCAGCACCCAGGCTGACCAGATCTGGTCAGCCTGGGTGCATCGAACGTTTCTCGGCCCGTTCGATGCACCGGATGTGACCACATCTGGTCACGTCCGGGCCAGCGAAGCCGAGGCGTGGGAAGATGCCGGACGTGGCCCCCAGACGCCGGCTCGCCGCCCTCGCCCTGGGCACCGCCCTGCTCCTCGGCGCCTGCGAGGCCGATCAGGATCCCGGTGTCGACCCGGGCACGGGCAGCGGGGTCACGTCGGACACGCTTCCCGACTGCCCCCGCGGCGGCCCGGACGCCACCACGCCCGCCGCCGGCTGCATCAGCGACGACGGCACCGTGCAGCGCCCCTGACGAGCGCCCGGCTCAGCGCCCGTTCTGGATGTAGCCGACCAGCTGCTGGGTCTCGGTGGCGAGCTCGTCGATGCGGGCCTTCACCACGTCGCCGATGCTGACGATGCCGCACAGCCGGCCGCCGTCGACGACCGGCACGTGCCGGAACCGGCGGGCGGTCATCGTGCTCATGAGCTCGTCGATGCCGGTGCGGCAGTCGCAGGTGGCGACGTCGTGGACCATGAGCTCGTGCACTCGGCGGCCGAGGACCTCGGGCTCCGTCGCCAGCTGCCGGACGATGTCGCGCTCGGAGACGATGCCCTCGACAGCCTGTCCGTCGGCGGACACCACCAGGGCTCCCACGTTGTGGTCTGCGAGCATGCGGACCGCGTCGGCGATCGTGGCCTCCGGAGCCACCGTCGCGACCTCTCGGCCCTTGCCTTCCAGGATCTGTTCGACCAGCACGGCACACCCCCATGTCGGTGTCGTGGCCTCCAGTGTCCCACACCCGGCGCGGGCAGGGGCGGCGGTCGCCGTGACGAGGCGGTGCAGGCTCAGCGACCGTTGCGAGACAGGTGCTGGTGGTCGGCGCCACCGGACCACCGCCCGCCCCACCCCCAACCGAGCCGGTCGGCGGTCACCACGACGGCGCTGCCCTCCACGAGCATGCCGGGCCGCACATCGGCGCGGTCGGTCCACGCTCGCCCGCCCGGAGGGTCCACCCGGTCGCCCCGGACGTACGGGTTGCGCACCGGGTTCACGTCGACGGCCCGGCCGTAGGCGTGCTGCGACCACGTCGTGGTGCCGGCGACGTGCCGGCAGTTGAAGGCCGAGGTGTTGTCGGCGGCCATCGAGGCGTCGTCGTCGCCGCCGAAGTCGTCGACCGGCCGGGCCTGGGTGATGGGGAACCGCGTGCCGTGCGCGGCACGCACCAGGGCGACGACGTCGCCGACCACGTCGCGGTGCACGACCAGCACGCCCCGGGCCCGGCTGCCGTCGGGCCGGAAGTGCGGGAACCGGACGGCGCGCAGGTCGCCGGGGCCGACCGGGCACCCGGGGCGCCACGACGCCGCGAGCGGGGTCGCCGTGCCGGGGCCCACGGGCTCCACGGTGACGTCGGCGAACGGGATCCCGCCGGTGGCTCGCCGGTGCAGCTCGTCGCTCGCGGCCAGGCTCGAGGCGAGGGCGACGTCGCCCAGCGCGGGCAGGCGCTCGACCCAGAAGTCGCGCCCGGTCGTGTCCGGTGGCCGGCCGAGCACCTCGCGGTAGAGCCCGTCGACCCGCTGGCGGCGCGACTCGACCGAGCCGTGGAAGGCGACGGCGACCTCCGTGCGGGGCGCGCCCTGCCGCAGGCGATCGATCCACGCCGCCCGGCCGCCGGCGTCGGGCTCGCGCCCCAGCAGCCGGCGGTAGAGCGAGTCGACGTAGGCCTCGGGGCGCCGCCCGACGATGCCGTAGTACTCGTCGGACCCGTAGAAGGCGGCGGCGACGGACTCGAGCGTGCGACCACCCGCCAGCTGGGTCAGCCAGTACGACTGGCCGCCCGGCTCCGGGGCTCGCCCCAGGACCCGGCGGTACAGGTCGTCGATGCGCACCCCCGCCCACTCGGTCGACAGGGCGAGCCGGGTGGTCAGGGCGCCCGGTCCGGCCGCGTGCACGAGGTGGGCCAGGTCGGCCGCCTCGGGCGCGGTCGGGGAGCGACCGAGGAACAGGCGGTGCACGTCGTCGACGTACTGGTGGGTGGGCGCGGGGCCGAGCGAGCCCGGGTAGGTCGGTGCCGGCACCGGGGTCTGCGCCGCTCCGGGCGCGGCGAGCGAACCCAGCAGCAGCGAGGCGACGAGCGACGCGATCCGGAGCATCCCCACCCCGAGAGCCTCGCGCAGCGTTGTGGCACCCTGCGCGGGTGAGCAAGCCACTCGCCCTGCGGTTCGTGACGTCGGCCGATCGCCTCGACCGGCTGCCGGACAGCCCGGCGGAGGTCACGGTGGTGGGCCGCTCCAACGTGGGCAAGTCGTCGCTGCTGAACGCCCTCGCCAACCGCAAGGACCTGGCGAAGACGTCGAAGACGCCGGGACGCACGCAGCTGCTCAACATCTTCGAGCTCGAGCCCCACGATCCGGCCACCGGGACGCTCGTGGACTGCCCCGGCTACGGGTACGCCAAGACGCCGCGCTCGGTGCGCGAGGGCTTCCAGCCGATGATCGAGGGCTACCTCACCGGCCGGGAGGAGCTGCGCATGATCGGCGTGCTCGTCGACGGCGAGATCGGCCCGACGAAGCTCGACGTCCAGCTGCTCGAGTGGCTCCGCCACCACCGGCTCCCCCATTCGGTCATCGCCACCAAGCACGACAAGGTCAAGGCCAAGGGCCGCGACAGGCGCAAGCGCGACCTCGCCGACCGGTGCGGCGTCGACCGGGGCGAGGTGCTCTGGGTGTCGGCCCACTCCGGGGTCAACATCGACGTCCTGCGCGACCGCGTGCGGGAGTGGCTGTCGACGTGAGCCGCGCGCCCGGCTCGCCGCGCGTGTTCCCCGGTTGGATCGTGGTGGGCGCCGCCTTCGTGCTCCTCATGGCCAACTCGGGCTTCATCTTCTACGGGCAGGCCGTCTACCTCGACGCCCTCACCACCGAGCGCGGCTTCGGCACCGGCGCGGCGTCGCTCGGCCAGTCGATCGTGTTCGTCGTCGCTGGCCTGGCCGGCCCCCTGATCGGCCGGTTGATCACCGACCGCGACGTGCGCCTGGTGGTCGCCTCGGGGCTGGTGATCTCCTGGGTCTCGGTCCTGCTGCTGGGTCGCGTGCAGGAGCTCTGGCAGCTGTACCTGGTCGACATCTCCCTCGGGGTCGGGTTCAGCGCCGCCGGGCTGGTGCCGGCGACCACGGTCATCACCCGCTGGTTCGAGGTGCGACGGTCGGTCGCGCTCGCCATCGCGTCGACCGGTCTGTCGGTGGGTGGGCTCACCTTCACGCAGCTGGCCAGCTGGTGGATCGGGCGCGACGGCCTCGAGGTCGCGACCCCCTGGCTGGTGCTGGTGTGGGCCGCCTGCACGCTGCCGGCCGTCCCGCTGCTGTGGCCGACGCCGGAGCACCGGGGGGTTCTGGCGTCGGGTGCGGTGGCGGGGAGCGTGTCGCGCGGGGCGCCCTACGACGTGGCCGTGCGGTCCCGGTTCTTCACCCTGGTGACGGCGGGCTACGTGCTGGTGCTCGGGATGCAGGTCGGCGGGATCACCCACCTGGTGAAGCTGGGCAACGAGCGGGCCGGCGATGGCACCGGCGCCCGGCTCATCGCCGCCCTCACCGTGGCGAGCGTGGTCGCCCGGCTGATCGGTGGCGTCGTCGCAGACCGGCGTCCCCTGGCCACCCTCGCCGTCGGGTTCGCCGCCACCCAGGGCGTGGCGCTCGCCCTGCTGTCGCTGGTGGAGAGCAGCCTCGTGCTCGTGGTCTGCACGGTGCTGTTCGGCGCCACGATCGGCAACATCCTGATGCTGCAGCCGCTGCTCTTCGCCGAGGCGATGGGCGCTCGCGACTATGCCCGCATCTTCGCCATGAACCAGCTCATCGTCGTGGCCGGCGTGGCCCTCGGTCCGTTCCTGCTCGGCACCCTCCACGACCTGTCCGGCTACCGGCTGTCCTACGTCGTGGCCGCCGCCCTCTGCGGGGCGGGCACGGTGCTGCTGGCCCGTGCGGGGAGCACCGCCCAGGCCCGGCGCGAGCTGTGGGAGGTTCCCCCGGCCTCCCCGGCCTCCCCGGCCTGATCGGGCGCGGCGCAGGCCGGTAGGGTCCGGCCCGTGGACGACCAGCTGCGCAACCACCTCGACGAGCTGGAGGCAGCGATCACCGCCTCCCGCGCCGACGGGCAGATCGACGACGACGAGCGCGTCCAGCTGCGTGAGCTGCTCGAGCGGGTGCGGGCCGACCTCGGCGCCGAGGAAGCCGACCGGGGAGGGCTCGCCGAGCAGCTCGAGGAGTCGGCGGTGCGCTTCGAGTCCGACCACCCGACCATCGCCGCGGCGATCCGCAGCGCGGTCAACACGCTCACCGGCTACGGCATCTGAGCCGCCACCGGCGCTGGGATCACTGCTCGACCGTCCGCATCTCCTGCTTCACGTCGGTCGTCGCGTCGGCGACCGCGCCGAAGACGAGCAGGCCGGCGACGACGACCAGGCCGACGAGGAACACCTGCAGGAAGATCGATCGCAGCCGCTCGGCTCCGGAGGTGTCGTACATGCTCGTCCTCCCCAGGTGTGCGACGATCGACGGTCGTCGACCTGGGGACCATCGTGCGGTCCACCTGCACCACCGGCGTCCCGCCCCCGACCGCGGTCCGTGACGGCATCCCGGGAGGACCACCACAAGCGCGGCGTTTGCTCCCGTCTCCTCCCCTTCGCGCCAGCCGACTCGCTCAGCCCGCGAGCTGCTCGGCGAGGAGCCCGAGGGCTGCGGCGGCGAAGGCCACCATGTTGTCGAGGCGCTGGTCGTCGCCGGTGAGCAGGTGCCGCGTGGCCGGCGCCGGTCCATGGACGGCGAGCCAGCAGTGCCCGGGCGGGTCGCCGTAGGGGTTGCCCGACGGCCCCGTCGCCCCGCCCTCGCCGAGCCCCCACGTGGTGCCGAGGTCGGCGGCGATCTCCTCGGCCAGCCACCGGGCGAAAGGCTCGCTGGCGCCGCGCAGCGGTTCGGGCCGCGGCACGGTCTGGCCCATGAGCGCCCGGACGGCGGCCCCCGTGTAGATCACCGCGCCGCCCCGGTACCACGCCGAGGCTCCGGGCACGGCGAGCACCGCCGCGGACACGAGGCCGCCGCAGCTGCCCTCGGCCACGGCCAGCGTCTCGCCGCGGCGGGCCAGGTGGTCGCCCACGGCTCGTCCGGCGTCGAGCAGCACGGTGGGGAGCACCGCGGCGACGGTAGCCGGGGGTCGGTGGGGTGGCGCCGGTCACCCGGGTTCTGTTAGGGATACCTAACAACACCCGAGGAGGACCGAATGCCAGACACCAGCCCCGCCGCCGACCCCGACGCCCTCGCCCGCCTGCGCTGCACGGCGGCGCTGCTCGCCTGCACGCCGGCGCTGTCCGCCCGGCTCCGCTGGGCCGACCGCACGGTGCTCGAGATCGTGCGCCCACCGCACCCGGAGCGCGACCACGTCGTGCTGCCCCCGTGCTGGTTCCGCGCCTTCCTGGCTGACGCGCTCCGACACGGCGTGCCGGACGAGCTCGTGCAGCGGGAGCGGATGGAGCGGCTCCTCGCCTGTGCGGTCGACCTCGGCACCCGTGACGGGGCCGCCGTGCTGCCGGGCGACGTGGTGCGGGTCCCGGTCGGCCACACGTGGATGCACCTGCTGGCCGTCTCCTCACCCGTGGAGGAGGTCCGCCCGATCGTTCGCTCGGCCCGGGAGCCCGTCGCCGAAGGGCTCCCGGCACCGGGTCTGCACGCCGCCACCGACCTCGACGCGACGGTGCTCAGCCTGGGCTCCGCCGACGACGGGCCGGCATCGGAGCGAGCGGCCGAAGCCCTTCGCCACCTCGCCATGCTCGTGGCCATCCACCGCCTGGAGCGGGGGTCGGACGCCGCCTCCGACCACCCCGCTCGCCGGCGCGGAGACTGACGGGCGGGGCGGTCGGCCGGGCCGTCAGCCCGAACCCGCGCCGTCGGTCAGCTGCGGATCTGCTGGGCGAGGTAGTTGGCCTCGCCGACCTGCTCGATGAGCGTGAGCTGGGCCTCGAGCCAGTCGGCGTGCTCCTCCTCGCCGACGAGCAGGTCCTCGAGCAGCTCGGCGGTGCCGTTGTCGCCCTTGTCGCGCGCCAGGGCCACGCCTCGGTTGTAGCGCTCGATGGCCGCCCGCTCGAGATCGAGGTCCAGGCGGTGCTGCTCCGCCACGGTCTCGCCCACCAGCACGCTGTTCAGCCGCTGCAGGTTCGGGACGCCGTCGAGGAAGAGGATGCGCTCGATGATGCGGGTGGCGTCCTTCATCTCGTCGATCGACTCCTCGTAGTTCTTCTCGTACAGCCGCTCGTAGCCCCAGTTCTCGCACATCTTGGCGTGGACGAAGTACTGGTTGATGGCCGTGAGCTCGGCGGTGAGCACCTCGTTCAGGAGCTCGATGATGTCGGGGTCGCCCTGCACGGGGGCCTCCTCGGGTCGGGTGGTGCCGCGGGTCAGTGTCGCGCGCCGGCGGCGTCGCGGGAGCGGACCAGCTCGACCCGGATCACGGCTTCGACTGCCGGGCGGCAGCCTCCGCAGCGGGTGGCGGCGCCGCATCGCACACCCACCAGCTCGACGGTCTCGGCGCCGAGCCGGACCTCGGAGCGGATGTCCTCGGCCCGCACCGCGTGGCAGTGGCAGACGATCACGACGACGTCCCTACCCGGCGGGTGACCGACGGCACGCCGGCGTCGACGAGCTCCTGCGCCACCACGGCGCCCACGTGGACGGTGGCCGGGCGTCGGCGGCGGACGCCGGACACGACACCGCCGACGAGCCCGGTCTCGTCGACCTCGAGGCGGACCCACAGGATCCGGTCCAGGGGGATCGGTGTCGCGAGCGCCGGCACGGCCGCCATCGTGCCATCGCCCACCGGCTGTTGTAAAGGTCTCCTAACCAGAACCCGTCACCCGCCCTGCGAGCTGTCCTGCGGCATGCCGTACGGCGCGGCCCGGTGCGGGATGATGACGGCATGCCCTTCGATCACCCCGTCGTCGACGACGCCGCCCTCGGCGCGCTGTACGCCCAGCCGCACCCGCTCGTCCAGGACAAGGTCATCGACCACCTGGACCCCGCCGCCCGCGCCTTCGTCGCGGCGTCCCCCTTCCTGGTCGTGGCCACCACCGGCCCCCGAGGCGCCGACGCCTCGCCCCGCGGTGGGCCCCCCGGCTTCGTCGCCGTGCTCGACGACCACCGGATCGCCTTCGGCGACCTGGCGGGGAACAACCGCCTGGACACGTTCGGCAACGTCCTGCACGAGCCGCAGGTCGGGCTCCTCTTCCTCATCCCCGGCCTGGGCGAGACGTTGCGGGTCAACGGACGCGCCACGCTCACCACCGACCCCGACGTCCTCGATCGCACGACGATCGACGGGCGGCGCCCGAAGGTCGCGATGGGCATCGACGTGTCGGCCTGCTTCGTCCACTGTGCCAAGGCCTTCCGGCGTGCGGGGCTGTGGGACCCGGCGTCCTGGCCCCCGCCGGAGCACCGCCCCACCGCCGGCCAGCTGCTGAAGGACCACCTCGGCCTGGACGTCGCCCCCGAGGCCATCGACGCCGACCTCGAGCAATCGTACCGGGCGACGCTCTGGACCGCCGGCGGTACGTGAGGGAGGCTTCTGAGTGTCTCCCAGGTTGACCTTGTGATAGGTGTTAGGACACCCTAACGCTTCATCGCTCGCCGACCCTGGAGGTGCCCGTGCGCCGAACCGCCCGAACCGCTGCGTTCCCGTTGCTGATCGCCCTGCTTGGACTGGTGGTCGCCTCGTGCGGCGACGACGGCGCCGAGGCCACCGCACCCGAGGCGGCCGAGGTCGGCGCGGCGAGCGAGCGGGCCGGCGGTGCCTTCCCGGTGGTCATCGAGCACGCCCTCGGCACCTCCGAGATCGCCGAGGCGCCCGAGCGGGTCGTCACCTGGGGCTGGGGGAGCACGGACGCGGCCATCGCGCTCGGCGTCGTCCCGGTGGCCATGCCGCACCAGGCCTACGGCGGCGACGAGCAGGGCGTCCTCCCCTGGATCCGGGAGCGGCTGGAGGCCGACGGCACGGCGCTGCCGACCATCCTCCCAGACACGGACGAGGCTCCCGTCGAGGCCATCGCCGAGGCCCGGCCCGACCTGATCCTCGCTCCCTACTCCGGCATCAGCCAGGCGGAGTACGACCTCCTCAGCGAGATCGCCCCCACGATCGCCTACCCCGAGGAGCCGTGGGCGACACCGTGGCGCGACACCATCGAGCTGGTCGGCGAGGCGCTCGGACGTCCGGACGAGGCCGCCGAGCTGCTCGACGACATCGACGCCACCGTGGCCGCCCAGGCCGATGCGCACCCCGAGCTGGCCGGCAAGACGGTGGCGATGGTCTGGCCGGCGCCCGACACCGTCTACGTCTACAAGCCCGCCGACGCCCGCGTGGCCTTCACCCTGGACCTCGGGCTGGTGAGCGCCCCGAGCGTCGAGGCGGCCGAGGGTGACGCCACGGCGGCCGACTCCTTCTACTACGAGCTCAGCCACGAACGGATCGGCGAGCTCGACAGCGACATCCTCGTCGCCTACGCCGACACCCAGGACCAGGCCGACCAGTTCCTCGCCGCACCCGCCGCACAGCAGCTGGCCCAGGTGCGCGAGGGCCGGGTCGCGCAGGTCGTGGGCACCGAGTTCATCGCCGCCGTCTCACCCCCCACCGCGCTGTCGCTGACCTGGGGCCTCGAGGAGTACGTGCAGCTCCTGGCGTCGGCGGTCGCTGCCCCATGACCGGGCCGGGCGGGCCCCGCGACGAGGCCGGCCCGTGACCATCGTCGAGCACGGGGCGGCGCAGGATGTCGAACCGGTCCCCGCACGGCCACCGGTGGATGGCGTGGAGCCCTCGCGGCGACGCCGGGGTGTGCTCACCAGCGGGTGGGCGCGCGGCTGCGGGCTGCTCGCCGCCGCGGCCGTGCTGGTGGTGCTCGTCTTCGCCTCGATCGCCTACGGCTCCAAGCCGATCCCGCTCGCGACCGTGGTCGACGCGATCGTCGACCACGATCCGACGGACAACGACCACGTCATCGTCCAGAGCCTGCGGATCCCGCGGACCCTGATCGGGCTGGCGGTGGGCGTGGCGCTCGGCCTCGCCGGCGCCGTGATGCAAGGTGTGACCCGCAACCCGCTCGCCGACCCCGGCATCTTCGGCGTCGAGGCCGGAGCGGCGCTCGCCGTCGTCGTGGGCATCTACGTCTTCGGCATCGGCACGCTCAGCGGCTACGTGTGGTTCGCCTTCCTCGGTGCCGCCGTGGCCAGCGTCGTGGTCTACGGGCTGGGCTCGGTCGGGCGCGGCGGGGCCACACCTGTGAAGCTCGCGCTCGCCGGCGCGGCGATGGCGGCCCTGCTGTCGTCGGTGACCTCCGCGATCCTCATCATCGACCTCTCCACGCTGGACCAGTTCCGCTTCTGGGCCGTCGGTTCGCTCGCCGGCCGCGACGCCGAGATCGCGTCCCAGGTGCTGCCGTTCCTGCTGGTCGGCGTCGCTGTGGCCTTCGCATCCGCCCGCGGCCTCAACACCCTCGCCCTCGGCGACGACGTCGCCGTCTCCCTCGGCGAGCGGGTGCAGCGCACGCGTCTCCTGTCGGCGCTGGCGGTCGTCGTGTGCTCGGGGGCGGCGGTGGCAGCGGCCGGCCCGATCGGCTTCATCGGCCTCACCATCCCCCACGTCGCCCGGGCGATCTGCGGACCCGACTACCGCTGGATCATGCCGTGGTCGGTGCTGCTGGCCCCGTCGCTGCTGCTCGCCGCCGACGTGGCCGGGCGCGTCGTCGCCCGCCCCGGCGAGCTCCAGGTCGGCATCGTCACCGCGTTCATCGGCGCGCCGTTCTTCGTGGCGCTGGTGCGCCGCCAGAAGCTGGCAGAGCTGTAGTGGCCGGCACGGTCGTCATCCGCTCCCAGCGCCTCGGCGTCTCGACCCGGGTCCATGCCCGGTCCGTCGCGGTCTCGGTCGCTGTCGCCGGCGTGGCCGCCGGCGTGTTCGCCTGGTCGATCACCGTCGGAGACTTCCCGATCCCCTTCGTCGACGTCCTGTCCTACCTCGTCGGCCAGGGCGCCGATGATGCCGACTTCATCATCGGCACGCTGCGCCTGCCCCGCGGGCTCACCGCCCTGCTCGTCGGCGCGTCCTTCGGACTGTCAGGGGCGATCTTCCAGCGAATCGCCCACAACCCGCTCGCCAGCCCCGACATCATCGGCATCAACGCCGGGGCGGCCGCCGCCGCCGTGTTCACGATCGTCGTGCTGCGGGGGACCTCGCTCGAGGTCACCGTCTCCGCCCTCGTCGGCGCCACCGTCACGGCGACCGCGATCTACCTGCTCGCCTACCGCAACGGCGTCACCGGCTACCGGCTGGTGCTCGTCGGCATCGGCGTCACCGCCATGCTCGGCTCGGTCACCTCGTACCTGCTCACCCGGGCGGAGATCTTCGACGCCCAGCGGGCCACCGTCTGGCTCACCGGCAGCCTCAACGCCCGCAGCTGGGACCACGTGCGGCCGGTCGCCGTCGCCCTGCTCGTGCTCGTCCCCTGCGCCCTCGGCCTCGCCCGCCACCTGCGCCTGCTGGAGCTCGGCGACGACGCCGCCCGGGGCCTCGGCACCCGCGTGGAGCTCGCCCGGGGTGGCCTGCTGCTCACCGGCGTCGCCCTCGCCGCCGTCAGCACCGCGTCGGCCGGCCCGGTCGCGTTCGTCGCGCTGGTCGCGCCCCAGATCGCCCGGCGCCTCACCGGCGGTCGCACGCTGGCGCTGGTGCCGGCCGCCCTCTGCGGCGCCCTGCTCCTCGTGGCGGCCGACCTCGTGGCCCGGCGCCTGTTCGCCCCCACCGAGCTGCCGGTGGGCGTCTTCACCGCCATCCTCGGCGCCCCCTACCTGCTCTACCTGCTCGCACGTGCCAACAAGATCGGATCCGGAGGATGACCATGACCGCCCGCACCTTCCGCACCCCGCTCCTCGCCGGCCTGGTCCCGCTCGCCCCCGTGGCCGCCGCGTGCGGTGACGACGACGACGCCGCGGCCACCGGGGACGCCGCCAACGAGGAGGTCGCGTCCGGCGAGGCCGCCGCCGACGGCACCGGCTCCGGGGTCGACCTGCCCGAGGGGTTGGCCGAGGTGCTCGACGAGATGGGCTGCGAGCACACCTCCATCGCCGAGCTCCCCCGCACGGTGACCCACGACGGCGGCGGGTTGCTCTCCTGGCAGGCGCACCTCGCCGGCGGCAGCTCCACCGACCCCGGGTTCGGCCTCATCCAGAAGCGCCCCGAGGTCGACGTCGAGGCCATCGCCGCGGCCCGTCCGGACCTCATCAACTCCCACTCCGGATGGCTCGAGGGCATCGAGCCCCGGCTCCGCGACCTCGGCGTGCCGGTCGTGGTGTTCGCGTGGGGCGACGAGGCACCGAGCTGGCGGGAAGACGCCCGCATCGTCGCCGAGGCCAGCGGCCGCGACGCCTGCGACGACGCCGACGTGCTCTTCAACCTCGACTTCACCGAGGACAGCAGCACCGAGGTCTTCCTCCAGCAGCCGACGGTGGCGCCGGTCGCTGATCGGGTCCGGGTGCTGGGCCCGGACCTCGCTGGCGCCTCCTACCACCCGTCGCCGGTCGGCGTGCGGCTCTTCGTCCACGAGCTGGAGGAGATGCTGGGATGAGCGGCGACGTCCCGCTCGGGGTGCCGGCCGGCGCCGGTCGCACGCTCGGCGCCGAGCACCTCTCGCTCGCGTACGACGAGCGGCGCATCTGCGACGACCTGACGGTCGACATCCCGCACGGGAAGGTCACCGTCGTCGTCGGCGCCAACGCGTGCGGCAAGTCGACGCTGCTGCGCGGCCTCGCCCGGCTGCTCAAGCCCGAGTCCGGCACCGTGCTCCTCGACGGCCACGACATCCACCGGCTCCCCACCAAGGAGGTCGCGACCCGGCTCGGCATCCTCCCGCAGCAGCCCATCGCGCCGGAGGGGATCACCGTGTCCGACCTCGTCGCCCGGGGACGGTCGCCGCACCAGCGGTTCTTCCGCCAGTGGACCCGAGCCGACGAGCTGGCGGTCGAGCAGGCGCTGCAGGCGACGCGCACCGACGACCTCGCCGACCGCTCCGTCGACGAGCTGTCCGGCGGCCAGCGCCAGCGCGTCTGGATCGCGCTGGCGCTCGCCCAGGGCACACCCCTCATGCTCCTCGACGAGCCGACGACGTTCCTCGACCTCGCCCACCAGGTCGAGGTGCTCGACCTGCTCGCCGAGCTCAACGAGACCGAGGAGCGAACCATCGTCGTCGTGCTCCACGACCTCAACCTCGCCAGCCGCTACGCCCAGCACCTGATCGCGATGAAGGACGGTGCGATCGTCGCCGAGGGCCCGCCCGAGCAGGTGATCACCGCCGAGCTGGTGGCCGACGTCTTCGGGCTCGAGGCACACGTGATCGACGACCCCCTCACCGGCACGCCCCTCGTGCTGCCGGTGCCAGCCCGCCGAGGTGACCCCGAGGCGGAGAGCGTGCTGGCGGCAGCATCCCCGAACGGCGCTGGCCGGCGCCCGTGAGCCTGTCGTCCCTGGCGACGCCGGCGCTCGCCGCCGACACGCCGGCGGCGTGGCTGGCCGAGCAACTCGCCGGCCGGTACGACCTCGACCCCGACCGCGGTGACGAGCCGGCCCTTGTGCGACCGGGGTGGACCGGCTTGCTCGAGCTGATCGACGCCGGCGTCATCGAGGAGGTGCACGGCCGACTGGTCGCCGACGGCAAGCCGCCCAAGGTCGCGTCGACCTGCTCGGCCGGCCGGTTCGGTGCCGCGATCGCCGAGGCGATCGGCTTCGGGCTCGCGGCCGGCGGCGCCGGGTTCGTGACGCCGGAGCACGTCCGGGTCCACGTGCACGAGGGCGGCTGGGTCGACGCCGTCGAGCTGGAGGGTGCCCGCACGCTCGTGGTCGGCGATCACCCGTGGGCGGGCCAGGACGGCGTCGAGGTCGCTTCGCCCGAGGAGGTGCTCGCCGGCTCGGTCCACGCGCTGGTCGAGGCCTGCGCACCGATCGTCGACGCGTGCCGCTCGCTGGCGACCGTGGGCCGAGCCGGGCTGTGGAACGAGATCGGGGACTCGCTCGGGTCGTCCCTCGCGTACCAGGACCGCGTCACGTCCACGCCGGCCATGCTGGCCGTGCTCGACGCCGCGGTGCGGGTCCCGGGGGTGCCGTGGTCGGCCACACCGACCTTGCGGATCGTCCACTCCGACGTCGTCGGCCCCGTGCACGTCGCCCAGAAGGGCGGCTGCTGCCTCGCCTACACGGTCGATCAGGCGGGGGACGACGACGTCGACACCGACGCCGACCTCCGGGCCTTCCGCGAGCGCTTCCCCGTCGACGACGGCCCCCGGTACTGCGGTACGTGCTCGTTCCGCACGCCCGAGGACTGCGACGCCCGTCGCCTGTTCTGGCTCGAGCGTGAGGTGCTCCTCGCGCCGTGGGACGACAGCACCGACGCCCTGCTCCTGGTCGCCGACGAGACCGGCAACTGGAGGCACGCGGTCCCGACGGAGACCGGGCGATGAGGCGCCGGGCGATCGCGCTCCTCCCGGCGCTGCTGCTCGCCGCCTGCGGCCGCGGTGGCGGGGACGAGGTCGTCGAGCGGTCGACGGGTCCGACCGCCGACGTGGGATGCGGCGCCGAGGCCGACCTCGGCCGCGTCGTGGTCCTCGGCGAGGAGTTCCTGCTGGCGGACGTGCTCGCGCTCGGAGTCGAACCGGTGGCGGCCACCGCCACGCTCGGCACCGGTTTCGTCGGCATCGAGCGCGACACGGGCGGCATCGAGCCGCTCGACCAGCTCCAGCTGAACGCCGAGCAACTCGCCGCGCTGCGGCCCGACACGATCGTCACGACCGAGTTCATCGCCGAGCAGGCCGACGCCGATGTCCTCGGTGCCGTCGCCGACGAGGTCGTGGTGATCCCGGACGATCCGGACTGGCGCTCCCAGCTGCGATCCCTGGCCGGTGCGCTCGGCGGTGGTGCCTGCGCCGACCCGCTGCTGGACGCCTACGCCGAGGCGGTCGACGCCGCAGGCCGGGCGATCCCCGACGACCTCCGGGTGTCGATGGCCACCGTGTACCCGGGGGAGAACCTGGCGGTGTGGGTCGGCGGTCCCGCCAACATCCCGGCCACGTTCGCCGACGCGGGCGTCGAGCTCGTCCCGGGCGCCGATGCCGTCGACGACGTGCAGGGCGGGCGAGCGTTCCTGAGCACCGAGCGCCTCGGCGAGCTCACCGGGGTCCCCCTGGTCCTGCTGCAGTCCAGCGCGGTCGATGGCGAGGACGCCGCGCTGGACGTGCTGCGGTCCTCGCCGCTCTGGGCCCGCCTCCCGGCGGTGGCCGCCGACCGCGTCCTCGAGGTCGACCGCCTCGGCTACCCGGGCGTCGAGGGGCGGACCCGGCTCGCCCGCGAGCTGCCGGCGCTGCTCGGTGCGGGCGACGAGCCCGTCACAAGCGGGAGCGACACGCCGGCGGGCGCTGCCGAGGCGGGGGGCGCCGCCGGCCGTGCCGACGTTGCGAGCCGCGCACCGGAACCCGGCGCCGGCCCCGTCTCCAGGTCGCCCGGAGGCCCGAGCCCGGGCGCCCGGAACCCGGACGGCGGCGGACTGGCCGCCGCTCTGGGACCCGCGGCGCCGGGCACGTACACCTACGAGGTCACGACCGACGCCGGCGTCGAGCGGCGCACCACCGAGGTCGCCGACCTCGGCGGCGGACGCCAGCGGCACACCGACCGCTACGCCGACGGGACCGTCGACGGGCGCGAGGTGTCGTATCGGGCCGATGGCCTGTTCATCGAGCGGGTCGAGCCCCCCGGGTTCGCCTGCGACGTCGAGCCGGACCTGCCCCAGCTGCGCTTCCCGCTCGCCGCGAGGGCGTCCTGGTCGGCCACGGCCGACTGCGACACCCTCGTGGCCGAGGTCGACCTCGAGTACTCCGCCACCGTGCGCGGGACGGCAGCCATCGACATCGGTGGCGAGGTGCGGCAGACCTGGGTCGTCGACTCGGTGCTCGTCACGACCACGAGGGTGCCGGCCCAGGAGCGCACCTACCGCACCCTGAGGACGGACCACTTCGACCCGGCCACCGGGCTGCCGGTCCGGACCGAGTACGACAACGACGGTCGGAAGCGATCGGAGCAGCTGACGTCGAGGCGGCCCAGGTGAACCAGGCGGCGGCGACCGATCCCGGCCACGGGCTCGGTGCCGTCCTGCCCGACGATGCCGGCCCGAGCGATCCCACGGCGCTCGGTCTCATCCGCTGGGTGCTGGGGCGCCAGCGAGGTCGGATCGCGCTCGGCGCGGCGGCGGGGATCGCCTGGATGGGGGCGATCGCCCTCCTGCCCGTCGCGCTCGGTCGGGCGATCGACGAGGCCGTCGACGGCGGCGACGGCGCCGACGTGGCGGGCTGGTGCGCCGTCCTGGCGGCGGTGGTGCTGGCCGAGGCGATCGCCGGGGTGGTCCGCCACCGCACCGCCGTGCTGCTCTTCATCCGCACCCGCTGGCTCCTCGAGCGGGTCGTCACCCGGCGGGTGCTCGACCCGCGCGGCGGCACCGTCGGCGACGCCGGCGGACTGTTGTCGCACGCCCAGCACGACGCGGGTGCGGTCGGGGGGATCGCCGACCTGATGTGCCGCGGGTCGGGCGCGATCGTGACCTTCGTCGCCGTCGGGATCGGGATGCTCGTGACCTCCCCGACCCTCGGTCTCCTGGTCCTGCTGGGCCTGCCACCGTGCCTGCTCGCGCTCGTGCCGCTGTGGAGGCCCTACGACCGGCGAGCCACCGAGCAGCAAGCCACGCTCGCGTCGGCCACCGCCGTCGCCGCCGACGGCCTCGCCGGCCTCCGGGTGGTCAAGGGCCTCGGCGGCGAGCGGACGGTGCGGGGGTGGTTCGCCGAGGCGAGCAGCGACGTGCGACGGGCCGGCGTCTCGCTTGCCCGGATCGCGTCGGCGTGGGACTCGGTCTCGGCGGTCGTGCCGGGTGTGTTCCTGGCCGTCGTGCTGGGCGTCGCGGGCCGTCTCGCCCTCGACGGCCAGATCCGGCCCGGCGAGCTGGTGACGTTCACCGGTCTCGCCGTCTTCCTCGCCATTCCGCTGGCCACGCTGGCCGAGGTCGGCGACGTGTGGGCGGCGGGGATCGCGGGCGCCCGTCGCATCGCCGGGGTGCTCGCAGAGCCCTCGGCGGTCGAGGACGGGGGTTCCGATGCGCCGGCGGTCGGCGGCCTGGTGTTCGACGGCGTCTGGGCCGGGCCGCTGGACGGGTTCGACCTCGTGGTCGACGCCGGTCGGCCGGTGGGCCTGGTCGCATCCACTGACGAGGAGCGGGCCGCCATCGCGTCGCTGGCTGCCCGGCGGCGGGATCCCGACGGCGGCGTGGTGGCCGTCGGCGGGACCGACGCTCGACGGGTGCCCCTGGAGCGGTGGCGAGCCGAGGTGGTCGTCGACGGCGGTCACCAACCCTGGCTCGCCGACGACACCCTCGCCACCAACGTCGCGCTCGGGGCACCGGACAGCGACGAGGGCCGGGTCGTGGACGCCCTCCTGGCGGCGGCGGCCGACGACCTCCTGGCCCGACCCGATCCGCTCGGCAGCCCCGTCGGCGAGGGTGGCCTGTCGCTCTCCGGTGGCCAGCGGCAGCGGGTGGTGGTGGCCCGGGCGCTGGCCACGCGGGCGCCGGTGCTGGTGCTCGACGAGCCGACGAGCGCGCTCGACGTCGCGACCGAAGCTCGTCTCGTCGAACGCCTGGTGGCCGCTCGTGGGGGGCGGCCCACGCTCCTGCTCACCTCGAGCCCGACCGTGCTCGCCGCCTGCGCACAGGTCGCGTTCGTGGCCGGAGGTCGGGTGGCCCTTCGCGGCACCCATGCCGAGCTGCTCGCCGACCCGGTGTACCGCGCCGTCGTCCTGGGCGAGGCGGTGGCTCCGTGACCGCACCGTCTCGGGCGCTGCCGACGGCGTCCGCCCTGGCGTCGCGGCGTCGGATCCTGCGCCTGCTCGCCGATCGCCGGGGTCGCGTCAGCGCGGTGGTCGTGCTCATGGGCGCGTCGACGGCAGCGACGCTGACCGGGCCGGCGCTCATCGGCGTGGTGGTCGACGCCGCCACGGCGGGCGGGGCGCGCTCGACGATCGACCGGGCCGCCGCCGGCTACGCCGCCCTCGTGGTCGTCGCTGCGGTGCTGCAGTACCTGGCCGGCGTCCGCGCCGCCGAGGTTGGGGAGGGGGCGCTCCACGAGCTGCGCACGGAGGTCTTCGACCACGCCGTCTCGGTCCCGGCACACGTCTTGGAAGAGGCCGGCTCCGGCGACCTCCTGAGCCGGGTGACGGGCGACGTCGCGGTGCTCGCGACCGCGGTGCGCTGGACGGTGCCCGCTGCGGTGTTCGCCGCGCTCGAGGTGGTCCTCACCGTCGCTGCGCTGGTGCTGCTCGACTGGCGCCTCGCCGTCGTGGCCGTCGCCGCCGGCTCGCCGATCGCAGCCATCGGCGGCCGCTGGTACTTCCGGCGCGCGCCGGCCCGCTACCGCGCCGAGCGGGAGGCGCGCGCCGCCCTCGCCGGTTCGCTGCTCGGGGGCTACCGCGGCAGGGACACGCTCGCGGCGTACCGCAGCTCCGGTCGTCACCGGCACCTCGCCGCCGGGCTGGGCCGCGCCACGGTCGATGCCGAGCTGCGCACAACGTCGGCCCGCAACCGGCTGCGTCCGTCGGTGAGCGCCTCGCTGGCCGCATCGCTCGCCGCGGTCGTGGCCACCGGGGCGGCGCTGGTCGACAGTGGGTCGGTCACCGTCGGTGCGGTCGGTGCCGCCGCCCTGTACGTCATCCGCCTGTTCGACCCGATCGGGAACCTGCTCGAGCAGGCCGACGAGCTCCAGCAGGCCACCGCCGCCACCGCCCGGCTCGTCGGGGTCACGGAGCTGCCGACCGCCGGCCTCGGCGCCGCCGCTGCCGACGACGCACCCACCCGTCGGGGCGTCGGGGTCGAGCTGCGCGACGTGTCCTTCGCCTACGAGCCGGGGCGACCGGCGCTCGTCGGCATCGACCTGCGAGTCGAACCCGGCGAGCGCGTCGCCGTGGTCGGGCCGTCGGGGGCCGGCAAGTCCACGATCGCCGCGCTGCTCACGGCGGCACGCCGGCCCGACCGTGGGGTGGTCCTGATCGACGGACGCGACATCGGCTCGCTCACGCCGACCGAACGGCACCGCCTCGTCGCGCTGGTCAGCCAGGACGGCCACACCTTCGCCCGCTCGGTCGCCGACAACGTCCGCCTCGCCCGACCCGATGCCAGCGACGAGGAGGTGCGCGCTGCGCTCGGCGCGGTCGACGCGCTCGCGTGGGCCGAGGCGCTGCCAGAGGGGTTGGCGACGGTCCTCGACAGCGGTCTGGCACCGGGTCGGGCGGAGCAGCTGGCGCTGGCCCGGATGGTGTGCGCCGACCCCGCCGTGGTCGTGCTCGACGAAGCCACCGCCGACCTGCCCGCAGCTGCCGCCGCCACCGTCGAGCGCCACCTCGCGGCCACGCTCGCCGGCCGGACGGTCGTCACGGTCGCTCACCGGCTCGACACCGCCTCGCGAGCCGACCGGGTCGTGGTCGTCGACGCCGGCACCATCGTCGCCTCGGGCACCCACGCCGACCTGGTGGCCGGCGGTGGCGCCTACGCCGACCTGTGGGCCGAGTGGACAGCGGATCGCGCCTTCCCGGCCCCCGCGGAGGAGTCCGGGCCGGGCGTGCCCTGACCGCTCGGCCGTCCCCGGGACGCGCGACGGCCCC
>Ga0208490_100452_pt1 | contig 25738 bp, 29 predicted proteins | sample SubbioAug_CSWold_FD_184818 | JGI IMG/M metagenome (GOLD analysis project Ga0208490, IMG submission 184818) | Serpentinite rock and fluid subsurface biosphere microbial communities from McLaughlin Reserve, California, USA - CR11Aug_CSWold (SPAdes) | ecosystem: Environmental > Terrestrial > Deep...
ATCTCCGGCGCCGGCGCCACCGCCGAGACCGCGAAGTTCGAGCTGAGCCCCGAGACCATCGTCATCGACGAGGACAACCGCCCCATCGAGGCCGGCTCCGACACGATCGGTCGCCTGGCCGTCGGCGGCCGTCAGCCCGTGGGCTACTACAAGGACCCGGAGAAGACGGCGGCCACGTTCCTCGAGATCGACGGGCAGCGCTACAGCTGCCCGGGCGACTTCGCCACCGTCGACGCCGACGGCAAGATCTCCCTGCTCGGCCGGGGATCGGTGTGCATCAACACCGGCGGCGAGAAGGTGTTCCCCGAGGAGGTCGAGGAGGCGCTGAAGACCCACCCCGCCGTCTTCGACGCCGTCGCCGTCGGCGTGCCGGACGACAAGTTCGGCGAAGCCGTCACCGCCGTGGTCCAGGCCCGCGAGGGGGTCGAGCTCGACGAGGGCGACGTCATCGCCCACGTCAAGACCAAGCTCGCCGCCTACAAGGCGCCCAAGCGGGTCGTGGTGGTCGACACCATCGGCCGGGCCGTGAACGGCAAGGTCGACTACAAGCGCCTCAAGGGCGAGGCCCAGGAGCGCCTCGGCGTCAGCTGACGCCCGTCAACCGGAGCGCTTCCGCGCCGAGGCCTTCTTCGTCCTGGACTTCTTCTCGGTCGCGACCGTCTTCTTGGTTGCGACCTTCTTCCTGGCGGGCGCCTTCTTCCTGGCGGTCGCCTTCTTCCTGGCTGCGGCCGTCTTCTTGGCGGGGGCCGCCTTCTTGGCGGGGGCGCGTCCCGGCGTGCGCCCCTCGGCCAGCTGCACCGGCACGTCCACCTCCATCAGCGCGGCGAGGCCCTCGATGTCGTCGACGATGTCGTCGAGCAGCACCCCGATGTCGGGCACCAGGCGGGCGCAGCCGACGAGGCCGAAGTCGAGCGTGTCGCAGTAGCTCTGCACCGTGATGTTGAGCCCCTGGCCCTCCACCACCGTGGACACCGGGACGTAGTGCGCCAGCTTCGCGCCGGCCATGTAGAGCGGCTCCCGGGGGCCGGGCACGTTCGAGATCGTGATGTTCACCGGCATGGTGGTCCGGTTGCCGAGCTGGAACCGGGTCGCCATGCGGCTGGCCCGGGCGAACACGGCGGGCGGGGGGAAGTCGGCGAACTCGGTGAGCTGGTCGGCAGGGAGCGCGTCGTGGAGGCCCTTGGCCAGCGCCATGGCGTTGTTCACCTTGCGGATGCGCTGCAGCGGGTCGGGCTCATCGGTGGGCAGGTCGGCGAAGATCGCCGAGACCCGGTTCGACCAGCGCTCGGCCTCCTCGCCGGTGCGGATGGACACGGGCACCATCGACACCATCGGCCGGTCGGGGAGGGCACCGCGACGCTCCAGGTAGGTGCGCAGGCCACCGGCGCAGACCGCCATCACGACGTCGTTCACCGTGCAGCCGATGGCGGTCTTGATGGCCTTGATGGCGTCCATCGACACCGACCGGTAGGCGAAGGACCGGTGCGGCGAGATCGACGCGTTGAACACCGTCGACGGGGCGCCGCCCGGCAGCGGTTGGGGTGCCTCGTCGCGCTCCTCGGGGATCGAGCGGCCCAGGTTGAGCACCGTGCCGAGCGGCCCGCGCAGCCCCTCGCGCAGCTGGTTGCCGGAGGCCCGCAGGATGGGGTTGCCGCTGGCTTCGCCGAGCTGGCGCATCGTGCGGGCACCGAGCACGAGGAAGCGTCCGGGCTTGCGGGCCAGGGTCCGCACGGCGGCGCCCAGCACCTCGGCGTCGGACGGCACCGGCTCGGGCTGGCGCGGGGTCAGCGCCGGCGACGGCACCTCGTCACCCTCGGGCGTGGTGTCGAGCATGATCGTGAGCAATTCCACCCCGGAGGCGCCGTCGACGGTGGCGTGGTGGATCTTGGTGAGGATGCCGAAGCGGTCGCCGGCGAGGCCGTCGATGACGTAGCTCTCCCACAGCGGACGCGACCGGTCCAGCGGCCGGGCGATGATGCGGGCCACGAGGTCCGCCACCTGGTCGTCACGGCCGGGGCGCGGCACGGCCGTGTGGCGCACGTGGAAGTCCAGGTCGAAGTCCGGGTCCTCGATCCAGAACGGGTGGTCGAGGTTGAACGGCACGTTGCGCAGCCGACGGGTCAACGGCTCGAGCAGGTGGAGGCGACGCTCGATCTGGGCGCGCCACTCCTGCAGCGGGTCGAAGTCCGGCGACGGGCGGTCGTAGATGGAGAGCCCCGACACGTGCCCGTAGGTGGACGGCGTCTCCATGTAGAGGAACGTCGCGTCGAGACCGGTGAGCTGCTTCATGTCGGTGCTCCTGGTTCAGGTTCGGATCATCGGGCTGGCGGCCCGTCGGTGGGAGGCCCGGCGAAGGCCTGGGCCTTGCGCATCCAGTCGGACGCTGCGTCGCCCTCGACCACGAGGGCGGTGTCGTCCACGTTGCGGCGCTGGGTGACGACGAGGCAGAAGTCGAGCGCCGGTCCGGTGACGGTCTCGGTGGCGTCGTCGGGCCCGAACGTCCACGTGCTGCCGTCGGGCGCGGCGAGCTCCACGCGCACGGGTGCATCCGGTGGCTCCTCACAGCGGTTGACGTAGGTCCACCCCCGGGTGATGAAGCCGAGCCGTGCGATGTGGGCGAGGCGGTCGGTGGCCGGACGGTCGGCGTCGAGGCCGAGCGACCGCACCGCGTCGACGACGTCCTGGCCGTGCGCCCAGCACTCCATGAGCCGGGCGGTCAGGAACGACTTGGCGCCCATCGACGGCCCGTACCAGGGCACCCGGTCGTCGTCGGCCAGCCCGGTCGCGGCGTCGGCGAGGTCGGCCCGGTTCGCTCGCCACCGGGCGAGCAGGTCGTCGGGCGAGGCGGCGCGAGCCCAGCCGAGGGTGTGGTCGTCCATGGCCCCCTCGCCGCCCTCGAGCAGCTCGAGCAGCTCGCCGAGGGAGGCGTTGAACGCCTCCGGGTCGCGGATGGCGAGGGCGGCGGTGCCGTCGAAGTAGGTGAGGTGGGCGATCTGGTCGGCGATGGTCCAGCGGGGGCTCGGCGTCGGCGCGGCCCACTGCTCGGCGGTGAGGTCGGCGACGACCGCGTCGAGCGCATCCTGTTCGGCGAGCAGGTCGGCTCGGAGCCCGGTGACGTCCACGTCGGTCAGCGTGGCACGAAGCGGATCGCTCCCGCGCCGAGAGCGCTCACGCGCAGCACCCGTCGTGCACGTCGACGCAGGCGATGACGACGACGTGGGACTCGGCCCCGAAGCGGCACTCGAGGGCCAGGCACTCGCCGTGGCCGTCGGGGTGGCGCACCCAGGCCCAGTGGCAGTGCTCGGCGTCGTCGGTGCAGTCCGGGCAATCGCCCACCGGCTGCTCGCTCACGAGGCCTCCGCCAGCGCGGCGTCGGACAGGGCGGCCACGAGCTGGTCCTTGGTCATCTTCGACCGGCCGTCGAGGTCGCGGCGCTGGGCCTCCTCGTACAGCTCGTCCTTCGACATCGACGCGTAGTCGGTGCGATCCGAGGCGGGCGCGGCGGCCTTCGGTGCGTCGCCCCGCTTCTGGCGAGCCTCGTTCACGCTGGCCTCGAGCACGGCCATGAGGTCGGTGACCGAGGCCGTGGGCGCTTCGGCCTTCTCGGTGACGATGCGCTCGCCGTCGGCCTTGCGGGCCACGAGGTCGAGGACCCGCTCGCGGTAGGTGTCGGTGTACTGGTCCGGGTCCCACTCGGCGGTGAGGGACTCGACGAGGCTCTTGGCGGCGGCTCGCTCGCGGTCGTTGATCTCGATGTCGTCGTCGAGCACCTGCAGCTCGCGGATGTCGGCTGGGCTGCGGACCTCGTCGCCGAAGTGCATCGTCTCGAGCACCAGCACGTCGCCGGCGTCGTCGCCGGACGAAGACGCGACCCGGATGGCGGCCAGGCTCTGCTTGGCCCGCATGACGAAGCGGGCGATGGCCACCCGGTTCGACTCCTTCATCGCCTCGCGCAGCAGGGCGTAGGGCTTGGCGGCCGACTGGTCGGCCGGGGCGAGGTGGTACGTCTTGTCGAAGTAGACGGGGTCGACGTCGTCGAGGTCGATGAAGTCCTCGATGTCGATCGTGCGGGACCTGCCCGGCTCCACCGCCTCGAGCTCCTCGGGGGTGATGAGCACGTGGCTGCCGTCCTCGAGCTCGTAGCCCTTGACGATCGAGGCGTACTCCACCTCCTTGCCCGACTCCTGGGTGACGCGCTGGTAGCGGATGCCCTCGCCGCTGTCGGGATCGAACTGGTGGAAGCCGACCGAGCGGTCCTCGGTGGCGGTGAACAGCTTCACCGGGACGTTCACCAAGCCGAAGCTGATGCTCCCGGTCCAGATGGCGCGCGGCATCCGCGGTCCATGCCCATGGCGAGGTGGCACCAGACACACGCCCGGTCGTGCACGGCTACGGTCCGGGCCGATGACGGTCCTGCGCTCCCGGCTCGACACCACGTCCGACGAGCACCGTCGCAACGTGGCCGAGATGCAGGCGCTGTGGGACGAGGTCGCCGAGCAGCTGGCGTCGGTTCCGGCCATCGGTGGCCAGCGCTACGTCGACCGGCACCGCAAGCGGGGCAAGCTGCTGGTGCGCGAGCGCATCGAGGCGCTGGTCGACCCGCACACGCCGTTCCTCGAGCTGAGCCCGCTGGCAGCGTGGGGCACCGAGGACCCGGTGGGGGCGGGCGTGTGCGCCGGCATCGGCATCGTGTGCGGCACCGAGGTGATCGTCACCGGATCCGACATGACCTACCGGGGCGGGTCGGCCAACCCGACCACGGTGGCCAAGAACCTCCGCATCGACGAGATCTCCCGGGCGAACCGGCTGCCCGTCATCACGCTGAACGAGTCCGCCGGCGCCGAGCTGCCCCGCCAGGCCGACATCTTCGTGCCGGGCGGGGCGGGCTTCAAGAACATCACGCAGCGCTCGAAGCTCGGCATCCCGTCGGTCACCGTCGTGTTCGGCCCGTCCACCGCCGGCGGCGCGTACACGCCGGGCATGAGCGACTACACGGTGTTCGTGAAGGACCGGGCCACGGCGTACCTGGGCGGGCCGCCGCTGGTGAAGATGGCGATCGACGAGGATGTCGACGAGGAGACCCTCGGTGGTGCGGAGATGCACTCGTCGGTGTCGGGCCTGTCCGACTACCTGGCCGCCGACGAGCTGGACGCCATCCGCATCGCTCGCGACATCGTCGCCCACCTCCGCTGGCGCAAGGCCGGCCCCGGACCCAGCGAGCCGGCCGACGAGCCCCGGTACGACCCGGCCGAGCTCATCGGTTGCGCGTCGGCCGACGTGCGGGTGCCCTTCGACGTGCGCGAGGTGCTGGCCCGCACGCTCGACGGCAGCCGGTTCGAGGAGTTCAAGCCCCGCTACGGCGACAAGCTCGTGTGCGGCTGGGCCTCGATCTGCGGCTTCCCCGTGGGCGTGCTCGCCAACAACGGGATCCTCTTCTCCGAGGAGTCCAACAAGGGCGCCCAGTTCATCCAGCTGTGCAACCGCACCGACACGCCGCTCGTGTTCGTGCAGAACATCACCGGCTTCATGGTCGGCTCGGCGGCCGAGCGCGGCGGCATCATCAAGAACGGCGCCAAGCTCATCAACGCGGTCTCGAACTCCGAGGTGCCCCACCTCGTGCTGATGGTCGGCGCCTCGTACGGGGCCGGCAACTACGGCATGTCGGGCCGGGCCTACGACCCCCGGTTCATCTTCAGCTGGCCCAACCACCGCATCGCCGTGATGGGTCCCAAGCAGCTGGCCGGCGTCATGGACATCATCGCCCGCAACGCCGCCGCCGGCCGGGGCCAGGAGGTCGACGAGGAGGCGCTCGCCGCCCAGACCTCGGCGCTCGAGCACCTGGTCGAGGAGCAGTCCACCGCCCTCTACGCCACCGGCCGCCTGTGGGACGACGGGATCATCCACCCGGCCGACTCCCGCACCGTGCTCGGCATCGCCCTGTCGGCGGCGCACTCGGCCGAGGTGCGCGGCGCGACCGACTACGGCGTGTGGAGGCACTAATGATCCGCCGGCTGCTCATCGCCAACCGGGGCGAGATCGCGGTGCGCATCGCCCGCACCGCCCACCGCCTCGGCATCGACACCGTCGGCGTGTACTCGGTGCCCGACGCCGACGCCCTGCACGTCGACGTGGTCGACCAGGCCGTGGCCCTGGGCGGTTCCATGCCGGCCGAGTCGTACCTGCGCGCCGACGCCATCATCCAGGCCGCCCTCGACACCGGCTGCGACGCCGTCCACCCCGGCTACGGCTTCCTCGCCGAGCGGGCCGACGTCGCCCGGATGGTCGTCGACGCCGGCCTGCTCTGGGTCGGGCCAACCCCGGAGCAGATCTCGCTGCTCGGCGACAAGATCGCCGCCAAGCGCGCCGCCGTCGATGCCGGCGTGCCCACCACCGAGGCGGTCGAGGTCCGTCCCGGCCACATCCCCGACGGGCTGCCCATGCCGGCGCTGGTCAAGGCGGCCGCCGGCGGTGGCGGTCGTGGCATGCGCGTCGTGCACGCGTCGGACCAGCTGCCCGACGCGGTGGGGGCGGCATCCCGCGAGGCCGAGGCCGCCTTCGGTGACGGCACCGTCTTCGTCGAGCCGTTCATCGAGCGGGGCCGCCACGTCGAGGTCCAGATCGTCGGCGACGCCCACGGCAACGTCGTCCACCTCGGCGAGCGGGAGTGCTCGATCCAGCGCCGCAACCAGAAGGTGCTGGAGGAGGCGCCGTCGGCCGGCATCACGCCCGAGGTCCGCGCCGCGCTGTGCGACGGTGCGCTCGCCCTCGCCCGCCACATCGGCTACCAGAGCGCCGGCACGGTCGAGTTCATGGTGGGGGAGGACGAGACGATCAGCTTCCTCGAGGTCAACACCCGCCTGCAGGTCGAGCACCCGGTCACCGAGGCCGTCACCAGCCTCGACCTGGTCGAGCTCCAGCTGCGGGTCGCCGCCGGCGAGCCGCTCCCCGTCACCCAGGACGACGTGCGCATCGACGGCCACGCCATCGAGGTGCGCGTCGTCGCCGAGGACCCCGCCGCCGGCTGGCTGCCCTCCACCGGCACCCTCACCCGCTTCGACCTCACCTCCTCTGGAACTGGCAGTGCTGACGTCGCACCCGTCCGGGTCGACACCGGGTTCCGGGCCGGCAGCGTCGTGTCCGCCGACTACGACTCGCTGCTGGCCAAGGTGATCGCCCACGCCCCGACCCGAGCCGAAGCGGCCCAGGTGCTCGCCCGGGCGCTGCGGCAGTCCGTGGTGACGGGCGTGCGCACGAACGTCGACACCATGGCGGCGCTGCTCGGGGAGGACGACTTCCTCGCCGCCCGCACGCCCACGGCGTACCTGGACGAGCACCACGACATCGTCCAGGCCGACGGACCCACCGGCGACGATCGCATCGCCCAGCTGCTCGCCGCGGTGCTCGCCGACGAGCGGGCTGCCCGGGCCGCCGATCGTCGTTGGGGCTTCGCCCCGTCGGGCTGGCGGAACCTGCGCACGCAGGGCCAGCGCTCGACCTGGATCGACGGCCGGGGCGACGAGCTCGACGTCGAGCTCGAGGCGCGGGGCGCCGGGCGGTACCGGGCGCTCGTCGGTCCCTTCCCGGCGCCGACCGAGGACGGCTCGCTGTCGGAGGACACCCGCCGCCAGGCTGACCTGCAGGTCACGCTCACCGAGGGAGGCGTCGCCATCGAGCTCGAGGGGGTGCGCCGCCACCTGACCGTCGAGCGCGACGCTGAGGAGACCCACGTGTCGGGTCCGGCCGGTCGCACCACGTGGCGCCTCGCCCCCCGCTTCCCGGACCACGACGCCACCACTGCCGGCGGTGGCCCGGTGTCGCCGCTGCCGGGCACGGTGCTGTCCGTGCACGTCGACGAGGGCGACGAGGTCGAGGACGGCCAGCTGCTCGTCGTCGTCGAGGCGATGAAGATGGAGCACAAGATCACCGCACCGGCCGCGGGCATCGTCACCGAGGTGAAGGTCGCGGCCGGCCAGAAGGTCGACGCCGGCGACGTGCTCGTCCTGCTCGACCACGGCGAGCCATGACCGAACCGGACCGCCCACCGATCCGCATCGCCAACTGCTCGGGCTTCTACGGCGACCGCCTGTCCGGTGCGAGGGAGATGGTGGAGGGCGGCCCGATCGACGTGCTCACCGGCGACTGGCTGGCCGAGCTGACCATGTTGATCCTCGCCCGCAGCCGGGCGTCCCGGCCCCGCGGCGGCTTCGCCCGCACCTTCGTCACCCAGATGGAGCAGGTGATGGGCACCTGCCTCGACCGGGGCATCAAGGTCGTGTCCAACGCCGGCGGCCTCGACCCCGATGGCTGCGCCGAGGCGGTGCACGAGGTGGCCGAGAAGCTCGGCCTGTCGCCGACCATCGCCTACGTCACCGGCGACGACCTCCTGCCCCGGGCGCCCGAGCTGGCCGAGGCCGGCGCCCTCCGACCCTTCCCCCCCGACGGTTCGGAGAATCGCAGCGAGAACACCTCGGATGCCGAGGCCTTCTCACAGCGATTTTCCGAGGGGGCGTGGGTGTCGGCCAACGCGTACCTGGGCTGCTGGGGCATCGTCGACGCGCTCGAGCGCGGGGCCGACATCGTCATCACCGGACGGGTCACCGACGCCGCAGTCGTCTGCGGGCCGGCGGCGTGGCACCACGGCTGGTCACGCACCGACCTCGACGCCCTCGCCGGTGCGGTCGTCGCCGGCCACGTCATCGAGTGCAGCGGCCAGGCCACCGGCGGCAACTACTCGTTCTTCACCGAGGTGCCCGGCCTGGAGCGGGTCGGGTTCCCGTGGGCCGAGGTCGCCGCCGACGGGTCCAGCGTCATCGGCAAGCACGACGGCACCGGCGGCCAGGTCTCCGTCGGGACGATCACGTCCCAGCTGCTCTACGAGATCGGCGGCCCCCGCTACCTGGGCCCCGACGTCACCGCCCGCTTCGACACCATCACCCTCGACGAGGTCGGCCCCGACCGGGTCCGGATCAGCGGCGTCCGGGGCGAAGCCCCGCCCGAGACGCTCAAGGTCGCCATGAACGAGCTGGCCGGCCACCGCAACCAGGTGTCGGTCGCGCTCACCGGCCTCGACATCGAGGCCAAGGCCGCGGTGGCCGAGGCGGCGTTCTGGGCGGCGTGCCCCTACGGCCCCGACGACTTCGCCAGCGTCACGTCCCGCATCGAGCGCACCGAGCACCCCGACCCCGACAGCAACGACGCGGCCACCGCGATCTGGCGGCTCATCGTGAAGGACCCCGACGAGCGCAAGGTCGGCCGGGCGTTCACGGGTGCCCTGATCGAGACCGCACTGGCCAGCATCCCCGGCCTCTACAGCCCCTCGGGCGGTCCGTCGGGCGGTGGTCCCTACGGCGTGTACCGACCGGCGCTGGTCCCGGCCGACCTGGTGCCCGCCCACGTCACCGTGCTCGGCGGCGACACCCGAGAGGTCGAGTCCACCTTCCCCGGCGTCGACGATGCGTCCGACGTCGAACCCGTGTCCGGACCACACGTCGGCGCGATCGGCGGCCCCAACGTGCGCGCGCCGCTCGGCCTCGTGGCCGGCGCCCGCTCGGGCGACAAGGGCGGGGACGCGAACGTGGGCGTCTTCGTCCGGGACGACCAGGCGTGGGTGTGGCTGGACGAGCTGTTCACGACCGACTGCTTCCGGGCGCTCCTGCCCGAGACCGCCGATCTCGTCGTCGACCGGTACCCCCTGCCCAACCTGCGCGCCGTCAACTTCGTGGTGCGCGGGCTGCTGCAGGAGGGCGTCGCCGCCTCGACCCGCAACGACGCGCAGGCCAAGAGCCTGGGGGAGTGGCTGCGGGCCCGGGTCGTCGATGTGCCGGAGGGCCTGCTGCCCTGACGGCCGGCGGGTACGTTGCCCCGTCGTGGAGCTCCGGACCGACGACGTCGACCTGCACCTCGAGATCGATGGTGCCGACGATGCACCGCCCGTGCTCGTCCTGCACGGGATCACCCAGAGCACGGCGACCTGGGCGTGGCTGGTGGCGCACCTGGCTGACCGGCACCGGGTGGTCCGCCTCGACTTCCGGGGCCACGGCCGCTCCGGTCGCACCCCGGGGGCGTACCGCTTCCCCGACTACATCGCCGACGCCACCGCGGTGTGCGAGCAGGTGCTCGGCCAGCCAGCGGTCGTGATCGGCCACTCGCTGGGCGGGGGCACCGCCGCCGGCCTGGCCCAGACCCGCCCCGACCTGGTGCGGGGCGTCGTGCTCGAGGACCCGGCGATCATGGTGCCGCCCTCGCCCGACACGGCGCTCGCCCCGCTGGACGGCAACTCGCTGCTCGACGGCTTCCGCCTCATGCGCGAGTCCATCCCGCGCCTGCAGGAGTCGGGGATCTCGGCAGCTGACCTCAGCAGCACCCTGCGCGGCGCGCCCAGCCCGTCGGGCCCGCTGTTCGGCGACCTCGTCTCCGACGACGCCCTCGACGCCATGGCCGAGGCCATGCTCCAGCTCGACGCCTCCGTGCTCGACCCGGTCTTCGACGGCTCGCACGCCCCGGTCTTCGACCCGCACCGCGAGCTGCCGGTGCCGGGCATCGTGATCGCCGGCGACCCGGCGCTGCCCGACACGCTCATCCGCGAGGACGACCTCGCCCGCCTGGCCGAGCGCAGCCCGCAGGTCGAATCGAGGGTGGCCGACGGGTGCGGCCACCTCATCCACGACTCCCGCGAGCACCGGGCGATGGTGCTGGCCGCGATCGAGGACCTGCTCGCTCGCGTCTGATCAGGTGACGGGTTCGATGCGCCAGTTGTGGCCGGGCTCCAGCTGGTACGGCTTGGAGATCGGGCGGTCGATGGTGCGGGCGAGGGCCTCGGGGCCGTAGCAGGCGGCGATCGACCGGGTGCGCGTGGCGAGCGCGTGGCCGAGCGGGCCGTCGAGCAGCGAGCCGATCACAGCGGGGAGGCTGTCGGCGTCCTCGAGCAGCCAGGAGTGCAGGCCGCCCTCGATGCGCACGAGCGTCCCGTCGGCGGCCTCGGCGGCCTGGCGGGCGTTGGTGAACCAGATGGCGAGGTCGCGGTCGCCGTGCAGGATCATGACCGGGACGCCGGCGTCCTTGAGCGAGCGCAGGCGGTCGAGCGACCCCTTGGCCATGGCCGTGGCGAAGAACGCGGCGGGCATCGACGGCAGCTCGCGCACCCGCTGCGCCAGCGACGGCGCGGCGAGGCGGGCGAGGGCACCCATCTGCTTGCGGCCCTGCAGGGCGCTGATGGCGGTGTCGGCCATGAGCAGGCCGACGCCGAGCGGGAACAGGAACGGCACGTAGCGGGCGGCGCCGGTGAGCTGGTCCCACAGGCCGCCGATGGCCGCGTTCACCGGGATGACGGCGATGGTCCGCTCGGGGTTCCGGGCGGCGAGCTCGACCACGACCCGGCCGCCCATGGAGTGGCCCACGAAGACGGCCCGCTCGATGCCGAGGTGGTCGAGCACCTGCTCGTGGAGGTCGATGTAGGCGTCCCAGCCCCAGCCCTTGCGGCCCAGCCCGGCGGTGCGGCCGTGGCCGGCGCTGTCGACGGCGATCACCTTGAAGCCGGCGCCGGCGAGCCGCCGGAGCGTGCGGGCGTAGAGCATCCCCTCGGCGATGACGCCGTGGATCATGACCAGCGGGACGCCCTCGCCGCAGACCGACAGGCCCACCCGGTGGCCGTCGTCGAGGACCACGGTGCGGCGCCGCAGGCGGGGTGGCTTGGTGGTGGTCGCCTCGGCGATCGCCTCCATCTCGTCGCGGACGGTCCCCTGCGCCTTGCGGTCAGCCACGCCCGGACCGTACCCGGGGCCGTCGGCCCGGAGGCCGATCCCGGCTCACACGGCGAGCGACGCCATCATCCCGAACAGGGTCACCACGTCGGTGCGACCCCGGCCGGGATCGAGCTCCCGGTAGACGCTGTCGACGTTGACGGCGAGGCGCTCCCGGTCGATCCAGCCGGCGAACTCGCCGAGGGCGATGTCGCGGATCGCCTCCTCGAGCGGCATGCCGTCGGCGTGGCGGGCGCGGGCCTGGGCGTCGACGAACACGAGGTAGTCCCGCATGCGGCGCACGCCGTCGACGTCGGTGACCGGACCGTGGCCGGGCACCACGACCTCGGGGTGGAGGTCGTCGATGATGAGGTCGCACGCGTCGATCCAGTTGCGGATCGGCCCGGCCCACATGATCGGCGTGCCCTCGATGAAGCAGATGTCGCCGGTGAACACCGTCGACGCGCTCGGCACGTGGGCGATGCAGTCGCCGGCGGTGTGCGCGGGTCCGACCTCGATCAGCTCGACCGCGGTGCCCGCGACGTCCAGGTCGTGGCGGTTCGTGAACGTCGACGTCGGCGGGGTGAGGGTGATGCCCCGGAACTCGAAGGGTCCGAAGATGCGGGCGAAGTACGCGCCCGTCTCCCCGAGCTCACCCTTCTCGCCGGCCTCGACCATGGCGGCGAGCAGCTCCGGCGGCGTGCCGGGCATCTCCTCCGCGCACGCCTCCGTGGCGATGATGTCGGCGCCGGTCACCAGCTCGTTGCCGTAGCAGTGGTCGCCGTTGGCGTGGGTGTTGACCAGCGTCCCGATGGGGTTCGAGCCGGTGAGCGGCGCGAACCCGTCGAGCATCTCCTGGGTCAGGCGCAGGTCGAACAGCGTGTCGACCAGCAGGCTCGCCCCGTCGCCGACGACGAGGCCGGCGTTCGACCACCCCCAGCCACCGTCGGGTTGCAGCCAGGCGTGGCACCCCCCGTCGAGGTCGACGCGGCCCTTGTCGTATCCGCCATTCGCCATGCGGCGGAACGTATCTCAGGCTGAGTCCTCAAGCCGGGTGGCGCTGCTCGATGGTCGTCAGCAGGGCACGGTGCTCGTCCTCGTCGATCTCGCCGCGCTCGAGCGCGTCGTCCACCGCCAGCACCAGGTCGGGGCGGTCGGTGCGCACGACGGCGAGCGTCGTCCCGGCGGTGCCCGCCACCCCCACCGGGAGGAACGCGAGGCGCACGTAGGACGGCGGGAGCTCCCCGCCGGTGAGGACCAGCACGCCTCGCAGCACCCGACCGCCGGCCTCCTGGTCTGCCCGCAGCTCGTGGCGGAACCGGTCGTGGTCGAACAGGTCGCGCACGACGACGTCCCCGGCCGGCGTGCGCAGCTCGGCGACGAGCGGGGCGTCGAGCAGCGCGCGGTCGAAGGCGGGCGCGTCGTCGTCGAACAGCACCTGCACGACCGTGTGGTCCTCGCCCTCGACGGCGAGCCCGGTCACGTCGACGCCGAGCACGCCCCGCTCCCACGCCGGCGACCCGACCGAGGTCTCCACCCGCCCCGGTCCGCCGATGAGCTCGAGTCGCAGCAGGTCCATGCCCCCATGCAAGCGGCTCGGGCGCCTCGTCGGAACACCGCGACGCCGGCCCTACCCTCCGAGCCGTGCCCGACCCTCGTGCCGAAGACGTCCTGCCTCGCGAGTCCGACCTACCGGGTGCGGGCTGGGTCGCCATCGACGAGGGCTTCGGCTCCGACGCCCCGGCCGGCACCACACCGGGTGAGCTGATCGACTGCGTCGGCCCCGACTTCCCCGCCGACGACGAGGTCGTGGCCACCGCGGCGACACCGCACTACGTCCGTCCGCCCGGCCGGCTGGTCCACGGCTTCGGGGTGGTGACCGCCACGGTCGAGGCCGCCGAACGGGCCGAGGCGATCCTGTCCGGGCAGGCGTTCGCCGAGTGCCTGGGCCGATCGGTGGCGGCCGACCTGGATGCGTCGGACTCCGACGCCGAGGTGCTCGCCGTCGACGTCGAGCGCACCGACCGGGGCCACCGGGTCCGCTTCACCGGGGGCACCGGCGACGGCGTGCGTCCGGTCCAGCTCGACGTGGTGTGCCTGCGCGTCGATCGCGCCGTCGGCCTGCTCTGGTTCGCCGACACGCCCGACCCGTTCCCCGTCGACGACCTCGGGACGGTGCTGGCGCGCATCCGAGCTCGCTGAACGTCAGGCGGGATCCGGCGCGGTCGAGCGCAGGGCGGCGATGCCGGCGGGGACGACGGCGGCCACGAACTCGTCGGTGATCTCGGCGTCCTGCACCATGCGCCGGTAGGTGAAGGGCCCGATGAGCACGGCGACGGCGATGTCGAGGTCGAGGTCGGGGTCGATCTCGCCCCGGGCCTGGGCCAGCCTGAGCACCGTGCGCATCGGGCGCTGGCGCTCGACCAGCAGGACGTCGAGCACCTCGCGCATGCCGGTGTCCCGGCGGGCGGCATCGATGAGGAGCGGCACGAGCTCGTTCAGCCGCTTGGTGTCGTCGGACTCGTCCCAGCGGCTGAACAGCTCGGTGAGGTCCTCGGCCAGCGACCCCGAATCCGGCGTCGGCTGCTCGACCACGCAGGCGCGGACCGACTCGGCCACCAGGTGCTCGCGAGTGCCGAAGTGGCGGTAGATCGTGGACTTGGCCACGCCGGACCGCTCGGCGACCTCCTCCATGGTGAGGCCTTCGGCACCGAGGTCGAGCAGGGCCTCGATGGTCGCCTCGATCGTGCGGAGGCGGGCCTCTTCGCTGCGCGGCCGTGCCATGGGTCACCAACGTAGCGAAACCCCGGAATAGACCCGGCAGGAGCCCGGTTGACGTCGCTAGCATTGCGAAACGTCTACGTATCGGAACCCCATGCTCCTCCCCGAACCCGAGATCGCCCCCGAGGTCCACGCCCGCCGGTGGCTGATCCTCGCCGTGCTCTGCCTGAGCCTGATGATCGTCATCATCGGCAACACCAGCCTGAACGTGGCGCTGCCGACCCTGGCCGCCGAGCTCGGGGCCTCGACCAGCCAGCTCCAGTGGATGGTCGACGCCTACGCGCTCGTCTTCGCCGGTCTCCTCTTCACCGCCGGCACCCTCGGCGACCGCTGGGGCCGCAAGGGGGCGCTGCAGGCCGGCCTGCTCGTGTTCCTGCTCGGCGCCGCGTTCGCGTCGACGGCCGACACGGCCCAGGCGGTCATCGGGGCCCGGGCCGTGATGGGGATCGCCGCGGCCTTCGTCATGCCCTCGACGCTGTCGATCCTCACCAACGTGTTCTCCGCCGAGGAGCGCCCCAAGGCCATCGCCATCTGGGCCGGAATCTCCGGCGGCGGCGCCGCCCTCGGCCCCATCGCCTCGGGCTGGCTGCTCGAGCACTTCTTCTGGGGCTCGGTCTTCCTCGTGAACGTCCCGTTCATCCTCGCCGCGCTCATCGCCGGCGCCCTGCTGGTCCCGAGCTCGAAGGACCCCTCCGAGCAGCCCCTCGACGTGCCCGGCGCGCTGCTGTCGATCGTCGGTCTGGGCGCCCTCGTCTACGCCATCATCGAGGCGCCCCACTACGGCTGGCTGTCGGGCCAGACGCTGCTCACCTTCGGCGTGGCGCTGGTGGCCCTCGTGGCCTTCGGTGCCCGGGAGAACACCGCTCGGTTCCCGATGCTGGACCTGTCGCTGTTCCGCGACCGTCGCTTCAGCGTCGCCTCGGCCGGCATCACGCTCACGTTCTTCGCCATGTTCGGGACGTTCTTCCTCATGGCGCAGTACCTGCAGCTGGTGCTCGGCTACACGCCCTTCCAGTCCGGCCTGTTCCAGCTGCCCTTCGCCTTCATCATGATGCTGGTGGCGCCCCGGGTCCCGAAGCTGGTGGCGCGCTGGGGCGCGGCCAAGGTCGTGCCGGTCGGGCTCACGTTCACCGCCGGCGGGCTGGCGGCGTTCTCCGGGGTCGGCGTCGACAGCTCCCTGCTCCACGTCTACGCCAGTGTGCTGCCGCTCGGCCTCGGCATGGCCATCACCATGACGCCGCTCACCACGCTGATCATGTCCTCGGTGCCGCTCGGCCGCGCCGGCGTCGGTTCGGCGATGAACGACACCACCCGCGAGCTCGGTGGCGCGCTCGGCGTGGCCGTGCTCGGCTCCGTCGTCACGTCGCAGTACACCAGCGGCATCGGCACCTCCCTCGCCGCCCTCCCCACCACCGCCCGGGCGCTGGCCGACAGCGGCCTCGCCGGCGCCCTCGCCGTGGCCGGCGAGGTGGGCGGCGCGCAGGGCGACGCCCTCGCCCTGGCCGCCAAGCAGGCCTTCGTCGACGGCCTCAACCTGGCCGCGCTGGTCGGCTCCGTCGTCGTGTTCGTCGCGGCCTTCGTGTCGTGGAAGCTGCTGCCCCGCACCACCCCGGCGCCCTTCGTCAGCCCGCCCCGGGACGAGGCCGAAGACCCGGCCGAGCAGCGCACCCTGGTCGACTGACATCTGGCAAGGAGGGTCGGCTGGATGCGGCGAACCATCCGTCGTGATGGAGTGGCCTGACGACCCTCCGGAGCTCGGGTCGGGCGCCCTGGGTGGCGTCCGACCAGCTCCCGGGGCTGGCCCCGTCAGCCGCTGACGTCCCAGAGGTGGTGGACGGGATCGTGGATGAAGTAGCGGGCGAAGGTGTCGATCGTGAACGACGCACCGTCGGACCGGAACCCCGTCCGCTGCCACTGGTCACCGTCGACGGTGTCGAAGCGCGCCGCCAGCGCTGACCCCGCCCGGGTCAGCTCGACGGCCACGGCCACCGGCGACTGGCGGGCGTAGTCGTCCTCGACCGCCGTGGCGTCCTGGTCCCAGTTGGCGTAGTGCGGGCCGTCCTCGGTCAGCATCAGGTCGAGCCGCTCGAGGTAGACGCGGAACACGTCACGCACGTGGCAGGCGTACTCGAGCGGCGACCAGCGATCGGGCGCCGGCCGCTCGGCGGCGCCGGGTCGAGCCAGCACGCGCTGCCAGCTGGAGGCGTTGTCCCGGACGAGGTCACCGACACCGGACGGGTCGATGGCCCGGGTGTCGAACCCGCACTCCGGGCACGGGCGCTCCAGCACCCAGGTCCAGTCCTTGTCGTCGGGCACGATCGCACCGGGCTGCTCGGTCACCGCCGCAGGTTCGCGCACCGGCCGCGGGCGCGCGGTCCCCTTTGCCAGGCTGGCCCGATGCTGAACGACCACGGCGGCGAGCTGGCCATGTCCGTCCTGCGCAGCGCGGGCGTCGACACCATCTACACCCTGTCGGGCGGGCACATCTTCCCGTTCTACGACGCGGCGGTGAAGCGGGAGCCCAACGTGCGCATCCTCGACGTGCGCCACGAGCAGACCGCCACCTTCGCCGCCGAGGCCGCCGCCAAGCTCACCCGCAACGTCGGCGTCGCCGTGCTGACCGCCGGCCCCGGCGTCACCAACGGCATCAGTGCCATCACGGGCGCGCAGTTCAACGGCTCGCCCGTGCTGGTGCTCGGCGGCCGCGCCCCGCAGGAGCGCTGGGGCTCGGGGTCGCTCCAGGAGTTCGACCACGTGCCGCTCCTCGCGCCGATCACCAAGCACGCCGCCACGGTCGCCGCCACCGACCGCATCGCCGCCGATGTCGCCCACGCCGTCGAGACCGCCCTCACCCCGCACCGCGGTCCGGTGTTCCTCGACTTCCCGCTCGACGTCGTCTTCGGGATGGCCGAGGTCGAGGTGCCCGACGCGGTGCAGCCGACCGGTCCGGCGCCGGACCCCGACGCCGTGCGGCGCGCCGCCGAGCGCATCGCCACCGCGAAGTCCCCGGCGATCATCGCCGGCTCCGACGTGTGGTGGGGCGGCGCGCACGACGAGCTCGTCGCCGCCGTCGAGGCACTGCGGGTGCCCGTCTTCCTCAACGGCCTCGGCCGCGGCTGCGTCCCCGCCGACCACGAGCTCTGCTTCAGCCGCACCCGCAGCCTGCTCAAGGCCGAGGCCGACGTGGTCGTCGTCATCGGCACGCCGCTCGACTTCCGCCTCGGCTTCGGGCGGTTCGGCGATGCCGAGGTCGTCCACGTCGTCGACCACCCCAGCCTCGAACCGGGCCACGTCGAGCCGTCGGTCCGGGTCAGCGGTGACCTCGCCACCGTCCTGCGGGGCTGGGCGGACCACGCCGGCGACCGGGCCGACCACGAGCCCTGGATCGAGCGCCTCACCGACGCCGAGGCCGCCGCCCGCTCGACCGACGCCCCCCTGCTCGCCGCGGGCGACGACCCGATCAAGCCCACCCGCATCTACGGCGAGCTGGCCAAGCGGCTCGACCGCGACGCCGTGGTCGTGTGCGACGGTGGCGACTTCGTCAGCTACGCCGGCAAGTACGTCGACGTGCAGACGCCCGGCTCCTGGCTCGACACCGGTCCGTTCGGCTGCCTCGGCACCGGCATGGGTGGGGCGATCGCCGCTCGGGTCACGCACCCGGACCGCCAGGTGGTCGTGCTCCTCGGCGATGGCGCGGCGGGGTTCTCGCTGATGGACGTCGACACCCTGGTGCGCCACGACCTGCCCGTCGTGATGGTGGTCGGCAACAACGGGATCTGGGGCCTGGAGAAGCACCCCATGCAGATGGTCTACGGCTACGACGTCGCCGCCGATCTGCAACCGGGCACTCGCTACGACGACGTGGTGAAGGCCCTCGGCGGCGCGGGGGAGACCGTCACCGACCCCGACGAGATCGGCCCGGCCATGGACCGTGCCTTCGCCTCCGGCGTGCCGTACCTGGTCAACGTGCTGACCGACCCGGCCGACGCCTACCCCCGTTCGTCGAACCTGGCCTGAGGAGCTGGACATGAGCGAGCTCGAGACCTTCCCCGAGGACTGGGACCGTGCCCTCGCCGTCGTCGCCCACCCCGACGACATGGAGTACGGCGCAGCGGCGGCCGTCGCCCGCTGGACCGCGCAGGGGCGGTGGGTCGGCTACGTGCTGGTGACCGACGGCGAGGCCGGCATCTCCACCCTGCCGCCCGAGCAGGCGCGCCCCATCCGCCGGGAGGAGCAGATCGCCAGCTGCGAGGTCGTGGGCGTCACCGACGTGGAGTTCCTCGGTCACCCCGACGGGGTCGTCGTCGAGGGCCTCGACCTGCGTCGGCACCTGGCGTCGGAGATCCGCCGGTACCGGCCCGACGTGGTGCTGTCGATCAACCACCACGACTCCTGGGGCGGCCCGTCCTGGAACCACGCCGACCACCGCGCCGTCGGCCGGGCCCTGCTCGATGCCGTCCGTGACGCCGCCAACCCCTGGGTCTTCCCCGACCGGGGCGAGGCCTGGGACGGCGTCCGCTTCACCGCCTTCAACGCCAGCCCGCAGCCCACCCACTTCGTCGACGTCACCGACACCTTCGAGCTCGGCGTGGCGTCCCTGCGGTGCCACGCCACCTACCTGCGCCACCTCGACGGCGACATGGCCGACCCCGGGTCGTTCCTGCGCTCGGCTGCCGAGGGTGCCGGTCGTGAGGTCGGCGTCGACCTCGCCACGACGTTCGAGGTCATCGGCTGAGGCGCCGATGATTCCGTGGCGCTCGCACCGTCAGGTCGCGAAGATCGAACCCACCACCTGACACAGGAGCGCACCACATGGCCTTCCACCCGTACCTCAACTTCAAGGGCACGTGCCGCGAGGCGTTCACCCGCTACCAGGAGATCTTCGGCGGCGAGCTCCACGTCATGGGCACCGATGCGATGCCGGACGGCGAGACGGTCACACCCGACTGGACGCCCGACATGGTCGTGCACGCCGCCCTGGTGATGGACGACGGCATGCTCATGGCCTCCGACGACCCGGCCATGGCCGGTGCGCCGTCGGGCACCTACGTGCACTACGACGCCAAGGACGTCGACGACGCCAAGCGCGTCTTCGAGGCCCTTGCCGAGGGCGGCGAGGTCGAGATGGCCTTCGGCGAGACGTTCTGGTCACCCGGCTTCGGCTCGTGCGTGGACCGGTGGGGGACCCTCTGGATGGTCGGCGCCCCGAGCGACTTCGAGATGCCCGGCTGACCCGCTACTCGCTGGTGGGGAGCGGGTGGTGGCGGTGTGGCTGCGCGGCGGGTGACTCGCTGAACAACGGCCGCTCCTCGGCGTCGCGCCGAGCCGTTGCGTCCTCATCCGCCTTGATCGCTCGCTCGAGGTAGGCCAGGTCGATCACCGGACCGTGCTCGTGCTCGCCCTTCTTCGATCGCCGGAGCGATCGCCAGGCCAGCGCCGAGCCGGCCAGCGCGATGGAGGCCACCACGACGGCGAAGCCGGCGAGCCACCCTGCGGACGTGATGGCGACGGACACGCAGCCCTTCTACATCTCCGACACGTCGGAGGGAACCCTCATCTGAGGGTGTGCGCGGCTACAGCGCCCGCAGCACCGCCATCAGGATCAGCGTGAGCACGACCGACAGGATCAGCGAGCCCATGCAGCCCATGCGGTTCGAGAAGAAGAAGAACACGCCGGCTGCTGTACCCGGTCGGCGTCGGCTCCGGTCAGTCGGTCAGCGGTTGCCGCGGTTGTGCGTGATGGGCCGGGCGACCTTGCCGCTCTGCTTTCCGGCCTTGCCGGACAGCTCGTGCGGCGGCGCACCGGCGGCCGCCTCCGGCAGGTCGGTGCGCTTCGGCTTCCCGGTCTTGACCGGGTTCTTCGTGCCCTTGGGGGTCACGCGACCCGAGCCTCGCTTGTTCTTGGCAGTCATCGCTCTTCCTCTCGTCGTCGGCGCCGGACGGCCCGGCACATGGCAGGGATGGAGTCGATTCACAGCCGCATGCCCCCTGACGGTACGACCTCTCGGCGGGCAGCGGAAGTCGATTGGTGCGACGTCAGCCGTCGGCGTGGTGATGGGCCCGCTGTCCGTCGCCGTCGAAGACCATGAGGACCTCGGCCACGTCGTCGATGGCGTCGACCGCGTGCGGCGTCATCGTCGAGAACTCGGCCGCCTCCCCGGCCTCGACCACGATCTGGCGCTCGCCGAGGGTGAGGCGGACGCGACCCTCGAGGACGTACATCCAGTCGTGGCCCGGATGGACCTGGGGGACGGCCGGGGTCGACGTCGGTTCGAACCGCATCTTCACCGCGGTCGTCGAACCCGTCGGTCGGCTGAGCGGCCAGGTCGTCATCCCGGGTCGGTGGCTCGGGACCGGCCGGATCACGACGTCGGTGTCGGGCGTGTCGACCTCGAGGAGGGAGTCGAGGTCGATCTGCAGGGCGCGGGCCAGCGGGAGCAGGACGTCGAGGCTGACCGAGCGCTTGCCCGTCTCGAGGCGACTGATGGTTGACGCGCTCAGGTGGCTGCGCTCGGCGAGCGTGTCGAGCGACCAGCCCAGCGACCGGCGCAGGCTGCGGAGGCGGGTGCGGACCAGGGCGTCGAGGTCGGTGGGAGCGTCGCTCGTCATGGTGGCCAGCCTGCAACAGTCTTGCGAATCCCGCAAGACCAGTTGTCAGGAATGCATGGCAGTTCTACCTTCGCCGTCATGGATCCCCACGCCGAACCCGACCTCCAGCGCTGCGACGTCGCCGTCATCGGTGGCGGCGCCGCGGGCCTCGCCGCCGCCCTGCAGCTCGCTCGCTGCCGCCGCTCGGTCGTGGTGGTCGACGCCGGCGAACCGCGCAACGCGCCGTCGCCCCACATGCACGGCTACCTCGGCCACGACGGGCTGGCGCCCGGTGCGCTCCTCGCCATCGGGCGGGACGAGGTCCGCGGCTACGGAGCCACGATCCTCGAGGGGATCGCCACCGATCTCGCCCAGCTCGAGGACGGGTTGCGGGTCGGGCTCGCCGACGGGACCTCGATCGACGCCCGGCGAGTGGTCGTCGCCACCGGCCTCGTCGACGAGCTCCCCGACATCGCCGGCGTCGCCGAGCAGTGGGGTCGAGGCGTCCTGCACTGCCCTTACTGCCACGGGTGGGAGGTGCGCGACCAGGCCATCGTCGTCATCGCCACCGGTCCGCTCGCCACCCACCAGGCGCTGCTGTTCCGACAGCTCTCCGACCGGGTGACCGTCGTCGTCCACGACGGGCCCGGACCCGACGCCGACGACCGGGCTCGACTCGCGGCGATGAGGGTCGACGTCGTGCCGGGGCCGGTCGAGTCGGTCGAGATCGACGGCGACATCAGCGGCGGCACGGTCCGTGGCGTGCGCCTCGTGGACGGTCGTTCGGTGGCGGCTGACGCCGTGGTCGTCGCCCCGCGCTTCGTCGCCCGGACCGAGCTGTTGGCCGGCATCGGCGTCGAGCCCGTCCCCGCTCCCATGGGGACCGGGCTCATGATCGAGACCGACGCCCGGGGTGCCACGTCCGTCGCCGGCGTGTACGCGGCCGGGAACGTCTCCGACGTGTCGAACCAGGTGCTGCAGGCGGCGGCCGAGGGGAGCCGGGTCGGCGCGATGGTCAACGCCGACCTCGTCCAGGAGGACGTCGCCCGCGCTGCCGCCGCGGTGACGGGCGACGATGCCGCCAGCTGGGATGCCCGCTACGTCAGCCGGGGTGACCGGATGTGGAGCGGCGAGCCCAACGGCGCGCTCGTCGCCGAGGTCGAGCACCTGGTGCCTGGCCGGGCGCTCGACGTCGGCTGCGGCGAGGGCGTCGACGCGATCTGGCTGGCGCAGCGAGGGTGGGATGTCGTCGCCGTCGACATCTCCGACGTCGCGATCGACCGGGCGGGCAAGGCGGCGGCCGACCACGGGGTCACCGTCGACCTCCGAGCCGCGGACCTCACCGTCGAGCCGCCGGCCCAGGGCGCCTACGACCTGGTCTCGGTGCAGTACCCGGCGCTGCGCAAGGACGCCGGCGAGGCCGTGGTCGCATCGATCCTCGGTGCGGTCGCCCCCGGCGGCACGTTGCTCGCCGTGTGGCACGACCTGGAGAGCGGCCACCGCCACGACCACTACGACCCCGAGGACTACGTGCTCGCCCCTGAGGTCGTCGGCCTGCTCGATGAGGGCTGGACGCTCGAGGTGCACGAGGTCCGACCTCGCTCGATGGACGGCGGACGTCAGGGTGCCGCGGTCCCCGACGTGGTGGTCCGGGCCCGCCGGGACGGCTGACCGACGGTCCGGACATGTAGACGGTAGCCAGGTGGTACTACCTTTGGTAGCATGTCGGTATGAAGCTGAGCGTGAGCCTCCCGGACGACGATGTCGAGTACCTGGACGAGTACGCACGGACCCAGCGGCTCGAGTCCCGGTCGGCCGCACTGCACAAGGCGGTCCGGCTCCTCCGTGCATCGGAGCTCGGGAGTGCGTACGAAGATGCCTGGACCGAGTGGGCCGAGAGCGATGATGGCCAACTCTGGGACGCAGTCGTCGATGACGGTCTGGCCTGATGCGGCGAGGCGAGGTTCGCTGGGTCGATCTCGATCCCGTCGTGGGTGCTGAATCGAACAAGCGGCGGCCCGCCGTGATCGTCAGCAACGACGGGGCGAACACGACGGCGAGTCGGCTCGGTCGAGGAGTGATCACCGTGGTGCCGGTGAGCTCGAACACGGAGCGGGTCTATCCGTTCCAGGTCTTGCTCGATGCCGACGAGACCGGTTTGGCTCGTGACTCGAAGGCGCAAGCGGAACAGGTCCGCTCCGTCGCAGTCGAGCGGATCGGAGCGAAGGTGGGGCGGTTGACTGCGCCGCAGATCGCCGCGCTCGATGGAGCGTTGCGACTTCATCTCGCGCTCTGACCTCCATGCGAACGCTTCGGGACAAGATGTCGCCATGGCGCAGCTGAAGGATGTGGTCTTCGACTGCGAGCATCCGGCATCGCTCGCCCGGTTCTGGGCGGAAGCCATCGACGGGTACGCCGTTGCTCCCTACGACGACGACGAGCTGGCCCGGCTTCGAACGATGGGCGTGAACGAACCCGAGGACGACCCTGGCGTCCTCGTTGAACCGGCAACACCGGGACGGCCGCGCCTCTACTTCCAGAGGGTGCCGGAATCGAAGGTGGTCAAGAACCGTGTGCACCTCGACCTCCGGGCCGACGATGTGGAGGCCGAAGCGGCTCGTCTCGTCGGGCTCGGCGCCATCGAACTGCATCGCGACGGAACGTGGATCACGTTCCGCGACCCCGAAGGCAACGAGTTCTGCGTCGATCGGTCGTGAGGGCGTCTACGGACAGTCGGGCGGAGAAGGGTCGCCTCGTGGTCATCACGGGTCTGCCTGGAAGCGGCAAGACCTCCCTCGCGCTTCGGCTCGCTGGTTCGATGGGCGCGGCGCGGATGTGCCCGGACGACTGGATGAAGGGGTCCGGGATCGACCTCTGGGAGACCGACGTGCGTTCCCGGATCGAGCAGTTCCAGCTCGACCTGACGCTCGGGCTGCTGGCCCGGGGTCACGACGTCATCATCGAGTGGGGTGTGTGGACTCGCCAGGAGCGAGACACCCTGCGGGATGCGGCTCGTGCGGTCGGCGCCAGCCGTCGAGCTCCGTCACGTCACCGCGCCGATCGACGAGCTGTGGAGGCGCATCGTCGAGCGGGACCTGGAGGGACAGTGGGGATCTCGCTCGATCACTCGTGATGAGCTCGAGGAGTGGTGGCAGATCTACGAGCCGCCCACCGATGACGAGTACGCAACGTACGACCGGGTGCCCTGACCAGCGCGCCGACGTACCGCTCGGTTTGCGGGCCGGTCGCCAGCGGCCCGACCATCACGGTGCGCTCGGCATCGTCGGCGAGATCATCAGGCTGCGCAGCGCGGCGCGCTACTCCTCGAAGGGCCACACCTCGACGACTCCCTGCGCCACCGCGCATGGAGTGCGAGATGCGATGTCGATCGCCCTTTCGAGGCTGGCAGCTTCGATGACAGCGAAGCCCGCGACCGGCAGCCCCGAAGACATGAACGGACCATCGGTCGTTCTCACCTCGGCAGCATCGTGGTTCCGCACCTGCACCGGGAGGCCTGCGATGCCCATCAACGCCCCTTCGCCACGGAGCCGGGCGTCATGAGCGTGTGCGGCATCGCGAACCTGTGCATCCGTCTGCTCGTAGCCGGCGCGGTCGCCGTATCCGATGGTCAGGAACCTGGGCATCTCGCGTCTCCTCGTGGATGGCGCCCGCACTGTCGTGCCGGCCTCCCCATGATGACGATGGCTGACGCGACAAGTCATCGTCGCGGCTGGATCTCACCACGCATGCAGGTCGACCCGCTGTCGGACCCCCCTTGCTGTCGAACTCAGCTGCCGGACAGGCCGAGCTGGGTGAGGATCGAGTGCAGGTCGTAGTACACCCGCTCGCACACGATGCCGTCGGGGTGGTCGCCGTCGGCGGGGGCGAACTCGAAGAACGCGACCATGCGCACCCGGATCTCCCGGCCCGTCGGGTCGTGCCCGAGCAGCCGCCCCGTGTGCGTGCCGAGCAACCAGAACTCGGCGAACACCCCGGTGTCGGTGGCGTGCATCGCGATGGGCTCGTTGCGCTGGTCACCGAAGGTCGCCCGACTGCCGGCGAAGTAGGCCCGCACCTCGTCCTCGCCGTCGAACACCTGCCCCGTCGGGATCAGCTCGTAGCGGGGGTGGGCGAACGTGGCCATGGTGGTCTCGAAGTCGTGCTCGTTCTCCGACGCCATGTGCGTGCGCACCACGTCGAGCCGTCGTTCGATGAGCTCGTCGGAGATCGCAGCCATGTCCGTCACGCTGCCACGCCGTCCCGACGTCATGGGCGCCCCGAGGACGCACCGACCATCGATCTCGCAGCGCGGGCGCGCACGACGGACCGACCTCCCGGTCGGTGATCCGTCGTCCGTCCAGTCGGTCAGGCCGGTGGGGTGATGGGTCCTTGGTCGTGGGGTCGGTGGATGGTCCAGGTGCCGTCGGGGTCGCGGACGGGTCGGAAGCCGTGTTCCTTGATGCGGTTGTGGAACCCGCAGTACGCATCCGAGTTCGCGACATCGGTCGGTCCGTCTCGTCCGGCCGGTTCCCGATGGTCCACCTGCAGGCACGATCCTCGTCCGTCGCAGCCGGGCCAGAGGCAGCCGAGCCCGCCTGGTCCTCGGAGCAGTGCTTGGAGGAGGGCGGCGG
>Ga0208490_100453_pt1 | contig 25701 bp, 15 predicted proteins | sample SubbioAug_CSWold_FD_184818 | JGI IMG/M metagenome (GOLD analysis project Ga0208490, IMG submission 184818) | Serpentinite rock and fluid subsurface biosphere microbial communities from McLaughlin Reserve, California, USA - CR11Aug_CSWold (SPAdes) | ecosystem: Environmental > Terrestrial > Deep...
GCGATGGTTTCCTACGAGGCGGGTGAGCGGCCGCTGCCGCCGGCGCCTTCCGAAGTGTGGCTACCGCCGTTCGTGAAGCTTTGCGAGCGCTTCCGTGACGAGCACGGGTGGGCCGTTGACGCCGATCAGTGGGAGTTGATCGAGGAACTTGGAAGCGTTCGCAATGACTTTGTGCACTTCAAACCAAAGGGTTGGTCGCTCGCGATCGCCGGGTTGCGTGCCAGTATCGCGGCATCGCTCGACGGCATCGCACACGTGGTCGATCTCGAACCGGGAGCGTTCCTCTGGTACGACGAAGCGCTGCGGGACCGTGCACGCGACGACCTCGCGACCGCGAGGGCGCTGACTGTCGGGTGAGCGGTGCCGAGCAGCACCGCACACTCGTGCAGGCCACTCATCGCCGTGATGATGAGCGGGCCGGCGTCTGACGCTTGGCCGCGCGCATAGTCACCATGGCAGCCAACCGCGCCGTTTTCCGCGAGGCCCCGACGGATGAGGGCGCCGAGCCGGACTTGTGGTTGCTGGGCAGGGAGGGAACGAGATTGGTGCTGTCAGTGAGCGGCAGCGAGGTCCAGCGTCGCGAGGCAGAGCGGGCCTTCATGGTTGGTGAACGGGTTGTGCACGATGGTGTCAGGTGATGCGGCTTCCAGGACTCGGGTGGCCGCCGATGCATCCTGCTGAGGTAAGGCGCCTGCTTGGCGCAGGGCGACGGCAAAGAGGTATGTACGTTGTAGCGGTTGAAGGTCAGGATGTGCGTCGGCAATTGGATCCCAGGAGGCGGCGAGGATCGGGCTGTCCTCGCGGATGCCCATCGGTCTGATGAGTGCGGCCTTGAAGGACTCGACGGCGTCCGCGTCCACGCGAAGTCGACGCAACAGTGGCCTGGTAAAACTGGGCAGGTAGTGGTCTGGCAGTCCCATGCGGATGCGGACGTGGGCGCGGGTTGTGACCGCGGGCAGATCCTGCGCGTCAACTGCGCCGAAGGCGATGGCGAGTGTGTCGTCCCAACCACGGTGTTCGCGAGTCGCGCGGTCTTTTCGGAACCACGATTCGAGATCTCGGAGGGCAGTCATGGACAAAGCGTCCTCAGGAAACAGTTGGGCATACGTGGCTAGCTTCTCGCTGGGATAGATGCTGCCTGATCCATTGTCGAGCGCGTCTTCCGTGAGGATGGCTTTGAATACCTCGTCGGGCACATCCCAGGAGTCCCGGTCCAGCAGTGAGTCGAGGACTTGGTTTTGCCGCCGATACTCCATTCTGTCGAGCTTGGCCGCGACCGCACGGAGTACCCCTTCGTTGGCCCTGTTCTCTTCCTTGGCCCACAGCAGGAACCGTCGGTCTTGCCGTAGGTCCGTATCAGCGTCGGCTGCGTCTCGAAGGATTTCCGCGATGGCGGGATGTCGGGAAGCGACGGTTGCCAGTGCTGACATGACATGGCGGCGTTGCTCACGGACCGTTCGACGCTGTCGGTCCGACGTGCTGTTCAGGCGCTTGAAGAGTCCGTCACGGAAGTGGGCGCGCAGTCGGTCCCAGTTCTCGGCGACCAGGTCTACCAAGACGTGGTCGACGTCACCGTCGTAGAGAACGTCGAGCTTGACGCCCGGAACCTGGCCCTCGTGGCCGACACTCTCCTGGAGCCCGTCGCTGAGCGTTAGGTCCCGCAGCATGAGCATGCCGACCCAGGCCAGTTGCCGACGCTCTTCATGTTCGGGCCCGTAGGCGCACAGTCCATCCTTGATCTCCTTACGCAGCCATATCATCTCGTCCGTGTGGGAGTTGTCGCCCGCTACCTCGTCGTGGGCTTGCTGGTGACGCTTGATTGCTTGAGTGAGACCGATGAACTCGTTGCGGCGAACCTCGCTGTCGGGTTCGTTCTTCCACTCCGCCATGACGCCGATGAGGTCGCTCGGGGCGAGTGTGCTGCGTGCCAGTTCGAAGGCGAGGACTTCGCGCAGTTCCGGTTCGATGTGCTTGAGCAGAGCGAGGGTCTTGTCGAGGATGCGGCGGGAGGTTTCGTCGCTCTTGCCACAGTATGCCTTGAGAATCGCGACCGGAATAGTATCCGGAATGCCTGATGTGATGGGTCTTGTGTCGTGGATTAGGGCGTCAGCGAATTCCTGCACCACAGGTTGGCTCGGCCAGGCGGTGATGACGGCGGGGACGTGCCACATCAAGTGGTGGGGATTCACCGCCGTGCACAGCGCCGCTAGCTCGGCCGGGTCGTAGGTGGCGAGCACTTCCCTGGCGGCTTCGCCCTCGGCGCCCGGTTTCTGGGCGGCGTCATGAAACCGCCTCCAGGCCTCGGCCACTGCTTGGGCCACGACGACCCGCTCTTCAGTTCGACCAGGATCACTCGGCTGGCGTAGCAGGGATACCAGGACGGCGAAGCCCTCTATCGAGCCGAGCACGTCGATGGCGACTGACGCCATGGGCGCGGCGCGTGCGTACTCACCACGTAGTCGGCGGGTGAGGGCGGTTTGGACGTGCTCGTCGTTCGCGAACTGCTCGACGAGTGTGCGGGCTGCGGCGTATGGTCGCCACGTGTCTAGGCCGCTCAGCAGCGCCGTCCGGGCAGCGTCGGAGGGCATAGCCGTAGCGAGATCGGCTACGCCGTATACCACCGGATCATCCAGCTTGACGTTCACGAAGCGCCCGAGCGCTTCGGCGAACTCCGGATCGTCGCGCCACTGCTGGGGGATCATGCCCGCGTCGTACAGCATCAGACCCCGCTTATCTGGCTCATTGAGCTCTGCAGCTACCCACGCCTTGAAGCGGCTGTCGTCGGCGAAGGCGTTACAGGCGAGGCTCCACGCGAGCCATCGGTCCCCGCCGGTGCTTCCGTTCGTCTTCAGCGTCTCGAGCGCGAAGTCGGCTGCCCGTGTGTCGCCAGCAGCGGCGATATTGACGAGGTCTGCCGCAGGCCACGGCCCACGGCGGTAGTCCTCGTGGTGCAGCAGTGACAGCAGCCAGCGACTTTCTTCGGGCCGGAGCAGCGCCGCGTCACCGGCTGTCGAGCCGCGTAGCAACAGGTACAGGCTGACCAACCGAAGTGGCAGTGACGGCTGGCGGCGAGCCCAGTCGATCAAGTCGGTCGTTACGGGCTCGTCGGCCCAGCCGCTACCAAGGGCGAAGATAGCGGTGGCCTGCGTTGCCGAGGACGGTCCTGTCGAGGTGAACCCCACCAACCGGTCGACCAGGTGCGACTTGCCACCGAACCGGTGGGCAATGGCCATCGCCGCGTTGAGCTTCACGTCGTCCTCAGGGTGCCGCATCCCCCAGAGAAGGTGCTCGGTTGCGACATGGTCGGGGATGCCGAGGTCTCGCAGCGCCCACATAGTCGGTGACGGGTCTGGTCGAGGCGCGGTGAGCCACCGTTTCATGATCGGAAGTAGATGGCTGCGGGCCGAGTGGCTCCCGAGCGTGCCGACGACCGCGGTGATGAGGTTCGCCCGATGGCGCAGCGAGGGATGGGTCTCGATGCGTTCGACAAGGCGGTTCAGGTACGCAGTCTGAGATCTCGGGGTGAGCTTGACGCCTGCGGCCAGTGCTTCGCCAAGGAGTTCGTACCCATCGACATCTGCCCACGGCCGGTCACCCGCTTCGAGTGCTGCGGAGAGCAGCGATTCGATTGCATGAGGATTGACCTGCGCAGTTAGCAGTGCGAGGAGCACCTCGCGCCAGGCCGGATCGTGGACGAACCGCCGCACGGCTTCGACCTGCTCGCTGGCGGCCAGCGTGGCGAGGTGGCGGCCGGCCATGTGGTCGAGCACCACCCGGTGCAGGTAGCCGAAGACACCAGCGCCCTGCGACACAATCAGACCAAACTCGTCTTCCGCCATGGAGAGGACCGCATCGGCGATCTTGCGAGCGGCAGGCCTTTCGTAGCCGAGGACTTCGTCGTCTGTCATCGACTCGACGATGAGCTTGCGCATCTCCCGCTTGCTGATGGCGCCAGCGGGATCTTTGAGGCGGACGCGGTGGGCCACAGCGGCGAAGAGCGTGGTCATCTCGGCGGCCGTCAGTGGTCCTCCGTCGGCATGTGAGGCCCGCTGTCGCATCTGAGGGTGTTTCTCGACAAGCAGTTCGACGAGCCGCGCGTAGATGTCGAACCGCTTCCGCGGCAATGATTCGCCCTGCCAGGTCGCGGCCAGCAATGTCAAGAAGAGGGGCGTCCTGGACAGCTCGGCGAGTTCCGGCGTCGAGGCGAGTTGGTCGAGAAATGCATGGACCCCTGCGCTCGACGTCGACCGGGCGGCCGAAACGGCCTCCCGTTGTGTGACTGGCACGATGATCGCGGCAGCGATCGCGCGGAGCTGGTCGTCGGTCAACGGCGTGATCTCCGCCTGGCCCCACGGGAGCCGCCAGTTGAGCCGGTCGACCGCGAACGGGCGGGTGGAGAGGATCGCTGATGCGTTGGTGCGACCTAGGAACGCCTCCAGTATCCCGAGGGCGCGTTCGGCAGCGCCGATGTCGCTCCACTCATCGACGCCATCGATGATGAGCAACAAACGATCGTCCTCCAGCGCGCGCTGGACAAGCGGCCACAGATGTGAGGCGCTCTGCGACTTCAGCCAGGACTCAGCAGCCGAAACTAGCGAGCGCTCCGTCGACCCATTCAGGTGACGGCACAGGAACCCGAACGGCAGCCAGATCGGCAGGTCGGTTGCCAGTTCCCGCTGGAGCGCGATCGACTGCGGGTGGGAGGAGAGCAGGTCTGTGGCCACGAACCGCAGCAGGCTGGACTTTCCCGCTCCAGGGCCGCCGATGAGCAGCCGATACTTGCCTCCGGCCAGCCACTCATCGGCTCGGACGGAGCCGACCGGGGCCGGCGTGGACTGGGCTGCGCGCTTGAGCAGATGACGGGCGGCTCTGAAAGACTGCCGGCGGGCACCGAGCCGGAAGGCGATATAGGCATGCCGGTCGAAAGAACCTTGTCCAGGGTGCTGGCCCTCATTCGTCGCCTCGGGCCGTTCAGCATCGAGGATGTCGGAGCGGTGACGGTTGGGGTCGACATCCAAGATGACGAACTCTTGGTCGGACTCGGTGTTCTCAGTCGGGTGGACTCCACCTTGTGCGTAGAAGACCGCCCGATAGAGGTCCCTCAACCCGGCGCGTAGATCTCTGCTGTTCTGGAGGGACAGGTTGTTGGTAAGGGTCTGGGCTGCCTCGTGGCCGCAGAAGCGCTCGACCCACGCCCGGCCGAAGAAGTCGTCGACAAGGCGCGGATGATCCTTCAGCAGCGTGGAGACCTCCTGGACCCCCCACGGAACGAACTTGATCCCGAGCTTGGCCAGCCGGTCCGTCTGCTCGCGGATCGCGGTGTCGAGTTGCGTGGCCTGCAGGTCGAACGAGGTAGCGAAATGGAAAGCCGCCGTCCTCTTGCCCCACTCGCCCCGTAGCAGGTCGTCAACGGCGCTCTTTATTTTGGCTGCCGTCACCGCTTTAGTCCGCCGGGATTGCAGGGTGATGTAGTCCCGGCCGCCGGTTTCACCATCTGTCAGGGTCAGCGGGAGCCGGGCGTAGGCGTCGATCCCAGCCTGAGCCTGACCTGGAACGCCGAAGAGCTTGGCGTACTGGACCGGCCGGACCGTATGGAGCAACCTGAGGAACAGGCGCTCGGCGTCAGTCCAGCTCAGGGCGCCGAGGGGCAGCACCTGAGCCTTGGTGTCAATTGGCGGCGCGGGAAGCGGCCCGGTAGGGGCAGCCCACAAGGCCGCCTCGGTCCGATCCACGTTGTCCTGGTCCTCCACCTCTGCCATCGTCGCGCTTCCCTCGACGAAATAGAGCGCTGCTCCCGTCTCCGGGCGACACCGAGACGTCGAGTTGTCTCAGGTCAGCGCTGCACGGTCGGCATCTTCCCGTACACGCCGTTGCGATGACCTCCGTGCTTCATGCATAGCCAATGGTGATCCGGCGCTGTGTCATGCGGCCGTCAGGCGCGAGACGCGGCGCAGGCCAATCCTTGTCGGACTTGACGATATCTCTAGATGAACCTCTCCCCCTGTCCGCATCGGCGCCCCTGCGTGCGCGCTAGTGACGGCCTGTGCGTTCGTGGAGGCGCTGAGTGACAGCCCGCGGGCCGGTTCCGGACGGGAGCTGCCGTCGCTTCCCGACGAGAACTATGCGCGGTTGGCTGCTCCTCACCGCTCCAAAGGAGCGCTCGAAGCGGGGACTCTCGGTCGGGCCGGATACAGGTGCGTCGCGGCCCCCGGTGCAGGGGCGGCAGGGTGACGCCGGTGCCGTCGCTGCTTCGGCGCAAGCGCCCCGGAGGAGGGCACCCGACTGGCGCGCCTACACTCCCACCATGGTGCGCCAACGGCTCTGCTCGATCGATGGCTGTGATCGGCCCGTCGATACCCGATGCCTCTGCTCTGCTCACTACCGCCGCTTCCGCAAGATCGGCGACGTCCGTGCCGATGTCCCGATCCGGCCGTACCGGGGATCACGCCGGTGCGATGTCGAAGGCTGCGACGAGCAACACAAGGCACGTGGCCAGTGTGCGCGACATTACGATCAGGCGCGCGCCGCCCTTCTGCGCGTCACGAGATCCTGACGAGTCGTGTGCCCACTCAAGCGGCGGGGCATGAGGTTCACCTTGCGCGGGTCTCGGGAAATCGAGCCGACGGCGGTCTACGCCCTTCCGTGGTCTCTCTCGCTGGCTGGCGCGTCCGCGCGATCTGCCCGAGTTGGCGCGGCTGCGGAAGGCCCTTACCGCCGGCTGCGCTTTGTCAGCGGTTGGCGGCGAGGTCGCGTCCTGGCGTCGGGCCGCGTGGACCGGTTGTCAGGAACATCGCCTCGGGGTTCGGTCGCTCCTTCTGATCGCCTGGTCCGAGGTGGCCGTGCGGGGCGGCGAAGTTGAAGCGCCACGGGTGGGAGGTGGCCGTAGACGAGGACGCCTTCGAATGGGCGGAGCTGTCGCAGGGCTGCAGCGCTGGCCAGCATCTGGGTCTGGGTGGCCTGGGTCGCGCTCGTCCGCCCTTCGGCATCGACGGTCGTGGAGTGGCGCACGACTTCGGTGTCACCTATGACCTGGGCGATGTCGCCGGTCGTGGTTGCATCGGTGATTCCCGAAAGGACGAGCTTGGCCCGGTGATTGTTGACGACCGTGCCGGCGTGCTGGCCGTACCTGGCGGTGATCTGCGCTCGGTCCTGCCACACGGTGATGAGCTGGATTCCGAGTCCGGCTGCGGTCGAGGCGACCTGCGCGAGGTCGCGCAACGGTGCGATGTTGGCGGCCTCGTCGAGGACCAGGAGCAGGGGCGGGTCGAGCCGCCCGCGGACGGCGGCCTGCTCGTATGCGGTCACGAGGACATGCTGGACGAGCGCCGTGAACAGCGGGCGTAGCCGGTCCTGCTCGTGGAGTGGTGCGCAGATATAGAGCGAGTGGGCGTCGCCGTCGAGCAATTGTTCGGGCTGGATGTCAGCCTGTTCGGCGGACGTGGCGACGGCAGGGTCGGCAAATGCCGCGAGGATGGTCTCGGCAGTCGTGAATACCGATGAGCGGGTGCGCTGCTCACGGCCCCAGGACGCCTCGGCTGCGGCGATCGCAGCTTCGACCCCGGCGGCCTGCAGCAGCAGCCGCACCTCATCTTCTTCTTGCAGGTCGATCCAACGGACCACGTCGGTCATGGTCAGACCGGCGGTTGCAGCCGCGAACAGCATCGGCGCGAGGAGTTTGGCGGCGTTCGCGTACCAGAACTCTGCCTCTTGCATCCGAGTGTCGCGGGCGGCCGAGGTCAGCCACGACGCGGTACGCAGCGCACCCGACCACGTGCCGCAGTTCACCAACGGGGTCCAGCCGGCGTGCGGGACGCCGGTGACCGACCCGGTCGGGTCGTAGGTCCACACGGTTCCGCGCTCGCGACGGGCGGCGAGCGTCTCGGCGAGAAGGTCGTTCTTCACCGAAGTGGCGACGACCGGTCCGGGCCATTCGAGGATGGCGGGGATCGCGAGCCCGGACGTCTTGCCGGACTGGGTCGGGCCGAGCACGAGCAGCGAATGGCCAGGCTCGGCGGCCAGCAGTCGGCCACCGGGACCGTGACCAAGCGTCAACCGCCCCGGCTCGGGTCGCCGCACCACCAGCGTGCGCACGTCCCGTTTGGTCGCCCACCGGGCCGAACCCGGCTCCGCCGCTGCCGCTCGTCTCGATCGCCACGCCAACACGCGCACCGACACCGCCACGAGTAGGCCGACCAGCAGGGCGAACACGGTCCAGAAGCCCGTCGGACCCGGCAGCTGTGACGCGTACTCGGGGCCGAACGCTGCAGCCGGATCTTCCGGTCCAGCGACGACTCGGTAGCCCACCCGCAGCATCGAGGCCGCGGGCAATGCCAGCCACGCCCCGGACACCGCGCGGGCGGCGATCTGCGCTGTAGCCCACAGCAGCGTCCCGCCTGTCAGCGCCACGGTGAGCGCGAACGAGCCGACGAGTCCGACCGGCGAAAGCGGCAATCCGCCACGGTGGCCCGCCGCTGCGCGAGCCGGCGGCCGAGGTCCGAGATTCGCCATCAGGACATCCTCGCGTCGGTGTCTACGAGTGCTCGTTCCCGGCTGCCGATGTGGTGCTCCGCCAGAAAGGAGCGTGTCCCCACCCGCCACAGGGCGATCCCGCGTCCGAGTTCGGGCAGGATCTCGGCCTCGACGTCGGTGAGGCCGAGCAGCTCGCGTGCCTGTGCGGTTTCGGACGAGGACTGGCCGTAGATGACGCGGGTCTCGGAGTCGGCGAGCAGCCCCTGGGCGAGTGCTGCCTGCTCCGATCCCTCGGCACCCGCGGCGCGCAGGTCCGACAACCGGTGGATCACGGCGACGTTGGCGACTCCGTACTGGCGCGACAGCTTCCAGGAGGCCTGCAGCCAGCGTGCGATCTCGAGGTGGCGCAGGATCGCCCATGCTTCGTCGATCACCAGGATCAACCGTCGGTCGGCATGGGCGACCAGCGACGCCTGCAGCCAGGCGGTGGCGCACAGCATCACCAGTCCGAGCGCGGGGGAGCCGTACAACGCCGACAGGTCGAGCACCACCAGCGGCCCGTCGAGCTGTAGCCCTGGCGTGGTCGGGCCGTCGAACATCCCGGCGAGGTCGCCCTGGCACAGCCGTCGCAACTCCAGCGCGACCTGCCGACCGGATGCAGCCAACGAGTCCACGTCCGCGGCGATCCGCGCGGCTGCAGCCTCGTCGGGCCACAGCAGCGTCTCGACGACCGCCGGCAGCGTCAGCACACCGTCTGCGCGGGCGGAGGCTGTCACGATCGCAGCCTCGCAGGCGGCTTGCTCGTCGGGGGTCAGCGCTCGTCCGAGCGATGCTGCGGCGAGCGAGTTCAGCAGGCTCAGGTGGCGACGGGTCACCTCGACGTCATCGAGAGCCTGACTCCACGCGCCGGTGTCCAGCGGGTTCAGTCGCACGGGTAGGCCCGGTCCGAGACGAACCGGCTCGACCCCGCAGGCGGCCGCAAGCGGGCCGTACTCACCCTTCGGATCGATGATCCAGGCGTGCCGGCCGAACACCTGCTGGCGCCACAGATAGGTCTTGATGAACGACGACTTGCCGCGGCCGACCTGTCCGGCAACGAGCATGTTCGGGTTGGTCAAGGTTCCTTGGGCGTACAGGTCCCACGGGTCGTAGCAGAACGCGCCTCCGAGCAGTTCCCGGCCGATGTAGACGCCCCGGCCGCCGAGCCCGCCCTCGGACACAAATGGGTAGGCGGCCTGCAGGTGCGCGGTCGACACCCGGTGCGCGCCGGCGCCGGCTCGGCGGCTCATCGCAGGCCCCGCGCGAGCGGCAACGTCCAGGTGAATGCGATGTCCTGCTCGCCGTCGAGCCGCCGCAACTCGAGCGAGGACTGTTGGGCGGCCTGCTCGACTTCGCCGCAGCCGGCGGCCAGGTCGTCGAGGGAGCCGGCGGTCACGGTGAGGTAGCCCGACAGCCGGTAGTCGGCGTGGCCGTCGGCAAGCTCCTGCTCGCGGCGGGCGGCGGTCTCCTGGGCGCGACGCCTGCGGGCGGTCGAGGCGAATCCGGCGCGGGCGCGTAACTCCTCGTCGGCCATGCCTTTGAGGACGGCGTGTTCGACCTCGCGGTGGGCGCGTAGCGGGCTGACCGGTTCCATCGTGACCGCGATCGAACGCATCCCGCCGACGCCGAGCAGCAACGGGACGAGGAAGTCGGGTCCGACCGGGCTGCGGGGCCACTGGGCGACCCAGTAGGTCGCATGCCACACGTCGGCGGTCCGGTAGTTCGACCACCTCGTCTCGGTCGCGAGGGGCCAGGCGTTGACCGGGGCGGTCCCGCCCTCGTCGTCGGTCGCGGCGGCGCGGCGGGCGAGGCTGATCCTGGCGGACGGGTCGAACGCCGTTCGCAAGGCACCCGCGAGCAGTCGCGGTGTCAGCATTCCGTCGACCACGATGTCGGCCGACGCGAGGGTGCGCTGCACCGACAGGGCCTCGCGCAGCAGCACCTGCGCGGCGCCGGCGTCGCCACCGCCGGCCTGCTTGATCGCACGGCGGGCCCTGGTGGCGGAGATGGCGACCACGAGCAGCGTCTCGTGTTGTGGTGCGGTTGGGCCGGCCCGGTCGACAAGCTCGAGGTAGGACGCGAGCGTTGGATGCTGTCGTGGGACGCGGACCGCCTCTGCGAGGTAGCGGCCCATCACGTCGGCATCCTCGGGGACCGTGCGTTCGATCCACTGCAGTCGGTGCACGGGGGAGGAGGCGCGCGCGAGTCCGGCCAGCACGCCGCCCCATGCGGCGAGGCGCCGTTGCTTCTCCGGGGTGTCGGCGAGTTGGAACGACCTTCCTCGCACCGCCAGCACCGCGGCGTAGGTTCCGGACCGGCGGTCGTGGATCATCCCGACGTCGCGCCCGGCCGCGCTGACGGGCGCGGCGAGCAGCCGCACGTCCGCCAATGTCGGTGGTGGCTGTGGGTGTGCATCGCCGTGCTGGTCGTGACCGAGCAGGGGCGCGGGGGAGAGGTAGCGGTCGCGCCGGCCAGCACGGACGGCCAGCCAACGGACCACCGTCGGCACCCATTGCTCCACCGTGCGGCCGGCGACGGGCCAGAACGCAACGACACCCGCGATGGCTACGACGCCGATCGCGCTGCCGAACCCGCCGGCGCTGCCGTTGACGCGCACGATCGCGACCGCCGTCAGCAATGCGGCAGTCAACACGCCGAGTTGCCCGACCCGCAGACCGAGCACGAGCGTGTGGTCCTCACCGGCGGCACCGAACTCGTAGCGGCGTGCGACGCTATCCATCACGGCACCTCCGGCGCGGAACGGCGACGAGGCAGGTCCGGGGACGGGCCCGATGAGGTAGCCGACTGCTGCTCGGCGCCATGGGTCTGTAGGCGCTGACCGACGCTTCTCGCAGCGCCCGCTCCTGCGGCCACCGTGCCTCCCACGGCAGCCACCGCTCCTGTGCCCACCGCAGCACCAGACGCGCTCGCGCTGCCAGCGGTCGGGCCGGCAGCACTCCCGCCCGAGCCGCCACCGACACCAACGCCCGGAGATGCTCCTGCCGACGCCTCGGCGCCGGATCCGGCGACGGCCGGCGAAGTCGTCGGGGACCCAGACGGTCCACCGGTCGCGGTTTCACGTCCGCTGGGTCCGTCTGCGGACGCGGTCGCGTAGGAGCCATGCTGGCCGCCGCTCGCCCGCTGACGGACAGCCTGGAGCATGTGGTGGCCGGCCGTCGGCGAACTGACCGCAGCGGTCGGCCGCCGGTAGGTCCCCTCCAGATCGCCCGACAGTCCGGCCTCGAACACCGGGATCAGCCGAAGGAGCACATACGGCGCGAGCGCCGCCAGTGCCAGCATCGACGCACCGGCGAGTACCACGCCGAACCCACCACTCTGATCTTGTTCGGCGCCGGCCGGGATACCAGCCGCCGTACTGGACTCGCCGCCTAGCGCTGCTGCGGCAAGGGCCATCACCGCGACGATCACGAACTTCGAGAGGATGATGGCAACCAGCCCCTGGACCAGCCGCCGCAACCAATGCGAGGTCGCCGGCCACACCATCGCCATGAAGCCCAAGGGCAGGAACAGCACCGCGACGTAGATGGCAGCCTGGCGGAGCAGCAGCTCCAGCCAGATCGCGAACGCCGCGAACGCCACTACGCCGGCCGCCAGCAGGGCCGCCAATCCGGCGACGGGCCCGCCCGTGCCGGCCGGCAACGACGCGAGCGACTCGCCGAGCCCGGAGGAGAAGCCGGCGAGATCGGATCCGAGTGAGCGGCCGATCCAGCCCGTGAGCAGATCGGTGAGCTGCACCAACAGATCGACGACGACCACCCCGGCCGCGGTCCCGATCGCCGCCAACGGCACGTACCCGAACGTGGCCCGCAACAGCAGCCCGGGGTCCTGACGGATGATGCCCTGGATGATCGAGAGCACCAGGAACGGCAGCAGCCCGAAGACGGCGACCATCGTCATGTCCCGGTAGACACGGCCGAACCACGACGACGTGAGCTGCGGTCGAGTCGAGGAATCGAGGAACGACGCGACCTGCTCGAGCAGCCATCCGGCGCCCTCGACGACGAACGCGACCATCTCGTGCAGGACGGCTTGGGCTCCGCCGGCGACCATCGGCTGGACGCCCCATGCCAACGCACTTCCGACCCCGTCGCAGACGGTCTCGACGCCCCACGGCAAGCTGCCACACGCGCGTTCGTCGTCATCGGCCGCCACGACGTCCGCCTCCCCGGCTGAGCCATCCGATACGGAGGGCCCGTCCTGCGCCCAGCCGACTGCCGGCGCCGCCAGCAGCCTCAGGACCACGACGAGGAGCAAGACTGCTCGGCCGGTCATCGTTCTGCCTCTCGCTCCAGCGGTTGCGGCCAGTAGCGATAGGGCGCGAACGCGTTGATCTTACGAGCGACACGCCCTGTGCCCTCGTGGACGACGAGGGTCGGATTCGGGCCGGGCTCGGTGCTGAAGCCGACGAGCCGCCACCCGTCGCGCTCCCAAGCGAGCATCACCTCGGTGGTGCGCCAACCCGGCTCGACCAGCGGTCGGTCGTCAGCCATGACCACTACCGCGGCCCAGATCGCCACCGTGGCCTGTGAACGGTCGTAGTCGCGTAGCTGCCAACCGCCGGGCACGACGCGCCAGACGAAGTCGGGATCGGCGAGCGCCTGGGCGTCGAGTCCCAGCTGGCCGCCGATGAGCTCGATCCCCTCGGCAAACGCTGCCTCGAGACGGTCGTGGGCCTCCTCGGCGACGATCGCATCGAGCACGTCGGTTCTATGCGCTGCGTCGAACACGTCTGGGCCGTCGAGTGCCAGGCCGTAGGCGGTCGCTGCCGCGACAGCGCCGTCGGGTGAACGCGGGTAGCCGTCGGATGGGGCATTGTTGTCGAGGTCGCCCAGGTCGGACGCCGCGGCCGCGGGACCGCTCGGATCGATGGTCGCCGTCTGGTCCGCCTCGACCGTGGGCGAGTCGGCGCTGATGCGGGCGACGAGGAGCACGAGGGCGATCGCCGCGAGGGCGATGGAGGCGGGGCGCAGGAGCCGGCGTCGGTCCACGTCAGCTCACCGTGGTCCCGGTGTCGAAGAAGAAGTTGATGATCGCCGGTGCCGCACCGATCAGCAGCGCCGCCAGTCCGGCGATCATGACGCCGCGGCGTCCGGCGACCGAGTACTGGTAGTTGTTCGAGTTCGAGCCGAGCGCCCAGGCGACCGCGGAGACGACCATCGCGACCAGGGCCAGGATCAGTGCCCAGCCCATCACCCCGTTGGTCAGATTCTGCAGTACCTCTCCTCCGGGTAGCTGTCCCGGATCCGGCCGCGCTCCCACGGCTCCGACGAGTCTCGAGCTGGCAAGGTTCATCCGACTTCCTCCATCTCAGGTGTTCCTCGGGTTGGGCTCCGCATCGCCTTCCTGCCCGAGGGGTGTTGCACTCGTGCCGCCGGAGCTCCGCCACGGTCGAGGTAGGGCCACGGCCCGGTCCGGTCGCCGGGCTGGGCTGCCGACGTGTCGGTCTGAAGCGCCTGTTCGACGAGCCCCAACGGGACCGGAACCTCGTCGTCCTGCCGAGCGACGTTCTCGTTCATCCACAACCCCCGGTGGTCTCGTCCTCGACAGCGACTGCCGGCTTCGGACGATGCGGGCACGGGCGGCACCCGGACCCACATCGTGATCAGCGAGCGGCGACGGTCAACGCAAGACCGCTCGGGAGCTGTGGATAAGCAGCCGAGGGATCGGCCGGATCGAACGCCCGAGGTCCAACCGCCGGGGAGAAGACGACGATGTTCATGAAGGTGTTTGCCGGTGCGATCATGGGCCTCGTCGCCTTGACGGCCCTGCCCGTGCTCTTGATCAGTGCGACCGCAGGCGCGTCACAACCGACGCCTACCGCCGCCGCCTTCAGCGACATCCCGCCGACCTACTTGGCCCTCTACCGGGACGCGACTGCACGACGATGTCCCACCTTGCCATGGAGTGTCTTGGCCGCCATCGGCAAGATCGAGTCCGACCACGGCAGGATCGGCGGCGCCCGCGTGCATGGTGACGGCACGGTTCACCCGCGCATCGTCGGCGTCGCACTCGACGGCTCACCCGGCGTCGCGCGAATCCTCGACACCGATCGGGGCCGCCACGACGGCGACACCGTGTACGACCGCGCCGTCGGCCCGATGCAGTTCATCCCAGGCACCTGGTCGGCGTACGGCTTGGATGCATCGGGCGACGGCGTGGCCGACCCACACAACGCGATCGACGCCATCCACGCCGCCGCCGTCTACCTGTGCGTCAACGGAGCGGACGACGCGGACCAGGTCTCCGAGGCGATCCTCGCCTACAACCGTTCGGCGGTATATCGCGACCGCGTCCTCGAGATCGCCTCGGCGTACGGGGAAGGCAGCCTCGGAACGTCCGCCGCGTCGCGAACCCTGATCGCGATGGTGCTCGCAAACCCCCACTTGGAGATCTATGCCGCCGGACGAGACGACATCGCCGCCGGCCGGGTCGACGCCCGAGTGCTCGCGGTCCTCCAGATGCTCAGCGAGCACCACACTCTGACGATCTCCAGCCTCAAGACGGGCCACTCGCGATGTGTCGGCGGCGGCAACTACCCGGGCTGTCGTGTCTCCCACCATTGGCATGGCCGCGGCGTGGACATCGCCGCCGTCGACGGCCGAGCGATCTCGGCGAGCCACGTCGATGCTCGTGCCCTCGCGGTCTCGTTCGCCTCACTACCACCCGAGCTCCGGCCAGCCGAGGTCGGAACACCCTGGCGCCAACTCACCGGGTTCACCGGGTTCTTCAGCGACCGAGACCATTTGACCCACCTCCACCTCGGGTGGGCTGGTGACCGGTAGTAACACGGGGCCGGCCAGCACGCCCGCGACGCAACCGCGCTTCGCCACTGGGAAACCTGTTCTTGCAGCGCACGTAACCGATGCGGCCGCGGCGCGGCGCCGACCTCTACGCTGTCGCCACATCGACCTTGGGCGGGATCGTCGACGTATGAAGCGAAATTTCGTAGTCGACGCACGGCTCCTACGCGAGCTCGGCGAGCGGCTGGTCGGCGAACCCCACATCGCGCTGGCGGAGCTCATCAAGAACTCTTACGACGCCGACGCGACGCAGGTCCACATCACGTTCGACGGCGACGCCATCGAGGTGGTCGACGACGGCCACGGGATGACCCTGAAGGACTTCGACGATCGGTGGCTCCGGATCGGGACGACACATAAGGACGAACAGGAGCGAAGCCCGCGGTTCGGCCGATCACTCACCGGGTCAAAGGGCGTCGGTCGGCTCTCCGCACAACTACTCGCCGACTCCCTGTCGCTGGAGACGAGGTACGACGGCGAACGACTCGTCCGGGCGACCGTCGACTGGGACGCGGCTGTCGAGGCGGGGCTCTTGACCGAGTACCCCATCCAGGTGACGACGTCCGCGCGGTCCGGCACGACGTTCGCCGGCGGAGCGGAGCACGGCACGCGCATTCTCCTCACCGGACTCAAGTCCGACTGGGACGCGGACGCCTTCGAGAACGTCGCACGTGAGATATGGCCCCTGCAGCCGCCGTTCCACGATGCCGCTGGGCCTGATGCGGACGCCTTCCACGTCGAGCTGCGGAGCACCTTCGCCGATGTGGAGACCGCTTTCGCCGACCAGATGGGTCGGGTGCTTGAGCTCTGGAATGCCCGTATCCTCGGCCGACTCCTCCCCGAGGCTACGCCCGTCCCAGCGGACGCAGCCGCCGTCGAGCGTCCCTCGGATGTCGCAGGGCGCGACGCCGGGCATGCCGATGACTCCGACGTGGCTGCCGATTTCCTATACGACGGCACCGACAGCGGGTTGCCGCCTCGGGTAGTCGAGCTTGAGGTTGAGTTCGCCGACCGCGACAGCTACCGCATCGCATATGTACTGCCGGAATGCAGTGTCGACATGCTCGACTTTGAGATCCGCGTCTTCGACCTCCGAAACCGGCAGCCGTTCGGGGTCACGGTGCGGGAGGCTCGCAAGTATCTGCGTCGGTTTGGTGGTGTGCACGTCTACGACGCCGGCTTCCACATGCCCTACTACGGGCCGGACACGGACTGGCTGCACATCGAGATCGACCATTCGCACCGGCTCTCGAACTCCCGACTCCTACCCGATGATCTGCGCGCGCCCGACGGACTGCGGTTCCTGCCCACCAACTCGCGGCTCTTCGGTGTCGTCAACGTGAACACCAGTCTCGAACAGCGCCGCGCCAGGACGCGGGAGCTGCGCACGCAAGAAGCCCTCAACATTCAGGTCACCCGAGATCGGCTCGTCGGCAACCGGGCTTACCGCGACCTTGTGACGGCCGTCCGGTGGGCGGTCGACTTCTACGCGCAGCACGAGGCACGCCGCAGCTACACCAAGCGACTTGAGCAGACCCGGGTCGATGAGCTTCCCTCGGCCCACTTCGAGCGGGTCGCCGCGGTCATCGAGCGGCATAGCGCGTCGCTGGAGCCCCAGCTCCGGGAGGTGCTGACGCGCGAGGTGGCCGAAGCGACCGAGGTGGCGGAGAAGCTTGAGACGGGCCAGTCGGTCCGCAGTGGACTGCTCGCGGCCCTTGCCACCGCCGGAATCTCGGCGATGGCGATCGAGCACGAGGCCGCGCGTGAACTGCGCACGTTGAGGCGGCTGACCCAGTCGGCTCGTCGGCTCGAGACCCGGCTTAACGAGCCGTCCCTGAGAGAACTCCTCGATGCTCTCGAACGGTGGCTAGAACGCAGCGAGGAAATCCGTGGGCTCTTCCAGCCAATCCTGACCGAGGAGGGTCGCCGGCGGCCCAGCAGACGGTTCTCTGCCAGACGGCTCGTCGAGGACGTTGCCCGGCAGACCCGGCCCCTGATGCGGGCAGTGTTCGTCGAGACCGATGGCGTCCCGGACGCGATGAAGTTGCCCCACGGCAGCCATGCCGAGTGGTCGGCCCTCTTCCAGAACCTGCTCATCAACGCTCACAACGCGATGCTCGACCGCGACCGCAAGATAATCGCTGTCGTGGGTCGGCAGACCGAGATGACGGGCTCTATACGCGTGCAGGATACGGGCGTAGGCGTGGACCTGTCACGAGCCGACAAGCTGTTCGAGCCGTTCGAGCGGGATCTGAAGGTGAGCCGGTCGCGCAGCGGGCTCGTTATTGGCGGCTCCGGTCTCGGGCTCACGATCGTCCGGATGCTGGCCGAGGGTCTCAGCTGCAAGGTGGCGTTCGTCCCGCCCGACCCCGGCTTCAGCACGGCCGTGGAGATCTCCTGGAGGGAGAAGCGATGAAGCTCACCGTGAGGCTCTTCGATGACGATGACGATGCGAGGACCGAGTGGTCCGACCGCCTGGCGGACGTCCTCGGTGACGCGGGGAACGTCGCCGCAATCGCGCCGGATGCGTTCCGAGAGGGTGTTACCACCCTTGAGGACCGGCAACGAAGTGCTCGTACAAACCGGTCGTCCGCTGCGGACTGTGTCTTCGACGATCTCGACGTGCTCGTGGTGGACTACGACTTGTTGGAGTTGGCCGCCGGCCGGGCCGGTGGCGGCCACGAGACAGGCGAACGGATTGCATACCTCGTCCGGTGCTACTCGACCTGCCGCTACGTCGTGGCGCTCAACCAGTTCACGCTCGCGCGTGTCTTCGACACGACCCTCCAGGGACACGTGGATTCCTTCGCGGACCTCAACATCGGTAGTGAATCGCTCTTTGACATGGGCCTCTGGTTCGGTCGACGCGAGGAGTTCCGACCATGGGCGTGGCCACGACTCCTCGACGAGCCGGCGAGGCTGGACCGACTCGCTGCGACGCTCGCCGATGCCATGGGCGACCGGGTACTGACACACCTCCGGCTGGCAGACTCACCACTGAAGAACCGATTGCAGAGGGCGCACCTCGAACCACTGAGCCGCACGGACGACCCTTTCGAGCTCACGTTCGCCCGGTTCCTCTCCGCGTCTCCGCTCGCCCGCGACCCGAAAGACCGGTCATGGCGTGAAGACCACGATCCACTCGTCGCCGCGGCTCGCCTCTCGAAGTGGGTGGAACGGGTGCTCCTTCCGGCCCAGGACGTTGTGATCGACGCACCCCACCTCGCTTCGTTCTACCCGGCCACTCTCGCCGGCGACCCCGACGGCACCGCCGATCTGACGTCCGAAGCCACGGATCTCCCACTCGACCACGAACAGTTGACCGATGCCCGTTGGATGCCTGGATGGGCGGCTCGTCCCCTTTGGGCCGTTCCTAGTCTGGATCCTTCCGACGCCGGGCTGCTCGGGGCGGCGACCGCCATGGAGCAGCGAGTCTTTTGCGAGGACATCTCGCGGTTCCACGACGTCACTGAGGCCGCCGCGTACTACGCAACGTTCGTTAGCGGCCCACAGGAGCGGTGGGTTCGCCGTCTTGAGAACGTCACGTACTCGCCGCCGGGGTGGGATCTGTAGTGGGACTGGGGCAAGCGACGATCGGGCTCTTCAGACTGCTCCATGTGCAGAGCGAACGGAAACTACGTGAGCGCGCCGCTGCTGCACTAGATGACGGTCGATCGCCTGCGATGCCCGTCGACGAGCTGAGGAGGGAGTACCCCCCGTACTCGGACGCGTCGATCGGCAGCATCCTGTCGCAAGCCGCCGGAGATCCTGGGCAGGACGAGGGGACCTTTCTGCACGGGCCTCCGATCATGAATGGTACCCCGGTGCTATGGCCGGTCATGGCACCGGTTTGGGACGAGGAGGGGCTGCGGGCTATCCGTGTCGGGCTCTTCGGCTTCGGTCCGCGGTCCGCGGTCGGATGGCGGTTCGAGGAGCCGTCCGCACCGCCCGAGCCGACACAGAAGCAACTGGACGCGGCCGAGCGCGCCGGTGCCGAGTTCCACTCGACCTCCACTCACGGGTTCTTCCACGCGCAACCGATCACGGAGCTCCACGTGGGCCGCGCGCTGATCCAGGACCGCCCCCACCCCCCGCTGAACTGCAGTCAGCCGGCCTTCGTGCTCGATGTTCCCGAACCTCCCTACTTCCCCTGGGCCATGGTGACATCCTTGTATGGTAGAACCCCCGTGCAGGTCTTCCTCGGTCGCCAGCGGTCCGTTTACGAGGCGATCCGCCACGACCTGCAGCTTCCCGGACCGTCGTGGTTCGATCCTCTCCGTCCGCCCGCCTGACTCGCCGCCGGGCACGGAAGGCCGGGGCATGCAGCGTGCCGGCCGGCGCTCGAGTAGGGTGTCGCCGCCCTCCGACACGGAAGTTCATTCCTTGGTCCACCGGATGCTCGACAGCGGTATCGACAACGCGAATTGGGCGTGACGGTCGGCACTGTCGCGAGCTTGTTCGCCGGGGTCGGAGGTATCGACCTCGGGTTGCAGGCGGCCGGTTGGGAGACCGTGTTTGTGTCCGAGTCCTGGCGCCCCGCCCGATGCGTGCTCGCTGAGCGCTTCCCGGGCGTCGCCACCGACGGCGACGTCAGGGAGCTGGCCGCGATTCCGGACACGGACGTCGTGGCGGCAGGTTTCCCCTGCACAGACCTGTCGCAAGCGGGATCCATGGAGGGCATCGCCGGGGAGAACTCAAGCCTAGTGCGGCAGGTGTTTCGGCTGCTGTCGTCTTCCGAGGCCGAATGGGTGGTCCTCGAGAACGTTCCGAACATGCTTGTGCTGCACGGCGGAGCGGCGATCCGCGAGATTGTCGATTCGCTCGAAACCCTTGGGTACCGGTGGGCCTACCGAACCGTCGACACTCGCTTTACGGGCCTCCCTCAGCGCCGGCGTCGGGTCCTCGTCGTAGCCAGCCGATCACGCCGACCCCAGGACGTCCTGCTCGCGGATGACGCCGGTCCACGCTCGGCCGACGACTTCGATGACCGCGCGTACGGCTTCTACTGGACCGAAGGGCGCGGCGGGCTGGGCTGGGTGAGGGACGCAATCCCAACCCTGAAGGGCGGTTCCACAATCGGGCTGCCGTCCGCGCCCGCAGTGTACTTGCCCGGCCGGCCGCAGGGTCGCAGGATCGTGATGCCGGTGATCGCTGATGGTGAGCGACTCCAGGGGTTCCCGGCGGGCTGGACCGCGGCTGCGGCGCGTTCAGGGGAGCGAGACCATCGCTGGAAACTGGTGGGCAACGCCGTCCCCGTGCCGGTCGCTAGGTGGCTCGGTCGCAGGCTCGCCGACCCGGGGGACCATCACGATGAACGTCACGGGGGTCGGCTTGACCGGCAGGGTCGCTGGCCGGCCGCTGCTTGGGGTGGCAGCGACGGTGCCTGGGTCTCGGCCGTCTCGGAGTGGCCCGTGCACGAGAGCTACGTCCACCTTCGTGACCTGCTCGACGCGGACGCTGCAACGCCGCTGTCCCATCGCGCCGCGACCGGGTTTCGCTCCCGGTTGGAGGCCTCTGGCCGATCGGTCGACGAGGCTTTCCGTCGCGACCTGACCATCCACATCAGTGAGCGCTTGGTGGCAGAGCAGATCCCGGCCTAGAACGTTGGCGGGAAGCCTCGCTGGGATGCCTTTCCTGGGCCACCGCATTGAACTCACTCGGTCAGGCACCGCGGGGAGTCCACGGGGCCAACCACCGGCGGTACTCGGATCCAGGCTTGCGATGGCAAGGAGGCACGCGCCAGCTGCGACCGAGCTCACCGGCTGCCCTACGATACGACTGCCTCAACCAGGGCACGCTCTGCGACGAGGAGTCAGCCCGGCGAGATCAGCCGAGGGCTCTCACAGCCCTCCTCAAACCTGAGGTCTCTCACCCGATCCGACGACCTTCGCGCCGCTCACGGGCAAGCACGTGTAGGTCCACGGGCGTGCGGGCGAGCATCAAGTCGATCGCCCGGCCGAGAAACCTGCCGATCCGTAGCGTGTCAGGTACCACGTCGGCGACGACCTCCACCGAGAAGCCCGCCTGAGATACCGCGCTGTCGTCCCAGCGCAGGACGGCCAGCGCTGTTGCGTCGTAGGCGTCGTCCTCCTCGGCAAGTTTCTGCAGCAGGTCCTTCAACCGTTCGAAGATCAACCGATCACTGTCCATGACGGTGGACCGGACCGCGAAGACGTAGCCGAGGACGGCCAGCGGGTGACGGGCGCGAAGGTTCTTCGCGTCGCCATAGCTCTCCTCAATGCGGTTCAAAAGATTGTTCGAGAACGACGAGTCCATCCGTTTCGTTGACACCAACAGCTCCGGGCCACGCGCCCACGAGGCCATCACGACGTCGACCTGCTTGTGGTAGGCCTTGCCTAGCACCGTCGATTCGGACGACACGACGCCCGCGGGCGAACGGGCGGCGGACAGCCGCCCGAGAAGGCGTTCCCGCTCGTTCCGCGGGAGCACTTCGAGGAGGCGCGCGATCTCCGCGGGCATGACTCTGGGCCTGACGGGACGGGGCCATACGGCGTCCGGGTCGAACCCGGCGCGACGGAGTTCGGCCGACAGCCACACGTCTATGGCCTTTGCGGGCAGCCCGGTCCTTGAGGCGGTGCCGTGGCGTAGCGGTACGGCGAGCAGTCGCGCCAGCAGACCGAGGTCCGGGGCGAAACGGCGGTCGTTGTCGGCGCCGGCCCAGGGGGAGACGGTGTCGGCGTTGGCCACGAGCTGGTCGAAGTCGTCCCAGACGTCGTCCGCGGTGCCCATACTCCATCCTGCTTTCGAAGGTTTTTCACAGTAGTCGCGTCCTCGCCAGGAACGCGGGCACCGCCGGTTATCCTGTTGCCATGACATCCCCCGCCCTTGATCCGCCCGAGTCCCGCAAGGCGCGCGGCGCGTTTTTCACCCCGCCGGCCATCGCGCGGTTCCTGGTCGACTGGGCAGTGCGCTCGCCGTCCGACAGAGTGCTGGAACCGTCGTGCGGGGACGCCGTATTCCTCAGGGCGGCGGCCGAACGGATCGTCTCGTTCCCGTCCGACCGTTCCTCGGCGTTTCTCCACGGGATCGAGCTCCACGGCCCGTCGGCCCGAACGGCGGCCGAGGCGCTCGCGCCGTGGCCGGTCTCCTCCCGCGTCGAGTCGGGGGACTTCTTCGACTTCCACCCAGCGCACTCCTACGACGCCGTCGTCGGGAACCCACCGTACGTGCGCTTCCAGGACTTCTCCGGCGAGAGGCGTGTTCGCTCGCGCAGAGCGGCGCTGGAGGCCGGGGTGAACCTCTCGGGCCTTGCCAGCTCGTGGGCGGCCTTCGTTGTCCACGCCGGCGAGATGTTGGCGCCGGGAGGCCGTCTCGCGCTGGTACTCCCGGCGGAGCTCCTTGCGGTCCATTACGCCGCGCCCGTGCGTCGTTACCTCCTGGACCGATTCTCCGACGTCTCCCTGGTCATGTTCGAGCAGCGCGTCTTCCCCGGCGTCCAGGAGGAGGTCGTGTTGCTCCTCGCTGAGGGCTCCGGCACGAGCGACAGCATCCTGCTCTCACAGGTCGTGGACGCATCCGGTCTCGCTGAGCTTGCCCGCTCCGCCTTCACGAAGCGGCCCGTCTCGGGGGACCTCCGTTGGGGCGGCGCTCCGCTCGAAGCGGACGCGGACGCGGCGTACGCTCAAGGATGCGAGCTCGCAGGCGAGACGCTTGGCGACTGGGGCCGTGCGTTCCTCGGCGGCGTCAGCGGCGCGAACCACTTCTTCGCTTTGGACAGCACGGACCTTAAGCAGCACGGACTCGGAAACGAAGACGTCGTCCGACTAGCCCCCACGGCAACACGGCACGTCCGGGGGGTGGCGCTCACAGCGGCCAGGTTGGCGGCAGCCGACCGCGCCGGCGGGAAGACGTGGCTGTTCCGTCCGGGGGGTAAACCCGGCACGGCTGCACGCGACTACATCTCGCTCGGGGAACGGACCGGGGTCCACCGCCGCTACAAGTGCCGGGTCCGCGAACCGTGGTGGCAGGTGCCGCTTCCACGCGTTGGGCACCTGCTGCTCACCTACCTCAACGCCGACGCACCGAGGCTGGTTGAGAACGCGGAACGCGTCACGCACTTGAACGGTCTGCATGGCATCGAGCTGCACCACGGTCGCAAGACCCTCGGGTCGGAACTGCTGCCGGTGGTCTTCCCGAACAGCCTGACCTTGCTTGGCTGCGAGCTCATTGGTAGAGCGTATGGAGGCGGTCTCTTGAAGCTTGAGCCCGGCGACGTTGGCCGCCTGCCCTTACCGGCATTGGAGCTACTTCGCGACCATCGCCTCTCGCTCCGCGGGCTGCGGCGCGAACTAGACCGCCGCATCACCGGTGGTGACTGGCACGGAGCCGTCAGCCTCGTCGACGCCGAGCTGCTCTCGGGCATGATGGGGCTGGACGGGGCCACGGTCTCGGCGATCGCGACCGCTCGCGAGACGCTGCGGTCACGCCGGAAGGCCCGGTCGGCCGAGCCGGCGAGCCCGTAGCGCTTCCGCTCGCCCTCGAACTACTCGCTTCCTCAGCTGCTCCGGGACGAGCTGCGAGCACGATCGCGCAGCGGCAGCGGCCAGCAACGGCTGGCAGATTCGTAGAGCGGACCGTGCTCGTGCCCGCGATGGCCGGTGGTCTGCTGCTGCATCCGGTGGCGCAGGTCGTCGATTGGGGCCTTGACCAGCTTGACCACGTGGGGGGCGGTGCCCAAGCAGCTGGGCGTTGTCGACTCCGGTTTCAGTAGAGGCATGCGACTACGGATGAGAGGCTCAAGCAATGCCCTACGTGCGTATGGCGCGTCCGTGGAGGTCGGTCAGGCCATCTGCTTCGGGGGGTCACCTCATGGTCGCGATGTGATTGTGAGCTGGTGGTAAAGGTCGATGGTCTGCGGATCTAGGTGGTCGTCGTTGTCGTTGGCGTCGCCGTCAGCCTCGATAAGTTGCCGTAGGCGTCGCATGATGGCCGGGATGTCTGACGTGTTGCCGGCCATGCTGGCGGCACTCATCAGATCGCGGTGGAGGACCTCGCAGTACGGATCAGCGCGAAGGCCTTGTTCGGCTGCCCAGCGTGCCCGCTCCGGGTCGTCCCGCTTGAGGTAGAGCTGGGCGAGCTCGTGGGCTGCATCGGTGATCTGTTGTTCAATGTGGTAGAGGATGTAGGCGGTCCACGAGTAGCCGCTGCTCCTCGCGGTCAACGGAATGCCGCGCACCCGGTCCAGGGCGGCCTGCAGATGATCTGCCGCCCGGTCAGGGTCTGACTGCGCTCGGTCAGTCAGGGCTTGGAATCGTTCGAAGTCGAAGGCGAGCGAGTCTGAGATTCGGTAGCGGCCCTGCTTGGCCTTCGGCAGGTACGGCTCGCCGTCGGCATCGTCCCCGAGCGCTTGGCGGGCACGCCACACGACGGTGTGAAGGCGGCCGACGTTCGGTGGCTCGCTGGGCCAGAGCGCTTCCTGGAGGCTGTCGACGTCGACGCCGTCTCGGTGCAAGGCGAGGTAGACGATCAGTTCCTCGGCTTTCGCCGAGCCGAAGTCCCCCGCGCCCGCGACCTCGACGGGACCGAGCACGCGAACTTCGATACGGCCCTGAGCGGGTGAGTCGTCCGCCGCCAGACCACTCGCTGAAGCATGCCCGTTGCTCGACGGCGCCGCTGTGAACCTCGGCTCGTTCTCATCGAGGTCCGCCAGGTCAGCTTCCACGAAAGCGGGATCCGCGGCGTCGACGAGAAGCTGCTCGAGCGCTTCGACATCGTCGGCGCCGAGTTCCAGCGGATGCAGTCTTAGGCCATACGGAGCCACGACCACGGTTTCGCCGATGGTGAGCCGCCAGCGTGCATCGGGCAGAGCCGATCCGATGGCGGCGACCGATCCAGACGGCTGGCTCGCGATGGACGTGAGTTTTTCTAGTAGTCCGGCAGGTGGAGGTTCGAGGAGCACCGCGACGGTGGCGTCCGTGTCATGGGCATCGGCCTCGTCTGTTGCTGCTCGTTGTAGGAGGCGGAGCGCCTCCGTGCCGGCCGTGCAACGGATGCGTTCGAGCGTTGCCAGGCGATCTCCGGCTCCGCACAACAGGACCTGCAGGCCGTCCGCGCGGGCCGTCGTGGCGAGTTCGAGCGCGTAGCTGAGGAGCACCGCTCGCGTGGTCTGTTCGTCGGCGGTGACGGCCACGAACTTCGCATGGCCGAGGTTGAGCAGGACCCGCCGCTGACCGTGCGCATGGGTGCCGATCGTGACGAGCAATGGGGTGGGGGCGCCGGCCTGGTTCGCCAGCTTCCGCAACGGTTCCAGAATTGGTGGCCGGGGGAGGGCCCAGGTCATTCCGGCGTCTTCGACCCGCCAGGTCCCGACGGGATCGGTGTCGCTCTCGGCGAGGTGGATCGCAACATCGTC
>Ga0208490_100454_pt1 | contig 25693 bp, 22 predicted proteins | sample SubbioAug_CSWold_FD_184818 | JGI IMG/M metagenome (GOLD analysis project Ga0208490, IMG submission 184818) | Serpentinite rock and fluid subsurface biosphere microbial communities from McLaughlin Reserve, California, USA - CR11Aug_CSWold (SPAdes) | ecosystem: Environmental > Terrestrial > Deep...
GGGGAGCCGTGAACGACCGACCGTCCCGGAGGCGCTCGACCTCGTAGTCGATGGGCTCCGCCACATCACCCCCGCGCAGGAAGTACGCGTGCAGCGAGTGGACGGGGTGCGCGGCCGGCACGGTGGCCGTCGCTGCGACCAGCGACTGGGCGACCACCTGGCCGCCGAACACGCGGGCCCGGCGCTCGGGCGGGCTGTGCCCGACGAAGTGGTCCGGGACCTCGGCCCCGTCGTCGCCGGTCGCCGGCGAGAGGGTCAGGATCTCGGCCAGCGTCGGGGACGCGGCGTCGGGGTCTGCCACCCGGCGATGCTGACCTACGCTCGGCTCCCATGTCGAACCCCCTGAAGGACGCGCTCGCCAAGGGCGTGAACCTGGTCCACCGGACCCTCTACGACGTCTCGGGCGGGCGGATCGGGGGCTCGGTCGCCTCCATGACCGCCGTGAAGCTGACGACAACGGGTCGCAAGAGCGGAGCACCGCGCACCGTCATGCTCACCACGCCCATGCGGCGCGGCGACGACATCGTCCTGGTCGCCTCCTACGGCGGCGACGAGGCGCACCCGGCCTGGTACCTCAACCTGCAGGCCGACCCGGCGGTGACGATCCACATCGACGGGCGCGAGATGAGCGCCACGGCCCGCACGGCGACCGACGAGGAACGGGCCGAGCTCTGGCCCCAGATCACCTCGGCCTACGACGGCTACGCGGGCTACCAGCGCAGGACGGACCGGCCGATCCCGGTCGTCATCTGCACGCCGGCCTGACCCCACCGTCCCGGCGGTCCCGGACCGGGGTCGTCCAGACTGAGACGTGATGGCCTCCACGCCCCCACCCGTCGACGTCCCGGCGCACCTCGACTCCCGCAAGGCGTGGCGGGTCGCGGCCGGCGCCGCCATCGCGTCGGGCACCGGGTTCGGCACCGCCTACACCTTCGGCCCGTTCTCCGATGCCATGGCCGACGACTTCGGCTCCGGCCGGGGCCCGACGGCCCTGGTCTTCGGCATCACGCTGCTGCTCTTCTTCGGCCTCGGCGTCATCTCGGGACCGCTGGCCGACCGGGTGGGCGCCCGGCGCCTCGTCATCGTCGGCGGCTCGCTCGTCGCCGGCGGCATCGCCCTCACGTCCCAGGTCGGGTCCATCTACGCCGGCTACCTCACCATCGGCGTCGGGGTCGGCGTGGGCGGCGGGATGATCGCCTCGCCCATGTACTCGACCGCCGGGGGGTGGTTCCTCCGGCGCCGGGCCCTCGCCATGGGGCTGGTCGCGTCCGGCAACGGGCTCGGGACGCTGCTGCTGGTCCCGTTCGCGGAGTCGCTCATCGCCAGCAACGGCTGGCGCGGCGCGTACGTGCGCCTCGCCGTCGTCGACCTCGTCCTGTTCGCCATCGCCGCCACGCTCATCGCCCGGCCGCCCGGCCTCGTCGCTCCGCCGCCGGCCATCGCGCACATGAAGGCGGTCATGCGCATCGACGCCTTCCGCATCATGTTCGTCACCGGTCTGCTGTTCTCGGTGTCGCTGTTCATCGCCTTCGCGTTCATCGTGGACTTCGCCACCGACGAGGGCATCGCGTCCGATCGCGCCGCGCTGCTCATCGGCATCATCGGCGCCACCAGCATCGTGGGTCGCCTGGGCATCACCGCCCTCAGCGGGCGCCTGCCCAGCGTGCGCCTGCTGCAGGGCTGCCTCGCCGCGCAGCCCGTCGCGTTCCTGCTCTGGCTGGTGTCCGACGGCTCCTACCCCGTGCTCGTCGCCTTCGCCGTCACCATGGGCGTCGCCTACGGCGGCTTCGTCGCCCTCGGCCCCGAGGTGGCGGCCGTCCTCTTCGGCGTGGTCGGTCTCGGCGGCACCATCGGCCTCACGTTCCTCGGTGCCGGCCTCGGTGGCCTCCTCGGACCCACCACCGCCGGCTTCCTCGCCGATGCCAGCGACGGCCAGGTCGTGCCGATCGTCTTCGCGCTCGTCGCCTCGATCATCACCGTGGTGCTGTCGCTGCGCCTCCCGACCCACCGCGTGCTGGACCCGAGCACCGTGGCGGCGTGAGCGGGCAGGATGCGCCCATGGACGACACCGGACTCATCGCCGCCGCCACCGAGGCCCGCGCGCGAGCCCACGTCCCGTACTCCCGCTTCGCGATGGGCGCCGCGATCCTCACCGAGTCCGGCGAGGTGCGGGTGGGCGCGGTCGTCTGAGGACGTCTCCCTCGAGCTGGGCGGCCCCGAGCTCCGCATCGTCGTCGCCGACCCGGACGGGGCGTCGACCGGCTCCGACGTGGCCACGCTCCTGCCGATGGGCCCGAACAAGCGCACCAGCTGAGCCGTCGGGACCGGGCCAGGGGTGGTTGGCCTACGATCCTGCGGCGCCACCTTGCGGCCGGCGGCGCATGCTCCAGGAGGGTGCGGACGGAGATGTTGCCGAGCGGCGTGGTCACGTTCCTGCTCACCGACATCGTGGGCTCGACCCAGCTGTGGGAGACCGATGCCACCGCGATGGCCGCAGCCCTCGAGCGCCACGATGCCCTCGTCGCCGCCGCCGTCGCGCGGGCTGGTGGCCACCTCATCAAGGCGCGCGGGGAGGGGGACGCGACGTTCTCGGTGTTCCAGCGCGCCACCGACGCCGTCAACGCCGCGAGCGAGATCCAGCGGAGCGTGGGCGACGAGCGCTGGCCCGACGCCACCCCCATCCGGCTCCGCATCGCGCTCCACACGGGCGAGGCCGTCGAGCGCGACGGCGACTACTTCGGTGGCACCGTCAACCGCTCGGCCCGGCTCCGGGGCGTGGCGGAGCCCGGGCAGGTGGTGCTCAGCCAGACCACCAACGAGCTCGTCGTCGACCACCTGCCGGCCAACCTGACGTCGCGCCCCCTGGGTGAGCGGCACCTCGACGGGCTCGCCCGCCCGGAGGTCGTGCACGAGCTGCGGTCGGCCACGGACGCCGGGACGCCGCCCGCTGGTCCGTCCGGCGACGGGCTGTCCCTGCGGCTCCTCGGCGGCTTCGACGTCTCCGCGTCCGGCCGCCGCCTGGACCTCGGCCCGCCCAAGCAGCGCGCCGTCCTCGCCGTGCTGGCGCTGGAGTCGGGCCGGGTCGTGCCCACCGACCGGCTCCTCGACCTGCTCTGGGACGACCCGGCCCGGGGGTTGCCCGCGCTGCAGACCTACGTGTCCAACCTCCGGCGCGTGCTCGAACCCGGCCGACGCCCGCGCGACCCCGCGCGCGTGCTCGTGACCGAGGCGCCGGGCTACCGGCTCGTCCTGCCGCCGGAGGCCGTCGACACCCTTCGCTTCGAGGACCTCGTGCACCGAGGACGGGAGCTGCTGCTCACCGGAGACGCCGCCGGCGCGTCGGCCGCGCTGGATGCCGCCCTCGACACCTGGGGCGGGTCCCTCCTGCCCGAGCTGGCGGAGGAGCCGTTCGTGCTCGAGGCCGCCGGGCGCCTCGACACCCTGCGCACGTCGGCGCTCGGTCTCGCCGGACAGGCCCGCCTCGACACCGGCGACGCGCTCGGCGCCGTCACCCTGCTCGAGGGCGCGGCGTCCGAGCACCCCCTCGACGAGCACCTCCACCGGGTCCTGGCGCTGGCGCTGTACCGCTGCGGCCGCCAAGCCGATGCGCTGCGCACCATCGAGCGCGTCCGTCGCGCCCTGGCCGACACCGCCGGCCTCGACCCGAGCCCGGACCTTCGCGCACTGGAGGCAGGCGTGCTGGACCACTCGCTCGATGGCCCGCCGACCGGTGCCGCTCGTGCCCCGGTGGGCGCAGCGCCCGACCCCGGGCCTCCACCGCCGTCGGCGTCGGCGGGGCCGAGCATCCTGGTGGGGCGCGGCGCCGAGCTCGACCGGCTCGTCGCGGCGCTCGACGCCGCTCGCGCCGGGCAGGGCGGTGCCGCGGTCGTCGTCGGCGAACCCGGCATCGGCAAGACCCGCCTGACCGAGGCGCTCGCCGAGACCGCTCGCGGTCGCGGTGTCACCGTGGCCTGGGTCCGCTGCCCGGAGAGCGGTGCGATCCCCCCGTTCTGGCCGGCAGCCCAGCTCGCCGAGCAGGTGCAGCGAGCCGGCGCGGTCGACCAGGGCCTGACCCCGCCGGACGACGCCGAGGTCGGGCCATCGACGCTGTTCACCCTCTACCAGGGGGTGTCCGATGCCCTCGTCCGATCGGCCACACCCCTCCTCCTCGTCCTCGACGACCTGCAGTGGGCCGATGCCGACTCGCTGCGGATGCTCGCCCACGTCGCCGGGTCGCTCGCGTCCGCACCGGTGCTGGTCGCCGTCACCGTCCGCCCCCTCGAGGAGGCCAGCCCTGCCGCGCTCGCCGACGCGCTGGAGGCGCTCGCCCGGACGTCCGGCGCCGTGCACGTGCAGCTCGGCGGCCTGACCCGCGATGCCGTCGTCGAGTGGCTCGAGCGGCGATCCGACGTCGAGGTCCCGGCCGCGGTCGCGTCCACGGTGCACGAGCGCACCGGCGGCAACCCGCTCTTCGTCAAGGAGCTGAGCGAGCTGCTGGCGGCCGAGGGCCGTCTCGGCGACGTCGACGCCGTCCAGGACGCCCGTTCCATCCCCACCGGCGTGCAGTCGGTCGTGCGCCGTCGCGTCGCTCGTCTCCCCGGCGCCACCCAGCAGCTCCTCAGCACCGCCTCGGTCGTGGGTCGCAGCTTCGACCTGGCCGTGCTGGCCGCGGTGGCCGGCACCGACGACGCGCTCGACGACCTGGAACCGGCGCTCGGGTCCGGGCTCGTGCTCGACGAGTCCCCCGGACGGTTCCGGTTCTCGCACGCCCTCGTCGCCGAGACGCTGGCGGCCGAGCTGAACGCCGCCCGTCGGGCCCGGATCCACGCAGCCACGGCCCGGGTGCTCGCCGACCGGGCCGGTGGCGTGCGCGGCCCGGACGTCACGCTCATCGCCCACCATGCGGTCGAGGGGCTGCCGGCCGGTGCCGGCGAGCTGGCCATCGAGGCGTCGACCGAGGCGGCCCGGCTCGCCGCCGCCAGCTTCGGCTACGAAGACGCCGCCGGCCACTGGCGCCGCGCGGCCGATGCCCTGGCATCGGTGCGACCCGCTGACCACGATGCACGCATCGACGCCCTCTGCGAGCTGGGTGCCACCTGCCAGCAGGCCGACCTCGTCCAGGACGCCAAGGTCGCCGTCCTCGAAGCAATGGATCTGGCCTCCTCGGCGGGTCGCACCACCGACATGGGCCGCGCCGCCGCACTGCTCGGTCGCCCCCACCTGTGGCCCAACCAGCGCTACGGCGAGGTCGACGCCGAGGTGGTCGCCGCACTCGAGCGCACGGTGCGGGGTCTCGAGGCGACCGACGAGGCCATGCGGGCGCGGGTCCTCGGTGCGCTCGCCGTGGAGCTGACCTACGCCACCGAGGAACAGGTCACCGCGGTACGCGTCGAGGCCGAGGACACGGCCCGGCGATCGGGCGATCCGGCCGTGCTGGCCAACGTCCTCCTCAACGTCGCCGACCCGCTGTCACCGTCGAAGACCGATCTGCGGATGGCTCGCGCCACCGAGGTCATCGCCCTCGTCGCCGAGCACGATCTGCCCGCGCACATCGAGCTGGTCGCCCGGTTCCACCTCTCGGTGGCCTCGTGGGAGCTCGCCGACTTCCCGGCCGCGCTGCGGAGCCTCGATGCCTGCCGAGCGCTGGCCGAACGAACCGGCGGCGGATCGGTCCGGGCCCAGCTCGCCTTCTTCCACGCCGCCACCGCCACCGCGCTCGGCCGCTACGACGAGGCGCTGCGGCTCGGCACCCAGGGAAGCGAGCTCTACCGCCGGACCCGGCGCTACGACGCCGAGATCATCGAGCTCGCCCTCTTCGCCTCGATCGCCGCCGACCGGGGCGGGCTGGAGCAGTCGCTCGAGCAGCTCGACACGGCCAACGCCGAGAGCCCCAACTACGACCGGCTGAGCGCGGAGTTCAGCAGCTGGCTGCTCCTCGAGGCCGGCCAGCCGGAGCGGGCGGCGAGCGTGGTTGCGTCCATCGACCCGACGGTCCCGCTGGGGGACGACTACACCAAGCTCTGCGGCACCGCGTTCGCCCTGCACGTGCGGGCCGAGCTCGGCGACGTGGCAGCCGTGGCCGAGCTCGCAGGGCAGCTGGCGCCGTACCGGGGTCGTTGGTCGCAGGCGGGCACCGGGGGGTGCAGCGGCGGGCTCGTCGACCTCGCCCTGGCCCGGGCCGCCGCCGCGATGGGCGACACCGACCGGGCGCGCGCCGACTTCGAGACCGCCGTCGCCGGTCACGAACGGCTCGGCACGCCGGCGTGGCTGGCCCGATCGCTCGTCCACCAGGGTCGCTTCCTGATCGCCACCGGCGAGGAGGCCGACCGGCGGGCCGGCGAGGCGGCCCTGCAGCGGGCGGAGGACCTCGCCGACCAGCACGGGTTCCCCTACGTGGCGCTGCGCATCGCGAGGGTCTGACCCACCCGCGTTGAGTCGGCGCCGAGTCGCCGTTGAGTGCGCGGGCGCACCGTCTCCTCACCAGCCGACACCGAGGAGACGACATGCACGTCACACCTGACCTCACCCGCTACCAGCTCGCCCACGACGCCATGCGCCTCGGCGCACGGCAGCTCGCTGATGCGCTGGCGACGACGGACCCCGCCGATGCCGATCGGGCTCGTGCCCTGCGCTGGTGGTGCGACGGCTTCATCGGCGAGCTCCACGCCCACCACACCGTGGAGGACGAGCTGTTCTTCCCCGCCCTCGCCGCGCGGGTTCCGACCTTCGCCCGCGAGCACGACGCCGTCCTCGCGGCCGAGCACGTGGAGCTGGACGAGATCATGACCGCCCTGCAGGCAGCCGCACAGGGTCTGGCCTCGGGTCGCGATGTGGAGGACCACCTCGCCGTGGCCACCGCTCGCGCCGAGGAGCTGTCCGCCTTCCTCGATCACCACCTCGGCATCGAGGACGACGACGTGCTGCCGCTGTTCGCCCGGCACTTCACGGCGGAGGAGTACCAGCGCCTCGACGACCAGGCGCTCAAGTCGATCGGACCCCGCCAGCTGCTCTTCACCGTGCCGTGGGCCGTCTGCGCCGGCGACCCGGACACCCGGGCCCAGGTGCTCGCCGACGCGCCGCTTCCCGTCCGGGTCATCTGGGTCCTGACCCGCCGGCGCTACGTGCGCCGCGCCACCCTGGCGCTGGGCATCCCGGCGATGGCGGTGGCCCGATGAGCGCGCCCACCCACGATCGCAGCGCGCTCGGGCGCCTCGCGTCCTGGTGCTACCGGCGACGGCGCCGGGTCGTGGCCCTCTGGGCGGCCGCCATCGCCGTCGCCGTGGTCCTCACCTCGATCGCCGGTGGCGAGCACCGGGTCGACTACTCCATGCCGGGCTCGGACTCGGCCGCCGTGCGCGACCTGCTCGCCGAGCGCTTCCCCGACCGAGCCGGCGACCTGGTCTTCGCCGTCGCTCACGCGCCCGACGGCATCGACGACGCACTCGAACCGGTCCTGCACCAGCTCGGCGTCGACCTCCGCTCGATGCCCCACGTCGCCGCGGTGGAGGGCGCGCTCCGGTCCCCCGACGGCCGCACGGCGCTGCTGCCGGTGACCCTCGACGACCGCGCCGAAGCGGTCCCTGCAGAGGCGGTCCTCGCCCTCGCGGACCGGATCGCAGCAGCGTCGGGTGACGGCCTGCAGACCGAGGCCGGCGGCTGGCCCGTCCAGTACGCCGAGCAGGGAGAGGCCGGGGGCAAGGAAGGCATCGGACTCGTCGCCGCGCTGGCCATCCTCCTGCTCGCCTTCGGCTCCCTGCTCGCCGCCGGCATCCCCATCCTCCTGGCCCTCGTCGGCATCGGCGTGGGCTCGGCCATCGCCATGCTCGTCGCCAACGTCCTCGACGTGCCGGAGTGGGGCTCGATGCTCGCCACCATGATCGGCATCGGCGTCGGCATCGACTACGCGCTCTTCATCGTCACCCGGTACCGCAGCGCCCTCGAGCAGGGCGACGCCCCGCACGAGGCCGTGGTGCGGGCCATGACCACCTCGGGTCGGGCCGTGCTGTTCGCCGGTGGCACCGTCATCGTGTCGCTGCTCGGCCTCGGGGTCATCGGCCTGGACTACATGTGGGGCGCTGCCCTCGCCATGGTGCTCGGCGTGCTGGGCGTGCTCGGCGCGACCACCACGCTGCTGCCGGCCGTCCTCGGCTTCGCCGGTGACCGGATCGACCGGTTCCGCCTCCCCGGCCTGCACCGTCGCAGCGACCGCTCGGAGCGGTGGGCCCGCTGGAGCTCGGCCGTCCAGCGCCGCCCGGGTCTCGCGGGCACCGTCGCCCTCGTGCTGCTCCTGGCGCTGGCGGTCCCGACCTTCGGCATGCGCTTCGGCTTCCCCGACGCCGGCACGGGCACCGACTCGCTCACCAGCCGACGGGCGTTCGACCTGACCGCCGAGGCCTTCGGGCCGGGCGCGAACGGTCCCCTCGTCGTCGCGGTGGACGGGGCAGCGGCCCCCGCCGGCGCCGGCCCCGTGGCCGAGGCGATCACCGAACGCCTCCGCACCGAGGCGTCGGTCGCCGCCGTCCTGCCCGGCCTCGCCGATGCCGACGGCCGCACGGCGCTCCTGACCGTCGTCCCGGTCGGCGGGCCCCAGGACCCGACCACCGAGTCGCTGATCCGCCGGCTCCGCGCCGACGTCCTGCCCGCCATGGTCGACGGCACCGGAGCCCGGGCGTCCGTCGGCGGGCTCACCGCGCTATTCATCGACGAGGCCGACCACGAGTCGTCCCGGCTGCCGTGGTTCATCGGTGCCGTCCTGGCGCTGTCGTTCGTCCTCCTGCTCGTGGTGTTCCGTGCCCCGCTCATCGCCCTGAAGGCCGCGGTCCTCAACCTGCTCGGGATCGGCGCGGCGTACGGGATCATCGCCACCGCCGTGCAGGGCGGGTGGTTCGGCGGGCTCATCGGGATCCACGAGCCGACGCCCGTCCCGGTGTTCATCCCGATCCTCATGTTCGCCCTCCTGTTCGGGCTGTCCATGGACTACGAGGTCTTCCTCCTGTCCCGGATCCGCGAGGAGCACCTCGCCGGGTCGTCGAACCGCGAGGCCGTGGTCGAGGGGCTCGCCCGCACGGCACGGGTCATCACGGCCGCGGCGGCGATCATGATCGTGGTGTTCGGGGCCTTCATGCTCAACGACGAGGTCATCCTCAAGCTCGCCGGCCTCGGCCTCGCCTCGGCGGTGCTCATCGACGCGACCATCGTCCGCATGGTGCTCGTGCCCGCCACCATGGAGCTGCTCGGCGAGCGGAACTGGTGGACGCCCCGGTGGCTCGACCGCCGACTCCCCCACCTGCACCTCGAGGCCGATCCCCGACCCGCCCGCACCATCGATCCGATCGGAGCCACCCTGTGAGCACATCCGGCCCCACACCGGTCCGACCCCACGACGTGCTGGGGGTCCCCCTCCTGCCGCCGGGTCGCGTGACCGTCGCCGGCAACCGCATGCGCGCGCTGCTCGGTCGGGTCCACCGCTCCATGGCACCGCCACCCGTCCAGATCATGGAGGGGCTGTTCGGCCTGCTCGAGCACCGGGTGCTGGTCGCGCTCTGCGAGGTCGGCGTCCCCGATGCCCTCCACGGCCCGTCCACCATCGCCGACCTCGCCGCTGCGGTCGACGCCGACGAGGCCCGGCTCGAACGGCTGCTGCGCTTCGCCGCCACCCGCGGCTGGGTCCGCATCGACCGCCGGGGCCGGGTGCGCGCCACCCGCACCACGGAGTTCCTGCGCACCGGCCACCCCGGCGGGTGGCGGGCGTGGGTCGACTTCGCCGGCGGGGACGAGGTCGTGGCGGCGGTCGGTCACCTGTCGGTGCGGGCCGGCACCCGGCACAGCTTCCTCGACGCCAACGGGGCGCCGTTCTTCGAGTGGATGGCCGACCACCCCGACCGGTGGGCGACCTTCGACCGGGCGATGGCGGCCGGCGGGCGGTTGCACGCCCTCGGCCTCGCTGCCGTCCTCGACTGGTCGCCCGGCGAGCGGGTCTGCGACGTCGGCGGTGGCACGGGCCAGCTGCTGGCCACGCTGCTCGACCTCGTCCCCGGCCTCGAGGGCACGGTCCTGGACCTGCCCGACGTGGTCGCCCGCGCCGTCGACCACCCCCGGCTCACGGCCGTCGGCGGCGACGCCTTCGAGCACGTACCAGCCGGCTGCGACACCTACCTGTTGGTCAACGTCCTGCACGACTGGGACGACGACGACGCCGTCCGCATCCTCCAGCGGGCCGCCGAGGCCGCCGGGCCCGACGCTCGGGTCGTGGTCGTCGACAGCGACCGCACATCCGTGCCCCGGGACGACATCGCCGTGTGCGCCGACGTCCTCATGGCCGCACTCACCGACGGGGGCAAGGAGCGGGACGCCTCCGAGTTCGCCGCGCTCGGGCGTCAGGCCGGCCTCACGTTGGCGACGTCGCACCACCTGCCCTCGGCCGATCGGGCGCACGTGTTCCGGTCGACCCGCAGCGCCTGACCCGACGTCGGTTCCCTACGGTGGGAGCGTGCCGTTCCGCACCCCGCTGAGCGTCCGTCACGAGGTCGGTGAGGACTGGCGCCTGCTCGACCCCCTCGTGTTCGAGGGGAGCCGCGACTTCTTCGTCATCCGCAAGGACTTCCGCACCGACTTCGCGTCGATCCCCCGCCCCGTGCGCTGGCTGTTCGACAGCACAGGCGAGAACAGCGAACCGGGCGTGCTGCACGACGCGGTCTGGCGGGAGTCCAAGCGCGCCGACGGCGTCCCGCCCCGGATCGACCCGTGGGACGCCGACGGCCTGTTCCGCCGCGCGCTGCGGGAGTCCGGCGCCACCGCCCTCACCCGGGGGCTGATGTGGTTCGCCGTCCGGGCTGCCGCCATCGCCGCCGGGCGTGTCGGTTCCGGGGGGCCGTCCATGCCGGTGAAGGTGGGCAAGATCGCCGGCATGGCGACCGTCGGTGTCGTGACCGTCGGGGCACCCACCGCCGTCGCCTTCCTCGGTCGCATCGTCTACTGGATGGTCGAGTGGCTCGTGGCGCTGCCGTGGGCGGTGGTCGAACGGGTCCGGGGCAAGCGCACGAACCTCCCGTGGCCGGCGCGGAGGGGGCACGACCAGATCGAGGACCCGCCCCGGGAGTACCTGCTCATCATCCCCATCGAGAGCGACGGCGGCGCCGCCCTCGAGTCCATGCTCGGGCCTGGCGACGACATCGTCGTCCCGGACGAGGCCCTCGACCGGCTGCTCCCGACCGAGACCTTGCAGGCGGCGTACTGACGGTCCGGTAGCGCTCAGCGGCCCTCCGGGTCGGCGGCGAGGAGGAGACGCCGGAGCAGCCCGGTCAGCTGGTCGACCTCCTTCGCGCTGAGCGGGTCGACCAGCCGGCGCTCGACATCCGCCTGCAGGTCGACGGCCGCCTCGATGGCCTCCCGACCCTCGTCGGTGATCCGCACCAGGCTTCCCCGCCGGTCGGCCGGGTTGGGCAGCCGCTCCACCAGACCCCGGCGCTCGAGCCGGTCGAGCGCCGCGGTCATCCCACCCGACGTCATCATCTGCCGGCGGGCCAGCTCGGTCGGCGTGAGGGGGTTGTCGACGCCGGCGCGGCGCAGGGGAGCCAGGATCCCGAAGTCGGCGTTCTCGAGGCCGACCGTCCTCGACGACTCCCCGAAGGCCTGCTGGAAGAGCGCAGCGAGCCGGACGATGCGGCCCGTGACGTGCTTGGCCGTCGTGTCGAGGCCGGGACGTTCGGTCGCCCACTCCTCCACGATCGCATCCACCGCATCGCCCGCAGATTTATCTTGACGCAAAGCATCTTTTGGCATCACTATCTCCTAAGAGTCTTTCCAGCAAGATACTTGAAGCGAGCGAACATGCCCGGCACCACCGAGACGAACCTGAGCGCACGGCTCGTGCTGACCACCGCGGCGGCGCCGGTCGCGTGGGGCACCACCTACGCCGTCACGACCGAGCTGCTCCCACCCGGCCGGCCGCTGCTCGCCGCGACGCTCCGCGCCCTGCCTGCCGGCCTCCTGCTCGTGGCCATCACCCGGCGACGACCGCCGGCGACGGAGTGGTTGCAGCTCGTCGTGCTCGGCACCCTCAACGTCGGCGCCTTCTTCGCCCTCCTGTTCGTCGCCGCCCACCGGCTGCCCGGCGGGGTGGCCGCCACGCTCGGCGCCGTCCAGCCGCTGCTGGCCGCCGGCCTCGCCGCCCTGCTGCTCGCCGAGCGCATCCGGCCCCGAACCCTGCTCGCCGGAGCCCTCGGCATCGTCGGCGTCGCGCTGCTGGTGCTGCGAGCCGACGCAGCCCTCGACGGGTGGGGCGTCGCGGCCGGGCTCGCCGGCACCTCGTGCATGGCGACGGGCGTCGTGCTCACCAAGCGGTGGGGCCGCTCCCTGCCGTTGCTCGCCATGACGGGATGGCAGCTGGTTGCGGGAGGCCTGGTCCTGGCCCCCGCCATGCTCCTCGTCGAAGGCCTGCCGCCGGCGCTGACCACCGAGAACGTGGCCGGCCACGTGTGGCTCGGCGTGGTGGGGACGGCCGTCGCCTACGCCCTCTGGTTCCGCGGCGTCGAGTCGCTGCCGGTCCAGCAGGTCTCGCTCCTCGGGCTGTGCAGCCCGCTCGTCGCCACGGCCGTCGGGTGGCTCGTGCTCGACCAGTCGCTCGCCGCCGGCCAGGTCGCCGGCGCCGCCCTCGTGCTCACCGCCCTCCGCATCGGCCAGGCGCGCACGCGCCTCCCCCGCCGGACCCTCCCGCTCCCGACCCCGATCCCGACAGCAACCACCAACTGAAGGAGACACCAGCCATGCAGACCACCGAGATCACCAAGACCCGCTTCGAACCGACCCGGATCGCGCCCGAGACGTTCCTGATCCACGACCACCAGGGGGAGGGCACCGCGCCCGTCTCCGTGGCGCTCAACACGATGGTCATCCGCGCCGCGGAGCCCGTGGTGGTCGACACCGGGATGATGGAGAACCGCGAGCAGTACCTCGAAGACGTCTTCTCCCTCGTCGAGCCCGAGGACATTCGCTGGGTGTTCATCAGCCACGACGACGTCGATCACACCGGCAACCTCAACGCGCTGATGGAGCGGGCACCCAACGCCACCCTCGTCATCGACTGGTTCATGCACGAGCGCATGGGCGCCAGCCTCGACGTGTCGCCGCTGCGCTGGCGCTGGCTGCGCGACGGCGACGCCCACGACGTCGGCGACCGCAAGCTCCGCCTCATCCGCCCGCCCATCTTCGACTCGGGCACGACGAGGGGCCTCTTCGATCCGCTCACCGAGGTGTACTGGGGGTCCGACTCGTTCGCGAGCCCCATGGCAGCGCCCGTGCGCGATGTCGCCGACCTCGACCTCGTGCCGTGGCTCGAGGGCATCCACACCTTCGCCCAGTACGTCAGCCCGTGGCTCGACCTGGTCGACGAGCACAAGTTCCAGCGGGCGGTCGATCGCATCGCCGACCTGTCCCCGCAGGTGATCGCCGGCTGCCACACCCCGATGATCGGCCCCGGGTACGTGGCCGACGCCATCGCCGCCACCCGCATCGCGCCGTCGGCCACGGTGCCGCCGCAGCCTGACCAGTCGGTGCTCGACGTCATCCAGGCGACCCTCGGCGCCCAGGCGTGACCGACTGCTGCGCCCCTGCGTGCTCCGGCGGACGACTTTCCCGTCGTCCGCCGGGGCCGGGTAGGGTTTCCCCTCGTCCCGGTGGCCCGCCATCGGCACGCTGCGCCCGTAGCTCAATTGGATAGAGCATCTGACTACGGATCAGAAGGTTAGGGGTTCGAGTCCCTTCGGGCGCGCGCCGTTCGCTTCGCTCACTAACGGAGAATGCTCCGCATTCTCCCTGGTGGGCGGGGTGGCGCAGATCAGGTCATCGGGTACGGGACCTGGTCCGCACCTCGCACCGTTCCCCTCTTGGCAATCCGCTGGCCCCCTGAACGCGCCGTCTTGAATCTCGATTGGCAATCGCTCAGCTGATGGTGACGCGCACGACCTTGGGGTCGGAGGCGATGCGGAGGAGCACTCGACGGGCGTAGAGGCCCAGGTCGGCGACGGTCTCGGAAGTCACCTCAATCACCTCGACAGTTCCTTCGCGCCACCGCCCGCGTCGCTTCACCCTCACCCTTGGGTTCGCCCGGATGTTCTTCACGAATACTGCGGAGTCCCCATAGACCGAGAGAACCGACAGGACGGATCCGTCGAGGGGACCGTTCACCAGCGGCGTGCGACGCCGAGCGCCTGTGCGGTGACCGGTGGTCTCCAACAGCACCCACCAGGGCGCAAACCCCGCCAGCGGTCGAATGAGCGGGTTCACCGTCTTCCAGAAGCGTTCTAGCGGCACCCCCATGCGGCTCAGGATGCCGCACACCCGCCGCGGCGGCCACTCGCCGAAAGCCGATCGCGCGTCCCTGCGGGCCATGGATCTCAAGAACTGATCACCGCTGGAGATGCGCCGGTATGGACCGTCGAGCGCCTTGAAGGTCGTGCCGATAGGGAGCCTGGCGGTGGCTCGGTACACCGACCTTCGGTGCTGTCGATATTTCGCGGGTTCCTTCTCGGCTGCCTTCCTCGATCACCGGAACCGTGCAGCGGGCTTCAGTGGTGGACGTCCTCGGTGGCGACGAGCGCTACTGGGCGTCGAGTGAGGACGCGTTCTGGTCGCCGAGAACCGAGAGCAGTCGCCGATAGACGGCGTCCTCGGACGCATCGACTTCGACGGAGACAATCCGCGACTCGGTTCGAACGTTCGGGAGCCGGGACAGGCGGTCGACGGCGTCGAGGATGAAGGACTCCGCCTCTGCGTCAGCGATGTCGCGCTCGGGGTGGCGCTCGCCCAACCCCGCATAGACCTGCCGCCGGGAGCGGAACCGCTCGATCGCAAGCCTTGCGTCGATCGCAAGAATCACCTCGATGAACGTCGCGCCGTGCTCGCGAGCCATGTTCTCCAACAGCGAGATGTAGCCGAGCCCACCGAAGTACTGGGGCATGATCACGTCCGAACCCGCGCCGAGATGCTCGACCACGGCCACGCCAGCCATGTCGCGAGCGACAAGCCTCGAGGCCTCGTCCTCCTCCCAGTTCGGCAGCGTCATGCGCAGCACGTCGATCTCGACGAGGGATGCGCGGTCGTGGTCGGCGACGTAACGGTGAGCAAGCGTGGACTTGCCCGAGGCCGGAGGCCCGTTGACGAGAATCAGCCGTGCGATCGGCGCATCATCGCAGACGCCCCGCATCGAGGTTCGAGCCACGAGGCCTCGTCACCCCGTACCTACGTCCGAGCTCCGGAGCGCTGGACTAGACCGCGTGCAGATGCGCCGATCTGCTGAACCTCGGTGTTCCAGCGTCGTCGGAGCTCGGCGTGACCGAGATCTCGCGTGGGCGGTATTGCCTGATGCGGGACCCCGACCAGAAGTCGGGATCAGCGAGGCGGCCCCGAGACGTTCCAGCGGCGCAGAGCCTCAAACGGATAGAGCCCGGTCTGATGGCCGTCGTTCCATGTGATCTGCAGGGCGTATGCGCCATGGAACTGCGCGTCAGTGATGCGCAACGGATCTGGAGCACCAGGCCGTGGCCACCCTTCTTCTCCACGATCCCGCAGCGCGCGACACGTTGCGCACGGACATCCCTGTCGTAGCTCCATCAGCCCGATCCGAGCGACGTGGCCATCGGCGAAGCGAACCGTGATGCCCTCGTCCCGTTTGACCTCGAGATCCACCGGCTCGTTGCTGTCGTCCACCTCCTCAGGCTGCCTGATCCCCAGGCGCAAGCCACGCGAACGGAAAGGTCTGTTCACGAAAGCTGGGCGGCCTCGCCGCCATTCGTCGGCTGATAGGCACTCAGGCGTGCAGGGAGCTGGGGCCACGGAGTCGCAGTGGGCGGACGAGGACGTTCTTGCCCGGCAGTACGTCGATGACCGGAACCTGGCGGCAAGGCAGCGGCTGTGGCGGATCTCCCGATCGGAGCCGGAGTTCGACTTCAACCGGTGGTCAGTGGAGCTGCTCAGCCCGTCACCTGGCTCGGTCGTGCTCGATGCTGGTTGCGGCAACGGGAGACCGCTCAGCCTGCTCCGGGAGACGGGATGCACGGCCGTCGGTGTCGACGCCTCCCTCGGCATGCTGGGGACCGCCGTGGCTCCGCCTGCGACTGTCGGAGACGTCCAGGCGTTGCCCTTCGCGACCGGCGCGTTCGACGCCGCTGCGGCCTTCATGATGCTGTACCACGTGCCGGACCGTCGGGCAGCCGCGGCGGAGCTTCGCCGGGTGGTCCGGTCCGGTGGTGTGGTCGTCGCGACGACGGCGAGCAGTGACAACCAGCCTGAGCTGCGAGACATGGTCGAGGCTGCGGTCGGCGGCGACTGGGTGTGGACCCGCCCCTCCGAGTCGCACTTCTCCCTCGAGGGCGGTGCGGACATCCTCGGCTCTGCGTTCGACTCCGTGGAGGTGACCCGTGCTCCCGAACGTCAGGTGTTCGTCACGGACGCCGAGGCGATGGCCGACTACGTCGCCAGCACCGAGGACCACTACGCCCACTCGCTGCCGCCAGGCAGACAGTGGAGCGAGGTGGTGGATGCCGTTCGCTCTGCGACCTCCGAGGCGATCGCTGATCACGGTGCTCTTGTCCTCACCGCCCGATTCGGTGCGCTGGTCTGCAGATGAGGCGCTGCGCGAAGCGCCGATAGGCGCTGACCCTCCCGCCGGCCTGATCGACTTCTCGAGCGGGTGTCTGCTGGTCAGCGTCGAGCGGTCGCCAGTAGGTGCGGACCGATTCCGAGGAGCTCCGGCACCGACTCGACCGCACGAAGTGTCTCCATGAGGAGAGCTCGCTCGCCGGCGTCGTCCATTCGCTCGTCGAGGTCGGACAGAGCGAACGAGATCCCTTCCAGCGCGACCAACGACTCCATGGTCAGACCGGACTCTGCGAACTCCTCGCGCAATTCCTCTGGACGGTGAGCGAAGCCGGTGAACCCTGCCTCGACGACGGGTCGCATCTCGCCGTTGGACTCCATCTCGCCAACCACCTCGCGCAGCACCGGAAACACCTCGTGCACCCTGGACACGAGCATCACTACGTCAGTTCGCGAGTGACTCCAGGCTCTCGATCGCCCTGTCCACTCGGTCCAACGGCACGAGCAGGTGGTCGTGGAAGTACCCGGCGATCACGTTGCACGGGATGCCGACGTCAGCGAGCACATCGGCCAACGCAGCTGTCAGGCCGACGGCCTCCAGGGAGCTGTGCGCGGTCACGGTCAGCCACGCAGCGCGAAAGTCGACCGGCCATCCTCGACGCTCCGCCTCCGTGACGGACACGACAGCGGTCGTGCCCTCGTCCTCTTCGATGACGGCCATCACGCCCGCGCCCAGGGCAACGGGCTCCGCAAGATGTACGACCGTCACCGGTTCTCCACGTCGCTCGATCCGGAGTGAAGCGAGCATCTTCGACAGGTCGGTCTCACCGGGCATGGTCGAGGAGTCTGGCGCTCCATCACTGCGCGCGGGACCGAATCGCCGAACGTGGCTGCGCTGCTCGGGCGGGAGGTCGACCCTGTGCCCCGACCGCCGGGCCTGAGCGCGCCCGCGACACGCCGTTCTGCACGCACGGCGTTGCACCGGCGCAACGCAACAGCCCAGGTCTCTCCACGGCGGCTTCTGGGCGCAGGACGTTGCGTCGGCGCAACCTGACAGTCCCGCAACATCACAGCCCCGCACCGGCGCTGGGTCTTGGCGCGCCGGCACCTGACGGACACGCTCAACACCGACGAGGTCCGCGTCCCTTCCGGCGCGCTGGTCGAGACAGCCGCGACCCCAGGCCTGCCTGGGGTCCCGGCGCGTTCGGACCTGGGCGCGACGACGGCCCGGCCGCCGGAATCGGCGACCGGGCCGTTTCGCTGAGGGCGGGGTCAGCCCTCGGTGGTCGTGGACGTCGTCGGCGCCGACGTGGTGGTGGTGTCGGAGTCGTCGTCGTCATCCGAGTCGTCGTCGGAGTCGGTCGTCGTCGACGTGGTCGTCGTGCCACCCGAGTCGCTGCGGTCGCCGCCCAGCGCGCTGCGCACGGCGTCCTCGTCGAGGTCGATGACGTCGTCCTCGTCGGGGACCTCGATGTCCAGGGTGGCCCCGAAGTCCCGGTACTCGACGGTGACGGTCACCGAGCCCTCGGGGTCGGCCACGACCTCGGAGTCGGTGTCGTCGTCGGTCTCGGTCACCTCGGCCTGGTCGAGGTCGAGGGTGTAGGCCACGCGGCGGATCAGGTCGTCGTCATCGATCCAGACCTCCATCGCGAGCTCGGTCAGACCGGTCCGCTCGGCCGTGGCCTCCACGGCGTCCTGGACCTCCTGGCTGGCCTCGGTGGCGGCATCCTCGATGTCGATGACCAGCTCGTAGCGGGTGGTGTCGGTCCCGTCGATGGTCTCCTCACCGGCTTCCTGGGCGTGCAGGGCTGAGCCCCCGAGCAGCCGCAGGTTGTTGGTCGGATCCTGGAACGGGATGCCAGCCGGGCCACCCATGCCGAGGTCCTCGTCGAACAGCGCGCTCAGGTCGATGCGCATCCAGTCGTCGCCCTCGGTGGCGGGCAGCTCGAGGTAGGCGGTGTCGCCGTCGATCACGACCTCGAGGTTCCCCTCCGGTCCGACGATGGTGAGGAGGCGCATCTCGTCGTCGAAGTCGACCTCGCCCTCGGCCTCGATCGGCTGCTCGCCGTCGCCGCCCGTGCCGGTGCCCTCGGTCTCGACGGTCACGGTGAAGCGGGCGGTGCCCTCGGCGATCGTGGCGTCGACGGCGTCGGCGATCCGGTCGATCACGTCTTCGTCCACGTCCTGGGCGGTGCGGTCGGCGACCGTCGTGGACGTGGACGTGGTGGTGGTGTCGTCTGCGGCACTGCTGTCGTCGTCGTCGCCGCACGCGGCGGCGAGCAGCAGGGCGGAGGCGGCGAGCGCGTGGCCCGCGATCCGTAGCGGTTGCATGGCTGGTCCTCTCGTGGTGTGACGGTGGGAGCGCTTCGCAGCGCCGTACCCGCAGCGGCGACGCCCCATGCCCATGCCGTCAGGACCCGTCGCCGGTCCGACCGAGGTCCCGGAGCACACCGCGGACGATCAGCACATCGCCGTCGATCTCGGCGTGCTCGATCAGGGGGTCGCCGGGCTGGCCGGAGATGTCGAGGGGCACGTCTGTGGTCAACAGGGCGCCGAGCGGGGTGCGGGGGACGATCATGATGTTTCCGTCGCGCACCTGGACGTCACCGGCGGCCTCGTTGCCGAGCACCCGCAGCCGGACGGCGCCGTCACTGATCCGCAGGTCGGCGACGACGCGGGGGACCTGCGCGAGGGCGAAGGTGGCTTCGTCGTCCAGCCGGGCTTCGAAGCGACCGTCGTCGGCCGGGGGCAGGTCGTCGGGCGGGTTCCGCAGGTCGCCGACGCTGAGCCGCACGCCGGTGAGGGTCACGTCCAGGCGCTGGAGGTCGGCCGGCACGCCGGCGAGCGGCACGTCCGTCGCCGTCATCTCCGCCCGCAGCGGCTGACCCACCAGGAGCCGAAGACCGGGGAACGAGCCGTGGAGCGTCACCTCGGCGTCGGCGTCGATGCGCTCGGAGACGCGCTGCTCCGCCCGGTCCTCGGCCGCGGCGGCGATCGCCCGGTCGGCGAGCAGCAGCCCGCCACCGATCACGGCGAGGACGACGATGAGGACGAGCAGGCGGCGCATGGCGGGCTCCTTACCCCCGGGGCGCCCGGCCAGCCTGCGGTGGGGTTCGGTGACGAAGTCGGCGTGGCCGTCGCTGGCCAGCGGTGGGCCAGGCGTGCGTCGATCAGCTCGCGATCCACCGGAACTGGACTGCCAGCGCGTCGTGGTCCGAGAGGGGCTCGCCGTCGTCGCGGACGAACTTCTCCCGTTCGAACTGGTGCGACTGCGCAACGATCTTCGTGTCGCGGCCGCTGCGGAACGCGAACTTGTCGATGACGCCGGCGTCGGCGCCGCAGTCGACGACCTCACAGACATCGGTGAGGCCCGTGTCGTCGAGGAACGTCGTCCAGGTCTGGTCGTCTCGCGCGCCCGGTCCGGTCCGGAGGTTCGTGTCGCCGCCGAGGATCACGGCTCGGTCGTGCGAGTGAGCCGCGATGAACGACGCCAGCTGGACGAAGTTCTGGCGGCGGGCCTCGATGTCGTTGGGGTGGCTGCCGGCGTCGGCGTGGAGGTTGTAGACGTCGGCGACGACGCCGGGGGCGAGCTCGACGGTGGTGACCGAGAACCCCTTCTGCGCCCCGCAGTCCGCCGACCCCCCGTCGATGTCGTCGCCGGTGGGGTCGGGGAGGCCCGCCGCGTCGGCGACCTCCTCGATCGCCGTGATGTGGAGCTCGCCGTGGCAGGTCTCCCACATCACGCGTTGCACGTCGCCGAACGGGAAGTCGGACAGGTGGTTCAGCCCGTCGCCGGAGAGCGGCGGCCCGCTCGGCAGGCGGCCGACCGTGTTGGTGGCCGGCGGCGGGGACGACATCGGCACGCTCCGGTGGGGGTGCAGGGCGGCGCCGACCACGAGGTCGTGGTAGCCGGTCCGGGGGATGCCCTCGGTGCCCGCAGGTCGGGCGCCGTGCTGGGCGAGCACATCGACCCAGTCCTCCTGCAGCAGGACGAGGTCGTAGTCGTTGAGCAGTGGGCTGATGAGCGGCGAGTTCGTCGACGGCTCCGAGCCGGACAGCGGTTCGGGCAGTCCGGCGACGTTGTACGACAGCGCCGTGAACGATCCGGTCGGAGGTGCCGACGTCCGTCCCCACGCCGGCGCCCCTGCGCCGAGCAGCGCCCAGGCGATCACGAGCGAGAGCACCAGCCGCGTGCGAGTCATCCTCCGGAGTTCTGGACTCGTGCATCGAAGTCCTGCTCCGCTCGCCCCGCCCCCGAGGCGAACACCGCCGTGCTGATCCGTGGTCCGATCGCACACGCTCGCTCCTGGAGCCGTACGGTCCTCCCGACAGGAGGTCGGGGATGAGTGGTCTGGGTTCGCCGATGGTGACGACGCCCGTCGGAGGGAGCGTCGAGTCCCTGCGCGCGCAGGCGTTGGCGGTGATGTTCGTGTCCGGCGCCGGTCTCGCGCTGATCGCCATGCTGTTGCCGGGCACCGAGGAGATCGACAGAGCGCCATGGGCGCTGAACGCCTCGCTCGGGATCCCGGTCGGTGCGGTGCTGTGGCGGTGGGGGCCACGCCTCGCCGAGGGAGCGCTGCATGCCGCACTCGCGGCGGGAGCTGCGCTCGTCGGCGTCGGCATGACCTTCGGCGACGGCGGGAGCGTGAGCGTCGCCGCGGCGTTCTTCTTCGTCTGGGTCGCCCTCTACGCCTTCATGTTCTTCCCGTGGCGGCGCGCCGCGGGTCACCTCCTCCTCGACGCCGTGGTGTTGGCATCGGCCCTCCGGGTCGCCGAGGTGGACGCGCCCGCAGCCGTTGCGCTCCTCGTCGTCGGCACCTCCGTCGTGGTGGGAGCGGTGACCGGTCGGAATCGCCTGGCGTTGACCCGCTTGGCCACCACCGACCCGCTGACGGGCCTACCGAACCGCCGTCGCCTGCGGGACGCCTTGGACGGCGAGCGGTCGCGAAGTGACCGCACCGGAACGCCGTACTCGGTGATCGTGGCGGACCTCGACGGCTTCAAGAAGGTCAACGACGAGCACGGACACGCCGCCGGTGACGAGATCCTGATCCGATCCGCCCAGGCGTGGCAGCGATGCCTGCGCCCGACCGATCTGCTGGCGCGCTACGGAGGCGACGAGTTCGTCGCCGTCCTCCCTGGCTGCACCGAGGCCGAGGCCGCCGTGGTCGTCGACCGCTTCCGCGCGGCGGTCGACTGGCCATGCTCCTTCGGATCCGCCACGTCCCTGCCCGGGGAGGACGCGGACGAGGCACTCCGTCGAGCGGACCAGCACCTCCTCGCCGCCAAGGCGCACCGTGACCCCGGCGGCCAACCGGCGATCTAGCAGAATCCAACGGCGGACGTGCCGGCACGAGCGTGTGCGGGAGGAGGAGGCGGACACATGGGGACCTTCGCGCTCGGTCTCGAGGAGATCGACCAGACGCAGACGGCTCTCGTCGGCGGCAAGGCCGCGAGCCTCGGCGAGCTGTCGAGGATCGAGGGCATCGACGTGCCGGAGGGCTTCTGCGTCACGACGGATGCCTTCCGGCTGATCACGGAGGGGGCCCCGTCGATCGAGGAGCACCTCGACCAGCTCTCACAGATCGACGCCCACGACCATGAGGCGATCCGGACCGTCAGCGCCGGGGCGCGGCAGGCCATCGAAGCGGCTGCGATCCCCGACGAGGTGATCACGGACATCACCGACGCGCTCGCCCGGGTCGGTGCTTACGGGGCCCATGCCGTCCGGTCGAGCGCGACGGTCGAGGACCTGCCGGGCGCGTCCTTCGCCGGTCAACAGGACACCTTCCTGAACGTCGTGGGCCTCGCCAGCATCCTCGAGCACGTCAGCCGGTGCTGGGCGTCGCTCTTCACCGAGCGGGCGGTGGCCTACCGGATCCAGAACGGCTTCGGTCACCGGTCTGTGCACATGGCCGTCGTCGTGCAGCGCATGGTGTTCCCGGAAGCAGCGGGGGTGCTCTTCACGGCCGACCCAGTCACGTCCAACCGCACCGTGACCAGGGTCGAGGCCGTCTTCGGGCTGGGTGAGGCCTTCGTCTCCGGACTGGTGGACGCCGACGCCTACGAGGTGCGCGACGGCCGGATCGTCGCCAGGGCGATCGCCACGAAGGAGCGGGCCACCGTGGCCTCACGTCACGGCGGGACCCGGGAGCAGCCGGTCGAGGTGACGCAGCAGGACCAACCGGCCCTGACCGACGAGCAGGTGCTGGAGGTCGCTCGGCTCGGGCGGCGGATCGAGGCGCACCACGGCTGCCCCCAGGACATCGAGTGGTGCCTGGCCGACGGCGCCTTCCAGATCGTCCAGAGCCGGCCGATCACCACGCTCTTCCCCATCCCCCACGTCGACGACGACGACAACCACGTCTACGTCTCGGTCGGTCACCAGCAGATGATGACCGACGCCATGAAGCCCCTCGGCCTGTCCGTCTGGCAGCTGACGACCCCGCGCCCGATGGCCGAGGCGGGGAGCAGGCTCTTCGTCGACGTCACGCCCGCCCTGGCATCCCCGACCAGTCGGTCCGGCCTCCTCGCGGTCCTCGGGACGTCCGATCCGCTCATCCGCGATGCGTTGGAGACCGTGCTCGAACGCGACTTCGTGCCGGCCGCCCCCGACGATGGACCCGGCCCACCACCCCTGCTGGGCGGCCCGTCTGCACCTGTCGAGCCCGACCCCGCACTGGTCGCGGAGCTGGTGGCGGACAACCAGGCTTCGATCGCTGCACTCCAGCGAGCGGTCGAGGCCACGTCGGGAACGGAGCTGCTCGACGTCATCCTGGCCGACTTCGCAGAGCTGCAGCGGCACCTGTTCGACCCGCGGAGCCTGCAGCCGATCCTGGCGGCGATGGACGCCACGACGTGGCTCAACGAGCACCTGGAGGAGTGGCTCGGTGAGAGGAACGTGGCCGACACGCTCACCCAGTCGGTTCCCGACAACGTCACGTCCGAGATGGGGCTCGCGCTGCTCGACGTCGCCGACGCGGTCCGCCCGTACCCCGACGTCGTCGACTTCCTGCGCAGCGTCGACGACGACGACTTCCTCGACGAGCTCCCCGGACTCGACGGGGGGCCGGCGGCTCGTGATGCGATCCAGGCCTACCTGGACCGGTACGGCATGCGCTGCGTCGGCGAGATCGACATCACCCGGCCGCGCTGGAGCGAACGCCCCTCCACGCTCGTGCCCATGCTCCTCGCCAACGTCGACGGCTTCGAGCCCGGAGCCGCGGCGCACCGCTTCGAGCAGGGCCGCCAGGAGGCGGAGCGCACGGCACGAGAGGTGCTCGAACGCCTGCGCGCGCTCCCCGACGGTGAGCGGATGGCCGCCGACACCCGGCGCCGGATCGACCTCGTCCGCACCTTCATCGGATTCCGCGAGTACCCGAAGTACGGCATGGTCAGCCGCTACCTCGTGTACAAGCGCGCGCTGCTCCGAGAAGCGAGGCGCCTCGTAAAGGCAGGCATCCTCCAGGCGGAGGACGATGTCTTCTTCCTCCGGTTCCAGGAGCTCTACGAGGTGGTGCGCACGGATCGCGTCGACGCAGACCTCGTCCGCCGACGCAGGACCGAGTTCCGCTCAGACGAGTCGCTCACGCCGCCCCGGGTGCTCACCTCCGACGGGGAGGCCATCTCGGGGACGTACCGGCGCGACGACGTCCCGGCCGGCGCACTCGTCGGGCTGGCGGTGTCGGCCGGGACCGTCGAAGGCCGCGCTCGGGTCATCCTCGACATGGCGAAGGCCGATCTCGAACCGGGCGACATCCTCGTCACCGCCCACACGGACCCCAGCTGGTCACCGCTGTTCGTGGCGGCCGCAGCGCTCGTGACCGAGGTCGGCGGGCTGATGACCCACGGCGCCGTCGTCGCACGGGAGTACGGCCTCCCCGCCGTGGTCGGCGTCGCACACGCCACGCGGCTGATCGAGGACGGCCGACGCATCCGGGTCAACGGCACCGACGGGTACGTCGAGCTCCTCCCGATGCACTGACGGTCCCGTCGGAACCGCAGGGTGATTGGGTACCGTTCCGGCCGTGGACTGGTACCTGGACGGCAGCGACGTCCCGGCCACGGTGGCGTTGCGGCAGGAGATCCGGGAGTACCTGGAGCGCCACGCCGACCCCGGTGCCGACCTCGATTCGGCCGAGGTGGCGGTCTCCGAGCTGCTGTCCAACCTGCCCCGGCACGCACCGGGGCCGGCATGGGCGAGCTTGACCTGGTCCGGCCCGGCGCCGGTGCTCGAGGTGCGCGACCTCGGTCCCGGCTTCGAGGTCGACGTCTCCGAGCTGCCCCCGGTCGACCAGACCGGCGGGCGAGGGCTCTTCCTCGCCAGCGCGTTCGCTCGCTCGCTCGAGACGGCCGCTCGCCGGGCCGGTGGCACCACCGTGCGAGCCGTCCTCGACGTGGACCGGCCCGAGTCGCCGAGCTACGACCCGGTGCCGTCTCTCGGACCACTGCTCCCCGATCTCTCCGAGGCCCTCCCCGAGGGTGGCTTCGGCAAGGAGTCCTTCCTGCGAGCCCTCGTCGTGCAGCTGGCGCAGGCAGTGGAGCGGACCGGGGGCCCGGCGCTCGCGGAAGCTGCGGTCGCTCAGGTCGCGATCGACGTCGGTTCGCAGATGGAGCTGGAGTACCGGGCGGCCACCGGCATCGTCGACCGCCTCGACCCTGACCAGCTCGCCGACTGCTTCGTGCGCCTGAAGCATGCGATCGACGGCGGCTTCGCCGTGATCGAGGTGACCGAGGACCGCATCGTGCTCGGCAACGACCGCTGTCCCTTCGGCGACGTCGTGCGGCTCGCGCCGGCCCTGTGTCGCATGACCTCCGCTGTCTTCGGTGGCATCGCGGCCGGCAGCCACGGCGAAGCGTCGGTCACCCTCGAGGAGCGGATCGCCGTCGGCGACCCCGGCTGCCGGGTCGTGATCGAGCTCGGTACTGCGCCGGCCTCACCGGCCGCCCACCGCTACCGCTCGCACCGGCCGCCCAGCAACGAGCCAGTGCCGATCACGAGCTAGCTGTTGTGCCCTGGGACGTTGTTGACGCCCGTGCGTAGGTGAGCCTCCTGGGCGAGTGTGGAGCTGTCGAAGGCAACACCTCGCCAAACAGGAGG
>Ga0208490_100455_pt1 | contig 25648 bp, 22 predicted proteins | sample SubbioAug_CSWold_FD_184818 | JGI IMG/M metagenome (GOLD analysis project Ga0208490, IMG submission 184818) | Serpentinite rock and fluid subsurface biosphere microbial communities from McLaughlin Reserve, California, USA - CR11Aug_CSWold (SPAdes) | ecosystem: Environmental > Terrestrial > Deep...
CCCAGCCACTCCAACGGCAGCCCGACCTCGCGATCGCGGCCCCAGTACGAGAGCAGCGTCGTCGCGTTGCTGGCGTCGCAGATCGTGCCGACGTGGGCCCCGCCGTCGGCCAGCCCGGGGACGAGGTGCGGGTCGCGCAGCATCTCGTGGACGTCGTCAAGCGAGCCGTCGACCCAGTTGTGGAGCGGGTAGTAGAGGAACGATCCACCGTCGCGCTCGAGGAGCAGGTCGAGCGCGAGCTCGGCCGGCTCGACGCCGACCTGGCGGGCCATCGCACCCACGCTCTGATCCGGGCCGGGCTCGTAGTCGGGCGGGTCGGCGAGCTCGAACATGCGGTCGAAGTCGGTCAGCAGCCCGGCGTCGCGCCCGGCGACCTCCGCCAGCACCGTCGACCGGACCTGCGCGTCCTGCAGCGCGGCGACGACCTCGGTCAGCAGCCGTGAGCCGAGCTCGCGGAAGGTCCGCGACACCAGGAAGGGGTGCAGCGTGGCCTGGAGGCCGAGGACCACGCCGATGGCACGGGCGCCGACCTGGCCGCGCACGGGGAGCCCATCGGCCGCCGCGCTCGCGATCCGGTCCCGCAGGTCGCGCCACGGGGCCCGGTGGTCCTCGGCGGCCACCGAGATCGACAGCGGGCAGCCGGACACCTCGACCATCCGGCGCAGGATGGCGAACTCGTGGTCCAGGTCGGCGAAGTCGGAGACGACGCCGATGACGCCCAGCCCGCCGAGTGCGGCGGCGATGCCGACGAGCTCGTCCTCCTCGGCGGTGAGCGTGGGTGTCGGTTCGCCGCGGCTCGTCTTGTGGTTCGTGGTGCGCGACGTGGTGAAGCCGAGCGCGCCGGCGTCGATGGCGTCGCGGACGATCCGCCCCATCTGCGCGATCTCGTCGGCCGTGGCGGCGACCCCCTGCCCGCCTCGCTCGCCCATCACGTGCAGCCGGACCGCACCGTGGGGCACCTGGGCAGCCACGTCGATGTCGAAGCGGCGGGTCCCGAGGTGGTCGAGGTACTCGGGGAAGGTCTCCCACGTCCACGGCAGGCCCTCGTGCAGCGCCGTCCCCGGGATGTCCTCCACGCCCTCCATCAGCTCGATGAGGCGCTGGCGGTCCTCGGGCCGACAGGGGGCGAAGCCGACCCCGCAGTTCCCCATGACCGTGGTGGTCACGCCGTGCCAGGACGACGGCACGAGCTGGTCGTCCCACGTGGCCTGGCCGTCGTAGTGGGAGTGGATGTCGACGAAGCCGGGGACGACGAGGGCGCCATCGGCGTCGATCGTCCGGCTGGCGGCGCCGTCGATCCGCCCGACCTCGGCGATGCGCCCGTCGCGCACGGCGACGTCAGCCGTCACCGGAGCGGTCCCGGTGCCGTCGACGACCGTGCCGCCGCGGATCAAGAGGTCGAAGTCGGCCATGGGGACTTCCTAGCGCCGAGCAGCAGTTCCTGTCAGCGCCCCTCCGACGATTGGAACGGGCGGTGCGGGAATACGATCCCGTGCTGCCGTGCCGTCCGGGCGCCCGACGGCACCGACGAGATGAGGCTGCGTGACTGAGGATGACGGCTCGGCCGGACCGGCGCTCGATGGGCTCCTGGCGCAGCTGCTGCACGACGCCGATGGGCTGCCAGCGAGCGCGCTCCGGGAGATCGTCGACCTCGCGGGCCGGGCCCTGGGCGCCTCCAGCGCCCGGATGCTGGTCGCCGACTACAGCCTGACCTCGCTGCAGGAGCTCGGGGAGAACGGCCCCCAGGGCCCCCGCCAGCTCATCGAGGGGACGGTGGCCGGCCGGTGCTTCGCCACCGGCCAGATCGTCACGATCGACGATCCCGCCACCGTCTGGATCCCGCTCACCGACTGCACCGAACGGCTGGGCGTCCTCGAGCTCCACCATCCGTCGTGGTCGGACGATCACCACGAGGTGGTCGTCGCGGTGGCACGCGTCCTCGTGCTCCTCCTCGTCAGCCGGCGCCGGTACACCGACATCGTCCTGCGGAGCCGTCGGGCCGAGCCGCTCTCCATCGCCGCCGAGATCCAGTGGTCCCTGCTCCCGCCGCTGACCTGCTCCACCGGCTACTTCTCGGCCAGCGGGATCCTGGAGCCGGCGTACTCCATCGGCGGTGACACCTTCGACTTCGCGCAGAACCTCGACGGCCTCGAGTTCGCCATCGTCGATGCCGTCGGCCACGGGCTCCCGGCGGTGTCGATCTCGGTCGTCGCCGTCAACAGCCTGCGCAACGCCAGGCGGGAGGGCCACGGCCTGGAACGGGCCTACCTCGACACCGACGCCGCGCTGCGATCCCAGTTCACCCGGTCGGCGTTCGCCACCGGTCAGATCGGCGCGCTCGATCACCACACCGGCGAGCTCACCTGGCTCAACGCCGGGCATCCGCTGCCGCTCCTCGTGCGCGACGGGACCTTCATCGGCGAGATCGAGTGCCGGCCGTCGCTCCCGATGGGCCTGGCCGGATCGGTCAGCGAGGTCGCGACGATGCAGCTGCAATCGGGCGACCGCGTGCTGTTCCACACCGATGGGGTGATCGAGTCCCGGTCCCCCGACGGCGACCTCTTCGGGGTCGAACGCCTGGCCGACCTCCTGGTGCGGGGCAGCGCCGACGGGACCTCGCCAGCCGAGAGCGTCCGCCGCCTCGCCAGTACGGTGCTGGACTACACGGGCCGCAGCCTGCGCGACGACGCCACGCTGTTCATGGTCGAGTACCACGGCCCGAAGGACCGGGAGCCCGGTCTGGCTGGTGCTGGTGTCGGAGGGGGGACTTGAACCCCCACGCCCTTGCGGGCACTGGCACCTGAAGCCAGCGCGTCTGCCAATTCCGCCACTCCGACGTGTGCGTGCCCCCTGCTGAGGGGGAGGCGACACCATACCGCGAGGCCGCGAGCCGGCCCCAGCCGATGCAGGTGGGACGAACCGGTCAGCCAGCCCAGTGGTGCAGGTAGCCTCCCGCCCGATGGTCTTGCGGAACTTCGAACGGCGCCTGGAGCGCATCGTGGAGGGCGCGTTCTCCCGGGCGTTCAAGTCCGGGCTGCGCCCCGTCGAGATCGGGCGGCGGGTGACGCGGGAGATGGACGACTCCCGCTCCGTCGGCGTGCGGGGCGGCACGGTGGTGGCCAACCACTTCACGGTGAACCTGTCCCAGCAGGACGCCGACGAGTTCGCCCAGGTCACCGACACGATGCAGCGCGAGCTGGCCGACCTGGCGCGCGAGCACGCCCGCGAGGAGGGCTACACCTTCATGGGGCCGGTGGAGATCCTCTTCCACGTCGACTCGGGGATGCGCATCGGCGCGTTCTCGGTCGAGGCCCGCCTCCGCGAGGGTGACGGCGGCGCCGGCGCCGGCGCCATCGTGCTGCCGTCGGGCGACCGGTTCGTGCTCGGCGACACCATCGTCACCATCGGTCGCCTCCCCGAGAGCATCCTCGTGCTCGAGGATCCCAACGTCTCCCGCCAGCACGCCGAGATCCGCCCGTCGGGCAACGGGTTCGTGCTGGCCGACCTCGGCTCGACGAACGGGTCGAAGGTGAACGGCATCAAGGTGAGCGAGCGGGTCCTGGAAGACGGCGACGAGCTGACCTTCGGGGCGACCTCGTTCCGGTTCGAGGCCAGCTGAGCCGATGCCCGAGCCGCTCCTCAACGTCCTCAAGATCTGCCTCCTGATCCTGCTGTACCTGTTCTTCTTCCGGGTGCTGCGCGCGGTGTGGGCCGAGGTGCACCTGGCCCGCCAGACCTCCACCGGGACCTCATCGGGTCGCACCGGTCGGGCGGGGCGCAGCGGCAAGGCCGGCGGTGCCGCCCGGCCACCCCGCCGGAGCCGGACCCGCGAGCGCACCCCGCCGAAGCTGCAGGTCGTGGAGCCCGCCGAGCTGGCCGGCACCACCTACCCCCTGGGCGACGAGCTCACCGTCGGCCGCGCGGCGGGCTGCCAGATCACCCTCGACGACACCTACGCGTCCCAGGTCCACGCGCGGATCTTCATGCGCGACGACCAGCTCTACGTCGAGGACCTCGGATCCACCAACGGCACCTACCTCAACCGGCGCAAGGTCTCGGCACCGATGGTCGTGAGCCAGGGCGACCGGATCCAGATCGGCTCCACGATCATGGAGGTCACGTGACCGAACCGGGCGGGCAGACCGGCGCGTCGGGTGTCCGGCTGCGCTGGGGTGGCGCGTCCCACGTCGGACAGGTGCGCCAGGTCAACCAGGACTCGCTGTTCGTCGGCACCGGCCTCTTCGTCGTCGCCGACGGCATGGGCGGGCACGCCGGCGGCGAGGTCGCCTCCCGACTCGCCGTGGAGACGATGGAGGCCGAGCTCGAGACCGGCGGCGAGACCCAGCCGCCGCGCCGGGTGCTCGACCTGGTCACCGCGGTGCAGGCCGCCAACGACCGGGTGTGGGCCCAGAGCGAGCACGACCAGAACCTCGCCGGCATGGGCACCACCGTCGTGGCCATCGGCATCGTCGAGGAGGGTGGCGAGGTCCGCATCGCCATCGTCAACGTCGGTGACAGCCGGGCCTACCGGCTCTCGGGCGGCGACCTCGACCAGATCAGCGACGACCACAGCCTGGTCGGCGAGCTCTACCGGGAAGGGCGCCTCACCGCCGACGAGGCCCGGGCCCACCCGCAGAAGAACATCGTGACGCGGGCGGTCGGCATCGACCGCTACGTCGACGTCGACGAGTTCCAGGTCCTGCCCCGCACCGGCGACCGCTACCTGCTGTGCTCCGACGGGCTCACCGACGAGGTGACCGAGGACGACATCGCCCACGTCCTGCGCACCGTCGAGGAGCCCGAGGCCGCCGCCGAGGACCTCGTGCGCCGGGCCAACGAGGCCGGCGGGCGGGACAACATCACCCTCATCGTGGTCGACGTGGTCGACGACGGCGTGGGACCGGGCGGCCTCTCCGACGCCCGCCGCGACTCCGTCCCCGACGACGACGGGTTCTCCCACCACACCGACGAGGACACCCAGTCGCTGCTGGCGGTGCCCGACGACCAGGCCCACGTCCACCGCGACCCCCGTGCCGAGCGCCCCCCGACCCCAGCCCCCGCGCCTCCGCCCGAGCGGGAGCCGGAGGGGTCCGACACGAAGGCACCCCGCGCCGTGACGCTGCGGTCGCTCGCCTTCGTGGCCGCGATCCTGCTGCTGGTCGGCGGCGGCAGCTTCCTCGCCTACCGCTACGCGCAGGACACGTACCACGTCGGCATCGACGACGATCAGGTCGTGATCTTCCAGGGTCGCCCGGGCGGCTTCCTGTGGTTCGACCCGACCCCGGTCGAGGACACCGGCATCGACATCGACGACGTCCCGCCCTCGGTCCTCGACGACCTGGAGGCCGGCGTGACCCAGCCCAGCCTCCAGCGGGCCCGCCGCTACGTGACGAACCTCGAGGAGCGCATCGAGGACACCCGGCCGTCGGTGACCACCACGACCCGGCCGACCACGACGACCTCCACCAGCACCACCCAGCCCGCGCCCACCGCGACCACGGGGGCCGGCGAGGGGTGATCGTGCTGCGCCGACGCACCGAGCTCGGCCTGATCGTGGTGGCAGCCCTGATCACCGCCGGCGCGTACGCGCTCGCCGGTCTGGGCCGCGACGCCGAGATCCCGGCGAACGTCCTGCCGTTCCTCGGGTTCGTCCTCGGCCTGCTCGTGGCCGCCCACGTCGCCGTCCGCCGGCTCGCGCCCGACGCCGACGGGATCCTGCTGCCGCTCGCCGCGCTCCTCAACGGCATCGGCTACGTCTTCATCGTCCGCCTCGACCGGGCCCAAGCCGACGGCGGGCGGCTCGCCGGCCTGCAGTCGATGTGGACGGCGGTCGGCATCGGCGCCTTCATCGCCACGCTGTACTTCGTGCGCCGGAGCCGGAGCCTCGAGCGGTACCGGTACACCTTCGCCGCCATCGGCCTGGTGCTGCTGCTCCTCCCCCTGCTGCCCGTCATCGGGCGGACCATCAACGGCAGCCGGATCTGGATCTCCCTCGGCCCGGCGAACTTCCAGCCGGGCGAGGCGGCCAAGATCGTGCTCGCCCTCTTCTTCGCCGGCTACCTGGTCGAGCGCCGGGAGCTGCTGGCGCTGTCGACCTTCCGCCTCGGTCCGCTCCACCTCCCCGACCCCAAGCACCTCGGCCCCATCCTCCTGGCGTGGGGGGTGTCGCTCGCCATCATGACCCTGCAGAAGGACCTCGGCTCGTCGCTGCTGTTCTTCGTCCTGTTCGTCGTCATGCTCTGGGTCGCCACCGGCCGCACCACGTACCTGACGCTCGGCGGCACCCTGTTCCTCGTCGGCGCCGCCTTCGCCTACTCCCAGTTCGCCCACGTCCGGGACCGGGTCGCGATCTGGCTCGACCCGTGGCCCGTCGCCGACGCCGCCGGCTACCAGATCGTCGAGTCATCCTTCGCCTTCGCCGACGGTGGCATCGCCGGCACCGGCCTGGCGCTCGGCACCCCCACCCGCATCCCCGAGGTCGAGACCGACTTCATCTTCGTCGCCATCGGCGAGGAGCTCGGCCTCCTGGGTGCCACCGCGGTCCTGTGCGCGTTCCTGCTCATGGTCGGTGCCGGCCTGCGCATCGCCCTGCGCGCCGACTCGGCCTTCGACACGCTCCTGGCCACCGGCCTCACCACGCTGCTCGGCGTCCAGACCTTCATCATCATCGGCGGCATCACCCGCACGCTGCCACTCACCGGCGTGACCCTGCCCTTCGTCAGCTACGGCGGTTCGAGCCTGGTCATGAACTACGTCCTGCTGGCGCTGTTGCTGCGCATCTCCGACAACAGCGTGGCAGCGCAGAGCACGGCGAGGGCCGGCGCATGAGCAACCAGATCGCCAAGCTCGGCGTCGGGCTGCTGCTGTGCTTCCTGGTGCTGTTCGTGCAGCTGAACCGGGTGACCGTGTTCGGCGCCCAGGAGCTGAAGGACCACCCGACCAACAACCGGTCGATCCTGCGGGACTACGACGCGCCGCGGGGCACGGTCGTGACCGCGGACGAGGTCGTCGTGGCCCGGTCCGACGCCACGCCCGAGGGCGCCCGGTTCGACTTCGCCCGCACGTACCCCGAGGGCGACCTGTTCGCCCACACGGTGGGCTACTTCTCGCTGAACCTGGGCTCCACCGGCGTCGAGGACAGCTACAACGCCGAGCTCGCCGGCCGCACCCTCGACCTCTCCTTCCGCAGCTTCGACGACCTCTTCGTCGACCGCGACCGGGTCGGCGACGTCCGCCTCACCCTGCGCGCCGACGTGCAGCGCCTGGCCCGCGACCTCCTCGGCGAGCGTCAGGGCTCCGTCGTGGCCATCGACCCACGCTCGGGCGAGCTGCTGGCCCTGTGGTCGTGGCCGTCGTTCGACCCCAACGCCCTCGCCACCCAGGACTTCGGCGCGGCCAACGACGCGTTCGGACTGCTCCAGGCCGACGCGCGCAAGCCGCTGCTCGCCAAGACCTACCGGGAGCGGTTCTTCCCCGGCTCCACCTTCAAGGTCGTCACCGCAGCCGCCGGGCTCAGCTCGGGACAGGTCACCGCCGACCAGCCCACCTATCCGACCGCACGCGAGTACACGCCACCCCAGACCACCCGCCCGCTGCGGAACTTCGGCGGCTCCACCTGTGGCGGGAACCTGATCGACATCCTCCGGGTGTCCTGCAACACCGCGTTCGCGCAGATGGCCGTGGACCTCGGCGGCGAGGCGATGGTCGACCGGGCCCAGTCCTTCGGGTTCAACGAGGCACCGCCGATCGACCTCCCCTCCCCCGCCCGCTCGGTGTTCCCGACCGACTTCGACCAGAACCTCCCGGCACTGGCCCAGACCGGCATCGGGCAGAACGACGTCTCGGCGACGCCGCTGCAGATGGCGCTCGTCGCCGCCGCCGTGGCCAACGAGGGTCGGGTCATGACCCCCCGGGTCGTGGCCGACATCCGAGACGACGACAACTCCGTGGTCGACGACCCCCAGCCCAGCCAGTGGCGCCGGGCGGTGTCGCCCGAGCATGCCGAGGTGCTCCGCCGGGCCATGGTCGAGGTCGCCGAGCGGGGCACGGCCCGCAACCTGCTCATACCCGGCATGGAGGTCGGCGGTAAGACCGGCACCGCCCAGCTCGGCACCGACCCGCCCCGCTCCCACGCCTGGATCATCGGGTTCGCCGGCCCCCCCGGGCAGGCGCCGTCGGTCGCCGTGGCCGTCCTCGTCGAGGGCCAACCGGGCGCATCGGAGCAGACCGGTGGCCAGGTCGCGGCCCCGATCGCCCGCGCCGTGATGGAGACGGTGCTGGCCGCGCAGGGTGGCGGGGCGTAGCCAACCAGTCGTACGACCTGTCGTAGAGTGCGCCGGGCCATGTCTGACCAGGGAACAGTCGTCTACGGCGGCCGCTACGAGCTGCACCGCCGTCTCGCCCGCGGCGGCATGGCCGACGTCTACCTCGCCCGCGACCAGCTGCTCGACCGGCCGGTGGCCGTCAAGGTCCTGTTCCCGCAGTACGCCGCCGACCCGAGCTTCGTGCAGCGCTTCCGGCGCGAGGCCCAGGACTCCGCCAACCTGAACCACCCCAACATCGTCGGCGTGTACGACTGGGGCGAGGAGGGTGGCACCTACTTCATCGTGATGGAGTACGTCGCCGGGCGGAGCCTGGCCGACGTGCTGCGCCAGGAGGGGTCGCTGCTGCCGGCCCGCGCCGCCGACATCGGCATCGACATCGCCGCCGCCCTGGGCTTCGCGCACAAGAACGGCGTCGTGCACCGCGACATCAAGCCCGGCAACGTGCTGCTCTCCACCGACGGGCAGGTGAAGGTCACCGACTTCGGCATCGCCCGGGCGATCTCGGCGTCCCCGGACGAGGACCTCACCCAGGCCGGCCAGGTCATGGGCACGGCCACCTACTTCTCGCCCGAGCAGGCCCAGGGCCGCCCGGTCGACCCCCGTTCCGACGTGTACAGCCTGGGCATCGTGCTGTTCGAGATGGTGTGCGGCCGCCCGCCGTTCCGGGGCGAGGACCCGCTGGCCGTCGCCTACCAGCACGTGCAGGAGCAGCCGACCCCGCCGCGCGAGATCAACGCCGACCTCGACCCGACGCTCGAGGCGATCATCCTCAAGTGCCTGACCAAGACCCCCCAGGCCCGGTACCCCTCCGCCGAGGACCTGCGCGCCGACCTGCGCCGCTACCGCGAGGGCAACCAGATCTCGGTCGCCACACCACCGGTGGTCGCCGCTGCGCCGCCGGTCGACAGCACCCAGGCCATCCCGGTCACGACCGCCGCGCCGGCCGCCACGTCCACCCTCGGCGCGTACGCCGACGACGACGACTACTACGAGGACGACTACGTCGAGCCGTCCCGACGCAACGGCGCCTTCATCGCCGTCATGCTCCTGCTGCTGGCCGTGATGGCCGGCGTGCTGTTCCTGCTCGCCCAGACGCTCGGCGTGTTCGACTCCGGCGGCGACGACGAGCCCGTGGCCATGGCCACCGTGCCGAGCGTGGTCGGGCAGCAGGAGGAAGCCGCCCGCAGCGTCCTCGAAGCCGAGGGCTTCACCGTGCGCACGGAGTACGAGGAGAACCCCGACTTCGAGGACGGCGAGGTCTCCAGCCAGGACCCGGCCGGTGGCAGCGAGCTCGAGGTCGGCGGCGAGGTCACGCTGACGGTGTCGAGCGGCGAGCCGCGCGTCGAGCTCCCCGACGTCGTGGGCCTCACCGAGGCCGACGCCCGATCGGTGCTCGGCGACGCCGGCTTCCGCGACATCCGGCCCGAGCCGGTGTTCGACCCCGCCGTCGCCACCGGCGAGGTCGTGGCCCAGAACCCCGCCGCCGGCGAGGAGGCCCCGCTGTCGGCCACCATCACGCTGCAGATCTCCCAGGGCGCCGAGGAACGACCGGTGCCCGACCTGGCCGGGCGGACCGCCGCCGAGGCCGAGGGGATCCTGGCCCAGCAGGGGTTCGAGGTCGCCCAGGCGCTCGAGAACTCCACATCGGTCCCCCAGGGCACGGTCATCCGCACGAACCCCGCCGCCGGCACCGTGCTCGAGGTCGGCCAGACCGTCACCCTCGTGGTGTCCGCCGGCCGCGAGCAGGTCATCGTCCCCAACGTGGTCGAGAAGACCGAGGAGACGGCGCGCCAGGAGCTCGGCCTCGCCGGCTTCGAGATCCAGGTGACCGAGCAGGCCCTGCCGGCCGGCAGCCCCGATGACGGCCGGGTGCTGGCCCAGTCGCCGGCCGGCGGTCAGCGGGCCGACGTCGGCTCGACGGTCTCCATCACGGTGGGCCGGGCCGAGGTCCTGCCGACGACGACGTCGACCACGACCACCACGGCACCGCCCGACGAGTAGCCGCTCAGGCGGTCGCGGCGCCGACTCGATCGAGGAAGCGCTGCAGGATCTGGTGCCCGGTGCCGGTGAGGATCGACTCCGGGTGGAACTGGACGCCCTCGACGTCGTGCTCGCGGTGGCGCAACCCCATGATCACCCGGCCGACCCCGGCTTCCGGGTCGGTCCAGGCCGTCACCTCGAGCTCGTCGGGCAGCGTGCCCGGGTCGACGACCAGTGAGTGGTAGCGGGTCGCCTCGAACGGTTGGGGCAGGCCGGCGAACACGCCCTGGCCCTCGTGCTGGATCGGGGACGTCTTGCCGTGCATCACCCGCTCGGCGCGCACGACGTCGCCGCCGAAGACCTCGCCGATCGCCTGGTGGCCGAGGCACACGCCGAGGATGGGACGTCGACCCGCCCACTGGCGGATCAGCTCGCAGGAGATGCCGGCGTCGTGGGGCGTCCCGGGGCCTGGCGAGATGAGGATGGCGTCGGGATCGAGTGCCTCGACGCCCGCCAGGTCGATCTCGTCGTTGCGCCGCACGATCGGCTCGGCACCGAGCTCACCGAGGTACTGGACCAGGTTGAACACGAAGGAGTCGTAGTTGTCGATGACCAACACGCGGGCGCCCACGGCATGGGATGCTAGATGCCCTCATGGCCGATGAACCCAAGCTCGGTCCCGTCGCCCGCCGCCTGGCCGCCACGCGGCGGGTGCTCTGCGTCGAGGACGAACCCGACATCGCGGCGTTCCTGCGCGCGTACTTCCGGGCCGTGGGCTACGACTTCGTGCACATCGACCCCACCGACCCCGACGAGGTGCTGCGCTCGCTGGAGGCCGACGAGCCCGACCTGGTGCTCCTCGACGTCCGCCTCCGTGGGTTCTCCGGCCTCGAGGCCTACCGCCGCATGCGAGCCGACGAGCGCTGGGCCTTCACCCCGGTGATCATGGTGTCGGCGCATGCGACGTCGGTCCCCGGCTTCCGCACGCCCACCGGCCTCGACGCCTTCGTGGCCAAGCCGTTCAACACGAACGTGCTCGCCGACCTCGTGCACGAGCGGATCGAGCGGGCCCGCGAGCTCGAGGGGCGCGGGCGCGACCTGCGGCGCGAGCTGCTGACCCAGGAGTACCTTGAGGCCCGCCTCGCCGACGAGATCGCCCTGGCCCGGGCGGCCGGCACCGACGGCAAGCTGTCGCTCGCCATCGTCCGCATCCGCTCGGTGGCCGAGGTGCTCCACGAGGTCGGCGGCGAGGGCTTCGACCACCTCCTGCGCACCCTGGTCGAGCGGGCCCGCCCGCTCCTGCCGCCCACGGCGGTGCTCGGCTCCACCCGGCGCGACGAGGTCGCGCTCGTGCTGCCCGGCGTGCCGTCCCGCGCCGCCTACGCCGCCGTGCGCGACCTGCTCGCCGAGCTCTGCGGCGACTTCACCTTCGCCGGCGGGGCCGTGGTCCCCGTCGACCTCAACGCCGGCCTGGCCAGCTACCCCACCAACGCCGGCGACCCGGACGGGCTGTTCATGGCCGCCGACGCGGCCCTGGCCGAGGCGGTCGAGGACGGCACCGCCGTCCAGCTCGCCCTCTAGGAGAGAACGGCGCGGACAGGTCGCGTCCTACGCGACCCGGATCTCCACGGTCCGGCCGGTCACCTCTTCGAGCAGGCTGCAGCGCAGCTCCGCGGCGTGCAGCTCGAGGTCGACCGGTGCGTCGCCGGCGGGGTGCAGGTGCACGGTGAGGGTGTCGTCGTCCCACGCCACCGACGTGCGCGCCACCCGGTTGCCGTGGGAGCGATCCAGCCCGATGGCCAGCCGCAGCACGGCGGCCAGGTGGAGGACGAGGTCGCGGTCGCTGCGCCGGAGGGCGCGCCACTCCTCGTGCTTGGCCTTCGGCGAGGACTTGCGGTGGTAGCGGGCGACCTGCGCGATGAGCTCGATCTCGCGATCGGTGAAGCCGGACAGGTGCTCGCTGTTCCGGATCACGTAGTAGCTGTGCTTGTGGTGGCCGGAGTGGGAGATGAACGAGCCCACGTTGCTGAGGAGCGCCGCCGCCTCCAGCAGCGGTCGGGCCTCGTCGTCGAGGCCGAGCAGGGGCCGCAGCCCGTCGAAGAGGTCGAGGGCGTGGCGGGCGATCTCCTCGGAGTGCCGCGGATGCTCGTCCAGGAGCTCCATGAGGTGCACGACCGACCGGCGTCGCAGGGCCTGGAGGTGGTGCAGGCTGGCGCCGGAGCGGCGACGGGCCTGGTCGAGCAGCACGCCCTCGCGCAGGGCGTAGTGGGAGAAGACGAGCTCCTTCACCCCGCACGTGCGCACGAACTGCTCGAGGATCACGGCGCCGCCGAGGAGGATGTCGGCGCGCTTGGCGTCCATGCCGGGCAGCGTCGCCCGGTCCCCGGCGTCGGGCGTGGCCGCCAGCAGCTCGACCACGTCGGTGACCTCCTCGGCCGTGATGCGCTGCCCGTTCAGGGTCCGCAGGCCACTGCCCTCACCCCGGGCCGCCAGGGCCATGGCGACCACCGTCTCGATGGTTCCGGACGCGCCGACCACGGTGTCGTAGCCGGCGGCGGCGACCTCGGCGCCGAAGGCGGTCAGGATGGTCTCGGCGTGCTGGCGGCAGCGCTCCACGTGCTTGGGCTTCACCGGGCCCTTGGCCAGGAACCGCTCGGTCACGCGGATGGCGCCGAGGCGGAAGCTCCGGCTGGCGAGCACGTCGCCGCGCTGGCCGAGCAGCACCTCGGTCGAGCCGCCGCCGATGTCGCACAGGAGCACCCGCTCGTCGTAGAGCGGCAGGGCCTGCAGCACCCCGAGGTGGATCAGCCGGGCCTCCTCGAACCCGGAGATGACCTCGACCGACACGCCGGCCTCGTCCCACGCCCGATGGAGGAACTCGGCCCGGTTCTCGGCCTCGCGGACCGCGGAGGTGGCCACCGCGGCGAGATCGGCGCCGTGGGCCTCGGCGACGCCCCGGAAGCGCTTGAGGGCGGCGACGCCACGATCGATGGCGTCGGGGGCCAGCTCCTTCATGTCGCCCCCGGAGCGGCCGAGGCGGATCATGTCCTTCTCGCGCTCGAGGATCTCCATCCGGCCGTTCTCGCCGATCCGGGCGACGACCATGTGCACGGAGTTGGTGCCGATGTCGACGGCGGCCAGGACGCGGTCGGGGGGCTGCTCGGTCACCGCCGAACCGTACCCACGGCCCAGCGGGAACGGCGCGTTCCGGGCCGGCCGCCGGCCGGGGACTACCGTTGCAGCCGTGGCACGACAGGACCGCAAGAAGAAGGGCGACACCGGGCGCACGACCCCCAAGGGGGGCAGCGGCTCCGGTGCCCGACACGCCATCTCCAAGGGCCACGCCGCCGGCGAGGTGCGCGAGAGCGGATCCGGTCGCTACACGGCGCCGATCCCCCAGGAGTTCAAGGTCAGCCCGACCTGGGTCCCGGTCCTGATGTTCGCGCTCCTCGGCCTCGGGGCGCTGGTGATCTTCCTCAACTACCTCGGCATGCTCCCGGGCGCCACGGACAACCTGTACCTGCTCCTGGGCCTGGGCCTGGTGCTCGCCGGGATCATCACCTCCACGCAGTTCCACTAGGGGTCCGCGGGAGATGGTCCACATGGACCATCCACCAGTTGTCCACAGCACCGTCGGGGTCTGGCCCACAGACGCCGGGGTTGTCCACAGGTTCAGTGTCAATTGCCCCTGCCGTCCCCAGGCGGGCCGCGACCTGTGGAAACGAACGCCGCCGGTGGGCGGACACCTCCGCCGCGTGGTGACGGACGTCACTCCACGGGCGTGACCAGGTCCATGTCCTCGAGGCAGTGCCGCGGCGGGTCCGGCATCTCGTCGTTGGCGACGGTCATCCGGATCTCGGTGCCGCAGATGCTGCACCGGAACTCGATCTTGACCTTGCGCAGCTCACCCGACGGCGGGGGCTCCGGGAGGGGCTTGGCCATGCCGCCGAGCATGACGAAGCCGACCTTGAAGATCAGCGCGCCGGCGAGCACGGCGACGATGAGCGAGAACACGCTCACGTCGGACACGACCGCACCGATGACCACGATCACCGCGCCGATCACCAGCCAGCGCGGGTTCAGCTTCGGCATGGGCGCAGGGTACCGGTGGGTCGGCCCCCGGCTCCCAGCGGCGACGTCCCCACCGGGTGTGACTCCCGACCCTGCCGACGGCACCCGCGCGGGGGCCAGGATCAGGACATGAGCCAAGCCATCGCCTCCCTCCCGGTCTCGTCGCTCATCGGCGACGACCTCATCACCGTCACCCCGGAGACCACCATCGACGCCGTGGCCCGGCTCCTCCAGGACGCCGGCATCTCCATCGTCGCCGTGGGCGAGCCCACCGCGGTCGAGGGCGTCGTGTCCGAGCGCGACGTGGTCCGCGTCGTCGCCGAGGGCAACGACCCCACCACGGTCACCGCCGGCGAGATCGCCAGCCGCGAGCTGGTGTGGTGCCAGCAGGACTCGACCGTGCCCACCGTCGCCACCGAGATGTTCAACCGCTACGTCCGCCACGTGCTCGTGGCCAACGACGACGGCCTGGCCGGCATCGTGTCGGCCCGCGACCTCCTCGGCGTGTACGCCGCCGAGGACGCCGACTGGGACGCCTGACCCCGGACGCGACGACGCCCCGCCGGTGACCGGCGGGGCGTCGCTGCGTCGAGTCGGGTGCTGCTAGCCGAGGCGCTCGATGATGGTGGCGTTGGCCAGGCCGCCGCCCTCGCACATCGTCTGGAGGCCGTAGCGGCCGCCGGTGCGCTCGAGCTCGTTGAGCAGGGTGGCCATGAGCTTGGCGCCGGAGCCGCCGAGCGGGTGGCCGAGGGCGATGGCGCCGCCGTTGACGTTGACCTTGCTCATGTCGGCGCTGTGCTCCTTCTGCCAGGCACCGACGACGGAGGCGAACGCCTCGTTGACCTCGAACAGGTCGATGTCGTCCATGGTGAGTCCGCCCGAGCGCTCGAGCACCTTGGTGGTCGCCGGGATGGGCCCGGTGAGCATGGTGACGGGATCGACGCCGGCGAGGGCGAAGGTGTGGAAGCGGGCCCGCGGGGTGAGGCCGAGCTCCTTGGCCTTCTCCTCGGACATGATCAGCAGGGCCGAGGCGCCGTCGCAGATCTGGGACGAGTTGCCGGCGGTGACCTTGCCGTCGGGGAGGAAGGCGGGCTTCAGGTTGGCCAGCGTCTCCAGCGTGGTGTCGCGGATGCCCTCGTCGGCGGTGGCCATCTGGTCACCGGTGTCGATCAGCTCGCCGGTCTCCTTGTCGAGCTTCTTGACCCTGACCGGGACGATCTCGTTGTCGAAGCGGCCCTCGGCGGTGGCGCGAGCGGCCCGGACCTGGCTCTCGAGGCCGATCTGGTCGAGGTCCTCGCGGGACAGGTCCCACTTGTTGGCGATGATCTCGGCGGACACGCCCTGGGGGATCAGGCCCTTCCAACCCTCGATGTACTCGACGTCGGCGTAGCGACCGGCGGCCTTGGGGCCGAACGGGATGGAGCCCGCGGTGATGGACGCGCCCATCGGCGTGGTGGTCATGACCTCGACGCCGGCAGCGATGGCGATGTCGTAGGCGCCGGCGATGACGCCCTGGGCCGCGAAGTGGGCCGCCTGCTGGCTCGAGCCGCACTGGCGGTCGACGGTGGTGGCGGGGACGGTCTCGGGCCAACCGGCGGCGAGGACGGCGTTGCGACCGATGTTCAGGCTCTGGTTGCCGACCTGCATGACGCAACCCATGACGACGTCGTCGACCAGGGCGGGGTCGAGGCTGTTGCGCTCGGCCAGGGCCTTGAGCACCTCCGCGGCCAGGTCGGACGGGTGCCAGCCGGAGAGCTGGCCGAAGCGCTTGCCACCGGGGGTGCGGACGGCGTCGACGATGACGGCGGTTGCCATGGGGTGTCTCCTACGGGATCGCGAAAGTTGACCGATCAGTCAAGACGAGTCTGTCGGGCTCGTCCGGTTCCTGCAAGAAACCCCGGGGCCCGCGCCCCGTCAGCCATCCTTGGTACGACATGGCCGAGACCTACGAGGAGACGGTGCGCGCGCTCTCCGACGCGATCGTCGACGCCCAGCGTCCCGTCCGGATCCTCGACGCCATCAAGTGGGACGAGCGGGTGCGCCACCGCTTCTTCGCATCCGGCTGTCGCGAGCAGCCGGCCGTGGACGCCGAGTGGTACGAGCGCCGCGACCTCGGCTTCGACCTCGACGCCGCCCGCGACCACTTCCTCGGCATCGAGCTGGCCACCAACGCCAGGCTCGGCACGACCTCCACGATGGCCCAGCTGCTGAAGCGCACCTGCGAGCAGTACCGCCTCACGCTCGACATGCTCGAGGCACGGGGGACCGACGGCTTCGGCCCGCTGGCGGCCCAGCTGTACGGCACCACCGACGACGTGTTCCACGCCGGCGGCCCGCGGGTGGCCGACCTCGCCGGCCAGTTCCGCGACGCGCTGAGCTGGGTCACCGACCTGCCCATCGACGAGCGCGACGAGAAGGGGATCGACGGGCAGGACGCCGTGGTGCAGCTGCAGGCCCGCCTCGACGAGTCGATGGGCATCGGCATGGTCGACGTCATGCTCGACGACGGGATCGTCGCCGACGCGGCGGCGGGCTCGAGCTACATCAAGCTGCGCGCCGACGCCATGTTCTCCGAGCGCCAGCTGGAGCAGCTGGAGTCGCACGAGGGGTGGGTGCACGTCGGCACCAGCGACAACGGCCGGGCCCAGCCGCACTGCACGTTCCTGGGCAAGGCGCCGCCGCCGGTGAACGTCACCCAGGAGGGCCTCGCCACCCTCACCGAGATCCTCTCGCTCACCTCGCACCCGATCCGGCTGCTGCGCATCGCCGACCGGATCGAGGCCATCGCCCTGGCCGAGGACGGCGCCAGCTTCGTCGAGGTCGTCGAGCACTTCCGCACGCTCGGCCTGGACGAGGACGAGTGCTGGCAGCTGGTGATGCGGGTGTTCCGCGGGTCCACGCCGACCGGTCGGCCCTTCACCAAGGACCTCGGCTACGGCAAGGGCCTGGTGCTCACCTACGCCTACGTCCGGGTCGCGATCCGCACCGGCCGCCTCGACCGGGTGCCGCTGCTGTTCTGCGGCAAGGTCGACATCAACCACATGGGCTCGGTGAACGCGCTCTACGACGAGGGCCTCATCGCCCCGCCGGCGTTCCTGCCCGAGGTCTTCCGCGACATCAACGCCCTCGCCGCCCAGGTGGCGTTCAGCCGCTTCCTCCGCGACCTCGACTTCGACCGCCTCGCCGCCGACTACGGCCCGCTGCTCGGCGCGCCCGTGGCACCCGAGGACCCCGAGCCCGAGAGCGACGGCACGGCCGGTCCGCTCGGGAGGTGAGCCGGGACGACGGCGTCACGTCGTCGCCGCTCCCGTTACGGTCGGCGCCGCCATGGCCGGTCCGTCCCCCTCGCAGTGGTCGCGCCGTCGGTTCCTCGGGGTCGCGGGCGGTGGTGCCGCCGCACTCGCGCTCGGGGCCTGCCAGGACGACGGCAACGCCGAGCGGGGACCGAGCGGCCCGTCGTCCACCTCCACCGCACCGGAGCCGACGACCCCGACGTTGGCGCCGATCGACCACGGAGCGCCCGAGGGTCCGCCGCCCTTCGGGCTCGGCGTGGCGTCCGGGGATCCCGACCACCAGTCGGTCGTCCTGTGGACCTGGGTGGCCCGGGAGGCCTCGGGTCCGGTGCCGCTCCTCGTCGAGGTGGCGCGGGACGAGGGCTTCACCGAGATCATCGACCGCCGCGAGCTGCAGGCCGACCCTGACGCGGCGATGACCGCCCGGATCGTGGTCGACGGCCTCGGACCCGACACCCGGCACTGGTTCCGCTTCGTCCTCGACGGCCACGTGAGCCCGCCCGCACGGACCCGCACCGCGCCGGCACCGGGTGCGATGCCCGACGAGCCCCTCCGGGTCGGGCACCTGTCGTGCCAGCGCTGGTCGTCGGGCTACTGGACCGCCCTCGACGACGTCGCCGCCCAGGCCCCCGACGTGGTGGTCCACTGCGGCGACTACGTGTACGAGTCCGACGGCGGGTCCGTGCGGCCGGTGGAGGGCCGCCCGCCCACCGACCTCGACGGGTACCGGGCCCTGTGGCGCCGGTACAAGGCCGAACCCGAGCTGCAGGCCGCGCACGCCGTCGCGCCCTGGCTCATCGTCTGGGACGACCACGAGGTCGAGAACAACTACCACGGCGCCACCCCGGTCGCGGGCAGCTCCGATGCCTTCCTGGCCCTGCGGGCAGCCGCGTACCGGGCGTGGTGGGAGTTCACCCCCACTCGGCTCGACCCGCCGGACGGTCCGTCGCTGCCCATCCACCGGGTCGTGGACTGGGGCGCCCTCACCCGCTTCGTGCTGCTCGACGCCCGCCAGCACCGCGACGACCAACCCTGCGCCGACGAGGCCGGCACCGACCTCGGTGCCCGCTGCGACGAGACGGCCACCGTGTCGATGCTCGGCGACGAGCAGGAGGCGTGGTTCGCCGAGGTGGTCGCCTCCCACGACGCCGTCTGGACGACCGTCGTGCAACAGGTCGTGGTCCACCAGTGGCGCTTCACGCCCGGCAACGTGGTGTGGAACCTCGACCAGTGGGACGGCTACACGGGCGCCCGCACCCGCTTCCTCGAGACCCTCGCCGGTGCGCCGGGCCCCGTCGTGCTGAGCGGCGATGTGCACTCCTCGTGGGTCTCGGACCTGCGGGTCGACTTCGACGACGACGGGTCGCCGGTCGTCGCGACCGAGTTCGTGGCGCCCGGCGTCTCCTCCGACATCCCGGCCCGCCTGCGCCAGGCCGCGCCGCTGGTCCGGGCGCTGTCGCCCCACATCGCCTGGTCCGAGATCACCAAGCGGGGGTGGGTCCTCCACGAGCTCGACGGCGAGACGTGGCGCGCCGCCTACCGGCTGGTGGACGACGTGAGCGTGCCGGACGGATCGGTGACCGAGGAGACCACCTGGGCGGTCAGCGCATCGAAGCCAGGCCTGTCGTGACCCGGCGCGGGGCCGACGGATGTGCGTCCCCGGGAGGCCGGTCGGCAGACTCCCGCCCGTGACGGGGACGATCAGGGGAGCAGCACACATCGCGGGCGCGTACGAGCACCCGCTCCGGACGATCCCGGAACGGACCACGGCCCAGATCCACGCCGAGGTGGCCGTCGGTGCGCTCACCGACGCGGGACTGACCATGCGCGACGTCGACGCCTACTTCTGCGCCGGCGACGCCCCGGGGTTCGGCCCGCTGTCGATGGCGGAGTACCTCGGCCTCGACCGCCTGTCCTACGTCGACACCACCGAGATGGGCGGCTCGTCCTACGTGGCTCACGTCGGCCACGCCGCGGCCGCCATCGCCGCCGGCAAGTGCCACGTCGCCCTCGTCACGCTCGCGGGCAAGCCCCGCACCGGCGGTTCGGGCCCGGGGGGCAGCGGCCGCGTCGGCGACTCGCCGGAGTTCGCCTTCGAGGTCCCCTTCGGGACGTCGGTGCTCACGAACTACGCCCTGGCCGCGACCCGCCACATGCACGAGTTCGGCACCACGTCGGCCCAGCTGGCCGAGATCAAGGTCGCCGCCAGCACCCACGCCCAGCACAACCCCGACGCCTTCCTCCGCGACGTGGTGACGGTCGAGCAGGTGCTGGACTCGCCGATGGTGTGCGACCCGCTGCACCGCCTCGACAGCTGCGTCATCACCGACGGCGGCGGTGCCGTGGTCGTCGTCTCGCCCGAGGTGGCCCGCACGCTCGACCGCCCCAGCCCGGTGGTGCTCGGCCACGGCGAGGCGCCCAAGCACACCCGGAACGGGCGCATCGACCTCACCCACACCGGCGCGGTGTGGTCCGGACCGAGGGCCTTCGAGGAAGCCGGCGTGACGCCGGCGGACATCGACTACGCCTCGATCTACGACAGCTTCACCATCACCGTGCTGCAGACCATCGAGGACCTCGGCTTCTGCGAGAAGGGCGAGGGCGGGCGCTTCGTGCTCGACGGCGCCCTGCAGGCGCCGCACGGGCGACTGCCGTTCAACACCGACGGCGGTGGCCTGTGCAACAACCACCCCACGAACCGAGGTGGCATGACCAAGGTGATCGAGGCGGTGCGCCAGCTGCGAGGCGAGGCCCACGCCGCCGTGCAGGTCCCCGACTGCGACATCGCCCTCGCCCACGGCACGGGCGGCTCGCTCGGCACCCGGCACGGCTCGGCCACGCTCATCCTCGGACGGGAGGCCTGACATGGGCGACGCACCCGACACCACCGGCCGGCTCCCGGCGCCCGAGCCCTGGGTCCACGCCGACGCCAAGCCGTTCTGGGACGCCACCGCCGAAGGCCGCCTGTGCCTGCCCCGCTGCACGTCGTGCTCGACGGTCATCTGGTACCCGCGCGGGTTCTGCCCGGCCTGCTCGTCGTTCGACATCGAGTGGCTCGACGTCCCCGGCACCGGTGAGGTGTACAGCTTCTCGATCCCCCGGCGCGGCCAGGGCGCCTACCGCGACGCGGCGCCCTACGTCGTGGCCTACGTCGAGCTCGACCTGCCCGACGGCGTGGGCGACGACGGTCCCGGCCCCCGGATCATGACCAACCTCGTGGAGTGCGACCCCTGGTCCGTGTCGGTCGGCGACCGGGTAAGGGCGGTGTTCCACGCGACCGAACGCGGGGTGGCCCTCGTCCGCTTCCGCCCAGCCTGACAAGATCGGACCATGCGCTCACACGACGCCGACCTCGAGACCACCGATGAACCATCCCGGGGAGCCGTCGTCGGGCTGCTGACGCTCCCGTTCCGTGCCGTCGGCGCGGTGCTCGGCATCGTCGTCCGCCTCGTCACCTTCGTCGGACTGATCATCGCCGTCCCGGTACGCCTGGCCGTCGGCGCGGTCCGCACGGTCCTCAACCTCGCCGCCGACCTGGTCTACGCCCTGTGGCGTGCGGCCATGACCGTCGTGCGCGCCGTGCTCGCCGCCTTCGGCCTGCTCATCGGCGCCGTGATGGCGCTCATCGGCCTCATCCGGCGGCTGATCATGGCCCTGTTCGGCCTGCTCTTCACCCTGGTCGCCCTGGTGCTCAAGCTGGTGAAGCTCGTCCTCACGATCATCGCCATCCCGATCGCCGCCGTCATCGGCGTCGCCATCACGCTCGGTCGGGCCGTCCTGAAGGTCGTCACCACGGTCCTCAAGGTCGTGCTCGCCATCGTCCTCGCCCCCCTGCGCCTCGTCGGCATCGGTCGCCGGAAGGAACGAGTCGAGGTCGTCGAGGTCCACGACGCCAGCGAAGCCAAGCACGTCCCCGACGCCGCCTGACCGAACCGGCAGCGCAACACCGGGGACCCGAGCACGTCGCCAGCGATCGGTTCGTATGCTCGGCCGATGGCGATGGACACGACCGACACCGCAGCGAGCACCGGCGCGGAGGGGGTGGCGTGGGACATCGGCACGCTCGTCGACGGCGAGGGTGCCGACGGCGCCCGGCGGCTGCTCGACGAGGCGATGGAGACGGCCCGGTCGCTCACCACCGACCTGAAGGGCACGCTCGACCATGCGTCGGCGGCCACGCTCGCCGGCGCCCTCGACCGCCTCGCCGAGGTCTACGAGCGGGCCCACCGGGCCGGCAGCTACGCCAGCCTCGACTTCGCCGTCGACACCTCCGACCCGGCTCGTGGCGCGCTGATGCAAGAGGTCAGCGAGCGCTCCGCCGCCCTGTCGGCCGAGCTGGTCTGGTTCGACCTCGAGCTCGTCGCCATCGAGGACGACCGGGCCGACTCGCTCCTCAGCGACCCCGCCCTCGCCGACCACCGCCACCACCTGGAGACCGTGCGGGCCGGCAAGCCGCACGTGCTGTCCGAGGTCGAGGAGCGCCTGCTCGCCAACACCGCCCCCACCGGTCGCCAGGCGTGGGTGCGGCTGTTCACCGAGCAGACCTCCGCGATCGAGGTGACCCTCCCCGATGAGCCCGGGCCGGTGCCGCTCGACGCCGGGCTGAGCCGGTTGCTCGACCCCGACCGCACCGTCCGCCAGTTGGCCGCGCAGGCGGTCACCGAGGCACTGCGTCCCGGCTTGCGGACCCGGGCCTACGTCTTCAACACCCTGCTCGCCGACCGGCGCATCCAGGACGAGCTGCGTGGCTTCCCCACCTGGATCAGCTCCTGGAACCTCGACAACGAGGCCAGCGACGAGTCGGTGCAGGCGCTGGTCAACGCCGTCGTCGCCCGCTACGACATCCCCCAGCGCTGGTACCGGCTCAAGGCCCGGGTGCTCGGCATCGACCGCCTCGCCGACTACGACCGCAACGCCAGCGTGGCGAGCACCAAGGCGACCATCGAGTGGGACCGGGCCACCGAGATCGTCCGCGACGCCTACGCCTCGTTCTCGCCCGAGCTGGCCGAGGTCGTCGGACGCTTCCTCGACGAGGGCTGGATCGACGCCCCCACCCGCCCCGGCAAGCGCGGCGGCGCGTTCTGCTCCTACACCGTCCCGAGCCACCACCCCTACGTCTTCCTCAACTACACCGCCACGCCCGGCGACGTCATGACCCTCGCCCACGAGCTCGGCCACGGCCTGCACGGCTACCTGGCCCGGCCCCAGGGGATCTTCGAGCAGATGACGCCGCTGACCCTGGCCGAGACCGCCAGCGTGTTCGGCGAGACGGTCACCTTCGAGCGCCTGCTGTCGATGGTCGACGACGCCGACGAGCGCTTCGCGCTGCTGGCCCAGAACCTCGAGGGCAACATCGCCACGGTGTTCCGCCAGGTGTCGATGAACCGGTTCGAGAACGCGGTGCACACCCACCGCCGGGAGCACGGCGAGCTGTCGACCGAGGACTTCGCCGACCACTGGGCCAGCACCCAGGGCGACCTGTTCGGCGACGCCATGGAGGTCACCGACGACTACCGCAGCTGGTGGAGCTACATCCCGCACTTCATCGGCACGCCCGGCTACGTCTACGCCTACGCCTACGGCCAGCTGCTCGCCCTGTCGGTGTACGCCCGCTACGTCGAGCGCGGCGACGAGTTCGTCCCCCAGTACCTCGAGCTCCTGTCGGCCGGCGGGTCGCGCTGGCCCGAGGACCTCGGCCGCATCGTCGACTGCGACCTGACCGATCCCGGCTTCTGGGACGCCGGCCTCGCCATCATCGACACCAAGCTCACCGAGGCCGAGCAGGCGGCCGCCGACGCCGGCCGCCTCTAGATGGCCCGTTCCGGGACGCGACCGACGCATCAGATGTCACGCACCGCGGCCCGGTACGAGATCCGAGAGGTCTCCGGCGACGACGCCGACCGCGCCCTCGACCTCGCCGAGGCGGTGTGGGGTGCCCGGCCGCTGAACGATGCCGTGCTGCGCGCGCTGGAGCTGGCCGGCAGCTACGTGTCGGTGGCGCTCGACGGGAGCGGCCGCCAGCTCGGCATGTGCCTCGGCATCGTCGGCGTGCACGACGACCACCTGCACCTGCACTCGCACCTGGCTGCGGTCGACCCGGCCCACCGGGGCACCGGCATCGGCCGGGCGCTCAAGCGGCACCAGCGCGACTGGTGCCTGACCCACGGGATCCCGACGGTCACCTGGACCTTCGACCCGCTCATCCACGCCAACGCCCGCTTCAACCTCCACCACCTCGGCGCCCGCGGCGAGCGGTACCTGGTCGAGCTGTACGGCGTGATGGACGACGAGATCAACCGGGGCGACCCCTCGGACCGACTGCTGATCCGCTGGGACCTGGAGGACGAGCGAACGATGGCGGCCCTGGAGCGCCCGCTGCCGACGCCGGACGTCGGGGACACCGCGGTGGCGTTGGCCGACGACGGCGGCCGCCCCCGGGTGACCGAGACCGGCGCGACGAGGCGGCTCGTCGCCACGCCCGCAGACGCGGTCACCCTGCGCCGCGACGACCCCGACCTCGCCCGGGCCTGGCGCGCTGCGGTCCGTGCGACGATGCAGCAGGCATTCGCCGACGGGCTCGTGCCCGTGGCCGTCACGGCCGACCGCTGCTACCTGTTCGCCCCACCGGAGGATCGATGACCGGACACGACCTCGCTCCGCTCCCCGGGATCGACATCGCCGCCGTCGAGCTGCGGCGCATCGAGCTGCCGCTCGTCACCCCGTTCCAGACCAGCTTCGGCACCTGGACCTTCCGCGACATCCTCCTGGTGCGGGTGATGGCCGCCGGACCGGACGGGCCGCTCGAGGGGTGGGGCGAGTGCGTGGCCGGGACGCAGCCCCTGTACTCCAGCGAGTACACCGCGGCGGCCGAGGACGTCACGGTCGAGCACCTCCTCCCCCGGCTGTTCGCCGCCGACGTGCGCCATGCCGACGACGTGGGGCCGGCACTGGCCGAGGTGCGAGGGCACCGGATGGCCAAGGCCGCGGTCGAGGCCGCCGTGCTCGACGCCGAGCTGCGAGCGGCGGGGCGCAGCATGGCCGAGCACCTCGGCGCGACCGTCGACCGGGTGCCGGTCGGCGTGTCCATCGGCATCCTGCCGACCATCGAGGACCTCGTCGCCACCGCCCGTCGCCACCTCGACGAGGGCTACGCCCGCATCAAGGTCAAGATCAAGCCGGGCTGGGACGTCGAGCCGCTCCGCCGCCTGCGGGCCGAGCTCGGCGACGACTTCGGGCTCCAGGTCGATGCCAACGCCGCCTACGGCCCCGACGACGTCGACACCCTGCGGGCGCTGGACGAGTTCGACCTCCTGCTGATCGAGCAGCCGTACCCGGAGGAGCGCATCGTCGACAACGTGGACCTGGTGCAGGCGATCCGGACCCCGGTGTGCCTGGACGAGACCATCGTCGACGAGGCGGTGTGCGACGACGTCCTGCGACTCGGCGCGGCCGACGTCATCAACATCAAGCCGGGTCGGGTCGGCGGCCACCTGGCTGGCAAGCGCATCCACGACGCCTGCCTCGCCGCAGGCGTCCCGGTGTGGCACGGCGGCATGCTCGAGACCGGCGTGGGGCGCGCGGCCAACCTCGCGCTGGCCGCGCTGCCCGGCTTCACGCTCCCCGGCGACATCTCGGCGGCGGCCCGCTACTGGGCGACCGACATCGTCACCGAACCGGCCGTGCTCGAGCCCGACGGCACGATCCGGGTGCCCGCCGGACCGGGCATCGGCGTGGACGTGGACCTCGATGCGCTGGCCGGGGTCACCACGTCGGCCGTCAGCCACGAGCGGCCGTGAGGCGCCCCGATGAGGGCGAGGGTGCGCTCGGCGTCGCTCGCGGGTACCGTGGTCGCTGCCGGCTCGTCAAATCCGACGGATCGGTTTTTTCGTCATTGAAAGAAGATTGTTTTGGCTACAGGCACTGTGAAGTTCTTCAACGCTGAGAAGGGCTTCGGCTTCATCTCCCGCGAGGACGGCGACG